>Ga0207657_10005497_pt1 | contig 13231 bp, 14 predicted proteins | sample KBSC33metaG_FD_184316 | JGI IMG/M metagenome (GOLD analysis project Ga0207657, IMG submission 184316) | Corn rhizosphere microbial communities from Kellogg Biological Station, Michigan, USA - KBS C3-3 metaG (SPAdes) (version 2) | ecosystem: Host-associated > Plants > Roots > Rhizosphere > Soil ...
CCCCGCCAAAGGGAGATTGGACATTGCTTTCGGCTTAGCCTCCCGTCCTCCGTTAAATCCCGCGAACCCCGCCACGCTGGCGGCGCCTGCCAGAGCCAAAATTTCTCTGCGATTGGCGTTCACGCTGTGCCCCCCGCGTGGACCGCTTGCATAACGCGATAGTTGCCCTCGGGTGCGGCCAGCGCCTCAATCCCGGTGATCATAAGGTCTGTCTGCGGATCGCCCTTGAGTTCCTCCGGCTTCACGCCGTGCAGCCGCATCGCAATCGTCAGCCATGCGCGCGCCATCGGCGAAGGCGTCTCGCCCATCTGCCGCCGCGCCACGTCGAATGCCTTGCCCAGGTCGTCGCTCAAATCGTTGCGACCCTGCAACGCCACTAGTGCCAGGCCCGTGGTTTCCGGATACGACGGCAAGTCCACTCCCAACGCCGCCGGACTCCCGTAATTCCACCCGCCGTCCCGCGAACGCACATTCATCAACTGCGCCTCGCCCATCCGCACGCGGCTGCGCAATTCGCTGCTCGAAAGTTTCGCCGACGCCTGTTTCAACGCCACCAAGGCGTGCACCGTCGGTTCCACCCAACCCGAATTACCCGGCTTCCAGGGCCAGCACTTCAGGCTGATGTCGCGTTCCTGCTTGACCAGTCTTAGCCGCGCCGCCGCCACATTCAGCCAATTGGATTCGACGCCGCAACTCCCCACCAGCCACTTCACGCCGCTTTGTAACGGCTGTCCCCACTCATTGCGCACCATGGCGATGGTGGCGCAGAGCGACGTCCCCCAGCTCGATACCTGCACCTCGGCCGCCGGCTTCCAGCTTCCGTCCGGCAATTGCCAGGAGGAAAGTAGCTTCCACGCGCGGTCCGCCGCAGGCTCGCCCGCGAGTGCCAGCGCCGCATAAGCCGTGGGCTCCAGCCACGACGATTTCCCGGCGAAATACCCCCAGCCTCCGTCGGAATTCTGGGTTCTCCGCAAAACCGCCAGCCGCGCACCCAGATAAGACTTCGGATCGGGGATAAGACCAGCCATAAGGTACTAATCGGCGGAAGCCTTTGATTCCCCTAGGGGGATTTCCTCCCAGTACAACCCACTGAATCAAAAGTACTATTTACTATCTAAGTGGTTCCCTCTAGACTGGTTAAGGTTATAGACCGAGGGCCTATCAGTGAATCAACTGCTACTCCAGTATTCATATCTACAGATGTTGGATCTCTTGACCACTGTTGCCTTCTTGCTGCACGGCGTCCAGGAAGCCAATCCCGTCGTGCGCCTCGCCCTGCGCTACTCCTCGCATCCCTGGGGCGGCCTCCTGCTCATAAAGATGCTCGCGCTGGCGCTGGGCTTCTACTGCTGGCGCTGCGGACGCGAAAGACTCCTGACCCGCATCAATATCCTGTTTGCGATCGTAGTGGCGTGGAACCTTGTGGCCCTGATCGCGGGCGGACTCACTACCGTCTAATGGTTCGCGCAACGGCAGCCGTCGGATGCGTATCGAACTCTCGTCTGCGGAAACCGCCGCGCCCTCGGCGACCGCATCCGCACAGACTTCGTAAACCGCACGGACCAATTGAGCTTGGCGTTCAGCTGCCAATCCCTGAACTCTGAGAAGTATGACAGAGGGCTTGCCTGCGCGCGAGAGCGCCAAATGCAGATGGAAATCGTGGTCCAGCGTAATGCACGTCCGACCGGCGCGCTGCGCGAAATCCAAGATCTCCGAATCTTCCGCCCGCTCCAGTCCAGCCTCACTGACGTGCACTGCATCCCAACCTGCTGACCGAAGCAAGACCGCTGCCCGCGGAGCCAGGCCTTGGTCCAATAGAACCCTGATCACGCGACGCGGTTTATGCCCGATACTTCGTCGTCAACCGTAACCGCAGCGTATCGGAGAGCTTGCTGGAAGTCCTCTTCTTCCAAAAAAGGATAGTCTTTGAGGATGTCTTCGCGATGAGGATAGGCGACAAGAAGCTCCAGCACGCGGCGCACTGTGATGCGCATGCCTCGAATACACGGTTTCCCGCCGCACTTTGCGGGCTCAACAGTGATGCGATCGAAGGTGCCAGTCTGCGGCATGCTTCCAGTGTACCGAAACGCCAATTACTAGCGGCGGCGGGTATTGCGCTAATTGGTGTCGCTGGAAATGAATGTGGCATCCTGGTATCCATAGGCGCACCTCGCAATGGTCACAAACTGGCTACGTACGATGTTCGGGAAGAAGATCCTTGGGCCAGTGTCCGCAGCCGCAACGCCGTTGTCTATCGGGAGAACGGGCGGACGATGACAATTTCAGGGGAGATGCTTACTGACGGATTTGAGATCTATGTTTCATCGATTGTTACATGGGACAATAGTCGCGGCGAACTGATCACTGATGCCGATCGCCAGAGAATCCTTCGCAATGTTCGAAGTTCGTTGGAGTCGCAAGGCGCTAGAGTCGTTCTGAATTGAACAATTGAGGATTACGAGACCTCCAACGGTGACACAGATTTAGTGCCCCGCGGGGCGGGCCTTTTTAACGGGCAGCCAGCGGATACTGCAAAGTTTCGAGCAGCCAATCTTTGTTGGCCTTCACGTCTTCCGTCAATCGCCGAACTAATTCTTCGCGCTGCTCGAACAGCCGATAGCCGCCCTTGGGACGCAGATACCCGCGCGCCTCCGGACTCCGCTCGAACAGCTTCTCTTCGCCGATTTCCGCCGCCTCTTCCGCGTAGCGCTTGCGATTGTCCAGCAGCGCCTTCACCAGGAACGGCATCAGCATCGAATAATCCGCCTGCATGCTTTCGGTGGCTTGCAGATATGTGTCCTTATCCACCTTGCCCCAGGTCACCGCTTCGCCCGGTGGACACGAAGACAACGACCCGTCAGTCACCGGCGCCGTAACAATCTGCACATCGAAATTATATCCGCGTACATTAGGGATGCCCAGCACCTGACCCAGCGCAGGTTCCGGCTGCAGATTGTAATTCTTGGGGACGCCTCCGCCCAGAATCAGCGTCGCCAGCGCATTCGGCGGATTATCGAAAAGCCCCCAACGATGATACGCGCACGCTTCGTAGACTTCGGCGTGCAAATCCAGATCGAATTTATAGGAATCGATCAGCCCCGCCTCGCGCATGGCCCACAGCTTCATGGAATTCAAAAAAATACTGCCGTCGCCCGGCGCGCCGACGAACACCGGAATGGCCAGACGATGGCACGTCGAAAGCAAGCCGTGCGCCACCCGATTGGCGCGCTCCTGCTGCGTATAAAACGCTCCCAGCCTGTGCCGCAGCTCGGTGCCGGTCATCGTGCGCTGGAACTCGGGACGCCGCAGCATGGCGGTAAGGAAGCGGTCCTGATCCAGCAGCACGTCTTCGTCGAACGCCATGTCGGTGACGCGAATCGTGCGCTCATCCCGCAGCGCGCCGTCGTCGCCCCAGATAGGAACTTCGAAGATCGGATCGCTATGGGCGTCAAGCGACCGATGCCCGTCGTGATAGCACACCGCATCGGTGGTCGATAGATACGCCACCCATCCCGTCTCCAGCAGCGGAATCAGCCACGCCTGATGCTGCCCGGAAACTGTCACTGGACCCGCCACCGCCACCGTCAGCGGACACCCCTGGCCGATGGCGTGATTGAGGATAGTGTAAATGCGCCTTAGAAACGCCCCGCCAAACGCGGGAAAACAGTGGGTGATCAGCTCGCTCAACGTGTCGCATTCATCGACGCGTTTGACTTTAACTCGTGGGCGGTGCATTAACTTCGATCTTACTCGAACTGGCGCCGGAAACTTTCGAGAGTTTGTTTCAATTCAGCGACCTCACGCTCCAGCTCTGCCACCCGCGCCTCCAGCCCCGCCACTTGCGGACTTGGCCCTTGCGGCTCAGCCGCCTCCTGCGGAATTGGCTGTGTGAGATCCGGCGCGCCTCCCAGCAGATGGCCCCAACGCCCTCGCGGCATCGCCGCAACCAGCGGCTCCGGAGTGCGCTGCGCCAGCGATTCCAGGCAATGCTCGACGTCCGCGATCTCCGTGAACTCGTACATGCGCTCCGTGCGGCCGCGCAGTTCACCCGCGGTTTGCGGACCGCGCAGCATCAGCACGCACAGCACCGCCGATTCGCGCCGCCCCAGGTTCAGCCTTTCGCCCAGCGAGTGCCCGTATTTCTCGACCCGATGCCCCGCCCCGCTGATCCTGACCGCCAGTCCTTTATGCCGCAGCAGCGCCAGCGCCTGCTGCACCACATCTTCCGAGTAATTCACCACCGGATCGCGGCTCGACTTCTGATTACACGCATTCACCAGCGCGTTCAGCGTGAGCGGGTAGTATTCCGGAGTGGTAACTTCTTTTTCCAGCAGCGCGCCCAACACCCGGATCTCGGCCGGATGCAGCGGTTCGGCGAATACGATGCCACTCGTAACAGGTCCCATGCTTAGCTTAAGACCGCTTCCATAAATCGTTGTCCCGCCATTGGCTCAGCATAATACGCGGGATGTTACGGAAGCCCAGCGATTTATAAATCCGCTGAAAACATACGTCGATCCCGAACCAGCGGCGTATTCATCAAACAGGGCGCGGGCCTGAACGAAATCCGTAACGGTCGAAGCAGCGCGAATGATTTCCAATAATTTGCGGGTGTTACTCTTTTTTCGCGGGGGCGGCTGCAGCAGGAGCCCCCGCAGTTGCCGGAGCCGTCGCCGCCGGCAGCGCATGCAAGTTAATCGGCTGTGGATTCGTGCGGCTGTCCACATCGAGGAAATCGAACATCAGGAAGATGCCCAGAAAAACGAAGCCCGCCACGGCGATAACGGCATTCACTGGCTTGTCGTGCAGCAGGTGCATGAAGATCAGCGCTACGATCGTCGCCTTGATAGTGGCGATCGTAAGCGCGATCACGATATTGCCCGAGCCAAAATTAATGTAGGATGCACCTACCGTTATGGCTGTAAGGATAAGCAGCGCAACCAGCGTGATCAGGTATTTTCTGGCTTCTGCTTGAGGACTGACTGCGTGTTCGGTATGCGTGCTCATGTGATTAAGTAGTACAGCGGGAACAGATAGATCCAAATCATGTCCACCAGGTGCCAGAACAGCGCCACCAGATCGACGGGCGTGTAATATTTGTCGGAAAATTCGCCGCGCCGGGCGCGGATTGCCAGCCAGCTCATCAGGCCCATGCCGATCAGAACGTGCAGGCCGTGCAACCCGGTCATCATGAAATAGAAGCTGAAAAAAGTGGCGTAGCCGTGGCTGCCCGCGATCAAGTCGCCATGGTGGCTGTAGAATTTTCCCGGATACAGGCCTTCTTGAAAATCGCTCATGTACTCATATGCCTTGATGCACATGAAGACAGCGCCGAAGCCCACTGTAATCCACAAATACATTGCGGCTTTTTTGCCTTGATTGGTGCGCGCCGCGAGCACCGCCATGACTGCTGTGAAGCTCGATACCAGCAGCACCACGGTGTTCGTGGAGCCGGCCCACCGCTTCAATTCTTCGTGGGCCCCCACGAACTCTTGCGGATATTTGTTCTGCATCAAACCGAAACCGGCGAACAGGCCGCCGAAAGTCAGGACCTCAGTGACCAGGAACAGCCACATACCAATCTTGCTGGTATCGAACTGCTGCTCCATGGTGGTGAAGTGATGCTGGTGATGCGGATCGTGCTCCCCACCGTGCCCGTGTGGATCCTGATGTAGAGGAACGGTTGTCGTACTCATATGTGGTCACTCATAGCGTGGACTCTCATACATGCGTTACCGTCCTATGGCGGTAGTCATAAGGTTCGTGCTCAAACACTGGCTGTTCCTCAAAATTGTGCACCACCGGCGGCGACGACGACTCCCATTCCATCGTTGTCCCGCCCCACGGATTATCGGGCGCCAGCTTTCCGGTCTTCAGTGACGCCAACAAGTAGATCGCCGTAAGAAACAACCCCGATCCCAACACCCAGCTTCCATACGTGGAGAAAGCGTGGATGGGCTGGAACTGATCGAGATAATTGAAATAACGCCGTGGCATGCCCCGGCTGCCCATAATGAACTGCGAACCGAAGGTCATGTTAAAACCAATGAAAACCAGGGCTGTCGCAATGCGCCCCCACTTTTCGGAATACATCCGGCCGGTCATCTTGGGCCACCAGTAATGCAGGCCTCCCAGAAATGCGATCACCGTCCCGCCCATCATCACGTAATGGAAGTGCGCCACCACGAAGTAGGTATCGGTGAGGTGAATGTCCACCGCCAGCGTCGCGAAAAAGATCCCGGTCAGGCCGCCGATGGCGAACAAGAACAGGAACGCCATGGCGTAGAGCATCGGGGTTTCAAAACTGATGTTGCCCTTATACATGGTGGTCAGCCAGTTGAACATCTTGACGCCGGAGGGAATGGCCACCAGGAAGGTGAGTGCCGAAAAGATTACGTTGGCCAGATCGCTCTCGCCGGCCACGAACAAGTGGTGGCCCCACACCAGGAAGCTCAACAGAGCCAGCGAAACGCTGGAATACGCGATGGCCCGGTAACCGAAAATCGTCTTGCGGCTGAACGTCGGAATAATTTCGCTGATGATGGCCATGCCGGGCAGAATCATGATGTACACGGCGGGGTGCGAATAGAACCAGAAGAAGTGCTGGAATAAAACCGGATCGCCGCCGATTCGCGAATCGAAGATGCCGATCTGAAACACCCGCTCGATCAGCAGCAGCACCATGGTGATGGCAAGCACCGGAGTGGCCAAAATCTGGATGATGGCGGTCGAGTAAATTCCCCAGATGAACAACGGCATATCGAACCAGCCCATGCCCGGCGCGCGCAGCTTATGAACCGTGGCAATGAAGTTCAGTCCGGTAAAGATGGAGGAAAAGCCCAGGATGAAAACCGCCATGGTCATCAAACCCACGGCGCCGTCGGTCGTGGTCGAGTAAGGCGTATAGAAGGTCCAGCCGGTGTCCACCGCGCCGATCACCATCGAACTGATGGCCAGGGTTGCGCCCCCGCACCACAAATAGAAACTTGCCAGGTTCAGGCGTGGAAAAGCCACATCCTTGGCGCCCAGCATCATAGGCAGCACAAAGTTGGCGAGCGACGCCGGGATCGAGGGAATGATGAAGAGGAACACCATGATCGCCCCATGCAGCGTGAAAAAGCGGTTGTACATTTCCGCCGTCACCCAGTGCTTCCCGAACAACGTGTGCTGCGGATTGAGCAGCGACAACCGTACCAGCAGGGCGAAGATGCCGCCCAGCAGAAACGCGAAGCTCACCGCCCCCAGATACATGATGCCGATGCGCTTGTGGTCTACCGTGGACAACCAACTCCACAAGCCCGTAGTCTCGTTGAGATAGTTCTTGGCGGGCCGCGGCCGATCCGCTATGACAGCGCCCTTTGTGAGTGTGTGTTCCATGTGATTACCCTTACTGCAATGACTTTATATACGCCACTAATCCACGAATTTCATTTTCCCGCAAAAGCCCCTGGAACGTAGGCATGATGCCCTCGTAACCATCGACGATTTTAGCCTGCGGTTGCATCATGGATTCGCGCACATAAGCTTCATCCACCATCACGCTGGTACCGTTGTTCAGTTTGACCGGCTTGCCCCAAATGCCTTTCCAGCTCGGTCCTTTACTTTTGGTCCCATCGACGTTGTGGCAGGTCTGGCAGCCTTTTTGTTCATACTGGATCCGGCCCCATTCCTCCGGCGTGTGATGCATCCATTCGTCACCGCCCGTTTCCATCCACTTCGCGAAAGCCTCGGGTGTATCCACGAATACCTTGGCCTTCATATCCGAGTGGCCCTTGCCGCAGTACTCGGCACAGGTGGAAACATGCTCGCCGACCGTGGTGGGCGTAAACCAATATTCGGTGTAGCGGCCGGGAACAATATCCCGCTTCACGCGCATGTCGGGAATAAAGAAATCGTGCAGCACGTCTTCGCTGGTCATCACCAGATGGATGGATTTATTCACCGGCACGTGCAATTCGTTGACGGCGCGGGTGCCGTCGGGAAACTCGAACTGCCACAGCCACTGCTTCGCCGTGACCTGAATTTCCATGGATTCGCCGGGTCCCACGGCAAACTGCATGTAGCCGATAATGCCCCAGAAAAACAGCCCTACGCACAACAGCAGCGGCAACACCGTCCAGGTGAGTTCCATCATGGTGTTGTGGGTCTGGTGCGGTGTCACACGGCCGGCCTTATAGCGGTAGCGCCACGCAAAATAAAACATCGGCACCATGAGTCCCAGAAACATGACGACGCTCAGCCAGAAGATGTCCATATACATCACATCGATGTGTTTGGCAAACGCCGAGCCTTGATCCACCGGTAATAGCAGCCTACGAAGCCACTCCATTATGCAAAACCTTCCTTGAGCCGGGCTTGGGCTCGTTTACGCTCCGAGCGGAACATCCGCCAGATGAAAAATGCGATGAGTAAGATGGTGAGAACCCCGCCGCCGCGCATAATGTTCAGAGCAAACCAAACATAAGCGCCGGCCTTGGGATCGTAGTGATAGCAGAACAACAAAATCTTTTCGAGCGCCAGTGTGCTGCGCCCTTCGGAGGCCTCCGCCAGCGCGAAGCGCAGGTCGCGCGGATTGAAACGGATGCCATACAGGTAACGCGCCATTTTGCCCTGCGGCGTCAGCACCATGATCGCGGCGGCATGCGCGTATTGCTCAATCCGCGGATCGTACCGATAGTTGAATCCCACCTGCTTGGCAAGGCGCTTCACGTTGCCGTCGCGGTCCGTCAGAAAATGCCAGCCCGGAGCCGGTCGCTCGAAGCTGCCCATATAGACGGCTTTCTTCTTCTGCGCCACGTCGAAGGACTCCCGTGGATCGATGCTAATCGTGACCACTTCGTATTCTTTGCCAGGGGTCCACGGAATTGCGCGCAAGGCTTCCGTCTGCCCGTTGAGGATCAGCGTGCACAGCATCGGGCAGTTGTAATACACCAGGTTGAGAATCACTGGACGTCCCTGGTTAAAATATTGCCCCAACCTCACCGGGTAGCCATCTTCCCCCGTAAACATCAGGTTCAGATCTACCGACGACCCCAGATGTTCGTCGATGCCCACCCCTTCCAGTTGCGGAGGACGCACATTGGCGGGAAGATTCGTATTGCCGATTTTGGATAAACGATATTGCGCCGCTAGCGGAAGCGCCGCCAGCGCCACTAAACCGAACATCCAAGTGCATCGCAATTTCATAAATCCTACTTCTTCGCCGCTCCGCCAGCCGCAGGTGCGGCAGTAGAAGTCGCAGCAGCCGGAGCCGTACCAGCCGTAGCCGCACCAGCGGGGCCAGCACCGGCGGCGGGAGTCGCGGCCCCAGCCGGCTGCTCTACCTTGATCGCCGTGGCCTTAGCCGGATAGAACAGCTTGCCGGCAGCGGCTTCCGCGGCAAATGCCTGCATCGCCTTGTCAATCGGTATGCGTACCCGATTCGTCGATTTGTCCAGGTCCCCGTACATGTAATGCGTCAGGTTCCAGGCATCGCGATTGCGCAAATCCTGCAATTGCGCGCTTGGAACGGAGAGTACCCGCTCATATACCGCCTGCTTATAAATCTCCTCGAAATATCCCTGCACCGCAACGATCACCAGTATCAGGGCCACGATACTACCGGCGGTAAACAGCCAGATAACCGGAGTATTCGGCTCGGTGTGATCGAAACCTTCCTGAGGATCGTGCTGTTCGATCGGGTGGTCGTATTCTTCATCCGAATGGCTCATCGTGATCCTCCTTCTTTAAGCGTTCTCAAAATGCAGACTCTGTTCCAGCCGCAGATCGCCCACCGGCACCATCTTATGCGCGCGGAAACGGCTCCAGAAAACCAGGCCGCAAATACTGACGGTGGTCATCAGAGTCGCCAGATCCAGCCAATGGAGCTGCGGCCCGTTCTTGTAGTAGGTCGGCATGACGATCCAATACAAATCGATATATTCAACTACCAGGCTCCATACCGAGATGAAGCCGATTACCTTCAGGCTGCGCTTGGCGGGGCGGCACAGCAGAATCGAGAACGGAATGATAAACCGGATGAAGGGCATCGCCAGGCTCACCGCCAGCCAGCTTCCCACCATGCGGTGGCGATACCAGATGGTTTCCTCGGGAATGTTCGAATACCAAATGAGGAAGTATTGCGCAAATGCCACGTAAGTGTAGAAGGCCGTCATGCACAGCAGCCACTTGCCCAAGTCGTGATAATGCTCCTGCGTGATCGAGTTCTTGAGAATCCCCGCGCGGCGGAATGCCAGACAGACCAGCGTGACCACCGAGAAAAACGAGAGGCCGCCGCCCGAGAGCATCACTAATCCGAAAATCGTCGAATACCACCGCGGCTCGAGCGACATCAGCCAGTCATAGGAGGCCAGCGTCCCCACCGCCACAGCCAGAAACAGCCCCGGCGCACTCCAGCGCGAGGCGATATACATCTGCTTCACCGAGCGTGCCCTGTCCTGCTTGGTCGACTGGTAATAAATCGAGCCAGCCCACAGCGACCACACAAAGAAATAAATAACCGTGCGCAGGATGAAAAAATTCGGGCTAAGATACGCTCCCTTAGTGCCGAGCATGGCGCCGGTCGGCACCGCCTGTGGACTCGCCCAAGGGTAAATCTCACGTAGTCCTATGGCGATCGGAATGAACAGCAGCAACCCCACCGGCAGCGTGATCATGATATTTTCCATGATGCGCCGCATGGTAACGCTCCAGGCCGAGCCGGTCAGGAACTGGACCATAACGAAAAAGAATGCGCCCAGCCCGGTCAGCGCGGTGAACGCGAAAGCCACGGTGTAGGACTGGTAAAAGCGCGCGGGATTGGTAATGTAGCCGGCGATACATCCGATGATGCCCAGCAGCGCGGCAAACACTAATACGTTGCGGCCCGTCGTCCAGCGGCCGATTTCGAGCTGGTAGTTGTCCGCGGCCGGTGCGTGATGTGAAAGGGTTTGACTCATGGCATTATTTCAGTGCTGCGATAACGGTTCCCGGCGGTGCCTCGGCAGGCGTGCCATGCGCGGCCCGCTGCAGCGCCCGCACGTAAGCGATGATCGCCCAGCGATCCGCCACCACCACTTGGTAGCGGTAAGGCGGCATGGTCCGGCGCCCGTTGGTGATCACATTAAAGATGTCGCCGTCCGCGAACTGCACCACGCGGTCCTCGGTCAAGTTGGAAGGCTGCCAGATCGGAACGTGCGCCGGCACGATCCCGCGGCCCATCCCGGTCTGATCGTGGCATGGCGAGCAATAGATGTTGAACTTGGCCTGCCCTTGTTCGAGCAGCGCGGGAGTAATCGGCACCGGGTTCTTGCCCACGTACATGCCGTTTTCCAGGCCCGTGTTGTAAGGCGAATCGTCGCGGTACCCGTCGCGCGATACCGTATCTTCCGGAAGCAGCCGATTGGAGCGCCCGTCGGCGAAAATTCCCACCACCGGCGCCTGCGCCTTAAACTTCTGCTGGTGCTTCATGTCATCCCACACTTGCAGCGGCGTGTCGCGCTGCACGCTGGAGCAGCCCGCCAGCATCACAAGTACAGGAACGATGAACCCTGCCTTCATGAACTTCATCCTTCCACTACCTCCACATCGCCCGCGCCCACGCTGCGCAGATGTTCGGCCGTGCTCTCAGCGTCGAACTTCGGATCGTCGGCCTCGATCACCAGCAGGAACAAATCGTCGGAGGCCCGGTGCGCCTGCGAATAATTGCACGAAGGATGGTACAGCCGCGGCAGCCCGTTCATGATCCACAGCCCGTAGAAACTCGCGAACGCCGAGAATAATACCGTCAGTTCGAAGGCGATTGGAATGGTATAAGAAAAATCGAAAAACGGCTTGCCGCCGATCACCAGGCGGTAATCGATGGCGCCGACATACCAGATCAGCGTAATCGCGGTCGCGCACCCCAGCGCGGAAAACCATACCACCAGCCAACCCAGCTTCGACGGCGGCACGCCAATGGCTTCGTCGATGCCATGTACCGGGAACGGCGTCATGGCATCCAGTTTGGTGTAGCCCATTTCGCGGATCTTACGGCCGCCTTCGACCAAGTCCTCCGGCGCAGTGAACGCCCCCATCACAGCGTAGACTTTGTCCTCGCCGATGCCAATCTTATCTTTGAATTCTTCGAGGTTCATTTCGCCATGACCTCCTCATCGGTAAATTGGTGTTTCTGGACCGCCAGCACACCCTTCACCTCCGAAATCGCAATCATCGGCAGGAAGCGCGCGAATACCAGGAACAGCGTCAGGAACAAGCCGATGGTGCCGAGGAATGTGCACATGTCCACCCAGGTCGGATGGAAGTAACCCCATGACGTCGGCAGAAAGTCGCGCGTCAAACTGGTGGCGATAATGACGAAGCGCTCAAACCACATTCCGATATTGGTGGTGATGCTGATGATGAACATCACCCACAGGTTATTGCGCATCTTCTTGAACCAGTACAACTGCGGAATAAAGACGTTGCACGAGTACATCGACCACGCCGCCCACCAGTAGGGGCCAAAGGCGCGATTGAGGAAGGTGAAGCGCTCGTAGATGTCGCCGCTATACCAGGCGACGAAAAACTCGCAGGCGTACGCATAACCCACGATCGAACCGGTCACCAGGATGATCTTGTTCATGTTCTCCAGGTGCTTCATGGTGATCAGGTTTTGCAGATTCAGCGTCCAGCGCGCGATCAGCAGCAGCGTCATCACGCAAGCAAATCCGGAGAAGATAGCGCCGGCCACAAAGTACGGCGGGAAAATCGTGGTGTGCCAGCCCGGAATCACCGACGTCGCGAAGTCGAAGCTGACGATACTGTGTACGCTGAGCACCAGCGGCGTCGAAATGGCCGCCAGAATCAGGTAGGCCTTTTCGTAATGGCTCCAGTGCCGAGCCGATCCGCGCCAGCCCAGACTCAGGAGGCCAAAAATGACCTGCTTAATCTTGCTGGTAGTGCGGTCGCGCAGCGTAGCCAGATCCGGCACCAGGCCCGTAAACCAGAACAGCAAGGAAACCGTGAAGTAAGTCGACACCGCGAACACGTCCCAGATCAGCGGGCTGCGGAAGTTCTGCCACAGATTCAGGTCGGTGTTGGGAATCGGAAACAGCCAGTAAGCGCGCCACGGACGGCCGGTATGGAACAGCGGGAAGATGCCCGCGCACATGACGGCGAACAGCGTCATGGCCTCGGCCGAGCGGTTGATCGACGTTCGCCATTTCTGCCGGAACAGAAACAGAATCGCCGAGATCAGCGTACCGGCGTGGCC
>Ga0207657_10005499_pt1 | contig 13230 bp, 16 predicted proteins | sample KBSC33metaG_FD_184316 | JGI IMG/M metagenome (GOLD analysis project Ga0207657, IMG submission 184316) | Corn rhizosphere microbial communities from Kellogg Biological Station, Michigan, USA - KBS C3-3 metaG (SPAdes) (version 2) | ecosystem: Host-associated > Plants > Roots > Rhizosphere > Soil ...
CTTTATCGATGCAAATCAATACCTCCAGTTCATCACCATGCACGGCATGATCATGGTGATCTACCTGCTCACGGCATTGTTCCTGGGAGGCTTCGGTAACTACCTTATCCCGCTGATGGTCGGCGCCCGGGACATGGTTTTCCCCTATGTGAACATGCTGAGCTACTGGGTCTACCTGCTCGCAGTCCTGGTGCTGGCCTCGGCCTTTTTCGTGCCTGGCGGGCCCACCGGCGCCGGCTGGACGCTGTACCCGCCGCAGGCGATTCTCTCCGGCACCCCCGGGCAGGATTGGGGCATCATTCTCATGCTGGTCTCGCTGATCCTGTTCATCATCGGCTTCACCATGGGCGGGCTGAATTATGTGGTGACGGTGCTGCAGGCGCGCACACGCGGCATGACGTTGATGCGTTTGCCCTTGACGGTGTGGGGCATTTTCACGGCCACCGTCATGGCGCTGCTGGCCTTCCCGGCGCTGTTCGTTGCCTCGGTGATGATGCTGTTCGACCGTGTCCTGGGAACCAGCTTCTTCATGCCCGCCCTCGTCGAGATGGGCCAGCAGATGAAGTATGGCGGTGGCAGCCCGATCCTGTTCCAGCACCTTTTCTGGTTCTTCGGCCATCCCGAAGTCTACATCGTCGCCTTGCCGGCCTTCGGCATCGTTTCCGATCTGATCAGCACCCACGCACGAAAGAACATCTTCGGCTATCGCATGATGGTCTGGGCCATCGTGGGAATCGGCGCTCTCAGCTTCGTCGTATGGGCGCACCACATGTATGTGAGCGGCATGCATCCGAAATTCGGGTTCTTCTTCGCCACCACGACGCTCATCATTGCGATCCCGACCGCCATCAAGGTCTACAACTGGGTGCTAACCCTGTGGCGCGGCGACATTCATCTCACGGTGCCGATGCTGTTCGCCCTCGGCTTCATCATCACGTTCGTGAACGGCGGGCTCACTGGCCTCTTCCTCGGCAACGTTGTCGTGGATGTCCCGCTTTCGGATACTATGTTCGTCGTCGCGCATTTCCATATGGTGATGGGCGTGGCGCCAATCATGGTTGTGCTGGGGGCGATCTATCATTGGTACCCCAAGGTCACGGGGCGGATGCTGGATGACTGGCTAGGCAAGTTTCATTTCTGGGTTACGTTCCTCGGTGCCTACCTGATCTTCTTTCCCATGCATTATCTTGGGCTGCTCGGAATTCCGCGCCGATATCACGACATCGGCGAAGTGGCGTTCATCCCGCCATCGGCGCATACGCTGAATGCCTTCATCACCGTGGTGGCGTTGACCGTGGGTTTCGCCCAGATGGTGTTCCTGTTCAATCTTGTCTGGAGCCTGTTCAAGGGCAGGCCTTCCGGTGGCAATCCATGGCGGGCGACAACACTGGAGTGGCAGACGCCGCAGACGCCGCCCGGGCACGGCAACTGGGGCAAGGAACTCCCGGTGGTCTATCGCTGGGCGTATGACTACAGCGTGCCAGGTGCTGCGCAGGACTTCATTCCGCAGAATCAGCCGCGGGCGACACCGGGCGTTCAGGGAGCTGCGCCGTGAGCGCCATCATCCTGTTCATGGCTGTAATAGCGGTCATCGTCGGATGGTGGCTCTCGCAGCAACGGCTGACAACCAAACCTTGGCTGGAAGAAGATGGGATCGGTGACTTCCCCAGCGCGGGCGCCGTGACCTTGCCGGCAGCGAAGATCGGACTGGGAGTGTTTCTCGCTGTCGCCGGCTCGTTGTTCGCACTCTTCATCAGCGCTTACTCCATGCGCATGAACACGGTGGACTGGCGGGCGCTGCCCGTGCCCAGGCTGTTGTGGTTTAACACGGGCGTCCTGGTCTTGAGCAGCGTCGCGCTGCAATGGGGGTACATGGCCGCGCGCCGAAACGACATGGACGGTGTAGTCTTCGGTCTGCTCGTAGGGGCGGCGTCCGCCGTTACATTCCTGGTTGGGCAGCTGTTGGCGTGGCAACAGCTGAACGTCGCGGGGTATTTCCTGGCGTCCAATCCAGCCAATTCCTTCTTCTACCTGATCACCGCGGCGCACGGACTGCATGTGATGGGCGGTCTGGTGGCCGTCGGCAGAACGACCGCCAAGGTGTGGCGTGGCGCTGAGATGACCCAGCTGCGCCTGAGCGTGGAGCTCTGCGCTACCTATTGGCATTTCCTGCTGCTGGTCTGGCTGGTCTTGCTTGGTCTGCTGACGGGCTGGACGGACGATTTCGTCGACATCTGTCGTCAATTGCTCAACTAGGAAGGGCGGAAACCAGATGGCAGAGACTGCGCTGACCAACGCCGGAGAATCGCTCGAACGGATTGAAGGCTGGCGAGGCATCGCCGCCGACTGGTCCTCGGATCAGCGCGCTTTCAAGAATGTCTCCTGGGGCAAGGCCATGATGTGGATCTTCCTCCTGAGCGACACCTTCATCTTCAGCTGTTTTCTGCTCTCGTACATGACGGCGCGAATGTCCACGACCGTGCCGTGGCCGAATCCGAGCGAGGTATTCGCTCTCACGATTGGGGGGCAACACATCCCCCTCATCCTGATCGCTATCATGACCTTCGTCTTGATCAGCAGCAGCGGGACGATGGCGATGGCTGTCAATTTCGGTTACCGCCGTGATCGCGCCAAGACCGCAGTCTTGATGCTGGTCACAGCGGCATTAGGCGCAACGTTCGTCGGAATGCAGGCCTTCGAATGGACCAAGCTGATCATGGAAGGAGTGCGGCCTTGGGAAAACCCCTGGGGCGCGGCGCAGTTTGGTTCAAGCTTTTTCATGATCACTGGCTTCCACGGCACTCACGTGACGTTCGGCGTGATTTTCCTGATCGCCATCGCGCGAAAAGTCTGGCGGGGAGACTTCGATGTCGAGCGGCGCGGCTTTTTCACGAGCAGGAAGGGGCATTACGAGATCGTCGAAATCATGGGCCTGTACTGGCACTTCGTCGATCTTGTGTGGGTTTTCATCTTTGCCTTTTTTTATCTTTGGTGAGGTAGGCGCATGGCAGACGCAGCGGTACATCTAGAAGGACAGCGACCTTCGTTGCGCATTCATGCGCATGACGCGCGCGCAGCAGGAGTCACGCACGCAGAGGGACAGCAGCACCCGATCAAGCTCTATCTCGTGGTCTGGGGATGGTTGTTCGTCCTCAGCACCTGCTCCTATCTCGTCGACTACTTTGGCTTCCATGGCTATCTCAGATGGTCGCTGATCCTGCTGTTCATGGTGTTAAAGGCTGGCTTGATCGTCGCCGTCTTCATGCACATGGCCTGGGAGCGGCTGGCCTTGACCTATGCCATCCTGCTGCCGCCGGTCTTGGTGTTGGTATTTGTGACGATCATGGTGTTCGAATCCGACTACACGCACCTCATCCGGGTCATATCTTTCGCGGCGCTGACATAGATACCATTGCCTCGTACCAGAAGGAGGAGGGCCATGACCACATATATCATGCTTGCAAATTGGACCGACCAGGGCGTGCTGAAAGTGAAGGACTCGCCACGTCGTCTGGACGCGGCCAAGAAAGCTCTCAAGGAAATGAGCGGCGAGTTCAAATTCTTTTTCCTCACCATGGGCGACTATGACATCGTCGCGATCTACGAGGCTCCCGACGACGCTGTGGCGGCACGTTTCAACCTGCAACTGGGCATGCTGGGGAACATCCGGACGCGCACACTGAAAGCGTTTCCCGAAGCGGCTTATCGGGAAATCATTAACTCGCTGAACTAGCCGGCACAAAGATGTGCTCGTGAAGAGCCGCGGATTTTTCAGGCCTGGTTTTGCAAAAGGATATTTCAGGACGATTGCATCGTTTTTTACTACGCAGCCAATTGGCAAAATAGTCACTGCGGTTTGCGCGAGCATATTCCTTATCCGCTATGGAGGTGATCGGATGCGCAGTTTCATTCTCGTGCTCGGAGCCGAAATCCTCGCAATCATCCCTGGATATGCCCAGGATGCTGCTTTGGGCGAGAAGATTTTCGTCCAATGCAAGGCGTGTCACCAGATCGGGGAGAATGCAAAGAACGCAGTCGGCCCGGTGCTAAACGGGCTCTTCGGGCGAAAGGCTGGGACGATTGAAGGCTACAGCTATTCTCCTGCGAACAAGAATTCCGGCATCACCTGGGATGAAGCAACCTTCCGCGAATACATCAAGGATCCGCGGGCCAAGATACCCGGTACCAAAATGACTTTTCCAGGCTTGAAAGATCCAAAGCAAATTGACGATATCGTCGCCTATCTCAAACAGTTCGATTCTACGGGAAAGAAGGCGGCGCGGATTGTCCCTGCCGGAAGAAAGCTCGCGAAGGTGCAGTAGCGGCGCCGTCGGCGAAACCGGGTCTGCCGCCGCGTCGCGCCTGCGCACCGCAATGCCAGCAAAGCAATCTTTCGATACGGCGAACGGAAGCCCATCGCGACGCGGGTCACCTGCGCATTCACGCGCGGCAGGCCGCCTGGCAAAGCGGGTGCGCAACCGACCCACTCACGGAGATTGACAAGTTCGCGCGACTGGTCCCACGGGATCGCGCCCGCCGCGTCCCCGGAACAACGGCGACAGCGCCTATTATTATTTAAGGTTTGCCGCTATGTAGAATCGCTCCGCGAGCAGCGAATCAAGGCCAAAGTCCATGGAAGAAAAGCGAAAGTACCCGCGGACCGAAATCAACCAACCGGCCTACGTGTCGTCGGGCGGTTCCGTCATGAGCTGCATGGTACGCAATATCTCGCCCGAGGGCGCCGCCATCGATGTTGAAAATCCGGCCTTCGTACCCCCGACCTTTCGCCTGGTGATGGCCGACGATTCCACGGTCTACGAATGCCGAATTGCCTGGATCCAGAAAAACCGGATCGGCCTGACCTTCGTGGAGGCCCCGTGAGGATCGTCCAGCCGAACCGGTAGCGGGGCAACAGAGGCGCGGTTACTCGATCCTTAGATTCGCATCGCGCACCACCTTGCCCCACTTTTCTATCTCCAGTTTGATACGCGCCGCGAACTCCTCGGGTGTATTGGCTATTCCCTTGAAGCCGAGTACGGCGAGGCGCTCACTGACGTCCGGCCGTGCAACGCTCTTGGCGATCTCGCGAGAAAGCAGATCGACGATCTCTTTCGGCGTTCCTGCCGGAGCAACGATGCCGGTAAGCGTATAGGCCTCCTGATCCTTCACGCCCTGTTCGGCAAAAGTCGGCACGTCGGGTATTCCGGCCGCCCGTTCGGTCGCCGCAACGCCCAGCGCACGCACTTGCCCAGCCTGTATTGCCGAAAGAGAGGACGGCAGCGCCGTGAAGGCGATCGGAGTATGGCCGCCGATAGTGGCCTGCACCGCCGGTGCAGCGCCTGTGAAGGGGACGTGGACCAGGTCAAGTTTGAACGCCAGCCGAAACAGTTCGCCGCCGAGATGTGGCGTCGAGCCGACGCCAGGGCCGGCAAAACTGTACTTGCCGGGATTATCCCGGATGAGTTGCACCAGTTCCGGCAGCGTCTTGGCCGGCACCAACGGGTTGACCACCACGACGTTTGGAGAAACCGCGACCAGTGAAACGGCAGAGAAGTCTCTGACCGGATCGTACGGCACCTTGGCATAGAGACTGGGATTCACCACGAAGCCGGTGCTGATCGCCATGATGGTGTAGCCGTCGGGGGTCACGCGCGCGACCTGACCGGCCGCGGTGTTGCCGCCCGCGCCGCCAATGTTCTCGACATAGAACTGCTGGCCGAGACTTTCGGAGAGTCGCTGCGCTACGATGCGCGCGATGACGTCGGTCGGACCGCCCGGAGGGAAACCAACCACCACGCGCACCGGCCGGTTCGGATATCCCTGCGCCAATGATGCCGCGACGCCGGACAGCAACAACGCGGCGGCGAGAAATATGCGCAAACCGGGCTTCATCGCGGTCTCCCCTGGATATGTTTGTTTGGCGCCATCATCGGCGGGGGCTCGGTACAGAGCAAGAGCAAAGCGACCCAGCCGGCCTTCGTTACTTCTTCAGCAGCGGCTTGATCCTGTCTTCCAGTTCCTCAAACGACATCGCGCCTGTGAGCCATTCGCCATTGACGAAAACGGTCGGCGTTGAATCGACCTTAAGCACTTCAAGAGCGAATCTTTGGTCGGCGGCGAGTTTATCGAGCAAAGCCTGATCTTTCTCGCAGGTCTCCACAGCCTGCTCGCTCGTGCCGAATCGGGCGCCGGTCAGTTTCAGGGTGTCTTTCGTCCGCGCCATTGGCCGCCGTGCGCGGCCAGCCAGATAAACCGGACTTTGAGAGAGGTGAGTCGGGCTATTTGGGCTGATCGGTCTTCTGAGGCTGCTCGGCTTTCGGCCTCGCTGCTTCCTGGGCGCGCGCGGCCATCCAGGCATCGTATTCGGGCGTGCCGCGCCGCGGCGGCACGCCGGCAGGCTCGCCGCCCATCCATTGCGGCATGTCCGCCAGATGCTCGCCTGCGGTTTTGCCGGCGCAAGCCGACAGCGACACGCAGGCAAGGCACAGAAAGGCCCATTTGAGGTTCAGGAGGTGACGATTCATCCCGTTCGGATGCCAGCGAATTGTGGCAATCGCGACGCGCAATCGCGGCGGAGATGGGATGACGCGGCCAGCGCGCTGATTTTGGGCTGTTATCGGTCAACGGGCGGCAACAGCGACGACGGATTCATTTGTCCCGGCCGCGTTCCATCAGTGACTTGACCAACGATGCTTTCACGCCGGCAACGTGCTCACGCATCAACATCTCCGCCCGCCACGGTTCCCGGCCGATGATGGCTTCATAAATCCGGTGGTGATCGTCGTGACGTCGGCGAACGTCGCGATGCTCGAAAGCCACGATGTTGCGGCTCGACGACACCGGCACGTGGTGGCAGATCCGGATCATTTCGGCGAGCATGCGGTTGCGGGCGGCGGCAAGCAGCGTGTCGTGGAAGTCGCCATTGATGTCGCGATAGCGCGTGAGGTCGCCGGCCTCGAAGGAGCCGCGTTCCAGCAATCGGTCGCCGGCCAGCAGGCTGCGCTGAATCACGGCCTTTTCCTCCGGACTGAGGCCGCGCTCCGCCGCGAAGCGGGCGGCGACACCTTCCAGCGCAGCGCGGATATCGTAGGCATCGACGATCGCGCTGAGCGGAAACTCGCGTACCGTGAAACCCCGATTGGGCGCGTAATCCAGCAGCCCTTCGCCCGCCAGCGCCTGCAGCGCGGCGCGCACCGGCGTGCGCGACACGGTCAGTGTTTTGCTCAATCTGACCTCGTTGAGCCGCTCGCCGGCGCCGATCGAGCCGCCGAGAATGCCCTCCCGAATCTGGTCCATCACCGACAGCGCGCGATTGCCGGCCCGCAATCCGATCGCTGGCTGGAGAAGGGTCGGCGCGGATGAATCGGACATCGAAAACACACGTCCTTGCGACGATAGAGTGAATACACTTACGGCGAAGCCTCCATCACCCCAGCATATAATTGGCCACAAATCCATATGTTACTGCTCAATCTGTGCGTCGGTATATTTGGGCGCGGCGCAGAGATGATATGCAGGCAGCAAAAGTGTATGTAATTTTTGTTGACTCGCCTGTTCGGACAGCAAACCATGCGGCATCAAATTCCGGCCGAGATAGTAGGCATCCGATGGCGACAGCAGGTTCCGGCTCCAGCAAGAGAGCCAACGAACTCATCCCCATAAGCATCGGCGTCGATCACCCGAAAGCTGCCGTCGTCGCCATCGATCTGCACCGCGGTCATCTCGACATGGCGGTGGCGACGATGCCGACCTCGCTGGAGGTCGCCGCCAAGGTCATCGCGGCCAACAAGCGCTTGTTTGACTGGTGCCGCAGCGTCGGAATTCCAATCATCCATCAGCTGACGTCCTATCGCGACGCCGAGGAAATCCGCGCCAATCCGTTCTGGCGCACCCGCGCCGAGGATCCGGCCGCCACCCGCAAGAACGTCCTGCGCCACAATATCATTGGCGGTCCCGGCTGCACGGTGATGCCGCAACTGCTCGACCCCGGGGATTTCGTCGTTAACACCAAGAAGCGCTACGATTGCTTTCTCGGTACCGAGCTCGATTTTCTCTTGCGTTCGCACGGCATCAATACGCTGCTGATCACCGGCGTGAACACCAATTCCTGCGTGCTGGCAACCACAACCGCCGCCAACGTCCGTGATTACGCAGTGATCGTGGTGGAGGACTGCGTCGACAGCATGGACGGGCCCGAATTGCATGCGGCGGGCCTCGCTTGCATCAAAACGGCTTTTGGTTTCGTCATGAAGACCGACGCAATAATGGCGCTCGACGGATTAGCCGCGCGCCAGCATAGCTCGGAGTAACGCTTTAGAATCCCCAACCGAAGAGTATCCCGCCATGACCGGCTCCATGCTGCCGCGCGAGCGCTGCGACTATTCCGCCATCGTTGATCGTCCGGCGATGAAACTGCCGGGCGGCGCCCGGATCATAATCTGGACCATCGTCAATCTCGAAGTCTGGGACATCGGCAAGCCGATGGCCCGCCAGGTGCTCCCGGCGCCCACCGGCATTCCGCTGCTGCCGGACGTGCCGAACTGGAGCTGGCACGAATACGGCATGCGCGTCGGCGTCTGGCGGTTTTTCGATCTCTACAAGAAGCTCGGCATTGCGCCGACGCTTTCCATCAATGCGCGCGTCTGCGAGGACTATCCGCGTGTCGCCCAGCAAGCCAGGGACGCCGGCTGGGAATTCATGGGCCACGCCTATGAGCAGGGGCCCATCCACAAGGAGCCGGACCAGAAGGCCATGATCGAGCGCGCGATGGGCGTGATCGAAAAATTCACCGGCAAGCGGCCGGTCGGCTGGCTCGGACCCGGCCTGACGCAAACGCTGGAAACGCCGGAATATCTCGCCGAGGCCGGCGTCAAATATATCGGCGACTGGGTCTATGACGACGAGCCGTCAACTATCCGCACCGCCAAGGGACCTCTGGTGACGCTGCCTTACACGGTCGAACTGAACGACATTCCGATGATGCTGGTGCAGCATCACGAGAGCGATCACATGATGAAGCGCGCCATCGACAGCTTCGACCGGCTCTATGAGGAAGCCAAGGATCGGCCGAAAATCCTGTCGCTCGCGGTCCATCCCTACATCAGCGGTCAGCCGTTTCGGATCAAATACCTCGAAGCGATCTACGATTACGTCAACCGGTTCGAAGGCGTCGTGCACTGGAACGGCGAACAAATCCTCGATTGGTACAACGGGCAGATCGCCGGGCAGGGGAGAGCGAAGGCGTGAACGTCGCGGCGCAACACGTGCTGCCCGGCATCGCCGAGACCGCATTGCCGGTCGCAGGCGGTGGCATGTTTCCGGTGCGCCGGGTTTACTGCGTCGGCCGCAACTACATCGATCATATCCGCGAGATGAAGGAAGCCGACGAGCGCGATCCGCCGTTCTTCTTCCAGAAGCCGCGGGACGCCGTGGTCCCCGATGGCGCGCAGGTGCCATATCCGCCATTCACCGCGGACTTCCAATTCGAGGTGGAATTGGTGGTCGCGCTCGGGCTTCCCGGCCGCAACATTCCGGTCGGGCGGGCGCTCGAGCATGTCTGGGGCTATGCCGTCGGCGTCGACCTGACGCGGCGCGACCGCCAGCGTGACGCCCGCGATCTGCGCCTGCCATGGGAAGTCGGAAAGAGTTTCGACGCCTCCGCGCCTTGCGGCCCGATCGCAAGGACACCGGATGTGCGGCATATCAAGAGCGGCGCCATTACGCTATCGGTGAATGGCATCGAGCGCCAGCGTGGCGACATCGGACAGATGATCTGGAGCGTGCCCGAGGTGATCGCGCAATTGTCGCAGCAGGTCATGCTGGGTGCCGGCGACCTGATCTATACCGGTACGCCGGCAGGCGTCGGCCCCGTCGTGCCGGGCGACGTGATCGCCGCCCGGATCGATGGATTGCCTTCGCTCACCATCACCATCGCGCCAGCCGAGGCATGACCATGCTGCCCACCGAACGCATCTCCTATTCGCCGATCGCGACCCGCCCGCCGCTCAAATTGCCGAACGGCGCGCGGATGGCGGTGTGGGTGATCGTCAACGTCGAGGAATGGGATGCCAGGCAGACGATGCCACGCACGGTGCTTACGCCACCCGCAGGTGGCTCGCCGACGCCGGACATTCCGAACTGGGCCTGGCATGAATACGGCAACCGCGTCGGTTTCTGGCGGCTGCTCCAGGTGTTCGACGATTACAAAATCCCCGGCGTACTCGCGATCAATGGCTCGGCGCTCGCTGCCTATCCGCCGATCGTCGAGGCGGCATTACTGCGCAACTGGGAATTCATGGGCCACGGCTTTACCCAGCGCAACATGCAGAAGGTGGAGAACGAGCGCGAAGATATCCGCAGGACCGCCGACGCCATTAAAGCCGCAACCGGCAAACGGCCGCGCGGCTGGCTCGGGCCGGGCCTCACCGAAACCTGGGAGACGCCTGACCTGCTCAAACAGGAAGGCTACGACTACGTCGCCGACTGGGTGCTGGATGACCAGCCGGTGTGGCTAAAGACCACCACCACGCCGATCGTCAATGTGCCCTATACCCAGGAATGCAACGACGTCGCGATGATGCTGATCCAGCATCATCCCGCGCCGGAATATTACAACCGTGCCATTGACCAGTTCGAGCAGATTTATGGCGACGCCGAAAATTCCGCCCGTATCATGGCATTGGTTGTGCATCCCTACATCATGGGCGTGCCGCATCGCCTGAAACATTTCCGACGCATCTTCGAGACCATCCGCAAGAAATCCGATGTCGCTTTCATGACTGGTGAACAGATCCTCGACTGGTACCTTTCGGTGGGACCGAAGGCGCCGTAAGGCACACTTCAGGGATGAGCATCTTTCAGCTTCTCAACGGGTTGACCTTCGCAGCGCTGCTGTTTGTAGTGGCCAGCGGCTTCACCTTGATTTTCGGGTTGTTGCGCATCGTCAATCTGGCGCATGGCGCGCTCTATCTGTTCGGCGGCTACATCGGCTACTTCGTTGCGATCAGGACCGGCAGTTTCGTGCTCGGCGGCCTCGGCGCCATGGCGGCAGTCGCGGCGATAGGCCTGGTGCTCGACCAGGGCCTGTTGCGCTTCGTGCGCGGCAACGAGCTGCGCCAGGTGCTGCTGACGCTCGGTGTCGCTTTCGTGCTCAACGACCTCGCGCTGGTGATCTGGGGTGGTGACAGTTTCACCGTGCCGATCCCGCAGATGCTGCGCGGCGGATTGCGCGTGTTCGGGGTGTTCTATCCGACCTATCGGCTGTTCGTGCTGGTTACCGGACTCGTCTTGTTCGCGGCACTCTGGCTGTTGCTCAATCACACGCGCCTCGGCGCGCTGATCCGCGCCGGGGTCGATGACGCCGAGATGGTGGAAGCCTCCGGCGTCAATATCCGCCGCGTATTTCTCGTCACTTTTCTGCTCGGCTCGGCGCTGGCGGGGCTCGGCGGGTTGATGGGGGGCGCGTTTTTGTCGCTGTATCCGTCGGCCGACGCCGAAATCCTGGTATTCAGCCTCGCCGTCGTGATCATCGGCGGACGCGGCAGCCTCGTCGGCGTTGGCGTCGGCAGCCTGCTGGTTGGTCTACTGAACACGCTCGGCCAGGTCATGTTTCCGGAGCTCGCCTATTTTGTTATCTTCGGTCCGATGGCGGTGTTGCTGGCATTCCGCCCCCTCGGCTTGTTCGGACGGGCGACATGACGACGACACACGCCGGATCCGTTGCTACGCGTTTCGCCGGCATGACCGGCAGCGCCGCCCTGATCGCCGCGATCATTATCGCCGCGGCGGCAGCTTTGCCGCTGGTGCTGTCGAATTACCAGGTAGGGCTTGCCACCGAGGTGCTGATCTTCGGCATCCTCGCGATGTCGATCGATGTTCTCGGTGGCTTTGCCGGACGGACCTCGCTCGGCCACGGCGCAATCTTCGGCGTATCCACCTACGTGGTGGTTTACGCCACCGCCCAGGCCGGGCTGCCGCCGGCCGCAGCCTTCGCGCTCGGTGTTCTCGCCGCGACCTTGATCGCGGCGATTTTCGCCCTGCTCGCGGTGCGAACCTCGGGCGTGTATTTCCTGCTGCTGACCCTGGCACTCGGCATGATCGTTTGGGGGATCTGCCTGCGATGGACCCAGGTGACCGGCGGCGAGAACGGCATGCGGGGCGACGTCCGCCCGGCCTTGCTGCTGGCCCACAGCAAGTTCTACTGGGCGGTGCTCGCGGGGGCGGCGGTCGTGGCCTATGCGATGTGGCGTTTCGTTCGCTCGCCGTTTGGGCTGACGTTGCGCGGCATCCGCGACAGCGAAAGCCGGATGCGAAGCCTCGGATACAATGTCCCGCTGCATCTGTTCATCGGTTTTACGGTATCCGGTTTCTTTGCCGGTGTAGCCGGTGCGCTTTATGCGATGTTCAACAATTTTGTCAGCCCGTCGACGGTGGCATTGGCGCAGTCGGTTGAGGGTGTGCTGATGATGATCGCCGGTGGCGTCGGCACGCTGTTCGGCGCCTTTGTCGGCGCGGCCGCCATCATCGCGCTGGAGAATATCGTCAGTGCCTATACCGAGCGCTGGCAGATGGTGCTCGGCATCACCTTCATCCTGATCATGATCTTTGCCCCCGAGGGCATCATTGGCAAGCTGCGCGCCATTCCGACGCGCAAGGTGCGATAGTCGAAACTTTTCTTGAAAGGACATCGAAAATGGATCGCAGGCGATTTCTGAAGACCACCACCGCGGCCCTGACCGCCGCGGGCGTCGGCGCAGCCCCGTGGCGGCGCGCCCTCGCGCAGGCCGGCCCGATCAAGATCGGCCTGCTCGCGCCGCTCACCGGCGTCGTCGCTTCCGGCGGCAAGGAAATGGTCGAGGGCGTTCAATTTTATCTCGGCCAGGTGAAGAACGAGATGGGCGGCCGCAAGGTCGAACTGGTCATCGAGGACGATGCATCGAATCCCGACACTGCGCTGCAAAAGGCGCGCCGGCTGGTGGAGCAGGGCAATTGCCATATGCTGATCGGCGATCTGCTCGCCAACACCGGCCTCGCCGTCGCCAATTACGTCAAGGGTACGGGAACGCCGTACTTCATTCCGATCATCGCGGCCGACGATCTGACCCAGCGTCAGCTCACCAAGTACCCGTACTTCTTCCGCACCACCTGGACGAGCTCGCAGCCGACGCACGCGATCGGCCAATGGGCCTGCGACCAGGGTTATAAGAGGGTCGTCAGCATCGCCGCGGACTA
>Ga0207657_10005502_pt1 | contig 13227 bp, 11 predicted proteins | sample KBSC33metaG_FD_184316 | JGI IMG/M metagenome (GOLD analysis project Ga0207657, IMG submission 184316) | Corn rhizosphere microbial communities from Kellogg Biological Station, Michigan, USA - KBS C3-3 metaG (SPAdes) (version 2) | ecosystem: Host-associated > Plants > Roots > Rhizosphere > Soil ...
GACGCGGTGTTGGTAGAGGAGGTCGATGTAGTCGGTGCGCAGCCGTCGTAGCGAGTCGTCGACGCTCGATCGGATCGTCTCTGGGCGGCTGTCGGTGCCGCGTGACTGGCCGGTCGAAAGCTCGAAGCCGAACTTGGTCGCGATCACGACCTGGTCGCGAAGCGGTTCGAGTGCCTCGCCGACGATCTCCTCGTTGTCGAACGGGCCGTAGACCTGCGCGGTGTCGAAGAGGGTGACGCCCCGCTCAACGGCGGCACGGAGGAGCGCGATCGAGTCGCTGCGGTCGGGGATGGGCGGGAAGCTCTGGCTCATGCCCATGCAGCCGAGCCCGATTTCGGAGACCTGGAGGCCTTGGCCGAGTGTGCGTGACTTCATGGTCAGCCGATCCGCCGCCGCGCGAACTGTGCTGCGATCGCCGGGTCGTGGTGGTTGAAGAAGAGCGACTCGCCGGTGTCGAGCGCGGTGATCCGCGTCATTTCTTCGTCGGCCAGCTCGAAGTCGAATACCTCGAGGTTCTCGCGCATCCGCTCGGGCCGAACCGACTTCGGGATGACGATTACCTCGCGTTGGATCAGCCAGCGCAAGACGACCTGAGCGACCGACTTTCCGTGCGCCTCACCGATCGCTGTGAGCGTCGGGTTGGTGAAGAGGTTGTTGCGACCCTCGGCGAACGGCCCCCATGACTCGATCTGGACGCCGCGCTCATGCAGCAGCTCCTGATAGTCGGCGCGCTGGAAGAACGGGTGGGTCTCGATCTGGAGAACCGTCGGCGTGATCTCGTTGTGCTCCATCAGGTCGACGAGTCGGTCGGGGTAGAAGTTCGAGACGCCGATTGCGCGTGCGAGGCCCTCCTCGTTCAGCTTCTCCATCGCGCGCCACGAGCCGTAGTAGTCGCCGAACGGCTGGTGGATCAGATAGAGGTCGACGTGATCGATCCCGAGCTTCTCGAGTGAGGTCTCGAACGCGCGCCTCGCCTTCTCCTCTCCCTGGTGCTCGACCCAAAGCTTTGTCGTGATGAACAGCTCGTCACGTGCGATGCCGCTGGCCGTGATCCCGCGGCCAACCGCCTCTTCGTTCCCGTAGGAGGCGGCCGTATCGAGCGCGCGGTAGCCGGCTGCGATCGCTTCCACGACGACTTGCTCTGTCTCCTCGGCCGGGATCTGGAAGACGCCGAAGCCGATGATCGGCATCTCGACGCCGTTGTTCAGAGTGATCGTGGGTGTCGTACTTGTCTTCATGGTCTCCTTTCGCACAACCCCTTCATTTCCCACTGTGGCATGCGCCTATCGGCGCTGACCGGCCCTGTCGAACCAGGGACTGGCAGACCCCCTCACGTCGCGTTCGGCGGCGCTACGGTGCCTTCGTGGACGCGAAGAACGAGATACGCGAGTTCCTCACGACCAGACGCGCGCGGCTCTCGCCGCAGCAGGCGGGGCTGCAGACCTACGGCACCACCGCTCGCCGCGTCACCGGCCTGCGCCGCGAGGAGGTCGCTCTCCTCGCCGGAGTCAGCGCCGACTACTACACGCGCCTCGAGCGCGGCAACACCGCGGGCGTTTCCGAACAGGTGCTCGACGCGGTCGCGAGAGCCCTCCAGCTCGACGATCCAGAGCGGGCACATCTCTTCGATCTCGCCCGCGCGCAGCAGACCACACATCGCCCGAAACGCCGCGCCGCCGCGCAGCGCGTCCGACCCGGCGTGCAGCGGATGCTCGATGCGCTCGTCGGGGCGCCTGCGTTCGTTCGCAACGGACGCATGGACATACTGGGCGCGAATCAGCTGGGCCACGCCCTCTACTCCGAGATGTTCGCGAATCCGCGGAGACCGACGAACTCAGCCCGCTTCGCCTTCCTCGACGCGCGGGCGAAGGCGTTCTTCATCGACTGGGGAAAGACAGCCGATGACGCCGTTGCCGTTCTCCGCAGCGAAGCCGGTCGTGACCCCCACGACACGGATCTCTCGAATCTGATCGGCGAGCTATCGACCCAGAGCGAGGAATTCCGCGTCCGCTGGGCACAGCACAACGTCCGCTACCACGACACCGGTGTGAAGCGCATCCATCACCCAGTCGTCGGCGACCTCGAACTCACCTACGAGGCGATGACACTCCGTGGCGACAACCAATTGACGATGTTCGTCTACACCGCCGAGCCGGGCTCAAGATCCGAGGAGGCATTGGGCCTTCTCGCGAGTTGGACGGCAACGCTGGATCCGGCAGAACTAGTTCACGGCACGCGAGAGGGCTGAGGCACGTGGCTGACAAGAGGATCTGGTTCATCACTGGCGCGGGGCGTGGGATGGGCGTCGACATCGCTCAGGCCGCTCTCGCTACCGGACACGCGATCGTCGCGACTGGCCGCAATCCCGATGCTGTCGCCAAGGCGGTCGGAGAGACTGAAGACCTTCTCGTCCTTGAACTCGACATCACGAACTCGTCGTCGGCAGAAGCAGCGGTGCAAGCCGCTTCGGAGCGGTTCGGCCGCATTGATGTGCTGGTCAACAACGCGGGCAATTTCTTTGCCGGGTTCTTTGAGGAGTTAACGCCGGAGCAGTTCGAGGCGCAGTTGACAACGAACCTTCTCGGCCCGTTGAACGTGACCCGCGCCGTACTTCCGGTGATGCGAAGGCAGCGCTCGGGTCACGTCGTCACGCTGTCCTCGACCGCGGGCATCGTCGGTCAGGAGTTCTGCTCCGCGTACGCGGCGTCGAAGTTCGGCCTCGAGGGATGGATGGAGTCGCTGCGGTTCGAGGTTGAGCCGTTCGGCATCCGGACGACGATCGTCGAGCCGGGCTTCTTCCGCACCGACCTGCTCACGAAGGAGTCCACCGCCTATGCCGACCTGTCGATCGCCGATTACGCCGAGCGCACCGCCCAAACCCGGCCGGCCTGGGAAGCGATGAACGGCAAACAGACCAACGATCCAGCCAAGCTCGCGAAGGCGCTGGTCGCGATCGTCGATGAGCAGCGGCCGCCGCTTCGATGGGTCGCTGGCGCCGACGCAGTCGCAACCGTCGAACAGAAAGCGCATGAGCTGCTCGCGCAGGTCGATGCGTACCGCGAGCTTTCGTCGTCGCTCGCCGTCGACGAAGCTTGATCGGCGGCCCGTGAGCACGAGGTCAGCACCCGAGCGCGGTGTCAAGTGCTTGGCACCGAACCTCGGCTTGAACGGATTGCAATGGGCCGGGCAGGGCTCGAACCTGCGACCTTGGGATTAAAAGTCCGGGCGCGGTCGCTGCAGCGAGTGTGGTTCATTGAATTGTGCTGCAAGAAACCGGGCTCGTCACTGCAGTGAGATGCGACTAATAGCAGCGTCTGGAGACGAACCGGTACTCCAATCGGTACTCCGGCGATCGTCGAGCCGCCGCTCGACGAACTAGGTGCTGTCGCTGTATGAGTCCGCCACGTCGAGCACGAAGTCGACCTCGACGGAGAACCATGAGTCATTGACTCCGCGAGGACGACCTGGATCTGACGCATCGCGCTCGACGAACGTCTTGATGAGTGACGGTTTGACTGCGAACACAGCATCACCGTCGAGGAAGTCGGAAGCGCTGTCGAAGATGTGCGTGATCAGCGACTGGTATCCCGGCGCTTCGACGGCGACGTGGATGTGTGCGGGTCGCCAAGGTGATCTCCCCGTTGCTCGAAGCATCGCGCCGACTGGTCCGTCCTCCGGGATCGGATACGGCGTCGGACGAACGGCCAGAAACGCGTACGTCCCGTCGGATTGCGTCTGAAACTTCCCGCGAAGATGATCGTGCGGCGCCGCCGGGTCTTGAATCGCATAGAGCTGGTTCGGCCCGTTCTGCCAAACGTCGATTTCGGCACCGGCGATCGGGTTTCCCTCGACGTCAACGACTCGACCGTGCATCCAGAGCGGCACACCGCCGGACTGCTCTGCGATCGAATCGCCTCGGTCGCGAACCGGTGCATGCGGAGCCCAGAATGGTCCCTCGACGGTCGACTCGGTCGCGCGGGGATCGCGGTCGTCGGCCAGTGCGTCGACGCCCATGGACAGGCCGAGCGTGTCCGACCAGAGAATGAACTCTTGACGATCTCCGGTGGTCATCCGGCCTGTTTGGGCCAGTATGCTCATCGCTCGTGCCCACTCGTCGCGGGTGAGGCGCACCTCGTGAGCAAAGGAATGTAGGTGAGCGACGAGCACCTGCATGATCTCGCGCAGCCGCTCGTCACGGCAGGCCGCGAAGCTTGCGGCTACGTCGTCCGCGATCTCCTCGGGGCTCCGCCGTGGGACCGGGGGCATCGGATCAGTTTCGCGCCTCGAGTTGCTCGGTGAGCTGATGCCAGTCTCGGTTGAAGCGGTACGAGTGATGCAGCGGTGGTAGCGGTGCGCGTGATTCCAACCACCGGGTCTTCTTCCCTGAGCGGTTCTCGAAAGCGTGGATGCAGCCGACTCCTGCATAGGCGACGTCTCCCGTGGCGAGTGTGTACTCGATGCCGCCGGCGATGTACACGACTTCCCCTTCGAGCATGTAGAAAGCCTCCTCGACTGGGTGGTCGTGCGGGTGCAGCACGACGTCGGGCTGGTAGTCGACCATGAACAAGTTGCCGAGATGGGCGCCGTGACGCTCGTCGATCAGCATCTTGACAGCGATCCCGCTGTATGCCAGCAGTGCCGACGCCATGCTCGACGAAACGGTCGGCGCGTCGACGGGAGACGGTCGCTTCAGGAAGTCGAGATCCATCTGCGTCGGCTGCCAACGCGCGAGGATCCTCGTTCGCGGATCTCGCACGTTTACCGGTTCGGGCGTGCCGATTTCGTGTCGGACGAAGAAGGTGTCCGGGGACTCGCCTTGGTCGCGCGGTTGCGGGGTTAGCAGCTCGATCCAGCGACATGTGCCGTTTGCCGACCAGGCATGGGTGGCAGCCACGCCGATGAAGGCTGCGTCGTTTGGTTCAAGCGCGTACGTGCTGCCGTCGACCGTGAGCGTTGGGTTTCCTTCGAGCACGTAGATGAGCTCTTCGAACGAATGCACATGCGCATTGATCGAGCCACCGGATTCCAGTTCGCAGGTGGCGAAGCTCGTGTGAATCGCGCCGACGGTCGCATCGATATGGGGCGCCCGGCGGAAGCCCGCGCTGCGCCTCAGGTAGGACGGCGGCTCACTGAGCTCCCCGGGATCGAAACGCGTGACGTGATGTCTGTTGGCGACCGTCACGCGGCCGACGAGCGCGTCGCCTCGAGATACGCGGCGATGCCGGCTCGCCGCTCGTCGGCGTCGTAGTAAGCCACCTGGACGAGCTCGAGCGGGTATCCGTCAGGATCTTCGAAGTAGACCCATCGCCAGCCAGCCAACACCCCTTCGTCGACGACGTTCACGTCGGAATAGAAGGTGATGCCCTTCGCTTCGAGATCCGCTTTCGTCGCGTGGATGTCGTCGACGACAAAGGCGACGTGCGATGCACCGATGTTGTTCGACAGAAGAGGTCGCGCCGTCTCGGAGTCGGGTGAACGGTACTGAAGGAGCTCGAGGGTGGTGTCGCCGAGTTTCAAGCTCACCTGTCGAAGTGCGGCGCCCGGGACTCCGACCGCTGGTCCGAGTCCTGGGTCGTCGAACCAGGGGCTCGGCTCGTTGATGAAATCGAGCCTGAGGACGTCGTGATAGAAGCGGATGGAGGCGTCGAGATCTTTGACGGTGATCCCAACGTGATGCAGTCCCTTCATGACTCCTCCCTCTGAGAGTTTGCGCGTCTTGTAGGCATCGTGGAATCTCCGTTGAGCAGACGGAGAACGGAGGCCATGTCTGCCTCCGCAAGATCGTGTTCGAGTGCTTCCTCGAGAATCGACGTCGCGGCGCGCGCGACCGGCATTCGCACGTTGAGCCGCGACGCGAGGTCGTCCACAAGCGCGAGATCCTTGCGCATGAGGCCGGCAGTGAATGCAACAGGTTCTGCGTCCGGGTGGAGGAATGCGCGGCGCTTGTACAGCACGAACGGCGAGGCCAAGACGCCTCCCGCTAGCACGTCGTAGGCATCCTCACTGTCGATTCCGAACCGCGTCGCGAGCGCCAGTGTCTCCGCAATTGATTCATTCGTTGCCGCGATCATCGAATTGAGGGCGAGCTTCATTGCCGCGCCAGCGCCGGATGGTCCGAGCAGAACGTGGCCCTTCGTCATTGCGTCAAGCACCGGTCGGGCACGGTCGTAGGCTCGATCGTTGCCACCGACCATCGCGAAGAGCTGACCGCTCTCGGCCACGGAAACGCTTCCAGAGACGGGCGCGTCAAGAAGATGAATGCCGCGTCGAGTTGCCTCGTCAGCGAGCTCCGCGACGGCCGTGGGGCCGATGGTGCTCATCTCCAGCACCAGCGAGCCGGGCAGCAGCGTGTCGAAGACGCCACCGCCGACGAGGATCGAGCGAGCTGCGATGCCGTCGGAGACCATGGTCACCACGAGATCGCAGGAGCCCAACTCCGCGGGCTCTTCGACAGCTCTCGCGCCTTCGTCGACCAGCGCGGCGGTTCGCTCGGGTGTGCGGTTGTAGACCGTGAGCGGGAAACCGGCGCGCAAGATATTGCGTGCCATCGCGACACCCATCCGTCCCAATCCAGCGAACCCGACGGTCATCGCCTTGCCGGTGTCCTTCTCGTCAGACGAGGACCTGCCCACCGTCCACCATGTACATCTGTCCGGTCATGTAGTCGGATTCCGGTGAGGCGAGATAAACGAGGAACGGCGTAAGCTCCTCCGGCGCGGCGGGTCGGCCGATGAGCGTGCCGGTCGCGAAGTCGCGCATTGGATCTGCGTCCGTTGGTTGATCGTGGATCGCGCGGATGTCTTCGTTCAGTCCGATCCACATCGGTGTGTCGACGACGCCGGGCGCGAACGCGTTCACGGTGATGCCGTGCTCGATGAGCCCGCGCGCCGTGGCCTGTGTGACCGCGAGGACGCCGAACTTCGCGACGCAGTACGGCGTGAAGTCCCAGAAGCCCTGACGCCCCGCGATTGAGCCGGTGTTGATGATCTTGCCGCCCCGCCCTTGCGCGATCATCTGCTTCGCGGCCTCCTGGGTGCACACGATCACACCCCAGGTGTTGACGCGAACGATCTGCTCGAAGTTCTCCTCGTCGACCTCCATAAAGTCGCGAGGCCTGTTCATGCCCGCGTTGTTGAAGATGACGTTGAGCTCGCCGAATGCATCGACTGCTCGCTGAATCATCGTTCTCACTTGGTCACGATCGGTGACGTCTACGCTGATCGCCTCGGCCGTGCCGCCGTCGGCAACGATGGTGTCGGCGATCCGTCGCGCCGCGAGTTCGTCTAGATCGGCTACGAGAACCTTCCCGCCTTCTGCCGCAATCGCGCGCGCTGCCGCGGATCCGATCCCGCCTGCTCCGCCGGTCACGATTACGACGCGATCTTGTACGCGTCCCACGATCGCTTAGACGATCGTTTCGTCGCGGGCGATCAGATCGGCTCCGCGGACGTAGGTCTTGCCAGCAACCAGGAGTTCCTCGGCGGGAAACTTCGTAAGCAGTCGATACCCCGTCGAGGTCACCACGACCTCTTCTTCGATCCGGGCCGCCGATTCGCCGTCATCCGCGGGGCAGTAGGTCTCCAGCGCGAACACCATGCCTTCCTGGAGCTCCACAGGGTTGTCCAGCGAGTGGACGCGCGAGATCATTGGTGCTTCGTAGAGGCCGACGCCGAGCCCATGGCCGAACTGCAGCCCGAAGCACGACTGCTCGTCGGGGAATCCCAGTTCTTGAGCCGTTGGCCAAACGCTCGCGATCTGATCCGTCGTCGTGCCTGGCCGAACCAGGTCGATCGAGTCGTCGAGCCACTCTCTGCACTGCTTGTACGCGTCGATCTGCGACTGGGTGACGCCGCCGACGTTGAAGGTGCGGTAGTAGCACGTTCGATAGCCCATGAATGAATGGATGACGTCGAAGAACGCCTGATCGCCCGGACGTAGCAGGCGGTCTGAGAAGACATGTGGGTGCGGATTGCAGCGGTCGCCTGAGACCGCGTTGATCGCTTCGACCTGTTCCGATCCGAGCTCGAACAGCAGCTGCATCGCCCGAGCAACGACCTCGTGCTCGCGAACTCCCGGCCGGAGCATCCGGTAGATGTCCTCGTAGACTGCGTCTACGATCGCAGCCGCGTGCTCCAGCAGCGCGATCTCCTCTGCCGTCTTGATCGCGCGTGCACGCATCATGACCGGCTGCGCGTCGGCAGTTTCGATTCCTTGACGTTGGAGCGAGTACAGCGTCTCCATGTCCGTGAGATCAATGCCGAGAGGCTCGCCTTCGAGTCCTCGGTCGGCGAGCTGTCGATGGATCTGCGAGGCGAGTGCGTCGGGCATGCCGGTCTCGCGCGGCATCGCGCCACGCATCGATGTCACGCCCGCCCGCCAACTCGACTCCGGAAGCCACGGCGCGTAAAGCTGATGGTGCTTCGCTGCCGAACCGAAGTCCCACAAGACAGGGTCGCCTTCGCGTGGAAGGAGGACGCAGCGGGCGCTCTTGTCGCGTGCCCACTCGCCGATGTGCGTGCTTGACACGTACCGAATGTTGTTCTGGTCGAAGAGCAGCACGGCGCCGAGGGACGAATCTCGGAGCGACGCGCGGGCCTTCTCGAGGCGGTCGGTGCGGAGCTTTGCGAAGTCGATCCGCTGCTCCCAGTCGACTGCCATCGTGGCACCGCGCGAAGCGATGTTCATGGTCAGGATCCTCCCTCGTGTTCAGTGGCAGTAGTGGTCATCGTGTTCGTCACTGACAAACAAGTCCATGATTTCGACTAAACGCTCTCCGGGCGCACCCGTGCATCGGAAGCGCCGATCATACAAGGGAAAGACCCAGAACCCAAGTCCCGACACCACAACGAGAGACTTAACGAAAACTTCTTACTGATCAGTACTTGTGAACGCTCGACGACGCCGTTAAGATCGCGAACTTACGTGAGGCCGGAATCCGAGAGGACGGACTCAGCAGTGCCGAAAGACACCGTTTCGCGGGGGTCGAATCGTCTGTTCTCGCGCGGTCTGACGACCGTTGCGGTCGCCACCGTCGGCCTCTTCCTGGCGAGCTTCCTGTTCGCGAACTCGAGCTTGAACAGGGGTGTCGTGCTCACGATGCTGCCGTTCGCGTCCGCCCTCGCGATCGCTGGACTCGGTCAAACGCTCGTCGTGATGCAAGGCGGCATCGACCTGTCTGTCGCCGGCGGGTTCTCGCTCTACGTGGTCATCGTGACCAAGTACCCCGCCGGCGACAACTCACGGTTGTTCGCAGCCCTTGCGATCGCAGTCGCGGCCGCGATCGCAGCGGGAATGGTGAACGGCTTCCTTGTCGGGAGGATGCGCCTCAACCCGATCGTGGCGACCCTCGGGACAAACGCGCTGCTCTACGGCGCCGTCCTCTGGTACACGGCTGGGATCCCGACCACCACCACGGCTCGGCTCGCTCACCTGGGATCGAAGCTGTGGCTTGGAATCCCAGCGCCGGCCTACATCGCCGTCGCAACGACCCTGCTCGTGACGGCGGTGGTGAAGCTCACACCTCCGGGACGCCGTTTCGAAGGAGTCGGAGCAAATGAGACGGCGGCACTTACATCCGGGATCTACACACGGCGCTACCGCGGCGGCGCCTACGTCTGGGCTCAGCTCCTGTACTGCCTGGCAGCAATCCTTCACGCCTCGATCGTCAACCAGCCGACGGCCTACGAGGGAGACAACTACTTGTTGCCGTCGGTTGCGGCGGTCGTCCTTGGTGGGACGTCCCTGCTTGGTGGGCGCGGAAACCTCGTCGCAACCGCGATCGCCGCGCTCTTCCTGTCACAGCTCGATCAGTTCGTACTCGCGTTGGGTGTGACCTACGCAACGCGCACTCTGGTTCAGGCGGCAGCGCTCGCGGCGGGCGTTGCCCTCTACACGATCGACTGGGGGGCGATCGGGCGACGTCTACCGGGGCGTCGCCCGATCTCCGTGGCTCCGACATGAGCCGGTTCGTGTCTTCGCCCAGCTCGCAGACAGTGACCAACAAACAGATCGGAGGGCACGCACGATGAGGGATAGACGCAAGGGAGCGCTGCTTGTGTTTGCAGTTGTCAGCGGGGCAGTCCTGCTGGCGGCAGCGACGTCGTCAGCGCGGACTGCCGCCGTTCCGTCGTGGTGTGGTGCGAAGAAGATCACACTCGGTTTGACGGACGGGTTCGGCGGAAATAGCTGGCGCCTCGTCACGACCGCTTCGGCACGCGACGAAGCGAAGAAGTGTCCGAGCGTTACGTCGCTGACCTACGCCGATGGCCAGGGCAACACGCAGAAGGCGATCTCCGACATCCAGGGCATGGTCGCGAAGGGTGTCAACGCCCTCGTCGTGTTCCCGGACGCAGGCAAGGCGATCCTTCCGGCGCTTCGCAGCGCGTACAAGCAGGGAGTGGTGACCGTCCCGTACCGCGTGACGCCTGGTGGAAAGGCTGGCGTCGACTACAACGTCTTCATCGACACGAACTTCAGCAAGGCCGGTGAGGCGTGGGGCAAGTGGATCCTGAGGGTCCTCCCCAAGGGCGGGAATGTCCTGATGCTGAGTGGCCCGAAGGGCAACAGCCAGGGCGTCGACGAGAACAAGGGTCTGCACAAGATCCTCGACCCGTCGCACAAGTACACGTTCATTGGCGAAAAGCCGTTCGAGGTCACCAACTGGGATCCCGCACTTACCCAGAAGGTGCTCTCAGCCGACATCGCCAAGTACCCCAAGATCGACGTGATCGTCTCTGACTTCGGTCCGTCCCTCGTCGGGGCTCTGCCGGAGTTCACCAAGAGCGGTCGCAAGATTCCTGCGCTCGCAACGTCGGACGGCAACGTTCTCGGGTGCTTCTGGAAGACGCACCACGCGGCGAATCCGACGTTCAAGCTGTTCACGGTGTCGACCCAGAACGATCACGCACGTCTGGCGATCGATTGGGCCGTCGCGCTCGCGACGGGTGGTAAGAAGCCGCCGACGACGCATTTCCCGGCGCCATCCTTCGAGGACTCGACCACGGGCAAGCCTCACCCCGTCGAGTGCTATCCCAACCTGCCGGGAGACATCTATCTCTCGGCCGAACTGTCGCCGAAGGTCCAGGCAAAGCTCGTCAAGAAGTAGATCGGCCTGGGCGGTGTTGCGCGGGGCTGAGGCGCCTCGCGCAACACCGCCCGTTCACGTGACGGAACAATGATCGACGAAGTCATCAACTCAGCATCCGAGATCCACGACGCTGTCGTGCCGACACTCGTGATGCGCGGCATCAGCAAGCACTACGCCGGTGTTGCTGCGCTGCAAGACGTCTCATTTGACGTTCTGCCGGGCGAAGTTCACGCGCTCCTCGGCGAGAACGGAGCGGGCAAGTCGACGCTGATGAACGTCGCATCGGGCGCCACAGAGCCTGACAGTGGAACGATCGAGATCAACGGCATGACGGTGGAGAGTCTCACCCCGGCAGTTGCGCAAGAACTCGGCGTGGCGATCGTCCACCAGCACCCGGCGCTTCTCCCCGACATGACCGTCGCCGAGAACATTCAGGTGGCTCTCGGGCGGGAGCATTTGCGTCGCCGAGACCCGGACACCCGAAGGGCGATGAGGGCTCTTCTCGATGACGTGCAGTTCCTGGGGCATCTCGAGGATCGCGTCTCCTCGCTCAGCGTCGCTCGCCGGCACATCCTCGAGCTGGCGAAAGCATTCGCGGTCTCGCCTAGGCTCCTGATCCTCGACGAGCCCACTGCTCCGCTCTCTCAGGATTCGGTCGACCTTCTGTTCTCGATCGTGCGTGATCTCGCGGCCGAGGGCACTGCCGTCGTCTACATCACGCATCGCCTCGGTGAGGTGCGCGAGATCGCCGATCGCGTGACCGTCCTTCGCGACGGCACCCTCCGCGGCACGTCCGAGACCGACGAGATCTCCGACGAACGTCTGCTTGCGATGATCGTCGGTCGCACACTCGAGACAACCTTTCCACCGAAAGCCGACGTCGCGGACTCGGCGTCGCTATTGACGGTTGACGGACTGACCGGCGCTGGCTTCCGAGACATCTCGCTCGAGGCACGCCGCGGAGAGATCGTCGGCATCGGTGGAGTGGTCGGAAACGGCCAGCAGGCGGTGCTTCGCGCGCTCGCCGGCCTCGACTCAGCCAGCGGCACGGTGACGATCGGCGGCAAACGTCTGGCCAGGCGTGACTTGCACAAAGCCGCCGCATATCTGCCGGCGGATCGCCTGACCGAAGGCTTGATGACAGACCTCAATGTGCGAGAGAACGCAGCTCTTACAGCGGTCAATCGGCTGACGGTGGGCCCAGTTGTCAGCCGGCGGCTGGAGATCGAGACTGTTCAGCGCGAGCTAGCGGCACTTGCCGTGCGGGCCCCATCGCTCGAGGCGCCTGTCTCCTCGCTCTCTGGCGGCAATCAACAGAAGGTTGTCATGGCACGGGCGATGTTGTCCCAGCCCGCGATCCTCGTCGCCAACGAGCCGACACAGGGCGTCGATGTCGGCGCCCGTGCAGAGATCTACAGGCTTCTGCGAGAAATCGCCGATCGTGGTGTCCCCGTCGTCGTCGCATCAAGTGACACCAAGGAGCTCGAAGGTCTCTGCGACCGCGTGATCGTGATGTCACGCGGTCAGTCGGTCGCGAACCTCGAAGGGCGAGACGTGACCGAGGAGCACATCGTGCACGCCGCGATTAGCGCAACGACGCACGCCGCCCGCGAAGCTGCTCGGCACCGTCGCGTGAGCGTCTCGCGTGTGGCCCGCTTCATCGAAGGCGACTACGCGCCCGTCGTGATCCTGGCGATGGTCATCGTCGCTCTGGGCGCGTACGTCCTGAACCACAACAGCCGCTACCTCTCCAACTTCAACATCACCTCCGTCGCGTTCGCCTGTGCAGCCTTGGGCTTCATCGCGCTCGGGCAGACGTTCGCACTCCTCCTCGGCGGCATCGACCTTTCCGTGGGTCCACTCGCAGGGTTCCTCGTCGTCTTAGCCTCGTTCTTCGTGCTCGACGGGAAGTCGCCCGCCATCTGGGTGCTCGGATTCGTGCTGATGTTTCTCGCTGCAATTGGGGTCGGACTTCTCAACGGATCACTCATACGCTTCGCCAAATTCACCCCAGTGGCCGCGACGCTGGTCACATACATCGCGCTCGGCGGGCTGGCGTTCACGCTGCGGTCCGCTCCGGATGGGTACATCGCAGCTTCCGTCACACAGCGGATTCAGACGCAGGTCGGGCCGATCCCAGT
>Ga0207657_10005503_pt1 | contig 13227 bp, 13 predicted proteins | sample KBSC33metaG_FD_184316 | JGI IMG/M metagenome (GOLD analysis project Ga0207657, IMG submission 184316) | Corn rhizosphere microbial communities from Kellogg Biological Station, Michigan, USA - KBS C3-3 metaG (SPAdes) (version 2) | ecosystem: Host-associated > Plants > Roots > Rhizosphere > Soil ...
GCGCCCCCCGGATCGGCGAACACAGCGCCGCCATCCGCCAGGAGTTCGGCCTCTAGATTTCAGGATTGCATCGCTCTCGCCGGTATCGAAGATTGAGGCAGGCATGACCGAGGACGACGACAAATATCGCGCTCCGGCGCTCGACAAGGGCCTCGACATCCTCGAGCTGCTCGGCACTTCGGAGGACGGCCTCAGCCAGATCGAGATCGCCAAGGCGCTCGACCGCTCGGCGAGCGAGATCTTCCGCATGCTCGACCGGCTGGTCCGCCGCGGCTATGTCCGCAAGACCGAGGAAGACCGCTACACCCTGACGCTGCGGCTGTTCGAGCTGGCGCATCGCACCCCTCCACTGCGCCGGCTGATTTCCGGGGCGCTGCCGCTGATGCGCGCCTTCGCGCACGAGACCGAGCAGGAATGCCACCTCGTGACCTACGACCGGAACATGCTGGTAGTGGTCGCCCAGGTCGATGCCCCCGGCTATTGGAGCGTCGCGATCCGGGTGGGTGCGCACATCGACCTGCTCGACACTGGCTCCGGGCACGTCTTTCTCGCCTATGCGACGCCGCTCGAGCGGACGATGATGCTGCGGGACGCCAGGCTCGACGGCCCTGTCATCCCCTCCGCCGTGGCGCGCCACCTCGACCGGGTCCGGTCGCAAGGCTTTGAACGCATGCCGAGCCAGCAGATTCACGGGGTGACCAATATCGCCGTGCCGGTCCTCGGGCCGCTCGGGTCGGTGATCGCCGCCGTCTCCAGCGCCTATGTCCCAAGGCTCGACCGCCGCAATCCGCTCGGCATCGACGACAGCCTTGCCCGCCTCATCGCCACCGCTGCCGCCATCTCGCCGGCAGAGCGGACCGAGACCGCCACCGCCTGAAGTCACCCACAGCAGTTGAAGGCAGCGAACCCGCTCTTCAAGCGCCCCCGGCCAGTACTGCCGTTAAGCGTCATTACGATGTTTACTTGCTTAACACTTGCCGGTCGCGCATAGACCGGGAATGGAACGCTGCTGGTACTTCGTTATAGAGAGCGGCGGCAAGTGGTGGGTGGAAAGCGAGGGCAGTTATCTTGGCCCCTTCGACGCCCCCCACGAAGCCGTGGACGGGGCCATCCGGCTGGCCGAGGTCTATGGCGATCCGGCCAAGCGCCTGCTGGTTCTCGGTCCTGGCCCGGAAGGCCGCATCGAGATCGTCTGGGCGCGCGATCCGCCACCGGCCTGACGGGCTAGGCTGAATCGACATTCAGGCGAAGGGGTTGGGGTATGCCGCCAAGGCCCCCTCGATCCCGACCTCAGAGCATATCGTCGAGGCTCCAATGGTTGTTCCAGCGCGCGTCGATCTCGTCCTCGACGTTCTGGAACCGGATATCCGTCGATAGCCGGATCCGGTTCTGCGGATCCTCATTGGTGGTCGAGGCGTGGATCATGTAGGGGCTGTGCAGCATCAGATCGCCGGCCTCGAAATCGGCCGCCAGCCAGCGCGCCCCGAACCGGTTGGCCATGTCCGGCAGATCCTTCGATACCCAGCCGCCCTCGGTCATGTTCTTGTTGTAGGCGCTGATCCGTTCCGCCGGCGTCAGGCTCTGGGCGTGGCGCGAAAATTCGCGCTCCATGTCGACGCCGATGGCGTGCGAGCCTTCGAGATAGACCAGCCCGCCCATCGCCGCCGGCACGTCCCCGATCGGGATCCACGCGGTAACAATGCGGGTCGTGCCGCCGCGCAGATAGATCAGGTCGTAATGGGCCGGCGTCACGGTGGTGGTGTGCGGCAGCGTGTAGCGCATGATCTTGCGCTTGTGGAGGTAAGACAAACCCTCAAGGAAGTCGTCCATGAAGCGCGCCAGCCGCGGCTGCACACAGAACCCCTCATAGGTGGTCGAGCGCACCAGGGCCATCAGGCGCCGGTCGGCCAAGTCCTTGCGCGGCGAGCCGCCCGCCGCGATCCCCTCGCGCGGATCGCTGCCGGGAGCGACGAGGCCCGCCTCGGCCAGATGACTGAACACATAGCCGCGAAACGTCCGCACCTCGGCCGGGTCGAGAAACCGCTTCAGCCAGACATAGCCGTGCTCGGCATAAAGTGCCTTGATCTTTGGCACCGGCGTGTCGCCCGGGGTCGGCGTCAGCCGGCCCAGCCGGTCGGGCGTCGCCGCCAGCGTGCTGCCATTGGCGACGAGGCGCGGCAGGGCCGCCGATCGGGGTTCCACGGCAAGGGCGACAGACATTTCACTCATCCCGGTAGACGTTCGCGAAGGCTGCAGTTAACTCCATGGCAGGATCGTCGCCCATGGACGAAAGCACCGATCTGGAGATTTCGCTCATGCCGAGCTCGATTATCTACCGGCCGCAACGCCCCGATACTTCCCTGTCAGTGGTCGAGGTCGGCCGCCAGACGGTGCGCTCCATGATCGAGCGCCGGACCCTGCCGGTGTTCGCGGCCGTGCTGGTCGAGAAGGGCGGCGGCACGCTGGCGACCACGCCGAGCGGCCTCGTTGCTTGCGAGGCACCGGGCCTGTTCTGGCTGCTGCCGGGAATTGCCCACACTTATGGGCCGCGCCAAGGCACCTCCTGGGACGAGCGCTGGGTGTTGTTCACCGGGCGGCTGGCCGAGGAGCTACGGGCGCAGGGGCTGATCGATCCCGTCGCCCCGGCCATTGCCCTGCCGGTCAATTCCGCCGTGCCAAGACTTTTCCGCGACCTGCAGGCGGACGTGCTGCCGGGCACCACGCTCGGCGACAGTGCCGCTGCGGCCTCCGTCTTTCGCCTCGTAACAACTGCCGCGCAGGAGGCCGACTGGCACCAGCCGCGCGACACCGGCCGCGACGCCGAGATGGTCGCCGCGCTGCGCGAGATGGCGATGAGGCCACTCGATCTCGCCGCCTTCGCACAAGACTTCGGCATCTCTGCCGCCACCTTGCGCCGCCGCTTCATCGCCGCCACCGGCCTGCCGCCGAAAGCCCTGCAATTGCGGCTACGCATCGACCGCGCCAAGGAGCTGCTGGCCACCACCGACGCCCCGATCGAGCAAATCGCCCGCACGGTCGGCTTCGAGGACTCGTTCTACTTCGCCCGCCTGTTCCTGGGACGCGAAAGCCTGACGCCCAGCGAATTCCGCCGCCGCCACCAGCGCCACTGACATAAGGAACATATCCCCGAAATGGCGAAGCGATTTTCGGCCTCGGAAATGTGACGATCCAGGGCGATACTTTGCTGATTCGTACGGCACCTTGGAGATCGGACACATGGCGCTCAAGCGCATGGACAACGTCGGAATTGTCGTCGACGACCTCGAAGCGACGATCTATTTCTTTCGCGACCTCGGCCTCGAGCTCGAAGGCCGGGCCACCATCGAAGGAGAATGGGCCGGGCGCGTCACCGGCCTGGGCGACCAGCACGTCGAGATCGCCATGATGCGCACCCCGGACGGCCACAGCCGGCTCGAGCTCTCTCGCTTCATCACGCCGCCCGTCGTGGCCGATCACCGGAACGCTCCGGTCAACGCCTTAGGCTACCTCCGGGTAATGTTCACCGTGGACGACATCGACGCGACACTGGCAAGGCTGCGCACGCGCGGGGCGCAGCTCGCCGGCGAAGTCGTCCGGTATGAAGACGCTTACCGACTCTGCTACATCCGCGGGCCCGGAGGGCTGCTCATCGGGCTCGCCGAGGAGCTCGGCTGAACGTTCCCCCGTCAGCCGCCTCAACGACTTCAGGCGATCTGGCGCGCCCGCTCCACCGGCCGCAGCCCGGCCCGTTCGAGCAGGTGGCCGATCTTGGCGATTTCGGCGGCGGTGAGCTTTTGCAGCGGCGGCCGCACATAGGCGTGCGGCAGGCGGCCGAGCAGCACCAGCGCTTCCTTCATGCGGTTGTGCATGTCGAGCAGCGGCGGATCGTAGAACGCCCGCACCGTCGGATAAATGCGATCGTTGACCGCCTGCGCCGCCTTGAGGTCGCCCGCCTGGATGGCCTTGAACAGGGCAAGCTGCAGATCGGCGATGACGCTGCCCGCGCCCGACAGCAGCCCGTCGCAGCCCATCGCCAGCGAGCCGAGCAGCCACGAGCTGTGCGTCGTCAGCACCTTGACCGGCCGGCTCAGCGCATGCAGCTCGCGGATGTGATGCTCGTGCAAATTCCCGTCGCCGACCATGTCCTTCACGGCGACGAGCGTCGGCACGCGCCGGCATAGCTCGAGCAGCGTTTCCAGCGGATAGCTGAGATTGGACGCGATCGGGAACTCGAACAGGATCAGCGGCAGGTCCGAGGCGTCGGCGATGCGCGCCACATGGTCGTAGATCATCTCCGGCCGCAAATGCCCGCCCAGCGTCAGCACGTCGGGCGGAAACACCAGCAGCCCGGAAGCGCCCTCGGCCTCGGCGGCACGCGCCATGCTGGCCGCCTCGAGCCCCGAATTGGTGAAGATGCCGGCAATCGTCGGCAGCCGCCCGCCAAGCTGGTCGACGGTGAGCGCCACCACCTGGCGCCGTTCCTCGGCCGTCAGCGCGTGCACCTCGGCCGCATGGCCATTGGTGACGATGGCGGTAACACCCTTGACCGCCTCGATATCGGCCAGATGCTTGCGATACGATTTCTCGTCGATCGTCAGGTCGGCCTTGAACGGCAACAGGCAGGCGGGCAGGACGCCGACGGGTTCGAACGCGATTCTGGTAGTCGACATGCTGGGTCCTTCCTTGCGAACAGTCAGAGGCGATGGATGTTGAGGCCGCCGCCCACCGGCACCATGGTGCCGGTCGAGAACGGCAATTGCCCGCTGGCGAGGGTGCGGATTACCGCCCCCACTTCCTCGGCCTCGCCCCAGCGCCGATAGGGCGAGATGCCCGCCGCGATCTGCTGCCCATAGGCGGTGCGCACCACCGAGGTCATTTCGGTGCGGATCAGCCCCGGCTGCACCTCGAACACATCGATCGAGTGCTCGGCGAGGCGCGTCGCGAACAGGCTGGTCAGCATCGGCAGCGCCGATTTGGAGAGGCAATACGGCCCCTTCTCGATCGACGTCATGCCGGCATTGGCCGACGAGATCACCGTGATCGAGCGATAGGCGCCCACCGGGCCCGGGGCCGCGATCATCGCCCGCGCCACCGCCTGGGTGAGAAAGAACGTGCCCCTGAGGTTGACCCCGACCAGCCGGTCGAACACCTCCGGCTCGGTATCGAGCAGATCGCCGCGCACCGGCACCTGGATACCGGCATTGTTGACGAGGCAGGTCAGCGGCCCGAATTCGGTCGTGATCGTTTCGATGAGCCGCTGATGGCCCTCGATGTCGGCGATATCGGCGCGCAGGAACAGACCGCGCCCGCCCCCGCTCCGGATGGTGCGCAGCGTCGCCGCCGCCGCCTCGTCCTCGACGATATCGACAATGGCGACGGCAAAGCCCGCTTCGGCCAGCCCCATCGCCACCGCCGCCCCGATCCCCCGGCGCCCGCCGGTCACGATGGCGGTGCCGCGGTCGACGCGCGGCCCCGCGGCGGTTTCGGCGACCGCGTCCGGCGCCAGGTCTGTCACGCTCATGCCACCACTTCCTTCGCCGAGGCGGCCACGCCCCCGCCGGCGATCAAACGTTCTATCTCGGCTTCGACGAGGCCGAGTTCTGCCAGGATCTCGCGACTGTGCTGGCCGGTTTCCGTCGCCAGCACCCGGGTGGGCGGTACCTCGCCGTCATAGCGGTTGGGGTGGTTGACGAGCGTCGCGTGCCCGCCCTTGACCTCCACCCGCTCCAGCACGCGGTTGTGGATCACCTGAGGATCCACCGCCACCTCGCTGTAGTTCATCACCGGCGCCCACCAGAGTTTGGCAGCGTCGAACCGTGCCCCCAGATCGTCGGCGGTGTATTTCTTCACAGCCGTTGCCACCACTGCCGCGCAGCGGTTCTTCTCGACATAGAGATCGACCCCGGCCAGGCCGCGCAGCCCCGCATCGTCATCGAGCGCCTTGGCCATCGCCTCGGCGGAATTGAGCGAAATGGCCACGAACTTGCCGTCCGCCGTGCCGTAGACGCCGTAAGGCGCCTGGTGGAACCAGGTGGCGAGGTTCTCCTGCCGGCGCAGATTCTCGGGGCCCATGCCGCCATTGAGCCAGGCCACGACCCCTTCGGTCTGCAGGTCGATGCCCGCATTGAGCAGGCTCGCCTCGACCCGCGTGCCGACGCCTTCCCGCGCCTTGCGCACCAGCGCGCCCGCAATGCCGAGCGCCAGCAGCGCCGCGCCATGCTGATCGCAGGGCGCGAGGCCGACCGCCGTCGGCGCCCGCTCGGCGTCGCCGTTGACCGACATCAGCCCGGAGCGCGCCTGCACCATCAGATCCTGCCCCGGCTTGTCGGCCAGCGGCCCGCTCGAGCCGTAGCCGCTCGCCGAGGCGTAGATGATGTCGGGCTTGAGCGCGCGCAGCGCGTCCCAGCCAAAACCCAGCCGCTCGAACACGCCGGGGCGGAAATTCTCCATCACCACATCGGCCGAGGCGATCAGCCGCCGCGCCACGGCGCGCCCGTCCTCGTGCTTGAGATCGAGCCCGATGCTGCGCTTGTTGCGATTGGCCGCGAGATAAAAGCCGCTAACCCCGTCGATGAACACGTCGGCGCCGGACCAGTGCCGCTCATAGGCGCCCCCGACCGGCTCCACCTTGATGACGTCGGCCCCCATGTCCGCCAGGTACTGCCCGGCGGCCGGCCCCTGCAGGAAATGGCAAAAGCTGATGATTCGGACACCCTGCAACAGCATTGGCGATACGCCCCTTTGCCTTGCCGGGCAGCGCCGGCGTTTACGCGAATAAGAATACGTTTACATCAGGTCGTCGCCCATTCGCAAGGGGCCGGGCGGACAATTTGCCCCATGCCATTTTCGGCCTCGTCGCCGCTTGACGCAAGTGTTCAAGCCACCTGGCACCACGATGCACAGTTGGCATTTACACCATAGATTACAGCGCATTACAGATATTATACGATCTCCATCACTCGTCGCCGCCTGCACCGATCGCTCGCCACGAGCCGTGCCGGACAAGGGCGCCAGCACCTCGGCAGAATGCAAATATCTGTAATCCCTCTTTACGATTTCCTCGCTCGCTGGTAAACGTTGTCATGTTCCGCCGCAAAGTTCGCAGTCTCTTGCAGCGGGGTGTGCCGGGAGGAGCAGTCGGAACAGACTGGGCACAACGGGGGAAATGGCCCGGGATCGTTACCTCCCACGATCCCGGGAACACTATTCAAGCCTCAAGATGCCGGCGCTTGTGCCTTGGCGGCCCATCGCAGCAATCGTGTAAACATGTAAACGGGAGAACAATCCAAATGCCGAAGTCAATATTTGCCGCCACCCTGGGTGCGGCGCTGGTCCTCGGGCTCGGGGGAGCCGTGCAGGCCGCCGACGCGCCGACCAGCGTCAGCACGCTCGCCGACTACACCAATTGCGACGCCAACGGCGCGCCGAAGAATCCCGACCTCAAGATCGCCTTCGCCCAGACCGACCTGAACACCCCCTGGCGCGTCACCGAGCTCAAGGACTTCCAGCTCTGGGTGAAAAAGCTCTGCATCCCCAACTTCATCTGGAACGAGGCGGGCGAGGACGTCGCCAAGCAGCTCAGCAATGTCGGCGACCTGCTGGCGCAGAAGCCACACGTGCTGGTGCTCGATCCGATCGCCGACCAGCCGCTGGTGCCGGCCATCGAAATGGCCAAGAAGGCCGGCGTGCCGATGCTCGACATCGACCGCAAGCTGGCCGTCGGCCCCGGCCCCGATACCTATGCGGCGGTGATCAGCGCCGACAACTATACGGTCGGCTTCGCCTCGACCACCGCATTGGTCGACAAGCTGAAGGCCGACCAGAAGACCGACAGCCCGAAGGGCAACATCGCCATCATCATGGGCGGCGTCGGCCAGGACCCGGCCAATGAGCGCAACCGCGGCGTCGCCGAGGCGATCAAGCCGTATCCGGGCCTCAAGATCGTCGATACCCAGTCCGGCGACTGGACCCGCGAAGGCGGCCGCAAGGTGATGCAGGCCTATTTGCAGCATTACGCCGCCGGTGAATTGCAGGGCATCTTCACCGCCTCCGACGAGGAAATGATCGGCGCCCGGCAGGCGCTCGAAGCTGCCAACCGTACCGACCTCAATGGCTGGTTCGCCTCCGGCGACGGCCAGCTCGAGGGCATCGAGGCGGTGACCGAGGGCTTTGCCGTCGCCACCACGCAGTTCCCCCCGCTCTATGGCGCGGCGAGCCTGCAGGCGGCGATCGCCTTGAGCCAGGGCGTGACCCTGCCGGCGACCGCCTACGCGCTCGACCTCAAGACCTTCAGCTGCCTCACTGAAGACGACTGCAAGAAGGCCAAGGCCTATGTCGCCCAGCTCAAGGCGACCGGGCTGCAGTTCTAGCGTCCACGACTGGACGGCGGGGCCGGCGATACGCCGCCTCCGCCGTTTTTCGCTTCCCCCGCGACGGCAGAGATGATGCGACAGCACCTGTTCGGAACCGCCACCGCCCTTGCGCGCCACTTCGCCGGCCCGGCGTTGGCGCTTGGCGTCCTGCTGGCGCCCGCCGCCGCTTCGGCCGTCGAGGCGCTGCATCCGAGCCTGACGCTGCCCGCCTTCGCCAGCGTCTCCGCCGACGACTATTTCCCGCTGCTGCTCGAATGGAGCCGCGACCGGACCGTCGCGCCCGTCAAGCTGCGCGTCACCTATCTCGACCCCGCTCTGCTGCTGGCCTGGCTGCACCAGACCGATCCGGCGGTAGATGAAGCAGGCTACACCAAGGCGCTCGCCGGCTTTCCGCAGGCCCTCCGGTTCCGCGTGGCCTACCGCGCCGACGAGCGTCCGCAACTCATGGCCAAGGACTGGCAGGTCAGTCTCGAGGGACCGAACGGCGCCGACCTCGCGCCCGCCTCGGCGGCGCAGAGCGTCGCCCCCGATCTCAAGAGCAACGCCGACGGTACCTATTGGGAAGAGGACTGGGACTATCGCTTCGATGTGCCCGCCGGCTTCCTCGGTGCCGATCTCGCCGGGCTCGAGCTGGGGCTGCGCGGCCCGGCCGGCACCGCCACCGCCACCTGGCAGTTCGGCGCCATCGCCGCCACCGTCGATCGCTCACGCGCCTATGTGCCCTGGCTCGGGGGCGCGCTGATCGTGCTCTGCCTGGTGCTGCTGGCGGCGCTTTTCGTCACCCGCGCCCCGCGCCGGAGGGTCCTGTGACCACCTCACCCGCAGCAAATCCGACTGCGCCAAAACCGCCTGCCATCGAAGTGCGCGGCATCGAAAAGCGCTTCGTCGGCGTCACCGTGCTCGATGGCGTCTCGTTCGCCGTGCGCGCCGGGGAAGTGCATTGCCTCTGCGGGGAAAACGGCGCCGGCAAGTCGACGCTGATCAAGCTGATGGCCGGCGTGCTGCGCCCCGATGGCGGCGACGTGCTGATCGATGGCCAGCCGGTGCATCTTACGTCGCCGCAGCAGGGGCTCGAACGCGGCATCGGCGTCGTCTACCAGGAACTCGAGCTGATCCCGAACCTGTCGATCATGGAAAACCTGTCGCTCGGGCGCGAGCCGCGCACCCGCTTCGGGGCCGTCGACTGGCGCGCCGTGCGCCAGCGGGCGCTCGACGTGTTCAAGCTGATGGACATCCACCTCGCCGTCGAACGCCCGGTCTCGACCCTTACCGTGGCGCAGGCGCAGCTCGTCGCCATCGCCAAGGTGCTCGCCATGGCGCCGCGCATCCTGGTGCTCGACGAACCCACGGCGGCCCTGTCGGGCGGCGACCTCGAAACGCTGTTCTCGCTCATCGACCGGCTGAAGTGCGAAGGCATCGCCATCGTCTACATCTCGCACCGGCTGGAGGAAATCTTCCGCCTCGGCGACACGGTGACGGTGCTGCGCGACGGCCGCGCCGTCAACACGGCCCCGACCGGCGATGTCGACGAAAATCAGCTCATCCAGTGGATGGTCGGCCGCAAGACCGAGCAGCGCTTTCCTCCCCTCCCCGCCCGCACTGCTGCCAAGGTGGTCCTGTCGGTGCGCGATCTCGAGACGCCGACCCTCAAGGGCATCTCCTTTGACCTGCACGCCGGGGAAATCCTCGGCTGCACCGGACTTGCCGGCTGCGGCCACGATGCGCTGGCTCGCGCTTTGGTCGGCCTCGAGCCGGTGCTTTCGGGCACCATCGCCATCAACGGCCGGCCCGCCGGCACGCTGACGCCGCGCCGCGCCCAGGCGCTCGGCCTGTCGCTGGTCCCCGAGGACCGCAAGGGCCAGGGCCTCGTGCTCGGCGCCTCGATCGCCGATAATGCCGGCTATTCCGTGCTGGAAGACAATGCCCGCTTCGGCGTCATCGCCGCGCGCCGGCTCGATGACGTGGTGACGCGCTTTCACCAGAAGCTGCGCATCCGCTCGGCCGGGCTCGACCAGCCCGTCTCGAGCCTCTCCGGCGGCAACCAGCAGAAGGTGGTGCTGGCACGCGTGCTGTCCACCGATCCGGATATCCTGGTGCTCGACGAGCCGACGCGCGGCATCGACGTCGGCGCCAAGGCCGAGATCTACCAGCTCATCACCGGCATGCTGGCGCAGGGCAAGGCGATCCTGCTCATCTCGTCCGAAATGGTCGAGGTGATGGCGCTGAGCCATCGCTTGCTGGTGCTCTCCGAGGGCACCCAGGCGGCGCTGCTCGATCCCCCTTACAGCGACACTGAAATCCTCGCCCGCGCGCTGCCCGCCAGCAGCCGCGCGGCACGCCCTGCACCTGCTCCGGAGGCGGTCAATTGAGCGACAGCGCCACAACCGACGGCATCACGGCCAACCCGCCGGCCTGGCGCAGCGGCGGCAGGTTCGCCGGCCTCATCGGGGAGAGCCGCTGGCTCGCTCTGGGGCTGGCGGTGCTGGCCGTCGCCACGCTCAATCCGCATTTCCGGTCCTTCGACAATTTCGAGAGCTTCCTGCAGTCGATCGGCGTGCTGCTGATCGCCGCCATGGGGCAATCCTTCGTGCTGCTGATCGCCGGCATCGACCTCTCGGTCGGCGCCGTGGTGGCGATGGGCTCGGTCGTGCTCGCGGTACTCCTCGCCGCCGGCTGGCCGCTTTACGCCGCCATTGCGGCAACGCTGCTCTCCGGCCTTGCCATCGGGGTGCTGAGCGGCGCCTCGACGCTTTACCTGCGCATCCCCTCGTTCATCGTTACCTTCGCCTTCATGGGCATCGCCTACGCCATCGGCCTCACCGTCGCCGACGGCAACCGCATCCCGATCGCCGCCAATACCGGGCTTGGCTGGCTGGTCTCGGGCTCCCTGCTCGGCGTGTCGCCGCAGGTCTGGCTGGCGCTCGGCCTGCTCGTCGCCGGCACCTGGTTCCTGCGCCATTCGCGCACCGGGCGACACCTCTACGCCGTCGGCGGCAATCCCGAAGCGGCACGGTTGTCGGGCGTACCGGTTGGCCGCGTCACCATCGCCGCCTTCGGCCTGTCCGGGCTGTTTGCCGGCATCGCGGCCGTCGTCTATGCGGCGCGCATCGTCTCGGGCAATCCGATCGGGGCGAGCAATCTCAACCTCGAGGCCATCGCCGCCGCCGTTATCGGGGGCGTGAGCCTGTTCGGCGGCCGCGGCACGCTGATCGGGGCGGCGTTCGGCGCCATTCTCTACAGCCTCATCGCCAACGTCCTCAACATCTACAACGTCAACCCCAACATCACCGAGATCGCCGCGGGCTGCATCGTCGTGCTCGCCGGCCTGATCAACGTGCTGACCGAACGGCGGCGGGTCGCGGCATGAACAGTCTTTCCCCCGCGACCCCCGCCGTCACCCGCCGCGCCTATTGGGCTCGCCTCCGCCGGGGTCTGGCCGAATACCGCATCTGGGCGGTGCTGGCGGCGCTGCTCGCCGCGGCGGCTATCGCCTCGAACGGCGTCGTGCTGCGGCCGTCCAACCTCATCGCCATCCTCTTCATCGCCGTGCCGACCGCCCTCGCCGCGCTCGGCGAAACGCTGGTCATCATCACCGCCGGCATCGACCTCTCCGTCGCCGCCATCTGGGTGCTGTCGGGGGTGACCGGGGCCGGGCTCGCCGCCGCCGGCATCCCGCTGCCGCTTGCGGTTGCCGCGGCGCTCGCCGTCGGCGGCATCGGCGGGCTGGTCAATGGCCTGCTCATCGCCGTGCTGAAGGTGCCGCCGCTGATCACCACGCTCGGCACCCTGTCGATCGGCGAAGGCATTGCCCGCGTCGTCACCGGCAACGTGCCGATCCTGTCGGTGCCCAATGCCTACAGCGCCTTGGGCAGCGCCTATGCCGGCCCGTTGCCGCTACCGGTGCTGATCCTCGCTGCCGCCGCCCTGGCGCTGACTTTCGTACTGGCGCGCATGGTCGTCGGCCGCCGCATCTATGCCACCGGCGGCAATGCCACCGCCGCCCACTATGCGGGCCTCCGCGTCGGGGCGACCCTGGTCTTCGTTTATGTCGCGAGCGGCGTTTGCGCGGCGCTGGCCGGCGTGGTCCACTCCGCCTATCTTGAGGAGGCCATGCCCAATGTCGACATGAACGCCCTGTTCGCCGTGATCGGCGGCGTCGTGGTGGGCGGCACCTCGCTGATGGGCGGCAGCGGCAATGTCATCAATTCGATCGGCGGCGTGCTGGTCATCGTCGTGGTCGAGAACATGATGAACATCCTCGGCGTTTCTCCGCTGCTGGCGGAAGGCGTGCTGGGCTTCATCGTGCTCGTCGCAGTCTATCTCAATGTCGGGTTCAACCCGGCGATCTTCAGCGTCTGGCTCGGCAGGCCGGCGTCCCGGACGACCGCCGCTCCCCCCGCGGCAGGACAGGAAGGCAAGGCTCAACCATGAACGAACATCAACCCATCCGGCGTTATGGCAACGGCGGCAGCGGTCGCGCCATCGAGCGCGTCTCCCCTGCCACCCTGCGCCCCGTCGCCAGCTTTGCCGACGGCACCGCGGCCGATGCCGACGCTGCCATCGCGCGCGCCCGCGCCGCCTTCGACACCGGTCCGTGGCCAAAACTCAGCGGCAATGAGCGCGCCGCGATCCTGCGCCGCTGGGCCGGGCTGATCGAGACGCACAAGGCCCGCCTCGCCCGGATCGAGGTCGAGGAAGGCGGCAAGCCGCTGCGCTTTGCCGAAGGCGACATCAACGGCGTCGTCGGCCTCACCTATTACGCCGCCTCGCACGCCATGCAGCTGCACGGCGAGGCCTACAACAATTTCGGTCCCGACAAGCTCGGCTGGGTGTATCGCGAGCCGGTCGGCGTCGT
>Ga0207657_10005505_pt1 | contig 13220 bp, 9 predicted proteins | sample KBSC33metaG_FD_184316 | JGI IMG/M metagenome (GOLD analysis project Ga0207657, IMG submission 184316) | Corn rhizosphere microbial communities from Kellogg Biological Station, Michigan, USA - KBS C3-3 metaG (SPAdes) (version 2) | ecosystem: Host-associated > Plants > Roots > Rhizosphere > Soil ...
CCGAGATCGCCTTCACCGACCCACCGGCCGGCAGCTGCGCGGACGCCGGTCCCGGGGCGGGGCGGGGCGGGGCGGACCCGATCCCGGCCGGCCTCGCCGCCGGCCTCGACTTCGACCACTTCGTGATCGGCTCCGGCAACCGCTTCGGGCACTCCGCCGCGCTCGCGGTGGCCGAGTCCCCGGGCGAGTCCTACAACCCGCTGTTCCTCTACGGCTCGCCGGGGCTCGGCAAGACGCACCTGCTCGTCTCGATCGCCGACTACCTGCGCAACCGCCGGCCCGACCTCGACGTCGCCTACACCACCGCCGAGCGCTTCACCTCCGAGTTCGTGACCGCGCTGCGCGGCGACGGTCGCCCGACCGAGCGCTTCAAGCGGCGCTACCGCGGCGTCGACGTGCTGCTGATCGACGACGTCCAGTTCCTCGAAGGCAAGGCGCGGACCGAGGACGAGTTCTTCCACACCTTCAACGAGCTCTACGCGCAGGGGAGCCAGATCGTGCTCTCCAGCGACCGCCCGCCGGAGGCGATGGGCCGGCTCAGCGAGCGGATGCGCGACCGCTTCGCGTGGGGGCTGACGGTCGAGCTGCAGGGCCCCGACCCGGCGACGCGAATCACGCTGCTGCGGCGGCTCGCGGTCGAGAACGGGATCCCCGTGCCCGACCTCGAGGTGCTCCAGCAGATCGCCGGCGCCGCGCCGGGCAACCTCCGCCGGCTCGAAGGCGCGCTGACGCGGGTGACCGCGTTCGCCTCGATGCTCGGCGAGGTCCCGAGCGTCGATCTGGTCCGCAAGGCGCTCGGCTCCGACGCCGCGCCGATCGACGCGACCCCGGTCCGCGAGCCCGCGGCCGAGCGGCTCGAGCGGATCCAGCGCGCCGTCTGCGACGTGTTGCGTCTCTCGCTCGAGGACATGCGCTCGCCGCGCCGCGCTCCGAACCTCGTTCGCGGCCGCCAGCTCGCGATGTATGTCGCCCGCAACCAGACCGATCTCTCGCTCGCCGAGATCGCCCGTGGCTTCGACCGCGACCACTCGACGGTGATCCACTCGATCCGCCGCGTCGAGCGCGACCTCGAGCCGGGCTCGGATATCCACAAGGCGCTGGAGCTGATCCACGAGCGCCTCCACATCGCCGGGGAGGGCGCGTGAGGGGCGGTCGGGATTCCACGGCAGGGGACTTGTCCACGACCGCTTCCACAACCCGCGATCGCGCATCGCTGCTGCCGTCGCGGCGTTCTGAAAGGGTTTCCACGGACCTAACATCAACTCGGATGACCGGAAGAGGATGCAGATGGAATTGAAAGCCGAACGCGATCCGCTGCTCGACGGCCTGCAAACCGCTGCCAGGGCCCTGTCGACGCGGACGACGCTGCCGTCGCTCGGCGGGATCATGCTCGTCGCGAACGGGGGCAAGGCGATCGCGCGGGCGACCGACGGCGAGCTGGCAGTCTCGGTCGAGCTCGACGCCGAGGTCGACGGCGACGGTGAGGTCCTGCTGCCGGGCCGGCTCCTGGCCGACGTCTCGCGGGCGCTGCCGCAGGGCCCCGTGACCCTGGCCGAACGCAAGGACAAGGGCGACGTCGAGCTCACCGCCGGCACCGCCAACTTCCACCTGCGGCTGCTCGACGCCGAGGACTTCCCGCCCCTGCCCGCCGCCGAGGGCGAGCTCCTGAAGATGCCCGGAGGAGCGCTCGCCGAGACCGTCGACCGCGTCGCGCGGGCCGCCTCGCGCGACGAGGTCCGGCCGATCCTGACCGGGATCCTCGTCAGCGTCGAGGAATCGACCCTGACGATGGTGGCGACCGACTCCTACCGGCTCAGCGTCAAGCGGACCGAGCTCGAGGGCGGGGCGCCGCAGCAGTTCGAGGCGAACGTGCCGGCGCGGGCGATGCGGGAGCTGGCGCGCGTCGTCGAGCAGCACGGCGTCGAAGAGGTCGAGATCGCGCTGCCCGGCAACCAGATCGTCTTCCGGGCCGGCAACGTGACGATGTCATCGCGGCTGATCGAGGGCCAGTTCCCGAGCTACCGGCAGCTCCTTCCCGACGCCTTCGACCACGATGTCCGGTTGCCGCGAACCGAGCTGCTCGACGTCACCCGCCGGATCCGTTACCTGGCGCAGCGGAACGCGCCGCTCAAGCTCGCCTTCGAGGAGGGCCAGCTGACGGTCGCCGCAGAGACGCCGGAGATCGGCGACGCGTCGGAGTCGATGCCGTGCGCGTTCAGCGGTGAGGCGATGGAGATCGCCTTCAACCCGCAGTTCTTCATCGAAGGCATCGAGAGCGTCGAGACCGAGGAACTGGTGCTTCGTCTCACTTCGCCGCTGCGGCCCGGACTCCTGCAGCCGGCCGGCTCGGAGGACTTCAGCTACCTGGTGATGCCGATCCGGCTCAACGTCTAGGTGGTGCTGCCGTGAGGGTCGCGGCGCCGGGATCGAAGGCCGAGTGAGGGTCGCGCGGGTCGTCCCGCACTCGTTTCGCAACCTCGCCGACGCCGCGATCGACCTCGGACCGGGGCTGACCGTCCTGCACGGTCCGAACGGCGCCGGCAAGACGAACCTGCTCGAGGCTGCCTTCTTCGCCTTGACCGGGCGCTCCTGCCGGACCCGTCGCGAGCGCGAGATGATCGCGTTCGGCGCCGACCTGGCGCGGGTCGAGGCGCTGCTCGAGCCCGACGACGGCGAGCGGATCGACCCGATCACGATGCTCGCCTCGATCTCGAGCGGCGAGGCGCGCCGCCGCCTGGTCGACGGCTCGCCCGCGGAGCCCGGGGACGACCGCCGCCGGCCGGCGATCTCGATCTTCATGCCCGACCGGCTGGCGCTGGTCAAGGGGCCGCCGGCATCGCGGCGGGCGTACCTCGACCGCCTCGCGGGGGCGCTCTGGCCGGCCCGCGCCGACCTTCCCCGCGCCTACGCGCAGGCGCTCGCGCAGCGCAACAGCCTGCTGGCGCGGATCAAGCGCGGCGGCGACCCGGAGGCGCTCTCGGCCTGGGACGCGGCGCTGGCCGAGCGAGCGGTGCCGCTGGTCGCCGCGCGAGCCGAGGCAGCCGCGGAGCTCGCCGGCCCATTCGAGCGCGCGGCTTCGGACCTCGGTCTCGCCGGCGACGCCGAGCTCGCCCAAATCACTTACAGGCCGCGGACCGGTGCCGAGAGCGACGCCGAGGCGATCGTCGCCGAGCTGGGCGAGCGGCGGGCCGGCGACATCGCCCGCGGCTTCACCGGCTACGGACCCCATCGCGACGAGCTCGAGCTCTCGTTCGGCGGCCGCTCGCTGCGCCGCTACGGGTCGCAGGGCCAGCAGCGGCTCGGCCTCCTCGCCCTGCTCTTCGCCGAACGCGAGGCGCTGCGCTCGGCGCGGCGGCAGCTGCCGCTGCTGCTCCTCGACGACGTGATGAGCGAGCTCGATCCGGAGCGGCGCTCGCGCCTCGTCGCGATGCTGGAGGATGGGGGCCAGGCCTTGATCACCGCGACCGAGATCGACCACGTGCCCGCGAGCGGCGCTGCGGAGCTCGCGATCGAGGGTGGGGTCGCGACCGCCCGGAGCGCGTCGTGAGCGAGGCCGGCAGCGGGGGCGAAGGATCGGGCCGCTCGAAGCAGTCGGGGCCGCGCCGCCTCGGCTCGGCGCTCGAGCGGGTCGTCGCCGAGCAGGCGCCGGCGACCCTGCTCGCCGAGGTCCAGACAGTCTGGCCGGAGGTCTGCGGAGCGGCGATCGCGGCGCGGGCGGAGCCGGTCGCCGAGCGCGAAGGACGGATCACGATCGCCTGCGAGAACGGCGCCTGGGCACAGGAGCTCGAGATGATGGGGGACCTGCTCAGGGAGCGGATCGACGGCGCGATCGGGGCCGGCCGGGTGAGCGGATTGCGCTTCACGGCCGATCTCGCCCGCCATCGCTGAGATTCGGGCACAGTATCGTTCCAGAAACCTGCGATTTGCAGGTGTTTCTTGACGGATGCGGGTGGCGCCGCCGGTCGCCGCCTGATATCCTTATGTCAACCGACCGGCGCGCCCCCGAGACGGACTTCCTCGTCACGGCAGTCCCCCTCGTGCAGGGCTCTGAGCGGCTTGAAGCCGCCGCCGGGCACGGCATCATGAACAGACACCCGAACGGGAAGGAACGAGTGGCGGAGAACGCGAAGGCGAAGGGCAAGAGCGGCGCGAAGAAGGACAGCTACGAGGCCGAGGACATCACCGTCCTCGAGGGCCTCGAGGCGGTCCGCAAGCGGCCCGGCATGTACATCGGCTCGACCGGCGTCCGCGGTCTCCATCACCTCGTCTACGAAGTCGTCGACAACTCCGTCGACGAGGCCCTGGCCGGACACTGCGACTCGGTCCAGGTCACGATCCATCCCGACAACTCGGTCACGGTCATCGACGACGGGCGCGGGATCCCGGTCGGCGTCCTCGAGAAGGAGGGCCGGCCGGCTGCCGAGGTCGTCCTCACCGTGCTCCACGCCGGCGGCAAGTTCGGCGACGGCGGCGGCTACAAGGTCTCCGGCGGCCTCCACGGCGTCGGCGTCTCGGTCGTCAACGCGCTGTCGGAGCGCCTCCATCTCGAGATCAAGCGCGACGGACACGTCTGGACGCAGGACTACCAGCGCGGCAAGCCGCAGAACGAGCTCACCCAGGGGGCGACGAGCAAGACCACCGGGACGCTGATCAGCTTCCTCCCCGACGACGAGATCTTCGACGAGCTCGAGTACGACTTCGCGACGCTCGCCGAGCGGATGCGCGAGACCGCGTTCCTGACCCGCGGCCTGCGGATCACCCTCGCCGACGAGCGCGGCGAGGGGCAGGCCGAGGAGTTCCACGCGGAGGGCGGGATCATCGACTTCGTCGCCCACCTGAACGAGGCCAAGGACTCGCTCCACAAGAAGTGCATCTACTTCGACGGCGAGGGCGAGGAGGGCCAGGTCGAGATCGCGATGCAGTGGAACACCGGCTACCAGGAGTCGATCTTCTCGTTCGCCAACAACATCAACACCCACGAGGGCGGCTCGCATCTGTCCGGCTTCCGCTCGGCGCTGACGCGGACGATGAACGCCTACGCCCGCGAGAAGGGCCTGCTCAAGGAGAAGGACCCGAACCTGAGCGGCGACGACGTCCGCGAGGGCCTGACGGCGGTGATCTCGGTGAAGCTCCAGGACCCGCAGTTCGAGGGGCAGACGAAGACGAAGCTCGGCAACCCGCCGATCGAGGGGTTCGTCCAGGGCATCGTCAACCGCAGGCTCGCCGAGTTCCTCGAGGAGAACCCGGCCGAGTCGCGGCGGATCGTGATGAAGTCGATCGACGCCGCCCGGGCCCGCGCCGCGGCGCGGAAGGCGCGTGACCTGACCCGGCGCAAGTCGGCGCTCGAGAACTCGACCCTGCCCGGCAAGCTCGCCGACTGCACGGTCCGCGACCCGAGCCTGACCGAGCTGTTCATCGTCGAGGGCGACTCGGCGGGCGGCTCCGCCAAGCAGGCCCGCGATCGCTCGACCCAGGCGGTGCTGCCGCTGTTCGGGAAGATCATCAACGTCGAGAAGAACCGGATCGACAAGGTCCTCGCCAACGACGCGGTCCAGTCGCTGATCACCGCGATCGGGACCGGCGTCCACGAGGAGTTCGAGATCGACGACGCCCGCTACCACAAGCTGGTGATCACGACCGACGCCGACGTCGACGGTGCCCACATCCGGACCCTGATCCTGACCTTCTTCTACCGGCAGATGCCGGAGCTGATCGAGCGCGGCTACGTCTACATCGCGAAGCCGCCGCTGTACCGGGCGAAGAACGGCAGGCGCGAGCTCTACCTCGAGAAGGAATCGGAGCTCGAGGCGTTCCTGCTCCGCGACAAGTTCGAGAAGTTCGAGGTCGTCGACCAGCACGGCAAGGCGACGAAGCTCTCGGAGAGCAAGTGGCAGCGCTTCAACCGCTCGTTCAAGGAGTACGAGGGCTGGGTCAGCTCGCTGCAGGCGGCCTACGGGCACGACCGGGTGCGGTTCCTGAGCGAGTCGCAGATCCTCGACAAGGGGGCGGCGAGCATCGCCGGAGTCCGCGAGCTGATCGAGGCCGAGGACCCGGCCGGCGAGGCCTACGAGACCGAGCTGGTGTCGGCCGACGGCGACGAGCTCGTCGTCAAGGCGATCCACCGCAAGTCGGGGCTCGCCCGGACCCACCACCTGCCGGCGGCTCTGTTCGCCTCGACCGAGTACCGGAAGCTCGTCGAGGTGCACGCGTCGCTGCTCAAGCAGGTCGGCGAGCCGCCGATGACCGTCACCCTCGCCGACAAGGCGAAGGAGGTCGAGTCGTTCGGTGAGCTCCGCCGCGCTGTCCTCGACCTCGCCCGCCACGGCGTCACCCTGCAGCGCTTCAAGGGCCTCGGCGAGATGAACGCCGATCAGCTCCGGGTGACGACGATGGCGCCCGAGTCGCGGACGCTGCAGCAGGTGACGATCGACGACGCGGCGATGGCGGAGCGCGTCTTCAGCGACCTGATGGGGGACAAGGTCGAGCCGCGCAAGGAGTTCATCACCAACAACGCCCGCGACGTGGACGTGCTCGATGTCTAGGCCATCGGGCGCGCAGCGGCGCGCGGGCGACCGACGGAGAAGCGAGATGGAGGTGGCCGGCTAGATGGAAGGCTCGGATGTCCTGAGCGGCGGCAACGTGGAGGTCCGCGAGATCTCCACCGAGATGCGCTCCGCGTACCTCGACTACGCGATGAGCGTGATCGTCGGGCGAGCGCTGCCCGACGTGCGCGACGGACTCAAGCCGGTCCACCGGCGGGTCCTCTACGCAATGCACGACCTCGGCCTGCAGCCGAACCGCCCGTACCGGAAGTCGGCGTTCATCGTCGGCGAGGTGATGGGCAAGTACCACCCGCACGGCGACCAGTCGATCTACGACACGCTCGTCCGGATGGCCCAGGACTTCTCGCTCCGTGAGGTCCTCGTCGACGGCCAGGGCAACTTCGGCTCGATCGACGACGATCCACCGGCGGCGATGCGGTACACGGAGGCGCGGCTTGCGCGGCTCGCCACCGAGATGCTCCGCGACATCGAGGCGGAGACCGTCGACTTCGGTCCCAACTACGACGAGTCCTCGGCGGAGCCGCTGGTGTTGCCGGCGCGGTTCCCGAACCTGCTCGTCAACGGTTCGTCGGGGATCGCGGTCGGGATGGCGACGAACATCCCGCCGCACAACCTCCGTGAGGTCTGCGGCGCCGTGCAGGCGTATCTCGACGATCCCGAGATCGACACCGAGGGGTTGATGCAGTACGTCAAGGGCCCCGACTTCCCGGGCGGCGGGACGATCATGGGCTCGGACGGGATCCGCTCCGCCTACCGGTCGGGCCGCGGGTCGGTGCGGGTGCGGGCGAAGGCGCACATCGAGCCGATCAAGGGCGGCAAGGAGGCGATCATCGTCTCGGAGCTGCCGTTCATGGTCCGCAAGGGCGGCGACGGGGGGCTGATCACGAAGATCGCCGACCTCGTCCGCGACAAGAAGATCACCGAGATCTCCGACCTGCGGGACGAGTCCGATCGGTCGGGGATGCGGCTCGTGATCGAGCTGAAGCGCGACGTGATCCCGAAGGTCGCGCTCAACAAGCTCTACAAGCACACGCAGATGCAGGCGACGTTCGGCGTCAACATGGTGGCGCTGGTCGACGGGGTGCCGCGGACGCTGTCGCTGAAGGAGATGGTCCACTACTACGTGCTGCATCAGCGCGAAGTGGTCATCCGCCGGACGCAGTACCAGCTCCGCCAGGCCGAGGCGCGCGCGCATGTCCTCGAGGGGATCCTCGTCGCGCTCGACAACCTCGACGCGGTGATCGCGCTTATCCGCGGCTCGGCGAACCCCGACGACGCCCGCAGCGGCCTTATCGAGAAGTTCGAGCTGACCGAGATCCAGGCGCAGGCGATCCTCGACATGCGCCTGCAGCGGCTGACCGCGCTCGAGTCCGACAAGGTCCGCGAGGAGCACACCGAGCTGATGAAGCGGATCGGCGAGCTGCGCGCGATTCTCGGCGACGAGAAGCGGATCGACGGGGTGATCGGCGAGGAGCTCGGCGCGATCGCGGAGCGCTACGGCGACGAGCGGCGGACCGAGATCGCCCTTGCCGAGGGCGAGGTCGACATCGAGGACATGATCGCCGACCAGCAGATGGTGATCTCGCTGACCGCCTCCGGTTACGCGAAGCGCCTGCCGCTGGCGACCTACCGCCAGCAGCACCGCGGCGGCAAGGGGGTGAGCGGGATGAACCTCAAGGAGGGCGACTACATCGCCCACCTCCACATCTGCTCGACCCACGACTACCTGCTGTTCTTCACGAACCGCGGCAAGGTCTACCGGCTCAAGGTCTACGAGCTGCCGGAGGGCTCGCGCGCGTCGCGCGGCAAGGCGCTCGTCAACGTCCTGCCGCTCCGCGAGGGCGAGAAGGTGATGGCCGTGATCCCGACCCGCGATTTCAGCGAGGGCAAGTACCTGGCGTTCGCGACCGCCGGCGGGCTCGTCAAGAAGACCGAGTTCCCCCAGTACAACACGCCGATCCGAGCGGACGGGATCATCGCGATCAAGGTCCGCGACGGCGACGAGCTCGTCCAGGTCCGGCTGACCAGCGGCGAGGACGACATCCTCATGGTCTCGCGCTCCGGCAAGGCCTCGCGGTTCAGCGAGGACAAGGTCCGGGCGATGGGACGCGACACCTCCGGGGTCCGGGGGATGAACGTCTCCGACACGATCGACGGCAGCCCGAACCGGGTCCTGGCGATGGACATCGCCCGGCCCGAGACCGACGTCTTCGTCGTCACCGAGAACGGCTACGGCAAGCGGACCGCGATCGAGGACTACCCGGTCAAGGGTCGCGGGACGAAGGGCAACCTGACGGTGAAGCTGACCGAGAAGAAGGGCGGCCTCGCCGGCGCGCTGATCGTCCGCGAGCACCAGGACCTGCTGTTCATCTCCGTCAACGGGATGGTCCAGCGGACGTCGGTGAAGGGGATCTCGCGGCACGGCCGCGCCACCCAGGGCGTCAGGGTGATGAACATCGCCGACGACGATCGCGTCAGCGCCGTCGCCCTCGTCGTCGAGGAGGAGGAGGCCGCAGCGCTGCCCGAGGGCGAGGCGATCCCCGAGGACGAACTGCCTCTGAACGACGACGGCACCGAAGCCGACTGAGCGAGAGTCAACCCCGCTTCGAAGGAGGGGGTCCGGCCGGTGGGACAAGAGCGGGGCGGTGAGCGGTCGGCGGGCGCTCCACCCGACCGCCGCGAAGCGGCGGCGCCCGACGAGCGGTCGCCGCGCCGCCGACCGGGCCGGTCCGCGATCCCCGACTGGCCCGTTTGCTTCAATCCGCGGACCAGAGAAAGGAGGTGGTCCTAAATTGAGTGACATGATCGTTGGGACTCTGGAGGTGCCGGGCCGCTAGGCGGCACGCGGGCCGCCCGGCGAATACCACCCGGGCACCGGCAGGGCGACGGGATCGGAGTTGGTCCCACCCGATCGACGACCGTCTCCCCGCTATCAACCGCACGAGGGGTCGCCCCAGCCGCCGTGCTGTGGGCGGCCCCTCGTTCTTTGCGAGGTCGCCACTGCTACTTTCGCCGCCCGAGCGGGTTCTGGCCTGCGAGGCGACGCAATCAGGATGGAGACGACGGCCACAGCCACGACCCCGACCCGCCGGCCCGGCGGGGCGCTGGCGCTGATCGCGGCGGCCGTTCTGACCACGCTCGCCCTCGCCGCGACCGCAGCGGCGGCGGGCCGCACCGTCCACGATCCGCGCCTCGACACGCCGTGGCTCTCCAAGCACGCCCGCCTCGACATCACCGGGGCGACGGTGCAGCGGCGCGGCACGAAGATCGCCCACACGGTGACGATGCGGGCGAAGCTGAATCCCGCGCGCGCTGCCGAGCGGCCGGCGATCATCATCAACACGCGGGGCGGCAGGCGCAGCGACTACGAGTACATCGCCTACGGCTCATCCGTCTTCCGGGTGCCGAGGAAGGGCCCCGCCGAGGCGGTCGCCCCGGCGACGCTGACCGCGAAGGGCCGGACCTGGCGCTACCGCTTCGACCTCGCCGACGTCCCCGCGATCGAGACCGGCTACGGCTGGGCGGCTCTGACCCAGCGGCGCAGCGGCAAACGCGCCGACATCGCTCCCGGCAACGGCTACGCGAAGAGCCCGTGAGGACGCCCCGCCGCCCCCGCCGCGCTCAGGCGGCGACGGCGACCGGGTTCAGGTAGCGCTCCCAGATCGCCGGCGGCCGCGGTGCCGCGACGCGGATGAAGACGGTCGGGCCGGGCGCCCGCGGGATCGTCCTCGGGTGCATCTGGATCTCGCGGGGGAGGCGGTTGCCCTTGCGGCGGTTGCACGGGGCGCAGGAGGCGACGATGTTCTCCCAGACCGACTCGCCGCCGCGGCTGCGCGGGATCACGTGATCGACGGTCAGCCCGGGCCGCTCGCTGCCGCAGTACTGGCACGTCCAGGCGTCGCGGGCGAGGACCGCCTTGCGGGTGATCTTGCGGCGGTGGACGTCGCGGGGAACGTGGACGTAGGTCACGAGCCGGATCACGACCGGCCGCTCGAGTTGGACGTGCTCGGAATGGAGGACCCGATCGCCGGACTCGAGGACGACCGCCTTCGACTTCAGCAGCAGGACCGCGGCGCGGCGGACGCTGCAGACGTGGATCGGCTCGTGGGTCGCGTTGAGGACGAGGACGCGTCCGCGGACACCCGTCCCACCCGCCGGGCCCTCCGTAGCCCGGGCCGCCGGGCCCGGTGCGGACACCACGCTCATCTGGGCGCGGATTCTAGCCACGGACGCCGCCGGATCGCGGCGGTTGCAGGCCGGTTCAGGCGGCCGGTGGAAGCGGCGCGGCCGCGCCGACCTGGTAGCTGCCGAGGACGCGGACGTTCCCGGCCCGCTCCCGCAGCGCCGCGATCCCGGCGGCGACCGTCTCGTCGCCCCCGCCGCCGTCGAGGTCGATGAAGAACATGTAGCTGCCGAGGCCGCTACGGCGCGGGCGGGACTCGATCCGGGTCATGTTGATGCCGCGATCGGCGAGCACGGAGAGCGCGTCGACCAGCGCACCGGGGTGGTCGGCGCCGAGCTCGTCGAAGACGAGCGTCGTCCGCCAGGGCCGATCAGGCTCCGCGGTCGGCCGGTCGTCCTCCCCGGCGGCGAGCCAGACGAACCGGGTGACGTTGTCGGGGACGTCCTCGACGTCCTCGCGGAGGACGACGCCGCCGTAGGCGCCGGCGGCGGCGGCCGATCCGAGCGCCGCCCAGGGCTGATCGGCCGCCTCGACGACCCTGCGGACCGCCTCCGCGGTGCTGCTGGCCGCCTCGACCGCGGCGCCCGGCAGCTCGGCGCGGAGGAAGCGCGCACACTGGGCGAGCGGTTGCGGGTGGGAGAGGACCCGGGTGACCTCGACGGGCTCGAGCGGGCGTGCCGCGATCAGCATCTGGTGGACCCGGTGGTCGAACTCGCCGACGATCCGGACCCGGTCGGCGTCGAAGGCGAGCGCGTCGAGCGTCGGCCGCACCGTCCCCTCGATCGAGTTCTCGAAGGGGACGAGCGCCCGCTCGCTGGCGCCGCTCTCGACCGCCTCGACCGCGGCCGGGATCGTCGCCACCGCCAGCGGCTCGTAGGCGGCGCCGGCAGCGGCGAGCCCCAGGGCCTCCTCCGAGAACGTCCCGGCGGGGCCGAGGTAGGCGACCTTCATCCGCCGCCGTCCGCCGCCGGCCCGCGGCGGGCCTGCTCCATCGCGGCGATCTCCTCGGGGCTCAGCTCGAGGCCCGAGCGGCCGCCGACGATCGGCTTCGCGTAGACGCGCGCCTGCTCGCGCTGGAGGATCGCCGAGATGACGACGCCGTTGTCGAGGTCGTCGAGCAGCGCCACCGTGCTCGACTGCCGGCCGGTCGTCTCGTTGAAGGCGTCGTAGCGGAGGACCGCCGACTTGCTGACGCTCGCGTCGAGCCGCTCCTCGGCGGCGGCGATCCGGGCGGCACTCCGCCGGGTCTCCTCGTGGAGCGTCGCCTCCATCCCCTCGACGACGCGGGCGAGCTCGGCGGCGCGTTCGACGAGGTCGGCGCGGCGGTCGCCGAGGATGAGCTTCTGGTCGGCTCGCAGCCGGCGCAGCTTGACCATCAGGATCAGGCAGAGGAGCAGCGCCAGCACCGCGGCACCCGCGGCGGCGAGGGCGACGATCCCGACGGTCGAGTCCAGGTTCCGCACCGTCTAGAGGTTAGGCGCGGGATCGGCGCGCGGTCAGAAGGTGACCGTGTAGCTGGCCTTGTTGTTGTCGGCGACCTGCTCGCAGGGAACCGTCGCGACCTCGACGTCGATCGCGGCGCTGTCGCCGGCCTTCGGCTCCGGCTGCAGCGGGATCTTCACCGTCTGCGTCTCGCCGGCGGCGATCTGGTCGATCGTCCCCGACTCGGAGATCCCGGTGTCGCTCGAGACGTCGACGTTGATGTTGCTCTCGTCGGCGGTGCCCTGGTTCTGGACGGCGACCTCGATCTCGTTGTCGCCGCTGACTGCCGCGACCGTGCCGCCGTTCGTAAGGGCCGTGCCCGAGGGCTGCAGCAGGGTGCTGCCGTCGACGAGGCCGAGGCCGTGCGTCTCGCCGTCGTTCTTGCACGACGCGTCGCTGGTCGTGCCGCCCGAGCTCGTCGCGACCCCGCCGAGCGCCGATGCGGTCACGGCCGGGTCGAGGAAGTCGGGGTTGTCGGGGAGGAACTGGCTCGAGGGAACGCCGTTGTCGACGGTCACGTCGTTGTCGATCAGCCCCTGCTCGATCTGGTCCTGGGCGCGTGCGTAGAGGATGTCGCTGGCCGAGAGGACCTTCATCTGCGTGTAGATCGCCTTGCCGGCCTTGTCCGCCTCCTTGCCGCCGGCGCTGAGGCCCTTCAGCTGCGCCGCGATGCCCTCGAGGGCGTCATGGCGGAGCTCGAAGGAGAGGACGACCTGCTGCTGGGCGCCCTTGATGTCGTCTGGGGCATCGAGGCCCTCGGCGCGATCGAGGAGCGCCTGCGAGGTGCCCTTGTCGCCGTTCACTTCACCCTCGAAGCCGAGATCGCCGGCGTTCCCCGAGCTGTTGTTCTGGAGCGTGTCGAAGAAGTTCGAGCTGAGCTGCTCGGTCTCGGCCGTGATCGAGCTCAGGTCACTGACGTAGTTCTGAAACGAGCGGTCCTTGCGGGCGTCGAGGCAGCCTCGGAACGCGATCACGATCAGGATCAGCAGGAC
>Ga0207657_10005506_pt1 | contig 13219 bp, 13 predicted proteins | sample KBSC33metaG_FD_184316 | JGI IMG/M metagenome (GOLD analysis project Ga0207657, IMG submission 184316) | Corn rhizosphere microbial communities from Kellogg Biological Station, Michigan, USA - KBS C3-3 metaG (SPAdes) (version 2) | ecosystem: Host-associated > Plants > Roots > Rhizosphere > Soil ...
TCTTTTTACCACGAAGACACGAAGGAAAACGAAGATCCCGGGGAAAACGCCGATCGCGGGAGACGAAGATCGCGAAGGGAATGTCATACGGAACATTCCTCGCGGTCTTCGTGATCTCCGTGTCTTCGTGAAGTGAAGAAGGGGTTCGCTAGCGGGCGGCGGAGCGGGCGTTCGTTTTCGCGGCGGCCTTGGCCTGCTGCGCGAGCGTCGCGAACGCGGCGGGACTGCCGATGGCGATCTCCGACAGGCTCTTGCGATCGAGCGTCACGCCGGCGTTCTTCAATCCGTTGATGAACTGTCCGTAGGTGAGCCCGTGCTCGCGCGCCGCGGCGTTGATGCGCACGACCCACAGCCGGCGGAAGTCGCGCTTCTTGCGGCGGCGGCCGACGAACGCATACTTGAGTGCGGTATCGACCGACTCTTTCGCGGCGCGATACAGCTTGCTCTTGTTGGCGTAGTAGCCCTTGGCGAGTCCAAGCAGCTTCTTTCGCTTGGCGCGCCGGACCGTCCCTCTCTTCACACGCGGCATTTCGATCTCCTACGGGTCCGGCTGGACCCGGACATTACGTTTCGCGCGAATCGCGAATCCGAGCGTTTGCGCGAACCCCTCATCCCAAGTCTCGAATCCCGACCCGAGTCTATTTGTACGGCAGCATCCGCTCCAGCTTCGCCTGATCCACCTTGGCGACCAGCGTCGTCCCGCGCAGCCCGCGCTTGCGCTTGGTGGTCTTGCTGCTCAGGATGTGCTGCTTGAACGCCTTGCCCCGCAGAAACTTTCCATTCTTCGTCCGCTTGAAGCGCTTCGCCGCGCCGCGGTGTGTCTTGATTTTTGGCATCTCGCTGATTCCTGTCCTCGCGGTGAACCTTTTTGCGTGTCGCGCTTACCTCGCCGAAGCGGCCGCAGCGGCCGCCTTCGACTTGCCACCACCGCCCTGCGCCTTGCGCGAGAGGATCGTGTGCATCTGGTTGCCTTCCATCCGCGGCATCGTCTCGGCCACCGCGACTTCCGCCAGCTCGCCGAGCAGACGCTCGAGGATGCGGCGCCCGATCTCCGGGTGCGCCATCTCGCGCCCACGGAAGAAGATCGTCGCCTTCACCTTGTCGCCTTCCTCGAGGAAGCGCTCGATGTGCTTCTTCTTGAACTGGTAGTCGTGCTCGTCGACCTTCGGCCGGAATTTGATCTCCTTGACCTCGATCACTTTCTGGTGCTTCCGGGCCTCGCGCGTCCGCTTCTGCTCCTGGTACTGGTATTTCCCGAAGTCCATGATGCGGCAGACCGGCGGCACCGCCGTCGGCGAGATCTCGACGAGGTCGAGCCCCTTCTGCTTGGCAATGGCCAAGGCCTGCGGCGGCGGCATGATGCCGAGCTGCGTGCCCGTGTCGTCGATCACGCGGATCTCGCGGACCCGGATGCGTTCGTTGACCCGCACGCGATCGTCACGGCGGGGACTTCTGTCGAAAGCGATAACGGCCTCCTTACGATGAGGCGGGGGAGGTGGTATGGGCCCCGGCCTCACGTCCTTTACTCGCGATTTCCCTCTGCGTGGCGTCGACGAAATCGCTGATGGTCGAAGCCCCCTGGTCGCCGCCCGTGCGCGTCCGCACCGACACCGTGCTCTCCGCTACTTCGCGGTCCCCGATGACCAGCATGTAGGGGACCTTCTGCAGCTGGGCTTCACGGATCTTATATCCGATCTTTTCCTGCCGCTCGTCGAGATCGACCCGCAGCCCCGCCGCGGCGAGCCGCTCGCGCACCTCGGAGGCGTAGGGGAGGTGGCGATCGGCGATCGGCAGCACAATCGCCTGGACCGGAGCGAGCCAGAGCGGAAAGGCGCCCGTGTACTGCTCGATCAGAATGGCAATGAACCGCTCGAAACTGCCGAAGATTGCGCGGTGGATCACAATCGGCCGGTGCTCGGCGTTGTCGGCGCCGATGTACTTCAGGTCGAAGCGGACCGGCATGGCGTAGTCCAGCTGAATCGTCCCGCACTGCCACTTGCGCCCAATCGCGTCGGTGATGTCGAAATCGATCTTCGGGCCGTAGAACGCCCCGTCGCCTTCGTTGACGGTGTACGCCTGTCCGGCCTGTTCGAGTGCGGTCCGAAGCTGCGCCTCGGCGGAGTCCCAGGTGGCGATCTCGCCGATGAACTCGGCCGGCCGGGTCGAGAGCTTCGCCGTGTACTCGAGTGCGAAGTCGCCGTACACACGCCGGATCAGCCCGAGCAGATGCTCGACTTCCGCGCCGATCTGATCCTGTGTGACGAAACAGTGCCCGTCGTCCTGCGAGAACTGGCGCACGCGCGTCAGGCCGGTCAGCACGCCCGACGCCTCGTTGCGGTGCAGCGGCGTCTGCTCGTGATAGCGAATCGGCAGATCGCGGTAGCTGCGCACGCCGCTCTGGTAGACGAGATAGTGGCCGGGGCAGTTCATCGCCTTCATGCCCATCTGCTCGTTTTCAGATTCGACGAGGAACATGTTCTCGCGGTAGTGGTCCCAGTGGCCGGAGGTCTCCCACAACGCCTTGTTGTAGACGAGCGGCGTCTTCACTTCGACGTAGCCGTTGGGCAGCAGCATGCCGCGCATGTAGTCGGCCAGCAGGTTGTAGAGCGTGGTTCCTTTGTCCAGCCAGAACGTCGCGCCCGGCGCCCACGGATGAAACATGAACAGCCCGAGCTCGCGACCCAGCTTGCGATGATCGCGCTTCTTCGCTTCCTCGATTTGCGTGAGGTACGCCTTCAGATCCTTGTCGGAGAAGAACGCAGTGCCGTAGATCCGCTGCATCGGCTGGTTGCGCGCGTCGCCCTTCCAGTACGCGCTCGACGTGCTGAGCAGCTTGAACGCCTTCAGCTTGCTGGTCGACGGCACGTGCGGCCCGACACAGAAGTCGACAAAGGTGTCCTTGTCCTTGATGGTGTAGCACGAGACTTCGGACTGGCCCTCGGTCTTCTCCTCGATGAGCTGCACCTTCAACGGCTCGCCGCGCTTGGCGAAAAACGCCTTCGCTTCCTCGCGCGGCCACATCTGGCGCTCGTAGACGAGGTCCTGAGCCGCGAGTTCCTTCATCTTGTTCTCGATCGCCTCGAGATCTTCCGGCACGAACGGTCGATCGACGACGAAGTCGTAGAAGAACCCCTCGTCGGTGGCCGGACCGATCCCGCACTGGGCGTTCGGAAACAGGTTGATCACGGCGGCCGCCAACAGATGCGCCGTGCTGTGGCGGTAGAGCGGGAGCGCCTCCGGGCTGCGATCGGTCACGATGCGCACGGCGGAGTCGTGGCGAATCGGCGCCGCCAGATCGACGAGCTTGCCGTCGATGACGCCGGCCAGCGCCGCCTTGGCGAGGCCGGGAGAGATCTCGGCCGCCACGTCGCGCACCTGCGTCCCCGCGGGCACAGTGCGGCTCGATCCATCCGGAAGCGTGACGGTGACCTGACTCATGTCGGGGATTGCGGCGAGGCCTTCATCTGGCTCCGGCGCGGCCGGAGACGCGGACTCATTGGTAGGCACGGGTGGACTCGAACCACCGACCTCCTGCGTGTCAAGCAGGCGCTCTAACCTCTGAGCTACGCGCCTACATCTTGAAAATACAGGCGTTAGACGAACGGACAGTATAGCAGAATTTGGTAATTGGGTAATCTGTGAATCTGGTAAGTGATTGGCGAATTGAGGCGATCAATTACCTGATCACTTACCCGATTCCCAGATTATCCAATTACCGGATTTCAAGCGGCTTTCTTCTGGCTGAGCCCCTCGATGGCTTTGTCCAGGACCGGATCGCCGGCTGGCGCCGGTTGGCCGAATTCGACGTCTGGCTCGTCGACGGCGACGGTCGGCTCGAGCCCTTTTCCGTGCAGCGGCGCACCGTTCGGGGTGAGATATTTCGTCGTCGACAGCCACAGTCCGCTGCCGTCCGGGAGCTTCACCAGTTTCTGGAGCGCGGCGCGGCCGATCGTCCGCTCGCCGACGAGCTCAGCCCGGTTGTTACCGGCGAGTGCCGACGCGAACAGCTCTGCGGCGCCCGTGGTGCCGGTGTCGATCAGCAGCGACGTCGGCGCGGTAATGGCCCCATCCCCGGCCGAGGCGCTGATCGTCTCCTTCTCGGCGCCCTTCGTCTCGCGCTGCGCGAGGGTGCCGCTGGCGACAAACAGCCGCGCAATCGCCAGACCGCTCTCGAGCGGCGTGCCAGAGGTGCGGCGCACGTCGACGATCAATTTCGTGGCGCCCGCCTTCTGCAGATTCGCGATCTCTGATTTCACCTGTCCAGCAGTCGCTGCCCCGATGGCGGCGATGCGGACATAGCCGACGCCTGGCGCGGCGATGCGTCCGGTGACGTCGGCTGCCGGCGCCTGCTCGCGCGTCAGCTCGACGATGTGCGGATCGGCCGCGTTGCCGCGGATGATCGTGAGCGACACCTTCGAGCCGGGCGCGCCGCGCAATGCGCGCACGCCTTCCCACACCGACATCTCGCGCGTCGGCGTGTCGTTGATCGCGCGCACGTAGTCGCCGGTGCGCAGACCCGCCTTCGCCGCGGGCGAGTTGTCGCGCGCCGCGATCACGCGCAGATAGTACTGCCGCGTCAGCTCGATGCCGACGTCGCCGGCCGGCAGCGCCTTGTTGCTTTCGACCTGCGCGACTTCCTCAGGCGACAGGTACGCGCTGTCGGGATCCAGACCGTCCGCCAGCCCACGCATGGCGCCGTTCATCACCTTGTCGACGTTGACCGGTTCGACGTAGTTGCCTTCAATCAGGCCGACCACATCGTCGAAAATCTTGAGGTGTTGATACGTGTCCTGGCGTGCCATCACTTTGCCGAGGAACCCGCCGACGATCGCAAAGGCGATGACGGGGGCCGAGATGGCCATCACGACGGCGCGAGTGCGAGAAGACATATGTAGTGTCCTGGCCACTGATCACTTTTTCTTCAACCATTGTAACGGGTCGACTGGGTGACCGTCGACGCGCAACTCGAAATACAGTCCGGCTGGACCGGCGGGCGACGGGCCGATGTGGCCGACGATCTGGCCGCGATCGATGTGTGCGCCTTTTGTAACCGTACGATCGAGCAGGTTGCCGTACAGGCTGAAGGTCTGCGCTCCGTGATCCACGATGACGAGGTTGCCGAATCCGGCGAACGTGTCCGAGAACGCGACGACGCCGTCGTGGATGGCCACGGCGGGCGTGCCTTCGTCCGCTCCGATCTCTATCCCGTTTGACGGACGGCCGCCCGCGGCGGCCGTCGTCGTGAAGCGCCGCTTGACGATGCCGACGGCGGGCCAGTCGAGATCGCCGCGGAAGGGGCGCAGCGGCAGCGCCGCCTCGCCGCCCGGCGCTCCCGTCGCCATGTCCCGCAGCTGCATTTGAAGCTTCTGCTGCGCGATCACCAGCTCCGCCGACAACTGCGCGTTGAGATCGCGCCGCGCGTCGATATCGCGGACCAGGTCGTTGCGCGCTTGCGTGGCGCGGTCGGCCGCCGCTTGCGCGCGCGCGGCGTCGGCGCGCGCCGTCTCCATTTTCCTGCGCCGCGCCTCGAGCGAGGCGCGCGTGGCTTGCAGCTCCGCGAGCGTCTGCCGATGTGACGCGATGCGATCGCGATCGAGCTTCGCCATCACGGCCACCGCACGCGTCGCTTGACCGAGGCTGCGAAGATCGGACGTGGCGAGCAGCAGACGCAGGTACCGGCCTTGTCCGAGCTTGTAGGTCTCCACGAGGCGCGCCCGCAAGTCCGGGCGTTCGGATTGATCCTGTTGCCGGAGCCGCGCGATGCGGCCGCTGGTCGTGTCGATCTCCGTTTGGACGGCGCGCACGTCAGCCTCCGCCTGCTTCAATTGTTCGGCGCGAAGCTGGCGTTCGACTTCGAGCTTGCGCAGGTCGCCCAGCAGCGTCCGCTCTTCCGTCGCGAGACGATCGGCTTCGCGCTGAAGGGTCTGGAGCCGCTCGCCCGCGCGCTGCGCGAGCACTTCGGTGCGCGCGTGGTCCGGCTGCTGCGCCGCGAGCGGGACAGCGATCGCGAGCGCGATGAAGACGACGCCGTGGCGCCAGCGGTTGGACATCGAGTTCGTCGTGGGGGTGAAAGATTATAGCATCTGGTGATTGGGTAATCGGGTAATCGGGTAATTGATTGCTGATCGATGAGACTGATGCGATGAGTCCCTCTCGTGACAGAGGCGGGCGCGTGCTTGGCGTCGATTTCGGCTCGCGGCGGATCGGTCTCGCGATCAGCGATCGCACCGGCACGCTCGCGCGGCCGCTGGAGACGATCCTCGTGCACGGCGCGGCCGACGCCGTCAACCGCCTCGCGTCGCGCATCGCGACGATCGCGGCGGAAGAGGATGGCCTCGAGACCATCGTGGTCGGACGGCCCGCGCATCTCGACGGCCGCGCGTCGGAGGCGACCGCTGGCGCGATCGCGTTCGTCGCCGCGCTGCAGCAGCGGATCGATGTGCCGATCGTGACCGAAGACGAGCGGCTCAGCAGCCGCGAAGCGGAAAGCCGACTCGCGATCGGCGAGCGCGACTGGCGCCGCCGCAAAGCCAAACTCGACGCCGCCGCGGCGGCGATCTTCTTGCAGGATTATCTCGATCGAAATCGTCCATGAAAAAACTCGCGGTATTCCTTGCGCTGATCCTGCTCGCTGCGTCGGCCGCTGCCGGCGTATTCATCCTGCGCGCGCGGTCGCCCTATCGCGGGTACGCAGGCGCCGAACAGTTCGTCGACATCCCGACGGGATCGGGCACGAGCGCGATTGGCGCGCGTCTGGTCGCGTCCGGCGTCGTCCGCGACACGCTGACGTTTCGCGCTGCGCTGTGGATGAGCGGCCGTGCGCGCCGCCTCCAGGCCGGCGAGTACCGTTTCGATCAGGCGTTGACGCCCGCGCAGGTGATCGACAAGATCGCGCGCGGAGATGTTTATGTCGTGACGCTCACGTTTCCCGAGGGGCTGACGATTTCGGACATGGCGGCGATCGTCGAGTCTCACGGGTTCGGACCAGCGGCGGCATTCGTGCAGGCAGCGAAGGACGTCTCGCTCATTCGCGCGATCGACCCGGCCGCCAGCGATCTCGAAGGCTACTTATTTCCCGAGACGTACTCCCTGCCGCGGCACACCGACGCGCCGGCGATCGTGCGCCTGATGATTGCGCGCTTCCTCCGCGTGTTCGGGCCCGATCTGCGCCAAGCGGCCGAATCGCGCGGGCTCTCGGTCCGGCAGGCGGTGACGCTCGCCTCGATCGTCGAGAAGGAAACAGCACGACCCGACGAGCGTCCGCTCATCGCGGCTGTGTATACCACGCGGCTGCGCGTCGGGATGCCGCTGCAGTGCGATCCGACGGTCATCTACGCGCTGCAGCGCGCCGGCCGATACGACGGCAACATCCACAAAGTGGACCTGAGTATCGATTCGCCGTACAACACGTATCGTCATCCCGGCCTGCCGCCTGGCCCGATCGCCGCGCCGGGCAAAGGCGCGCTGGAAGCGGCCGTTCATCCCGCCGACGCCGATTTCCTGTATTTTGTGAGCCGCAACGACGGCACGCACGCGTTTGCGCGGACGCTCGAGGAGCACAATCGCAACGTGCAGAAGTACCAAGTGCAGTACTTTCGAGATCTCAGGGCAGGCGGGGCGGGAGAGTCAGGAAGGACAGGACGGGCGGGAAGGCCGGGAGCGGCGGGACGGGCGGGCCGTGAGGGCAGGGACGAATGATGACGGACCTGGGACGAAACACGCGGGGCGGGTGGGCCGCTAAGGCGCTCATCGCGGGCGCGGCGCTGCTCGTCTTCGTCGCGGCGGCAGACGATGCGACGATGCGCGTGCGAGCGTGGCGGACGCAGCACGAGACGCAAATTCTCCACGAGCTCTTCGACCTGCTCGCGATCCCGAACGTCGCGACCGACGCGGCCGACATCCGGCGCAACGCGGACGCGCTGGTGACGATGTTCGAACGGCGGCATTTCACGGGCGATGTGGTGGCGACGAAGGGCGCCCCGCTCGTGCTGATGGAGCGACGTGTGCCGTCGGCGTCGCGGACGCTCACGTTCTATTTTCACTACGACGGCCAGCCGGTCGTGCCATCCGAGTGGACCTACGAGCCGCCATTCTCGCCCGTGATCGTCGTGCCGCACGCGCCCGCCGGGCGCACGATCTCGCTCGAGACGTGGCAGGGCGCGATCGATCCCGAGTGGCGCGTCTACGGCCGCTCCTCTTCAGACGACAAGTCGCCGATCGTGGCGCTGCTCGCCGCCATCGACGCGCTCGATGCGCAAGGACCGGCGGCCATCACCTCGAACATCCGGATCCTTCTCGAGGGTGAAGAGGAAGCCGGATCGCCGAATCTCGCGGCCGCGGTCCACGATCACGCCGACCGCATCCGCGGCGACGCGCTCATCCTCGTCGACGGCCCGCGCCATGCCAGCGGACGCGCGACGATGAATTTCGGCGCGCGCGGATTGATGACGGCGACCGTCACCGTCTACGGCGCGCAGCGCGATCTGCACAGCGGCAACTACGGCAACTGGGCGCCGAACCCGGCGCTGGATCTCGCGCGCCTGCTCGCCTCGATGAAGGACGAGCACGGCCGCGTCACGATCGACGGCTTCTACGACGATGTCGTGCCGCTGACCCCGAGCGAGCGGCAGGCGATCGACGAGATCCCGGATGTCGAACCGACGCTGATGCAGACGTTCGGTTTCACGCGGCGCGAAAATCCGTCCGAGCGGCTCGAGCTGCGCTACAACCAGCCGACGTTGAACGTGAACGCGCTCGACGCCGGCGGCGGCGTCGGCGGCCAGGGGCGCACGATCATCCCCGCCTCGGCGAGCGCGCGCATCGACGTGCGTCTCGTCCACGCGATCGATCCGGTGAAAGAATTCGATCGCATCGTCGCCCACGTCCGTCAACAGGGCTATTTCATCGTCGACGCCGAACCGGATGCGGCGATGCGCGCGGCCCATGCCATGATGGCGCGCGTGACGCGCGGCGGCGGCTATCCGGCGGGCCGCACGTCGATGGACACACCGTTGGCCGCGGCGGTGGCTGGCGCGCTGTCGAGGGCGGCGGGCGGACCGATCGTGCGGCTCCCCACGCTCGGCGGCAGCACGCCGTTCTATTTGTTCTCGGACGTGCTGAAGGTCCCGACGTTCGGGTTGTCGATCGTCAACTTCGACAACAATCAGCACGGAGCCAACGAGAATCTGCGGATCGGCAATCTCTGGGAAGGGATTGAATCGATGGCGGCGCTGTTAACAATGAAGAATTGAGAATCAAGAATTAGAAATTACAGAATTCACCGTTCATTCCATTTGAGCTTCTGGCGGAGCACGTCGAAATAGCTGCGCGGCGAGGGACGCAGCAGGCGCACGCGGCGCTCGGCGCAGCGGATGCGGACTTCGTCGCCGGCTTCCAGTTGGTAGCCGGCCTGGCCGTCGAATGTGAGATAGAGCTCGTCGCGCTCATTCATCGTCGGCTGCACGCGCACGAGCGACGCGGCGGGAATCACGATCGGCCGGTTCGTCAGCATGTGCGGCGCGATCGGCGTCAGCACGAGCGCGTCGACGACCGGCTGCACGATCGGTCCGCCCGCCGCGAGGTTGTAGGCGGTCGATCCCGTCGGCGTCGCGACGATCAGCCCGTCGGCCTTCACGCGCGTCACGAATTCGTCGCCGACGGACACGGACAAATCGGTCATCCGCGCACGCGCCGACTTCGTAATCACCACGTCGTTGAGCGCCAACTGCTCTGGCAGCGACGATCCCGCGCGAACCGTCGTCGCGCGCAGCATCAGTCGTTCTTCGACGCGCGCCTGACCGGTCACCGCCGTGTCGAGCGATGTATACAACTCGGGCAGCGTCGCTTCCGTCAGGAAGCCGAGGCTGCCGAAGTTCACACCGAGAATCGGCACGTCGGGGTTCGCCGCGGCGACGCAGTTCGCCACCGATAGCAGCGTGCCGTCGCCGCCGAGCACGACGACCAGATCCACCTCCGCCGCGAGGGCCGCCTTGTCGGCGACCCGGCGCGAAAGGTTCGCCGGCATCAGCGCCGCCGTCGCTGTCTCGAAGAGGACGCGGAGACCGCGGGCCGACATCCACGCTTCGATGTCGATCAGATGCGGCGTGGCCGCGTGCAAGTGCGCTTTCGCGACGATGCCGACGCGGCGGATTGCAGGGAGCACGCGTCTATCCAACCACAAAGGCGGGACGGGCGGGAAGGGCAGCGCGGGCGGGAGGGGCAGGAAGGGAGGGACGGGCGGGACGGCGGGAAGGGCGGGAAGACTCCGGACCGGAGGGTTACGTAAGGCGAAGATGCAGAAAAAATTCCTGGTTGCCGGCGGCACCGGTGATGGGCGACGGCGTCATCGCGAGGCGCGACAGGCCGATTGCCTCCGCGGCCGCGCTGACGTGCGCGATCACCGCGTCGTGCACCGCCGGATCCGACACGATGCCGCCTTTACCGACTTCGTCGCGCCCCGCTTCGAACTGCGGCTTGACCAACGCGACGACATCGGCGGGCGGCTCGAGAAACGGCGGCAGCGCCGGCAGGATATGGCGCAGAGAAATGAAGGCGACGTCGATTGTCACGATCGTGACAGTGTGCGGCACATCGTCCGGCGACAGCGCGCGTGCGTTCACGCCTTCGCGCACGATGACGCGTGGGTCGCTCCGGAGTTTCCAATCGAGCTGGTTGTGGCCGACATCGAGCGCGATCACGCTTGACGCGCCGCGCCGCAGCAGCACGTCCGTGAAGCCGCCGGTCGAGGCGCCCACGTCGAGCGCCCGCCGTCCGGCGGGATCGATCGCGAAGACGTCGAGCGCGTGGGCCAGCTTGATGCCGCCGCGACCGACGTAGGGATGATCGGGTGCGATCAGCTCGACCAGCGCGCCGCCGCCGACCGGCGCGCCCGCCTTGGAGACGACCTGTCCATCGACTCTCACCTGTCCCGCCAGGATCAGCGCGCGTGCGCGCTCGCGCGTCGTCACGAGACCGCGATCAACGAGGGCGATGTCGAGGCGTGACTTCGCTGCCACAAGCTAGTTCTTTCGACCCACCACCCACTGCGCAATCTCGCCCAGCCATCCGTCGGTCAACCGCCCGTCGACGAGCGCCAGGTTCGCGTGTTCCACGCACATAGCGGCCATCTTCCTGGACTTGTCGACGCCGAAGAGGGCCGGATACGTCGGCTTCGCCGCCGCCGCGTCCTTGCCGGCGGTCTTCCCGAGCTGGGCCGCGTCCCCCTCGACGTCGAGAATATCGTCGACGATTTGAAACGCCAGGCCGAGCTCCGTCGCGTACCGCGCGATCGCTTCGACGACATCGTCCGCGCCGCCCGCCATCACGGCGCCGCTGACCGCGGCGGCTCGGATGAGCGCGCCGGTCTTCTGCGCGTGCATGCGCCGCAGTCCTTCGCCATCGAGCGTCAGCGAGTGCCCGGGGGCCTGTCCCGCCGCCTGCAGATCGATCGCCTGCCCGCCGACCATACCGCTCGGGCCGGCTGCGGCGCCGATGATGCGCACCGCTCGAATCTTGCGCGCGACGATGTGTGCCTCCGTCGTCGACGGCTCGCGCGCCATGAGCGTGAACGCTTCGGCATGCAGACCGTCGCCGGCCAGGATGGCGATGCCGTCGCCATAGACGACGTGCAGCGTCGGGCGTCCGCGCCTGAGCGTGTCGTTGTCCATGGCGGGCAGGTCGTCGTGAATCAGGGAGTACGTGTGAATCAGCTCGATGGCGCAGGCCGCGGGCGTCGCCAGCGCACGCGCGGCGATCGGATCGCCGTAGGCGGTGCGGCGTGCGACCGCGTCGGCGGCGGCGAGCGCGAGGATCGGACGCAGCCGCTTCCCGCCGGCGAACACGCTGTAGCGCATCGCCTCGCTGATGATCGCCGGACAGTCAGGGGGCATCGGGATAAAGCGATCGAGCGCGCGGTCGATGTCCGCTCGGGCGGAGTCGAGGAAGACGCCGAGCGACGGCTCCGACACGTCAGCCTCGATCCGTCTCGGTTCTGGTCTTCGATCCGGCGCCGGCAGGGGAAGCCTCGTCGGCGCCGAGCGATGCGGGCGCGGTCTTCAACTCGCCGCGCTCGGTGAGGATCTCGATGCGGCGCTCGGCTTCCTCGAGCCGCGCGTGACAGAACCGCGACAACTGGACCCCGCGCTCGTACAGCGCCAGCGATTGCTCGAGCGGCAGATCACCTTCCTCGAGCTTTTTGACAATCGCGTCGAGCTCGGCGATGGCGGCTTCGAAATCCTTGATCGATGTGTCGGGCATCGTTAATGCTCTGAGTTCATCACAAAGGACACAAAGGACACAAAGGAAAAGCCCCGATGCGATCTGATGTCGAGGGAGCGGACATTTTGTCAGCGATCCGGATCAGGCCTTTGCGTCCTGTGTGTCGTCGGGGGTGACGCGTTTCGTCGATCGCACGTCACACTCCAATTCGCCGCGTGAGAGCGTCACGCGGACGGTGTCACCGATCTCGACGGCCGACGCGTCGCGCAGCACGCGCGTCTTGTCGGCGTTCCACGCCACCGCGTACCCGCGTCCGAGGACCGCCAGCGGGCTCAACGTCTCGAGGCGTCCGGCGCAGTTGCGCACCTGAAGGGCCGCGAGATGCTGCCGGCGCGTGACGGCCGCGAGCATCCGTCCGTCAGCGGTCGAGAGGCGCGAGCGCACGGCCGCGAGTCGTCGATCGACGCCGAACGTGTCCAGCTGCCGCTGCAGAACCAGCAGGCGGCGCGTGCGGCTGGCGGTCATCGTGCGCGCGGCGCGGGCGAGCGCATGACCGAGCTCCGCAGCGTGCCGCCCCCTCATCGCGAGTCGTCCCGGGAAGCCGGCAAACGCCGGGCGCGCGCCGATCACGTGCACGCGGCGGCTCAGCGTCTGCACGCGGCGCAGTGCGGCGGCGTGCAGGCGATCGTGCAGCGAGTCGATGCGCCCGCAGAAGTCGTCTTTCGCGGAGACGACGAGCTCGGCCGCGGCCGACGGTGTCGGCGCACGCAGGTCGGCGACGAAGTCGGCGATGGTCATGTCGGTTTCGTGGCCCACCGCGGAGATCACCGGCACGGGCGAGTTCGCGATCGCGCGCGCGACCATCTCCTCGTTGAAGGCCCAGAGATCCTCGATCGAGCCGCCGCCGCGCCCCACGATCACCACATCGACCCCGGCAACCCGCCCAATCGCCCTGATGCCGCGCGCGATTTCGAGCGCCGCCCCGTCTCCTTGTACCCGCGCG
>Ga0207657_10005507_pt1 | contig 13218 bp, 11 predicted proteins | sample KBSC33metaG_FD_184316 | JGI IMG/M metagenome (GOLD analysis project Ga0207657, IMG submission 184316) | Corn rhizosphere microbial communities from Kellogg Biological Station, Michigan, USA - KBS C3-3 metaG (SPAdes) (version 2) | ecosystem: Host-associated > Plants > Roots > Rhizosphere > Soil ...
TTACCCCGGCCCGGTTCCCGCCGTTCGTCGCGAGTCCCGCACGACTCGAAGGGTTAATTCGGGGGTAGTGAATCGGCTCCTTCGATGCCCGTCGAGTCCTTCATCGGCTCGAGAGACGAACCTTTTTCTGAACGGAGCGGCCTACAGCTTCTCGGCGTAGAGGAAGCGGCCGGAGCCCAGGCGGGTCATCGCTTCGGCGTGGCTGATCCCGGGGAGCGCGAAGCAGCCTTCGGAGCGGCCGAGCTTGCCGAACGCCTCGACCATCCGCGGCTCGGCATACCACGCGCTGTGGACGACGATCTGGCGCGCCAGAGCGTTGCTGTTAGACACGTCGAGCCCGCTAAGGCGGAGCGAATAGCCGTATTTGCCCGTATAGGCGTCGCCGGTCAGGTAGGCCCCTTCCGAGGTCGCTTCGGAGCCGAGATCGTTTGAGAACATCTCGAGCCAGCCGCTGTGCGCCGGATCGGAGCCGCGGCCGTGGGCGACGAAATGCTCGGTGACGAACCCGGAGCGAAGGTCGACGATGTAGAAGCGCGGCTCCCGAGAGGCCTTGCTGAAGTCGGCGATGCCGATGACGTCGGTCTTTTGGAGCGAGGCGCGGTGGGCGTCGAGCGAGGCGAGGGCGCGCGCCTTGAGCTGGGGATTGATGAACGGCTGGGCCGGCAGTGCGGCGGCGAAGGCCCGACCGGGCAGCAGGGCGGTCGCACCCGCCGCGGCGGCGGCCGTCAGCAATGTTCTTCGTGTAAGCGTCACAAGCCTCTCCCGGTCCTCGGTTGTGCCGAAAACGGTTCGCACTCTCAACGACTTGAAACGGATTTGGCCGCATGAAGGAATCCGTTCGCCGCATAACGTGCCGGAACCGGACGCGGGACGGATGCGTAATGACCGCATCATGCAGGGATTCGAGCGCCTCGAAGTGAAGCCGGGCCTTCCGCCGATGGAAGCGAAGCTGGTCGATGCGCTTCCGGACGGCGAGGGCTGGCAGTTCGAGCCCAAGTGGGACGGCTTCCGCTGCCTCGTCTACCGCGACGGCGGCGAGGTGTGGCTTCAGTCCAAGTCCGGAAAGCCGCTGGCCCGCTACTTCCCGGAAGTGGTCGACATGGTCCTCTCGCTTCGCGCCGACCGTTTCGTCCTCGACGGCGAGCTCATCATCCCGGTCGGCGGAGTGCTTTCGTTCGACTCGCTCCAGCTTCGCCTCCATCCCGCGGAAAGCCGGGTCAAACGCCTGGCCGCGGAGACTCCCGCCCAGCTGATGCTGTTCGATCTCCTCTTCCACAAGGAGACGAGCTATCTGGCAGCCCCACTCGAGCTTCGCCGCCAGGCGCTCGAGACGGTGTACAAAGGGGAGGGAAGCGACGACCTTCTACTCTCCCCGGCGACGACGGAGCGGGCGGTCGCGCAGGGCTGGCTCGACCATGCCGGCGGAGCCTTGGACGGAGTGGTCGCCAAGCGGCTCGACGACGCCTACCAGGCGGGCGAGCGGGCGATGCTGAAGGTCAAGCAGCTGAAGAGCGCGGACTGCGTCGTCGGCGGCTTCCGCTACGCCAGCGGCAGCCGAGAGGTGGGATCGCTCCTGCTCGGCCTCTACAACGACGAGGGAAAGCTCGACCATGTCGGCTTCACCTCGGCCATCCCGGCCGCGGAGCGGGCGGCGCTGACGAAGCGGCTGGAGGCGCTGATCGCGGCGCCGGGCTTCACCGGCGACGCCCCGGGCGGCCCCTCGCGCTGGTCGACCGAGCGCACCGGCGAGTGGCAGCCGCTTCGGCCGGAGCTGGTCGCGGAGGTCCGCTACGACCATGTCACCGGCAAGCGCTTCCGCCACGGCACCCGATTCCTTCGCTGGCGCCCCGACAAGGCGCCCGAGCAATGCCGGATGGACCAGCTCCAGCCGGAGGCCCGGCCGGCAGAGCTGGCCGGAACCCTGGAGCGAAGCGAATGACCCCGGAGCGGATCGTCGAGGGAGTCCGGCTCTCCAACCCCGACAAGATACTCTACCCCGAGCAGGGGATCACCAAGGGCGAACTTGCCGACTATTATGTCGCGGTGGCGGACCGGATCCTTCCCCACGTCGCGTTCCGGCCGGTGACGATGGTTCGCTGCCCTACCGGCCAGGGCAAGAAGTGCTTCTACCAGCGCCATGCCGGCTCCGGGGTGCCGGAGCAGCTCGGCGAGGTGACGATCCCCGGCTTCGACGAGCCCTATCTCTTCATCCGCGACGTGGGCGGGCTGATCGCCATGGTCCAGATGGGGGTGCTCGAGATGCACCCCTGGGGGGTCACCGTCGATCGCACCGACAAGGCGGACCGGATCGTCTTCGACCTTGATCCCGACGAGGGGCTTTCGTTCGAGGACGTCATCGCCGCGGCGAAGGAGGTGCGCGAGCGGCTCGAGGCGCTCGGCCTCGTCAGCTTCGTCAAGACGACGGGCGGCAAGGGCCTCCACGTCGTCGTGCCCGTTGAGGCCACCGCCGACTGGCGGGACGTCAAGAGCTTCGCCAAGGGCGTCTCCGCACAGATGGCCGCCGATTCGCCGGAGCGCTACCTCACCAAGATATCCAAGGCGGAGAGGGTCGGACGGATCTTCATCGACTATCTGCGCAACGACCCGACCTCGACCGCCGTCGCCCCTTACTCGACCCGCTCCCGCGCCGGCGCCCCGGTCGCCATGCCGCTCACCTGGGACCAGGTGAAGCCGGGCCTCGACCCGTGCGACTACCTCCTGACCACGGTGCCGGACCTCATCCGGGCCCAGGAGGCCGACCCCTGGGCGGGCATGCTCAAGGTGAAGCAACGCCTGCCCGACTCGCCGCGCGGCTGAGCTAGGGCTTCGGCTTCTCGATCATGACGGGCGGAGTGGGGCAGGCGCCGACATAGCGGCCTTCGATCTTTGCCTTGAGGAGGACGCGAACCGGCCCCGTGACCGTGTCGATGTCCGTCACCATCGAGACCGTCTTCGGGGTGTAGCTTCCGGACAGGTTGCTCGCGACATGGAAGCCGCCGCTCGCGGTGCCGCAAGAGGCGGCCAGGCGGAGGTTTCCGTTCGCCGCCTCCAGGCGGGTGACCGTGCATCCGTTATCGAGGTGGAAGGCAGGAAGGGCGATCGCGTCGGGGCGGTCCCACAGGCACTCATCCACGCTCCGGGCCTTGCCGATCTGCTCCCGCAACCCCTGCTGAGCGTTCTGCGCCACCGCTGGATCGGCGCCGGGGCTTGGTTCGGCGCTGGCCTCGGTGATCGTCATGGTCGAGCGCCAGTAGCCCAGCTTCAGGCCCATAGTCCTGCGCAGGTCCTTCGGTTGCAGGGGCGCGTCCGCGGCGAGCAGCGGAATGGGCGCACAGGCGAGCGCGAGCGTCGCGCCAAGGAGCTTGATGTTCACCGCGCCAGGCTAGCTCAGGAACGGCGCAGCTGGAAGCCGCGCTCGCAAGCCCTTGCCCGCCGCGCCCGCGCGCCTATCTCGTCCGCACAAGGAGACACTATCATGGCTGAACAGCAAGCCACTCTCGCCGGCGGGTGCTTCTGGTGCACGGAAGCGGTGTTCAAGGATCTGATCGGCGTCTCGTCCGTCGAGAGCGGTTATATTGGCGGGCGGACGTCCAACCCGACCTACAAGGAGGTGTGCGGCGGCGACACCGGCCATGCCGAGGCGATCCGGATCACATACGACCCCGAGCTGCTGACCTATGGCGATCTGCTCGACGTCTTCTTCCACACCCACGACCCGACCCAGCTCAATCGCCAGGGCAACGATGTCGGGACTCAGTACCGCTCGGCGATCTTCCCCCATTCGCCCGAGCAGGAGGCCGAAGCGCGCTCGGCCATGTCCCGCAACGCTCCCGACTGGCCTGCGCCGATCGTCACGACGATCGAGCCGCTGTCCGACTGGTGGCCCGCCGAGACCTATCATCAGGATTATTGGGAGGGCGAAGGCCAGCGCAATCCCTATTGCCTCGCCGTCATCCCGCCCAAGCTCGCCAAGCTGCGCAAGAGCTTCGCCAACCGCCTGAAGGGTAACGTTCCGGCGGAGTGACGCTACACAGCTTTTCGTTGAATCGCTGTAAGAAATGACGCACAACCGTTGAGTCGGCAGGGGGCTGCCGGTTTTTTCGGGGGGCGTCAATGAGACTCCATAGCTTGAGCGTCGCCGCGGTGGCGGCGCTCCTACTTCCCGGCTGCGCCACGGTGACCCGCGGCACGTCGCAGAAGTTCGCGATCGAATCGACACCTCCGCAGGCGGAGGTGGCGCTTTCGACCGGACAGTCCTGCGTCACTCCGTGCAGGCTCAAGCTCAAGCGCAAGCACGGCTTCACCGCGACCTTCACCAAGGCCGGCTACGAAACCTATCGGGTCGAGGTGAAGAGCAAGTTCTCGGGCGGCGGAGCGGCGGCGACGGCGGGCAACGTGCTGATCGGCGGGCTGATCGGAGCCGCCGTCGACGGCTCCAGCGGCGCTCTCAACAACCTCACTCCGAACCCGCTCAAGGTGAAGCTGGTGGAGAGCGGGGGGACGGCAGCGCCGGCTGCTGCTGCTGCCACGGAGCCGCAACGCTAACAACTTCTCCATTCGTCATGCCGGACTTGATCCGGCATCCACCTTCTTGCCCGAGCCACGAAAGGAAGGTGGACCCCGGATCAAGTCCGGGGTGACGCCGGTGTGCACGGAACCCATCTACGAGGACCGCCGGAACCCGCCCTATCCCTCCATCTTCGACAGAGCGAAGGCGGCGAGGAAGCCGGAGACGGCGATGAGGCCGGCGAAATCGTGCGTTCCTTCGAAAGCCTCGGGAACCATGGTGTCGACGATCATCGCCAGGATCGCTCCGGCGGCGATCGCCTGGACGCTGGCGATCCAGGCCGGGTCGAGGCCGTCGAAGGCGACATAGCCGAACAGGGAGGCGAGCCCGGCGCTGACCGCGATCCCCGTCCACAGCGCGAAGACGAAGCCGGCCGTCTTGCCCTCGCTCTTCATCCCGGCCGCGCTCGACAGGCCCTCCGGCAGGTTCGACAGGAAGACGGCGATCACCGCCACCAGGCCCACGCCGCCGCCGCGAAGCAGGCTGACCCCGATGACGATCGATTCGGGGATTCCGTCGAGCAGGGCGCCGAGCGCGAGGGCGCCGCCATTCTCCGGATTGTCCTTCCGGTCCTTGTCGCGCACCGGCTTGGCCGAGCGCTTGCGGTGCCTCGCGCCCCAGGCGGCGAGAAGCCAGTTGCAGCCGGTATAGACCGCCGCTCCGCCGAGGAACCCGCCGGCGACGGGAAGGTAGCCGCCTTTGTCCCAGGCCTCGTCCATCAGCTCGAACGACAAGGCCGAAATGAGCACTCCGGCGCCGAACGCCATCACCGCCGCGACGGTCCGCTGCGAAAGCTTCACGAACCAGCCGATCAGCGCTCCGATCAGCAAGGCGGAGCCGCTTAGCAGGCCCCAAAGCCCCGCCTGGATGGCCACCGGCATCGTCACGTCTCCCTGGGTGCGGCGGCGCGGCGCAGCCGGTCGTTGATGGCAAGGCCGATGCCCTCGTCCGGGATCGGAGCGACGGCGACTCGCGACCTTTCACTCTCATCGCCGCGGTGAAGCGCGGCAAACAGGCGCGCCGCCGCTTCGCCGGCATCGCCGCCGGGGCTAAGATTGTCGTCGCCGCTCACGGTGCCGAAACCGATGAACCACTCGTCCGGCTCCGCCGCCACGGCGTCGAGCCGAAGCGGCTTCGACGGCGCATAGTGGCTGCGCAGCTGCCCCGGCGCCTGGATCGCATCTCCCGCCGGGATCTCGGGCGCCTTGGCGACGGCGAGGAGGTCCGCCAGTGTGATCGGCCCCGGGCGCAGGAGGGCGACTCCCTCCCGGTTGAAGCGGGCGATGGTGGATTCCAGCCCCCGCGCGGTCGGGCCCCCATCGAGGATCAGCGGGATCCGGCTCCCGAGGCTCTTGAAGACGTGGGCGGCGCAGGTCGGGCTGATCGAGCCGCTCGAATTGGCCGAAGGGGCGGCGAGGGGGCGGCCGCAGGCGCGGATCAGCGCCTGCATCGCCGGGTGGGCGGGACATCGGATCGCGACGGTGTCGAGCCCGGCGGTGACCGCAGCGGCGAGGCCGGCGTCCGGCCGGAGCGGAACGACCAGAGTGAGCGGCCCCGGCCACCAACGCGCGGCGGCGGCGCGGGCGGCGGGATCGAACCGGCCGATCGTCTCCGCCCGATCAAGGTCGCCGACATGCACGATCAGCGGGTTGAAGGACGGTCTTCCCTTGGCGCGATAGATCTCGGCGACGGCGGAATCGCTCGTCGCGTCGGCGGCCAGGCCGTAGACGGTCTCGGTCGGAACCGCGACCGGACGGCCGGCCAGGATCAGGCGCGCGGCTTCGGCGATCGCCTCGTCGCCGAGGGGAAGCACCTGGGTCTCCACCGGCTCGTCTTGCGGGGCCATGCGGCGCGCTATAGCGGTCGTGGCGCCCCCGCACCATGAGGCGCTATCGATGACCTACACGCCCCCCGTCGAAGAGCAGAAGTTCGTGCTTCGCCACATCGCGCGGATCGACGAGCTGGCAAGCCATCCCGCCTTCGCCGAGGCATCTGCGGATGTGGTCGACGCCATCGTCGAGGGCGCGGGCGCCTTCGCCGCGGGCGAGTTCGCGCCGCTGAACCGGGTCGGCGACACGATCGGCGCGAAATGGTCGGCCGAGGGCGTGACCATGCCGCCGGGCTTCCGGGACGCCTATCGCGCCTACGTCGAGGGCGGCTGGGGAACGCTCGCCGGTCCGGCGGAGCAGGGCGGGCAGGGCCTTCCGCTCCTCCTCGCCACCGTGGTGATGGAGGATCTGGGCTCCGCCAACATGGGCTTCTCGCTGATCATGATGCTGACCCCGGGCGCGGTCGAGGCGCTGAAGCATCACGGCTCGGAGGAGCTCAAGGCGGAGTGGCTGCCAAGGCTCGTCACCGGCGAGTGGAGCGGCACGATGAACCTCACCGAGCCTCAGGCGGGCTCCGACGTAGGCGCCCTCAAGACCCGCGCCGAGCCCGCCGGCGACGGAAGCTGGCGGATCGCCGGCACCAAGATCTTCATCACGTTCGGGGACCACGATCTCACCGACAATATCGTTCACCTCGTCCTCGCCCGAACGCCCGGCGCCCCGGCGGGAACGCGTGGGATTTCGCTGTTCCTCGTGCCCAAGCTCCTGGCCGACGGAACCCGTAACGACCTTCGCTGCGTCTCGATCGAGCACAAGCTCGGAATCCACGCCTCGCCGACCTGCGTCATGTCCTATGGCGACGAAGGCGGAGCGACGGGCTGGCTCATCGGCGAGGAAGGCGGGGGCATGCGGGCGATGTTCACGATGATGAACAACGCCCGCCTCAACGTCGGCCTTCAGGGCGTGTCGGTGGCGGAGCGGGCGAGCCAGGCGGCCCTCGCCTACGCCGCGCAGCGTGTCCAGGGCGCCCGTGAGGGACGGCCGGCGGCGATCGCCGACCATCCGGACGTGCGGCGGATGCTGCTTCGGATGAAGGCCCTGACCCAGGCGGCGCGGGCGCTCGCTTACTACACGGCCGGGCTCACCGACCGTGGCACGATCGGAGACTCCGCCGCGAAGGCGCGCGCCGACCTTCTGACCCCCTTGGTCAAGGCTTACGGGACCGACGTCGGAGTCGAGGTGGCGAGCCTCGGGCTCCAGGTCCATGGCGGAATGGGCTATGTCGAGGAGACCGGCGCCGCCCAGCATTATCGCGACGCCCGGATTTCGCCCATCTACGAAGGCACGAACGGGATCCAGGCCGCCGATCTCGTCGGCCGCAAGCTTCGGCTGGAGGGCGGGGCGGTGCTCGCCCGGCTGCTCGCCGAGATCGGGGACGAGGCGGAGGGCCCGCTCGCTGTGCTGGCGGAGCGCTGCTCGGCGGTGGCGGAGCATCTGTCCGGCGCGGAGCCCGACGATCAGCTCGCCGGATCCTATCCGTTCCTGACGATGCTATCGGTCGCGACCTGCGGCTGGCTGATGAAGCGCAGCCTCGCCGCTGTGGAGTCGGCGGAAACGAGCCCCGTCTTCGCGGCGGCGAAGCGGGCGGCGGCGCGTTATTATCTGGAGCGCGTCGTGCCCGAGGCGCTCGGCCTCGAGGCCGAGGCGACGGCCGGCGCGGCGCTGCTTTATTCGGTCGATGTGGAGACGCTCGCCGCCGGGTGACCGGCCGGCTGCCCGTCAGACCATCTCAAGCTTGCCCTCGCGGCGGCCGACCTGGCGGTAGATGCGGGGGCCGAGGTCGAGCCGGAAGGCGCCCATCTTGGCCGCCGGGGTTTCCGCCTCGCGGCCGACCAGCCAGGACTTGGACGAACGTCCGGTGCCGCCTTCCCAGTCGTAGGCGACGGTGGCCGCGATCATCGGCACAAAGATCGCACGTCCCTGCACCTCGATCGTACGAACCTCGTCGTTGGACATGCCGATCGCGCTGCCCAGCCGAAGCTCCTCGCCGGGCGGGATGGTGACGTGGGGGGAGCCGCTGTGGGCGTGGAGCGGCGCGGCGAAGAATTCGGCGATCTCGCCGTCCGCGCCGGCGTTGAACATCTGGGCTTCGATCCGGATGTTTCCGGCGACGGCGGCGCCCGCATTGCGGAGCACCAGCTCGTAATTGACGATCGTCTCGTTCTCGGTCGCGGCGGCGCGCTCCGGAACGATGTCGAGCTCGAGCCAGGCGCGCGGCGCCTCGACGGGCCCGAGAACGGGCGCGGCGGCCGGCTCCGGCTCCGGCTCCGGCTCGGGAGCAGGCTCGGCAACCGGGAGGGGCTGCGGCCCGGACGACCGATCGAGAAGCGCTCCGCCGAGATCGAGCGCTTCCTCGTCCCGGCCGCGCCGCCGAAGGAAGAGCAGGGCGCCGGCGGCGGCCAGCAGCGGGAGAAGGAGCCACCACCAGGAGAAGCCGGAGGAACGGGTCGGCTCGGCGGCCGGCGTCGGCGCCGGTGCCGCGGCAGGCGGTGCGCTGGGCGCCTCGACGGGCGGCGCCGCGGCCTGGGTCGGTGGAGCGGCGACGGCGGGCGCGGGTGAGGGCCGGACCGCGACCGGCGCTGGAGCGGGTGCGGCGCGGGGAACGTCCGTCGCCGCGGGCGCCGTCGAGCGGGGCGGCTTCGTCGCGGCCGCTCGCGGCTTCGCGTCCGCGGCCGCCGGCTTCGGCGCGGTGCGGGCGGGTGTGGTAGCCGGCGCGGGGGTGGCGGTGGTCGTCGGAGCGGGCTCGGCGGGAGGCGTGGTGCGCTGGCCGGGAAGCTGGAAGTCGCGCAGCTGCGGCGGCCCGATCGTGTTCGTCTCCTGCTGCGCCGAAGCGCCGGAGGCACCAAGAAGGGTGACGAACGAAGCGAAAGCTACGGCCCGAAGGCTGCGGCGGCGTGGTCTGGCCATGTTTAAGCGGAAAATCCCTTACCCGGCGGCCCTTTTACGCGCCGCCGCCCCCGCGAGTCCAGCGCACGGGGCCGGAACGGTCGCTGGGCGGGGCGGCGCGAGCGGAATAGTTTGCGCTCTCGGCGCCAGTCGATATGTCGCTGCTATCACTTGAAAATCCGATCAGCGCGAAGCATCGGGCGGGGAGCCGGTAGATGTTCGAAAGTATCCTGGCCGGGATGATCCTGGCGTCGGCCTCGCCCGCCCCCGCGCCGGCCGCTCCCGCTCCCTCCGCGCAGGCGGGGAGCGACCTGCCCGCCGACGAGCGGGTGCGCTTCGGAACGCTCCCGAACGGGATGCGCTACGCCATCGTCGTCAACGCGACTCCGGCCGGCGAAGCGTCGCTTCGCCTCCGCATCGGCGCCGGATCGCTCGAGGAGCGCGACGACCAGCGCGGGCTCGCCCATTTCCTGGAGCACATGGTCCTGAACGGAACCCGCCACGTTCCCGAAGGCGAGTTCGTCAGGCGGCTCGAGCGCGAGGGGCTGAAGTTCGGGCCCGACACCAATGCGAGCACCAGCTTCGACCAGACGGTCTACATGCTCGACCTCGCCCGCTCGAACCCCGAGAAGCTGGAGACGGCGCTGTTCCTGCTGCGCGAGGTGGCGGGCGAAGCGACCCTGGAGAGCTCCGCGATCGACCGTGAGCGGGGCATCATCCTGTCCGAGGAGCGATCCCGCGCCGGCCCGCAATATCGGATATTGGTCGACGAGCTCGGCTACCTCTTCCGCGGCGACCTTCTTGCCGACCGGCTTCCGATCGGAACGACCGAGAGCATCCGGACCGCGCCCAGGGAAAGGCTCGCCGACTTCTACGACCGCTATTACCGTCCGGAGCGGGCGATGCTGATCGCGGTCGGGGACTTCGATCCCGATGCGGTCGAGGCGCGCATCCGCGCGCTGTTCGCAGACTGGAAGGGCAGGGGCCCCGCCGGGCCGGATGCGCCCGCGCCGGCAGCCTTGGCCCGCGGCTCCGAAAGCCGGGTGATCGTCGAGCCGGGCAGCGCGAACCGGGTCAGCCTCGCCTGGGTCTCCGCTCCGGACCTTGGCACGGACAGCCGCGCCGCCCGCCGCCGCTATCTCGTCGACCGGCTCGCCCTCACCATTCTGAACCGGCGGCTCGAGCGGCTCGCCACCACGCCCGCTCCGCCGTTCGTCGGCGCCTCGGCGTCACTCGCCCAGCAGGCCGATCGGGCGCGGGTCGTCCAGGTCAGCGCGATCGCCCAGACCGGCCGGTGGCGCGAGGCGCTCGCGGCGATAGAGCAGGAGGCCCGCCGGGCCGCCCAGCGAGGCTTCGCCGCGGCGGAGCTCGACCGCGAGATCGCCGGAATTCGCGTGCGCCTCCAGGCGGCGGTGGCGGGGGCCTCCACGCGCTCCACGCCGGCCATCGCCCAGGCCCTCATTTCCGCCGCCAACGGGCGCGAAGTCTTCACCTCGCCGGCCACCGACCTGGCCCTGTTCGAGGCGGTGGCGAAGGATTTGACCGCCGCCGAGGTGAGCGCCGCCGCCTCCCGGTTGTTCGCGGGGGGCGGCCCGCTCCTCTACCTTTCGAGCCCGGTGCCGGTGGACGGGGGCGAAGCCGCACTGACCGCAGCTTATGCGGAATCGAAGGCGCGGCCGGTCGGAGCCGCCTCGGTCCAGGCTGTGAAGCTTTGGCCCTACTCCCGGTTCGGCGCTCCCGGCGCGGTCGTCGAGCGGCGCTCGCTCCGGGGCCTTGGCTCGACCGCGGTCCGGTTCGCCAACGGAGTCCGGCTGACCGTCAAGCCGACTGCGTTCAAGAAGGACCAGGTGCTCGTCTCGGTCCGCTTCGGCACCGGCCAGCTCGGCCTTCCGCGCGATCGCGCCGATCCCCTGTGGGCGGCGATGAGCGGCGGCTTCGTCTCCGGCGGCCTGGGCCGGCTTACCACGGAGGAGATGAAGCAGGTCCTCGCCGGAACCCTCTACGGGGTGGACGCGGGGGAGGAGGACGATAGCTTCACCCTCGCCGGCGCCACCCGAAGCGAGGATTTCGAGCGGCAGATGCAGGTCCTCGCCGCCTACGTGACCGATCCGGGCTGGCGACCGACCGGCTTCGAGCGTCTTCGCCAATATAGCGCGACCTTGCACGAGCAGATGGCGGCGACCCCGGGCGGAGTCTTCGGGCGCGACGCCGCCGCTTTGCTCCGCTCCGGCGACCTGCGCTGGGCGACTCCCGGGCGTCAGGAGATGGCGGCGACGAACGTGGCCGACGCGAGGCGCCTGCTCGCCCCGGCGTTCGACCGCGGCCCGATCGAGGTGATCGTCGTCGGTGACGTGAGCGTGGAGGAGGCGATCCGCCGAACCGCGGCGACGTTCGGAGCGCTTCCCCGCCGGAAGCCCGGGCGGATCGATCCGGCGGCTCTGGCCGTCCGATTCCCCGCGCCGGGCCTCGTCATCCGAACCCACAAGGGCCGCTCCGACCAGGGGCTCGCCTCGATAGCCTGGCCGACCGCGGATTTCTATTCGGACACCCGCCGGGCGCGGACCCTCAACCTTTTGGGGCAGGTTCTGCAGCTTCGCCTCACCGACGAGATAAGGGAGAAGCAGGGGACCACCTACAGCCCCAGCGCCGGCCATTCGACGTCCGACGTCTTCCCCGGCTACGGCTATCTCGCCGCCACGATCGAGGCTCCGCCCGGCAAGCTGGACGGCTTCTTCGCCGACGCGCTGCGGGTGGCGCGCGATCTTCGCGACCGGCCGGTCGAGTCGGACGAGCTGGAGCGGGCGCGCCGGCCCCTCGTCGACAACCTCCTTCGCCAGCGGCTCGGCAACGCTTGGTGGCTCTCGCAACTCGCCGGAGCGGCCGAGCATCCGGAGCGGGGCGAGACGATCCTCAATGCCGTGGAGCAATATCGCTCGGTCACGGCGGCCGACCTTCAGAAGGCGGCCCGCGACTATCTCGACGAGGCGAAGGCCTGGCGGTTCAAGGCGGTTCCGGAAGCGCCCGCCGTCCCGTAGATTTTTGTCCCGCTGACTCCGAGCCGCTCCTGTCGTCACCCTGAACTTGTTTCAGGGTCCAGGCCTCCGCCCGCTCTGCCGCCTCCATCCGGGATGCTGAAACGAGTTCAGCATGACGAAGGGTGATTGCTTCAGCGCAAGAAGATCGTGCCTATCGCCCGCCGATCACGGGACGGCCGACGTCGCCTTGGCCGACTGTGCGACCCGCCATCTCCAGCATCCGGTCGAGCGACTTCTTGGCGGCGAGGCGAAGCTCCTCGTCCATCTCGATCCGAGGCTCGAGGTCGCGCAGGGCGAGGTAGAGCTTCTCAAGCGTATTGAGCGCCATGTACGGGCACATGTTGCAATTGCAGTTTCCGTCCGCCCCGGGCGCGCCGATGAAAGTCTTGTTCGGCGCGGCCTTCTCCATCTGGTGGATGATGTGCGGCTCGGTCGCGACGATCATCACGTTCGACGGCGAGGCGAGGGCGTAATCGAGTATCGCCCGGGTCGACCCGACGAGGTCCGCATGATCGAGGATGTGCGGCGGGCATTCCGGGTGGGCGAGGACCGGCGCCTCGGGGTGCTGTGCCTTGAGCTTGAGCAGCTCGGTCTCGGAAAAGGCCTCGTGGACGATGCATACTCCGGGCCATAGCAGCATGTCGCGCCCGGTCTTGCGGGCGAGGTAGCCGCCCAGATTCTTGTCCGGGCCGAAGATGATCTTCTGGTCCCTGGGGATCTGCGAGAGGATGATGTCGGCCGACGAGCTGGTGACGATGATGTCGGACAGCGCCTTCACCGCCGCCGAGCAGTTGATGTAGGTGAGCGCGATATGGTCGGGATGCGCCTCGCGGAAGGCGCG
>Ga0207657_10005508_pt1 | contig 13217 bp, 10 predicted proteins | sample KBSC33metaG_FD_184316 | JGI IMG/M metagenome (GOLD analysis project Ga0207657, IMG submission 184316) | Corn rhizosphere microbial communities from Kellogg Biological Station, Michigan, USA - KBS C3-3 metaG (SPAdes) (version 2) | ecosystem: Host-associated > Plants > Roots > Rhizosphere > Soil ...
GTGGACGGCGAGAGCGTCAAGGCCTTCAGCTTCGACGGCAATGGCGACTACGTGACTGTTCCCGACGACCCGAGTCACTACTTCAGCGGCTCGTTCACCGTGGACGCCTGGGAGAAGACGAGCGGCACGAACGAACAACAGGTGATCGCCGCGATCTACGAGTGCGGCATGTTCTGTCCGACGAACCAGGCCAACTCCGCCGCGTTCCTCCAGCTGTACCAGAACCAGGCGTACGGATTCGTGCGCGACACCTCCGGATTGGGCACGATCGACGGCGGCCAGGACGTGCAGGGCGGCCCGGCGATCAACGACGGCGCGTTCCACCACCTTGTGTTCATACGCGACGTCCAGGCGAACAAGCTTGCGCTCTACCTCGACGGCACCGAGGTGGACGAGGAGGACCTCGAGCCGGGCGCGGCCGGCGCGCTCGCGAACCAGGACTCCGAAGCGGACCCCCTCACGATCGGCACCAACATCACCGGTGGGACCTCGGATCCCGAGAACGAGTTCACCGGGTTGATCGATGACGTGAGGCTCTCCACCAGCGCGGACTATCCGGACGTAACGCCGCCGGTGGTCTCCCCCGCCGTGACCGGGCCGGTCGGCAAGAACGGCTGGTATGTGGGCAACACGACGGTCGGCTGGACGATCGGCACGCACTCCATCGTCCGCTCGAGCAGCGGCTGTGACCCGCAGCCGGTCGCGAGCGACACCGCCGGCGCGAGCTTCAACTGCCAGGCGACCACGGCGGGCGGCAGCGGCTCGGGCTCGGTCACGGTCAGGCGCGACGCCACGCCGCCGACGCTCACCTGCTCCCCCTCGAGCCCGGCGTTTGCGATCGGCGCCGGTCGCAAGACCGTCAGCGCCAAGGTGAGCGACGCGCTCTCCGGCCCGGCGGCTACGACGGTGAGCGCGCCCGCCGACACCTCGAGCGCGGGCAAGAAGACCGTGAGGGTCACCGGCTCGGATCTCGCCGGCAATACGGCCACGGTCTCCTGCCCCTACACCGTCGCGCCGCTCAAGAGCGTGGCGGTGAAGAGCCTCAAGCGCTGTCTCAAGACCGGGCCATTCAACTACCGCTTCAAGGTGCCGCTGAAGAAGCTCCAGGGCGGCAGGAAGGTCAACCGGCGCTCCCGCGTGACGGTCGTGCGCTTCAAGATCGACGGCAAGCCCGACGGCAGCGACCGCAAGCGCCCGTTCGTGGCGAGCATCAACAGCTCGAAGCTTCGGGACGGCAGGCACGTGCTGTCGGCCGCGATCACGCTGCGGGTGCCCGGCACGAAGAAGACGTTCCGCCGGAAGCAGGCGTTCGCCTTCAGCACCTGTGCCTAGCGGTGGTGCCTGCGGTGCTTCTTCGGCTTGGGCGCACGGAGGCGGAAGCTCGACTGGGCGGTGGTGCCGTCGCGGTCGAGCGCGGTGCCGAAGACCGTGAGGGTGCGCTTGTGCTTGACGAAGCGCCAGTTGGAGCCGTGGAACCTGATCGTGACCCAGGCGCTCCTGCCCGAGCGGATGCTGAAGTGCTTCTTGGCGAGCGTGCGCAGCCCGGCGCCGCGGAGGCGGGTCTGGAGAGTGAGGGTGCCCGAGCATGAGGGGCCGCTGCCGCAGGTGAGCCTGACCTTGAGCGTGCCGCCGGTGGAGGCCTTCCTCGACGAGCTCGACACGGACACCGATGAGCGCAGCGGAGCGACCGGCGGCGGCTGGACCGGGGGCGCCGGGGCCGGGGCCGGGGTGGGCGGAGGGGGCGGCTCGTTCGTGACCGCGGTGGACCCGTTGCCGGTGCCGGCGAGGTTGGGAGTGCCGATCCCCGTCGGGCCGTCGAGCCCCACGTAGCTGGTGCAGAGGTAGAGGTAGGTGCAGCTTCCGTTCGACCCGGTCTGCACGTCGTTGAACGAGCTCGGGTTGTCGTAGGCGTAGGAGGGACCGGTCACCTCGCCGCCAAGCAGCGCGTAGCTCGCGGCCACGATCGGCGCTGCGGCGCTCGTCCCGCCCACCTGCCACCACGGCCCGCCTCCGCCGTAGGTGTTGTAGACGATCACGCCGGTTTCCGGATCGGCCACCGCGGACACGTCGGCCACCATGCGCTTCGAGCAGCCGGTGTCGTGCTGCCACGACGGCTTGGCTATGTACCTGGAGCAGCCACTGCCGGCGCCGTCCCAGGCGGTCTCGCTCCAGCCGCGGCTGTTCGAGGCGGGCGTGAGCGAACTGCCTCCCACCGCCGTGACGTGCTGTGACGAGGCGGGGTACTCCACGCCGTAACCGTCGTCGCCGCTGCTGACGGTGATCGGCACGGACAGTGGGTCGAGCAGCGTGTCGTAGTAGCTCTCGGCCGAGTACTCGTTGCCGCCCCAGCTGTTGGAGATCTGGGTGGCGCCGAGCGCGCTCGCCTCGAGGATGCCGGCGATCAGGTTCGACGTGCTGTTGTCGCTGGTCTCGACGAGCAGGATCTTGCAGTTCGGGCACACGGCCGAGACCATGTCGAGGTCGAGCGCGATCTCGCCCGCCCAACCGGTGTCGGGCGCCGGCATGACCGTGCCGCCGGTCTGGTTGACCTTGCGGAAGCAGCCGCCTGCGGTGGTGCACGCCGGCAGGCCGTAGTGGGAGCGGTAGGCGGCCAGGTCCGACTCGGCGTTGGGGTCGTCGTAAGCGTCCACGATCGCCACCGTCTGATCCGACGCCAGCGCCGCCGCGGCGGTCAGCTCATACGCGTCCTGGATGTCCGCCGGCGTGTAGGGCGGCCCCGCGCTCGCGGCCCTGGCCGTGTGCGGCGACACCGTATGCACGAACGAGTCGCAGTGCGCGAAGCCGGCCAGCACGTCGGAGCACTGTGGCTTGACCGTCTTCGTGGCCGCGGCGGCGGGAGCAGCCGAAACGAGCGCGAACGCGCAGCCCAGACCCAAAAAGCCAAGCCGCAAGCGTGCGAAAACGGTCGCCACCACCGTGTTATCGGCACCCCTGCCCACATATTTAGGGTATTTACGCCTTGCAGGCGCGCTTCCGGCCCTTATTCGCCCGAGCCAGCTTGCGATGAAGCTTGGCTGAGCGGCGCGTGAGGGCCGCGCGGTGGGCGCCGTGGGCGTGGCGGAGCTGCCTGCGGAGCGTCTTCAGCGCTCGCCGGGTGGCGATCACGCGGCGCGAGTAGGTCGTGCACGGGTGCGTGACGGCGAAGGTGGTCGAGTCGTCGAACGCGTACAGCCGGTCGTCGCCCTGTTGCTCCAGGAACGCGCAGGCGGTGAAGCTGCCGAAGGTGTGGGTCCGCGCCCTGGCCGACACCTTGCCACTCGCGGCGAGCTGCTTGTCGAGCAGGACAACGCCCGGCGTGGAGTCGAAGGTGGCGCCGCACTCGTCAGCCGCGCGCACGCGCACGCGTAGGGGCGCGCTTCCCAGGGCGCCCTGATCGGCCCCCACGGTCACGCCCACGGCGAAGGGCACGTTCGACGCCACAACGGCGGGCGTGCTCACGGTCAGCGTGATCGGCTCGGCGGCCGCGGCCGCAGGCATGAGCGCGAGGCCGGTCAGCGCGAGCAGGAGCGCCCGCGTCATCACTTGCCCCTGATCTGCGAGGGGTGGCGATAGGTCGTGTCGAGCGTGGCCGGCTTGTAGTGGAAGCCGAGCCGCTCGAGGTAACCGCTCGTGCGCAGGTCCACGACGTCGTGCGGCTTCGCGCGCGTGGGCGCGGCGGCGGCAAGCGGCAGCGGATCGCCCGGATCCGGGATCGGAATCGGCGGCGCGGGCGAGCACGCGTGCGACATCACCGCGGCGGGATCGGGCAGGTCCGGCGGCTCCAGGCGCGGCTTGGACTCGAAGTCGAACGAGCGCCCGATATTGCGCGCGTACTTGTCGCGGGTGGTGAGCGGTCGCAGGCCGAAGCGGTACTCGATCAGCTTGAGGATCGACTCGAAGCCATAGATGGTGTGGTCCACGTGCTTGCGGCGCGCCCACGGCGACACCGCCACGGCCGGGATCCGGAAGCCCATCTGCCCGAAGTCCTGGTTGATGTCGGAGTTCGAGCGGATGTCGGGCACGCGCGGCGGCCGCACGTGGTCGAAGAAGCCGCCCCACTCGTCGTAGACGATGAACAGCGCCCCGCGCTTCCACTGTGGCGACTCCATGAACGCGTGCACCACGTCGGACATGAACGCCTGCCCGGCGCGGACGTCGCCGTGCGGGTGCTCGTCGCCCGAGGTGCCGCTGCCCTCGTCCTCGAACTGCGGATCCACGAACGACAGCGCGGGCAGCGTGCCGTTGGCGCAGCGCTCGTAGTACTCCTGCACGTGCCCGGACCGCGAGATGCCGGGCGCGCCCCAGAGCGCGGAGAACGGCAGGTCGGTGAAGAAGTAGCGGTTGGAGATGCCCTTCTTGCTGAGCGCGTTGAAGATCGTCGTGTCCGGAAAGCCCGGCAGCGAGGGCAGCGAGTTGTCGATCTTCCCGTAGGACTGCGCCGCGTGCATGTACTCGCGATTCGGATAGGTCGAGCCGAGCAGCGAGCAGAAGAAGCGGTCGTAGGTGGTGAACGCGCGCGCCGCGCTCGGGATGAACGGCAGGTCCTTCTCCCCGTAGTAGCCGATCGAGAACACGTCCGACTGCGCGCGCAGCCAGCCGTCGTTCTTGCCGCCGTCGAGCTGCGTGCGGCCGCCCTGCCACGAGTGGTCCGGGTCGAGGAACGCGCAGCCCTGGAAATCGCCGGTCAGCCGGTGGGTCTGGAACGACTTGCCCGTGTTGTCGGTGTAGCTCAGCCCCGCCTGGCGCCCGTCCGCCCCGGGCAGCCAGCCCAGGTAATGGTCGAACGAGCGGTTCTCCATCATCAGCACCACGAAGGTGTCGATCGGCAGGTTGCGCGGGCTGGGCAGGTGCACCTTCCGCTGCCTCGACGCTGCTTCCGCCACGATCGTCTCCGGGTCGAGCAGCACGCCCATGCCGGCGGCCATGCCGGCCAGCATCGCCGTGCGGCCGAGGAACTCGCGCCGGCGCAGGTACGCGTCGGGGAACTCCTGCTCGAACCGCTCGGCGGCTTCCCTGTCGTTCATCGGCTCAGTCCGGGATGAAGTAGAAGGGGTTCGGGAGCTTGAAGTCGCGGTCGGCGTGGCCGCCGTCGAGGTCCGACTCCTGGTCGCCCATGTTCACCGCGATGTCGTAGCCCTGCTGCTCGATCTGCGCGCGCTGGGCGGCTTTGAATGCCTCGGTGCCGGCACTCGAGGGCTTCATCGCCAGGCCATCCCAGCCCTGGCTGTAGCCCTGCGATTTGAGGTTCTGCTCGGTGATCGACTGGATCTGGGACGGGCGGCCCGTGATGAAGAACACGGCCACGCCGTGCGAGCGGGCGTCGCGGTAGAGCTCGAGCGTGGGCTGAATGGCCGTGCCGGTGCCGGTCACCGCGGGCACGACGGTGCCGTCTGCGGAGAACCCGGAGGCCACGAGACCCGTGTAGTTGGACAGCGCGGTCTCGTCGATGTCGAGCACGATCGCGAGCTTCCGCACCTTCGTCTTCGCCGTCTTGCAGTGCTTGAAGCGCCGATACACGAGGTGATGGTTCTGCCGGTGCCTCGTACGCCTGTAGGAGATCTTGCAGGTGCGGCTGGACGCTCCGTTGCCCGCGACGCGCCTGTCGAGGTAGGCCCGCGCGGCGCCACCGACTGCCGCGAGATCCTTGTCGTACTGGCCCGAGTCGTGGTAGCTCCGCACGGCACTCGGCATGTCGCTCGCGCCGATCGTCGCGCTCGCGCCGATCAGCGGAAGTCCCACTGCAGTCGGGCGTACGCCCGTTTCCTGGCCGCCCGCGTAGTCGCTCGTGCCGCCGCCGCTCTGGGCGAGCGCGTAGCCGCCTGCTCCGGTCGCAAGAACGACCACGAGTCCAATCGCCGCCCACCCCCTACGCATCGCGGGAACTGTAAAGCGGTGCGCGCCGCGATGGCGCAGTTGTTGTTAACGCGCGGACGTAGCCGGTTGGCTTTAAAGACAGCTGCTACTTAATCTTCCCTTGTTGGCTGCCCAGCCAGCCGGTATCTCATAAGGCCCGTGGGAGACATTCAACGTCGACAGTTCATTGCCGACGGCGCGAGCGCCGTCTTTTTGTGCGGGCTCGCCGGCGGGCACGTGTTCCCGTTCAAGACGGCCAGCGACGTGAAGGCGGCCGACGCCGCCGCGCGCAAGATCAAGAAGCCGAAGTCCGTGCCCAAGGACCCGGTCGACACGATGTCCTTCCCGACCCCTCAGCCGCAGCCGGGCGGGGTCGCGCGCGAGTACTGGATCCAGGCGCGCCCGATCAGCTGGGATCCGGTGCCCACTGGCCGCGACGAGTGGATGAACATGAAGGTGCCGCGCAGGCGCCGCTTCACCGCACTCGCCTACCAGGAGTACAACGAGGGCTTCGCCCAGCCGCTCGGCCCGCCCACCATCCCGGGACCCAAGCTGGAGGCCGAAGTGGGCGACACGCTGGTCGTGCACTTCCGCAACGCCGACCGCCACTACGGCCAGGCGCACACGATGCACCCGCACGGCGTTCGCTACACGCCCGACTACGACGGCAGCTACCTCAGCAGCTTTACGCGGGCTGGCGGGTTCATAGCGCCTGGTGAAGAGTTCACCTACACCTGGGAGGCGCTGCCGGGGTCGGCAGGCGTCTGGCCCTACCACGACCACGGACCGAACGGGACGATCAGCGTCGCGCGCGGCCTGTTCGGCTCAGTGATCATCCGCGAGAAGGGCGCGAAGAAGCCCGACGTGGAGCAGGTGCTCGTGCTGCACGCGTTCACGCCGCAGATCACGCAGGCCGACGCCAACTTCCAGTGCTTCAACGGCCGCGCCTTCGCCGGCAACACGCCGACGGTGCGCTCAAAGGTCGGCCAGGACGTCGCCTTCCACGCCTACGGCGGCGACGGCATGTTCCACACTTTCCACGTCCATGGGCACCGCTGGCTGGACTCGGCGGGCGCGCACGTGGACAATCCGTCGTTCGGTCCCCACGAGGTCGTCACCGCCCGCTGGACGGAGGACAACCCGGGCCGCTGGCTTTACCACTGTCATGTTTTCAGCCATCAGGACGCCGGGATGGCCGGCTGGTACCTGGTGGAACCGTGACCCGAGGAGGGAACACACACATGCGCGTAGCCGCATTTGCAGTTGGCGTTGCCGCGCTGGCGATCACCGCCAGTCCCGCAATGGCCGTCAAGTACCCGCCGGCGAAGGACCCGCCGGGCGTGCAGAAGGCGCCGAAGGGACCGCACCACACGCTGAAGGTCGGCAAGCACGCCAAGTACAAGACGATCATCGCCGCCGTGAAGCACGCGAAGGCCGGCGACACGATCCGCGTCGCGCACGGCACGTACAAGGGCCAGGTGCACATCGCGGGCGCGAAGAAGCGCTACCTCCAGATCATCGGCGACGTGAAGCACCCGAACAAGGTCATCGTCGAGCTGAAGGGGCGCCACGGGCCGTCGGCTCAGAACGGGTTCTTCATCGACGGCGCCGACCAGGTGCGCGTGGCCGGCTTCCAGGCCCAGCACTACAAGGCGAACGGGTTCTTCGCGCTCAACGTGAAGGGCTACAAGTTCGACCACGACATCGGCAAGTGGGGCGGCACGTACGGCCTGTACGCGTTCAACTCGTACGGCGGGGTGATGACTGACGACGTGGGCGCCTGGAACAACGATTCGGGCTTCTACATCGGCCAGACGCCCAAGCAGACGAAGCCGACCCGCACGATCGCCACGCGCCTCAAGGCGTACGGCAACGTGATCGGCTGGTCCGGCACCAACATGCGCTACGTGACGATCACGAAGTCGAAGTTCTGGAACAACGGCACCGGGATCGTGCCGAACACCCTCGACTCGGAGAAGTTCCCGCCGCCGGAGGAGAACGTCATTTCCGGCAACGACGTGTTCTGGAACAACTTCAACTACTACCTGGGCTCGCCGTTCGTGCTCAACAACACCTCGGTGGGCAACGTGCCGTACCCGGTGGGTGTGGGCATCCTGCTCTACGGCGGGCACAAGAACACCGTCACGAACAACAACGTGTACGGCAACTGGCTCGTGGGCATCGGCGGCATCCAGGCCATCACGCTCAAGGAGCCGGACCTGCAGACGCTGATCGGAAACAGGGTCACGAACAACAAGCTCGGGCTTGGCGGTCAGGACCTGAACGGCTACGACCTCGCCTATGACGGCGACGGCTCGGACAATTGCTTCTCCGGCAACAGCGGAGTGAGCACGATGATGCCGAACGACCCGGCGACGTTCCCGGGCTGCCCGTTCACGGGCGCGAACGCGTTCAACGCGACGGCGCAGCAGACGGCGTTCTCGTGGGCGCTCGCGCAGAACCACGAGGCGGCTTGGCAGCGTCATCCGCACGTCTCGAAGAAGGGTTTCCTGCCCCTGGAGCACTGGACCAAGGGGCGGGGCGACAAGTGAGGGCGAGGATCGCCCTCGGTTTCCTGGTCGTCGCGCTCGCGCTGGCACTCGCCGGCGCGAGCGCGGCCTCAGGGCCGACCGCAGCGAGGAGCAAGACGAAGACGGTGAAGGTCGGCGACGACTACTACCTGCCGGCCAAGCTCACGGTCAAGAAGGGCACCAAGATCAAGTGGTCGTGGCTCGCGGACAACAGCGACACCCATGACGTGCGGCTGAAGTCCGGCCCGCACGGCGTGAAGAAGTTCAAGTCGCAGCTGGCTGCCAGCGACTACTCGTTCTCAAAGAAGCTCACGGTGCCAGGGCGGTACAAGATCTACTGCTCGCTCCACAGGTCGATGAAAGAGACGATCATCGTCAAGCGCTGATGTGCTTCGACTTCGACGCCCGGCCGCCCGATCTGCCCGCGGACCTCGTACGCGCGGTCGCGGGCGGGGCCGCGGCGGAGGTGTTCGAGCTCGAGTCGGCTGACGGGACCTCGTTCTCGGCTGCCTTTGCGGGTTCTTCTGATGGGTCCTCGGACGTGGGCGTGGTGATCCTGCCCGACGTCCGGGGCCTGTATCGCTTCTACATCGAGCTGGCGGAGCGGTTTGCGTCGGCGGGACACCACGCCATTGCGATCGACTACTTCGGCCGCACCGCCGGCACCGGTGAGCGCGGCGAGGACTTCGACTACATGCCCGAGGTCCGTCAGACGAAGGTCGAGCAGGTGCAGGAGGACATCGCGGCGGCCATCGCGGAGCTGCGTTCGCGGACGGGTGTCTCGTCTGTCGTGACGGTTGGCTTTTGCTTCGGCGGGTTGCAGTCGTTCCTGGCTGACACGAACTCGTCGCTCGGGCTGGCGGGAACCGTCGGCTTCTACGCGGGCCTCGACACCTCCAAGCGGGGGATCGTGTCGCCGGTAGAGCGGACGGAAGAGATGAGCGGGCCGCTGCTCGGACTGTTCGGCGGTGAGGATCCGGCGATACCGGTCTCGCTGGTCGAGGGCTTCGACGCCGCCCTGTCAGAGGCAGGCGTGGAGCACGAGATCAAGGTCTACCCCGGAGCGCCGCACTCGTTCTTCGACCGCAAGTACGACGAGTTCGCGGAGGCGTGCGAGGACGCCTGGCGGCGGGTCCTGGCGTTCCTGGGTTCCGTCTAGCGCCTGAACTGCAGCAATAAGGGCGGCTCGCTGCCGCGCTATCCACCTTATTCATGCATGGCGTGAATAACGTGGCGCGTGTGGACCGTGCCAACGGCCAACGGGCAGCACCGTCCCGGACCGGGCGCCGTCGAAGCGGCGCCCGGCGAGCGGGACGGTCTCTTGTCCGCGGCGCCTTACGCGGACTCGAGGACTAGCTCGGGTTCCACGGCCATGCCGTTCTGGCGGCCGCGGAGGAGCTTGGCGGTGGCGAGCGCGCCCAGCAGGGCCACGGCGGCGCCGACCACGAGGGCCGCGCGGAGCCCATCGACATAGGCGTGCGGCGAGCCGTGGCCGAGCGCGGACGACGCCGGGATCAGCGCGCCCAGGGCAGCGATGCCCACGGCCATGCCGGCCTGGCGGAACGTGTCGTACGCGCCGGCCGCCAGGCCGCTGTGGCGCTGCGGCAGCGAGCCCATGGCCACGCCGCTCATCGCGGGGTTGAACAGGCCGGTGCCGACCAGGGCGACGATCTCGCCGGGCAGGACGATCGTCCAGGACGAGCCCACGCCCGCCAGCGTCATCAGCAGCATGCCGACCCCGACGAGCACGAGGCCGCCACTGACCATGAGCCGCGGCGAGACCTTCTCGCCGAGCTGGGCGCTCGCGCCGGACACGACGAACATGATCACCGTGCCGGGCATGTACACGAGGCCGGTCTGGATGGCCGACAGCCCGAGGATGTGCTGCAGGTAGAGCGTCGTGTAGATGAACACGGCGAAGAAGGACGCCGAGATCGCGACGGTGCCCGCCTGGGTCGCGGCGAAGCCGCGGTTGCGGAAGAAGTGCAGCGGCAGCATCGGCTCCTTCACGCGCTGCTCGACGATCCCGAACAGCGCGAGCAGGGCCACGGCGCCGGTCAGCTCCGCGATGATCACGGTCGAGCCCCAGCCCTGGTCGTTGCCGCGCAGCAGCGCGAGCACCAGCAGGAAGAGGCCACCGCCGAGCACGATCTGGCCGATCCAGTCGATCGAGCGGGCGTGCTCGTCGCGCGACTCCTGCACGCGGGCGACGGTCGCGGCGATGGCGATGATGCCGAACGGGATGTTCACGAGGAAGATCCAGCGCCAGCTCAGGCCGCTTGTGAGCAGTCCGCCGACCAGCGGTCCAACGGCGAACGAGGCGCCGATGGTCGCGCCGTAGACGGCAAGCGCGCCGGCGCGCTCACGCATGCCGGGGTACGCGTGCGCCAGCAGCGCGAGCGACACCGCGAACATCGCGGCGGCGCCGAGGCCCTGCACCGCGCGGGCGGCGTCGAGCATCACGATCGAGCCGGAGAGCGCGCACACGAGCGAGGACACGGTGAAGACGCCCAGGCCGACAAGGAAGACGCGGCGGCGTCCGAGGCGGTCGGCGAGTGAGCCGGCGGAGAGGACCACGGTGGCGAGCGCCAAGGTGTAAGCGTCGATGACCCACTGAAGTCCGCTGAGACCGGTGTTGAGGTCTTCGGAGATGCTCGAGAGTGCGGTGTTGACGACGGCGATGTCGAGCATGAGCATCGCGGTCGCGAGGCAGACCACGGCCAACGTCACGCGGCGAGTTATTGAGTTGTCGATGTTGGTGAGGGAGGGCATGACCAAAGGCTTGCTCAACAAGCCTTTGGTTCCAGTGCGGGCGGCTGGCCTCTTTTGGTGCGGTTAGCCCGACCCGGCCACGCCGACGGCGCGCAACGCCGTCAGGTCCTCGCCATCCATGCGTTCGAGCAATTCGATGGCTTCGAGGTTCTGGGTGATCTGCTCCGGCCGCGTGGCGCCGAACAGCACGCTGCACACGATCGGATTGGCGAGCGCGAAGACGAAGGCCAGCGCCGCCGGCGACTCGCCTCGATCTGCCGCAAACCTGCGCAGCTCCTCCCCCGTCTTGAACGCGTGCTGCCACTCGGGGTCATCGCGCGACCCTTCCATGCGACCGCCCTCGCCCGCCGCGTACTTGCCAGTCAGCGTGCCGCCGGCAAGGGTGTAGGAGGAAACGACGCTCGCGCCGGCGTCGCCCAGCGCCTCCACCTGCGCCGGGTCCTCGACCCAATCGCGCCGCACCAGGCTGTACGGGAGCTGCGCCGCGCACGGCCCGGGCATGCCCAGCTCGGCGGCGATCGCGGCGCCCGCCGCGATCTGCTCCGGCCGCCAGTTGAGCATCCCCCACGCGCGCGCCTTGCCCGCACCGATCAGCGCCACGACCTGCTCCACGAGCGACCGGAGCTCGAGCCCATCGGGCGGCGGCTCGCTGTAGATCAGGTCCACGTGGTCTAGCTCCATCCGGCCGAGCGAGCCGTCGAGCTCCTCCGCCGCGGTCTGGTCCGGCCAGAACTCCCACCACAGCTTGTTGGCCACGACGACCTCGTCGCGCTCCCATCCGGCGGCTCGGAACAGCTCGCCGAACACCACCTCCGAGTAGCCCGTGGGGATTGGAGCGTTGCCTGTTTCGTCGTTGTAGCGGGCGTCGTCGAGGAAGTCGATGCCGCTGTCGCGCGCCGCGCGCATCACCGCCAGGCCGTCCTCGCGCGACATCCGCTCGTACGTGCGCCACGAGCCGAGCGACATGCACGACACCTCGATGCCCGAGTTGCCAAGCGGCCGGTGGGGAAGCTCGCTCACGAGCGCCGCAGTCTGTCAAATCCGCTGACAGCCATTTGACAAACAATTTGACAGACCACTACAGTCGCGCCGCAATGAGGGCGGCGTTGCTGCGCGAGTATCACTCGCGCCTCGAGCTGGTCGATCACCCCACCCCGGAGATCACGCGTCCGGACGAGGTGCTCGTGAAGGTGGGCGGTGCCGGAGTATGCGCCACCGACCTGCACGCGATCGAGGGCCTGATGGAACCCGCCGGCGTGACCCTGCCGCGCGTGCTCGGCCACGAGAACGCCGGGTGGGTGGAAGCGGTTGGCGACCTCGTGACCACCGTGTCCCCCGGCGACCCCGTGATCCTCTACCCGCCGTACAGCTGCGGGCTGTGCGTTCCGTGCCGGCGCGGCGACGACATTCACTGCGTGAACCACGACTTCACCGGGCTGTCGCTGGATGGGGGCTTCGCGGACTTCGTGCTCGTCCGAGAGCGCTCCGTGATCAAGCTGCCGAACGGGCTCGCCCCCGGCGAGGTGGCGCCGCATGCCGATGCCGGCCTGACCGCCTACCACGCGGTGCGCCGCATGGCGCACCTGATGAGGCCCGGCACGACCACCGTCGTCACCGGAATCGGCGGCGTGGGGCACATCGCGGTGCAGCTCGCACGCGAGCTCGGATCGAGCCGGGTGATCGCGATCGACACCGAGGACGAGCGCCTGGCGCTGGCGCGCGAGCTGGGCGCCGACGAGGCGCTGAGCGGCGGCGCCGGCGCGGCCGCGGCGGTGCGTGACCTCACCGAGGGCCGCGGCGCCGACGTCGTGCTCGACTTCGTGGGCACGGACGCCACGCACGCGGGCTCGATGGAGATGCTCGCGCGCGCGGGCACGTATTCCGTGATCGGCTACGGCGGCAACCTGCCGCTCACGTCCATGGCGCTCGTGGTGGAGGAGAAGTCGGTGGTGGCGAACCTCGTGGGTTCCTGGATCGACCTCTACGAGCTCATTCAGATGCACGCCGCCGGGCGTGTGACGCTACGGGTGGAGACCCATCCACTCGACGCGATCAACGACG
>Ga0207657_10005511_pt1 | contig 13213 bp, 13 predicted proteins | sample KBSC33metaG_FD_184316 | JGI IMG/M metagenome (GOLD analysis project Ga0207657, IMG submission 184316) | Corn rhizosphere microbial communities from Kellogg Biological Station, Michigan, USA - KBS C3-3 metaG (SPAdes) (version 2) | ecosystem: Host-associated > Plants > Roots > Rhizosphere > Soil ...
AACGAGCGTCCCGGATCGGTCGCGATGCGGCTCGAGGAGGCGGTCGAGCTCCTGCCGGACGAGGGCGGCCCCGATCTGCTCGTGATGGAGCTCGCCGTCGGCGGCGAGCGGACGATCGACGGCATCGGCAACGGGCGCGAGATCGTACTCGGGCATCCGAAGACGCGCGAGGCGATGCGCGCCGGGCTCGCGATGTACTTCGTCACGCTGGCCGACGACGCGCTGATGGCGACCGGGTCGAAGATCGTCGCCGAGCTCGGGATCGAGCATTTCTTCAACATCCAGCTCGTCGGCGAGCACGTGATCGAGATCAACCCGCGCATCTCGACGGTCGTCTACCAGGAGGATCTGAACCTGCCGTACCTCGGCGTCAAGCGTGCGCTCGGCGAGATCTCGGACGACGAGCTGAGCACGTACGCCGCCCGCATCCGCCCCGGCCGAACCGCCCTGCGCTACTTCGACCAGCTCGAGTTCGACGCCTGAGCCGGTGCCAGGCACCGTCACGAGAGGGTCACGGCGCCCGGAGAAGTCCCTGCACAGATGGACGTTCTCCGCACCCCGGCCGGTGCCAGGCACCGATTCGCAGACGTGACGAGCCGTCCACAGGGCCTGCGGGTCACGCATTGTCCGGTGAACATCGCGGGGATCCCGTGGGAGAACGTCCAGGCGCTCCGGCGGAAGGGTGTCGACGCCCGGCTCGTCGTCTTCGAGCGCGGGAAGCTGCACCACGAGGCCGACTGGAGCCTCGATCGGCATGGGCCGCTGCCGGCGAGGCTCGCACAGCAGCTCGCGGCGTTCGCGCGGCTCGCGCCGCGCACCGACATCTTCCACTTCTACTTCGGGCTGACGCTCATCCCGAAATCGCTCCAGTTCCCGCTCCTGCGCGCGCTGCGCAAGAAGAGCGTCTTCCACTACCTCGGCTCCGACATTCGCGGCAAGTCACCCACCGAGCTCGCGTTCGGCAAGCGCGCGGACGCAGAGATCGTCGGCTCCTACGACGCGACGCGCTGGGTGCCCGAGGCGAACGTGATCCCGCCGGGGCTCGACCTGAGCGAGTTCGACGAGACGCCGCCGTCCGACAACCCGCGGCCGCTCGTCGTGCATGCGCCGTCGAACCGGGAGCGGAAGGGCACGCGGTTCGTGATCGACGCCTGCGCGCAGCTTCCGGTCGACCTCGACATCGTCGAGGGCGTCCCGCACGAGGAGGCCCGCGCACGCTACGCGCGGGCCGACATCGTCGTCGACCAGCTGAACGCCGGCTGGCACGGCGTCTTCGCGCTCGAGTCGATGGCGCTCGGCAAGCCGGTCGTCACCTATCTGAAGCCCGACGTGGTCGAACGAAGCGCAGCGGGCTTCGGCGTCCGCATCCCGATCGTGCCGGCGACCAAGGAGACACTCGCCGACGCGCTCCGCCCGCTCGTCGAGCAACCCGCCCTGCGGCGCGAGCTCGGCGCCCGGAGCAGAGCGTACGTCGAGGAGGTCCACGACATCGACCGCGTGGCCGACCGCCTGCTCGACCTCTACCGTTCCCTCTAGCCTCCGATGAGCCTCGCCTTCCAGATGCGGCGCCTCGCGCGCCATTCGGCGATCTACGGCATCGGCGGTCTCGTGTCGCGGATCCTCGCGACGATCCTGCTGCCGCTCTATACGCACTACCTCCCGACGGGCGCGTTCGGCCAGGTCGAGATCGTCACCGCCGCGACCGCCGTGCTCGCGATCGTCCTGCAGCTCGGGATCTCGAGCGCCTTCTTCCGCTTCTACTTCGACGCGAAGGCCGCGGCCGAGAAGCTGACCGTCGTCCGCACGTCGTTCTGGTTCACGATGGGAACCGCGTCGCTCGGCCTCGTGCTCGGCGTCGTCTTCGCGGGACCCATCAGCCACTGGATCGGGCTCGGGCACGAGCCGTGGCTCGTGCGCGCGGGCGCCGTCGGCCTCTGGGCGCAGACGAACTACCAGCAGCTGACCGCACTCTTCCGGGTCGAGGAACGGTCGACCGCCTACGCGATCGCAAGCGTCGCGAACGTGATCGTGACCGTGGCCGCGATGGTCGTCTTCGTCGCGGTCTTCCACTGGGGCGCCGTCGGCCTCGTCGTCGGCAACTTCACCGGGACGCTCGTCGTCTACCTCGCGCTCCTCGCCTACCGCACCGAGCAGCTCGGGCTCGAGTTCGACCGAACCCTGTTCCGCAAGATGCAGACGTTCGGCATGCCGCTCGTCCCGTCGGCGCTCGCGCTCTGGGCGATCAACTTCGTCGACCGCGAATTCGTCTCCTGGTACAAGGGCAACAGCGAGGTCGGCGTCTACTCAGCGTCGGTGAAGATCGCCTCCGTGATCACGTTCGTGATGATCGCGTTCCGAACCGCCTGGCCTGCGTTCGCCTACTCGATCGAGGACGATCGCGAGGCGAAGCGCACGTACTCGTTCGTCCTCACCTACCTGCTCGCGTTCGCGTCGTGGGCGGCCCTCGCGCTCGGCGCGCTGGCCCCGTGGTGGACCGAGCTCCTCACCGCCCCCCAGTACCAGCGCGCCGAGAAGGGCGTGGCGCTGCTCGCGTTCGCGGGCGCCGTCTACGCGGGCTACACCGTGCTCGCGATCGGCAGCGGGCGGGCGCGCAAGACGCAGCTCAACTGGGTCGTCACCGGCGCCGGCGCAGCGATCAACATCGGCCTGAACTTCTGGCTCGTGCCCGCGTACGGCATGGTCGGCGCCGCGATCTCGACCGCCGCCGCCTACGTCGTCCTCTTCACCGGCATGACGCTGTACGCGCAGAGCGTCTACCCGGTCGCCTATCAGTGGCGGCGCGTCGTCACCGTGCTGGGCGCCGCGGTCGCGCTCGACGTCGCCGCGCGCGCAGCCGACCTCTCGCTGGCCCCCTCCGTTCTCCTCGTCGCGATCTATCCGCTCGTCCTCGGGGCGCTCGGCTTCTACCTCCCCGTCGAGCGCGCGCGCCTACGGCGGCTCGTTACGGCCGGTGCCGGTTCCGCGCGAACTTGACGCCGCTGCCGATCGCGCCGGCGGCGGCGAGCGCGACGGCGAGACCGCCGAGCACGAGAATCGGAAGCGGCGCACCCGAGGCGGTGTCGGCGATCGACTTACCGCTCGCACGCTGTTCGCCGGTGGCCGGGTCGTGCGTGCCGGGCTTGGTGACGGAGACGGACGCGCCCTTGACCCCGGCGTTCAGCGCGCGGAAGCCGCGGCCGACCTGCTTGGGCACGGCCTTGCCCTCCACGTGGCGAATGCTCGCGCGCATCGCCGCCTTGATGTCGTCGCTCAAGCTCGAGTACACGGCGGCGTCCGGCGGGATGTGCGCGAGCGCGCTCGTGTAGCAGGCGTGCGAATAGGTCGGCGCGATCTTCCCGTCTGCGTACCAGTCGTTGAAGATCTTGTTGCGGCACGGCACGGTGGCGTGCGCGGTCGCCGGAACGGCGAAAACAACGAGCAGAGCCAGCAGAAGCACGCGCTTCATCCGGGCCATGTTCCCCGCAAGGCTTCAACATCCACCCTGCGTGCCGTAAGGCTTTCGTAAAGCCTGAGAACCGTCTCAGACAGGGGCAAAGCACGCGTCGTGGCAGGACGCGGCGACCTGGACGACGTCGAGGACGGCCCCGTGGGCGTTCAGCACGGTCAGCGTCCCGCGGGAGAGCGACGCGGTGATCACCCGTCCATGCCCGAACTGGACGTTGTACGAGCCGACCGGCACGCGCGTCGACCGAAGCAGGCGGCCTGCGGGTGTCTGCGTGTGCAGCGTTCCGGAGTCGCCGCTCGACACGTAGACGGTCCCGGCGCCGAAGGTGACGTGCTGCGGTGCACGGTCCGCCCTCTGCTGCGCACCGCCGACCGCGAGAACACCCCTGTTGCCGGAGGTGATCCACAACGTGCCGTCGGGGGCGAGCCCGACGTCGTGCGCGTCGAATCCGGGCGTCAGGCTCGCGCGATGGCGGAGCGGCGCGGTGTCGACGACCGCCACATGCTCGGAGGCCGACCCGAGGCCGATCCACAACCGGTGGCCGCTCGGTGAGATCGTGAGATGCCGCGCCCACCCCGGCAGCGCCACGCGCCCCAGCACGCGGCCGCGAACGACGTCGACCAGCGCGACGCCGGAGCGACCCGAGTCGGTGACGAACGCGTGCACGCCGTCCGGGTGCGCCGCGGTGTAGCGCGGCTCGACGAACCCCCGCAGCACGTGCCGCACGCGGTGCGCGTCGACGATCGACACCGCGCCGACCGCGGTGTGGCAGAGCACCGCCCGCGCACCCACTCGCTCGATCGAGCGCGGGTCGGGGAGCGTCTCGATCGAGCGCACGACCCGGTACGACCCGAGGTCGACGACGGCGAGCCGCGATTCCGAGTCGCACGTCACGAGGGCGGACGGCGCCGAGGCAAGCGCAGAGCGGACCCCGAAGGGCAGCGCTGCGGCCAGAACGACGAACTCGCGGCGGTCCACTCAAACCGTTACGGCTTGCAGGAAGGCCGAGGTCCGAGAGAGGATGGTGCCTCCTCGACTAAAGGAGGCACGGGTGAAGGACTTCCGCGAATTCATCCTGCGTGGCAACCTCGTCGACCTGGCGGTGGCCGTCGTGCTGGGCACCGCCTTCGCGGCGGTGGTCGCCGCACTCGTCGGCGACCTCATCACTCCTCTGATCGCGGCGATCGGCGGCAATCCCGACTTCAGCGGACTCACGTTCACGATTCACAAGAGCCACTTCCTGTACGGGCACTTCATCAACGCGCTGATCACGTTCCTGGTCGTCGCGGCCGTCCTCTTCTTCCTCGTGATCAAGCCGGTGAATGCGCTGATGAGCAGGCGCCGCACCGAGCCGGAGGTCGAGGAGACGACGCGCGAGTGCCCCGAGTGCCTGAGCAACATCCCGAGGGCGGCACGCCGCTGCGCGTTCTGCACCGCCGAGGTGAGCCCGGCCTAACCCGGACGCTACGTTTGGAGCCGTGAGCCACCCGGACCTCAGCTCCGAGCAGCAGTACGTCGATCGCGCATACGAGCACCTCGAGCGCATGCGCGACGTGGTCGCAAGCGCCGGCGACAAGGTCGACGGCGAGGTCGCCCAGGCAGCGATGGAGGCCTGGGCGGCCAGGCGGCTACGCACCTACGAGGACGCCGAGCGGGGGCTCTGCTTCGGCCGGCTCGACCTCGAGTCCCTCCCGCGTCCGCTCTACGTGGGCCGGCGCTGGGTCCACGACGAGGATCAGCGCCAGCTCGTCGTCAACTGGCAGGCGCCTGCGGCCCGGGCGTTCTATACGGCGACGCCGCAGGACCCGCACGGCGTGACGCTGCGTCGGCGCTTTCGCACCGAGGGGCGGCGGCTCCTCGACATCGCCGACGAGACACTCGACGGGACGACGATCGACGGCGCCGCGGTCGGCGACTTCCTGCTCGACGAGCTGGAGCGAAACCGCGAGAGCCGGATGCGCGACATCGTCGCGACGATCCAGGCCGACCAGTACCGGCTGATCACGCACGATGCCGACACGCCGCTCGTGATCCAGGGTGGGCCGGGCACGGGCAAGACGGCCGTCGGCCTGCACCGGGCGTCGTGGCTCCTCTACACGGCGCGCGAGGAGCCAGGCCACCGCGGCGTGCTCGTCGTCGGCCCGAACCGGACGTTCATGGAGTACGTGTCGCACGTGCTGCCCGCGCTCGGCGAGGACGCGGTCGAGCAGCGGGCGATCGGCGAGCTCGTCGACGGGATCGAGCCCGAGCGGCGCGACGCGCCGGCGGTCGCCGAGCTGAAGGCCGACCTCCGCCTCGTCGAGGTGATCCGAAACGCAGCGGAGCGGCGACTCGTCTCCGAGCCGCAGGAGCTCGTGCTGCGGCTGGAGGGCTCATTCGTCTCCGTGCGGCTTCGCGAGGTTCGAGAGCTCCTCGAGGCGGCACGCGAGGAGGGGGCGACGGCCGCGGCGCGAGAGCGCTTCCGCATGAGCCTGCTCCGGCGCTTCTACGAGGAGTACGGCCGGATCCTCGGCGCGGGAGCGATCCGCAACTTCGACGAGGTGGAGCGCGCCCTGCGCGCCGGCGGCTACCTCGACCGGGTGCTGAAGGCGGCCTGGCCCGTCGTCTCGCCGGAGAAGCTCGTCCGCTCGCTGCTCGGCTCGCGCGCCACGCTCGCCGAGGCAGCCGACGGGATCCTGGAGCCCGCCGAGCAGCAGCTGCTGCTCCGCCGCGCGACCGGATGGTCCGACGGCGATATTCCACTGCTCGACGAGGCGCGCTCCCTCGTCGCGTCGCCCCCGCGCGCGTACGGGCACGTGATCGTCGACGAGGCGCAAGACCTGACGCCGATGCAGCTCCGGATGGTCGCCCGCCGCGCGCACACCGGCTCGCTGACGCTGCTCGGCGACGTCGCGCAGGCGACGGGCGCCGTTCGCTACCCGAGCTGGGAGGCCCTGCTGCCGCACCTGCCGCGCAGCGACGAGACCGCGGTCGAAGAGCTGCGCCACGCCTATCGCGTGCCCCGCGAGATCATGGAGCTGGCGCTGCCGCTGCTCGAGACGATCGCGCCCGACATCGCGCCGCCGGTCTCCTACCGCACGGGCGCGGCACCTCCGTCCGTGCGCCGCGTCGAGCAGGAGCATCTGCTCGCGGAGGCCTATCGCGAAGCGGCACGACTCGCGGAGACGGACGGCCTGCTCGCGCTGATCGTCCCCGAGGAGCTGTACGACAGCGCGCTCGCCGCAGCATCGCTCTACGACGACGTGCCCCTCCTCACCCCACGGCAGGCGAAGGGCCTCGAGTTCGACCACGTCGTCGTCGTCGAGCCGGCGCTGGTCGACCTGCGCGAGCTGTACGTCGCGCTCAGCCGTCCGACGAAGACGCTCGTCGTCGTGCACGCCCGGCCGCTCCCGCGCGAGCTCCACGCCGGTCGACGCCTCTAGGACAGGTAGTAGACGAGCAGCGTGACGCCGAGCGCAAGCCCGACGATCACGGAGAGGGCGAGCACGATGCCGCCGAGGACGATCGGCAGCGTCGCAGGCTCGTACCCTTCCCGCGCGATCTCCTCGAGGTGGTGCTCCTCGGCGATCGCCTTCTCCACCAACGTGGTCACGGACTGGTCCTGCCCGCTCCGGCGGCAGGCATAACAACGGGGTCAGGCGACGACGAGCTCGAACGCGTTGCCGGACGGGTCGCGCAGCTCCCCGTCGAGACGCTCGAGCACGCGCCCGCGCTCCGCATCGTCGGGGACGACGATCGTGAAGCGCCGGAGCGAAGCGGTGCCGGACGGCGGGGGCGGGGCGCCGCGGCTCTCCCAGGTGTTCGCACCCAGATGGTGGTGGTAGCCGCCTGCGCTCAGGAACGCCGCCTCGAGGCCGAGCTGGGCGATCAGGTCGAAGCCGACCTTGTCGCGGTAGAAGCCGATCGCGTCCTCGACGTCGGCGACCCGCAGGTGCACGTGCCCCATCGTCGTCCCGGTCGGCAGCTCGAGGGTCGCGGCCTCGGTGGTCGCGAGCAGGTCGTCGATGTCGAGCGGCCAGGTGCCGATCCGCTCCGGATGCTCGCGCCAGACCTCCCGCGGCCGGTCGGCATAGATCTCGATCCCGTGATGGTCGGGGTCGCGCAGGTAGAGCGCCTCGCTGACGTAGTGGTCGGAGGCGCCCGTCAGTTGCACGCCGTCGCGTCCCGCGTGGCGCAGCCAGGCCGCGAGGTCGGCGCGCGCCGGCAGGAGGAGTGCGAAGTGGAAGAGCCCGGTGTAGCCGTCGGCCGGACGGGCTCCCGGCTCCTCGACGAGGTGCAGGAGCTCGGCGCCCCCCGTGCCCAGGCTCGCCTCGCCGTCGCCGCCCTCGAGCACCTGGAGGCCGATCGAGCCGCGGTAGTAGTCGAGCGAGCGGTCGAGGTCCGCCACCGTCAGGTGAACGGCTCCGACGTGGGCGGCGGGCGCGATCGGCATGGCGAGTCAGGCGACCACGCGGTAGACCTGGAAGACCTCGGCGTAGTCGCGGTTCACGTTCGTGCCGTGCGTGCGGGCGACGTTCCAGACGTAGTCGGCGTTCGCGTAGCGTCGGTGCTGCTGCGAGGCGTAGCGCTCGAGCGCGGCGACCTTGCGCTCGACGTGGCGCTCGTCGAGCGCCAGGTAGGCCTGGTAGGAGAAGTCGAAGTTGTTCCACGGGATCTCGTAGCCGAGGATCGTCGTGCGCTTGAACGCGCGCAGGCCCTCGCTCGCGATCGTCTGATGGTCCTGGTGCACGTCGTGCACCGACGGCTGGAAGACGCAGTCGGGCTTCCAGTCGTTCCAGATCTCGATCAGCAGCTCGAGGATCTCCTGCCGGTGGTCGGGGAACGTGCGCACGTCGAAGTCGTGCACGGTCAGGTTGGCGGCCGGGATGCCGATCTCGGCAGTTGCCTCGCGTACCTCACGCGCAAGCGTGTCCGGCGCGAAGCCGTCCGGCAACGAGCGCGTCGCGATCGAGAACGCGACGTAGCGCACGTCGGCACCCGCCTCGACGAGGCGCGCCATCGTGCCGCCACAGCCGAACTCGCCGTCGTCGGTATGGGGGGCGAGGACGAGCGCACGCTGGACGCCCTCGATCACGGCTCGACCTCCCAGCGCCGCGCACCGACCGCGACGAGCGCGAGCAGCCCCCAGAAGGCCGGGTCTTCGAACAGTGCGTTGTAGAAGAGGCTGTGCACGAGGATGGCGACCAAGGCTAGTCCGAACGCGAGCCTGGCGGTCCCCTCGAAGCTCGAGCCGAGCCGCCGGAACGCGAGCTGCAGGGCGGCGACGACGAGCCAGAGGAAGAGGAGCAGTCCCGGGACGCCGGTCTCGGCGGCGACGGTGACGGGCGTCGTGTGCGAGGCGGCCGCCTTCGGCTCTTTCCCCTTCAGGTGCGCAGCGTCGGCGTACGCCCGTCGGAACCCGCCGACGCCGACCCCGGCGACCGGATGGTGCACGGCGACCTTCGCGCCCTTCGAGACGAGCGTCGAGCGGCCGCTCGTGATGTGCGAGAGCGAGGCCTTGTGGCGAACCGTCGGCGAGGCCACGACCGCGGCCGCCGCGACGACCACGATCGCGCCGACGAGCCAGATGCTGCGCCGACGCCAGAGCAGGATCGCCGCGAGGGTCACTGCCGCGCCGAGCGCGACGAAGCTCGACTGCGAGAACGAGGGCAGCAGCCCCGCCCACGTGATCACGATCGTCAACGTCGCCGCGATCGCCCACAGCGGATCGCCGCGTCGCGCGAGCACCACCACGAGGCTCGCGAGAATCGCGATGACCAGGAAGCGACCGTAGATCGACGGGTCGTAGAAGATCGAGTTGACCCGGTAGAACCAGCCGCTCGGCGCATACGCGTTGTCGACGCGCACCTTCGGATTCCAGAAGATGTTGCGCGTCTCGTACTGCACGATCCCGATCACGGAAAAGACGAGCGCCATCAGCGCGAGCTGCACATAGAGCGTCAGCACCCACGCGCGCGACCACTGCAGACGGGCGAGCGCGACGGCGAGCAACCCGAACGGCAACACGAAGAAGAGCAGCTCGATCGATCCCTGGCGGACGTCGTTCGTCCAGAGGAGCGAGAGCCCCTCCCAGGCGATGAACGCCGCCACCGGCCACGCGAGCGGGCCGAGCTCGCGCGACCGCTCGCCTTCCTGGCCGTACAGCTCCCACGCGAGCGCAAGCGCGGCGACCGCGACCACCGCGTAGAGCGGCAGCAGCAGGTTCGCCTCGGTCGAGCCGACGTGCACCGGGATCCGCGCCGGGGCGCACGCGAGTGTCGCGAGCGCCAGCAGCCACGGCAGCCGCACGACGAGCCACGCGCCGGCGACTGCCGCGATCGCGCCGAACACCGCCGCCGCGGCGAGCAGGCGATGGTGGCCGTGCGGCGCGAGGTAGACGGCGAGCCCCGCGCAGCCGAGCGCCCATGCCGCAAGGCCGGCGACGCGCAGGTCACGGCGGGGAGCGACGATCAGGGCTGCGACGCCGAGCGCGCCGACCGCACCCGCCGCCTGCGCGACACCCGCGCTCACGGGACCACCACCGCGCATTTCGCGGCGTGACCCGCGGCCTCGACGTAGAGATGGAAGACGCCGCTCGAGCGCGGCGCCCGGAGGTGCAGGGTGCCCCGCCTCAGGACCCCGGAGCGGCCGTTCAGGCGCCAGCTCACGGTCGGCGCGTCGGTGGAGACGCGAATCGCGAAGCGGCCGCCCGGACGTACGACGACCCGGTCGCGCGCGAGGACGACGTAGCGCACCTGCGCGATCGCAAACGGGACGCCCTTCGAGACGTTGCCCGCCGTGTCCTGCGCGGCGACCGAGAGCACGTAGCGCCCGGGCGCCGCGGGGCGGCCGCCGGGCTTGCCGTTCCAGACGAGCTCGCCGGTCTCCTTCCGCCCGAGCGTGAACACCGTCTGCTTGCCGCGGACGAGCAGGATCGCGTGCGCGGGCTCGTTCAACCGGTACGAGACGGTGAACGAGTCGTGATGGCGGTCGCCGTCCGGCGAGATGATCGGGTACTGGGGATGGCGAACCGTGATCGTCGGCGGCGTCGTGTCGATGCGGATCGCGCTCGGCAGGCCGATCGTCCTGTGGGAGCGGAAGAGCTTGACGACGGGCATGTATGTCCCGTCCGCGACCGCGATCCCGTTGTCCGAGAAGCCGTCCCAGACGAGGTCGAGCTGCGAGCCGGCGCGGAAGCTCCGCGGGTGCAGCAGGGTCCGCACCTTGTCTCGATGGCGGTCCTCGATCCACACCTCCACGCGCTCGCTCTTGCGCAGCCGGAACGCAATCGCCGCAGTCCGCTTGGCGGGGTCCCGTGCGTCGGGCGAGAACACCGGCGTCACGCGCGTGCCTGCGATCGGCGAATGCTCGAGCTTGGCGCGCTCGGTGAGCACGAACGCGGCGCCGGTCGCCGCGAGCAGAGCGAGGACAACCGCCGTCGACAGGACTCGGGCCACGAGCCGGAGATTCTACGGTTGCGATCCGGTTGCGCCCGTGCTCCCGCAGTGAAAGGATGCGCCGACGACGAACCCCGCAGCCGTCGTACTTGAGGATTCGCCGGCGGCGCACGTGGGGCTTTGCGGTGCGCCGGCGGAATCCTCCCGCCCCTCCAGCGACTCGAATCGGGCGCTACGGGCGCTTCTGCGTGCTTCCGCCCGACGAGCTGGAGCGGACGCGGGCCGCCGCGGCGACGCTCGTCGCCGGCGGGGTGCGTAGCTTGTCGCGGATCAGCTCGCCGAGCCGGGCCCGCTGCTCCTCACGGCTCAACGTCGACCAGCTCAGCTTCGACCAGTTCGGCATCGGCGGAATCTACACCCGCAGGCGTTCCCGGGGGCCGCGCCACGGAGATCCCCCGAAAGGGCGAGGCGCCGCAACCGGGTGCGCGGGAGACTCAGGCAGACACATCGTTCCTGCGGAAAGAGAAGTGATTCACATGCGGCACCACAGAGAGCTCTTCCAGGGCGGCTTCACATGCTGATCAGCAGCGGCGACTGGAGAGGCTGGCCCGGCGAATAGCCCGTAGGCGGTTCGACCTCGTTCCCGGGAACGAGGATCACGCACCGCCTGACATCGCCGGGAAACGGCGATGCCGAGAGACGCTCGACCACGAAGAGGTCACCGTCGATCTGCGCTCGCTCGTCGACCTCGAGCGGGGGGCCGTCCGACTCGCTCAGCGCGTAGCCGGTCGGACGGCACACGTACCGGACATGGGTCGTGAGCGCGCGGACCGCATGCTCGTCGAGACCCGACGCTGCGACGACGGCCGCGAGCTTTCGCTCCGCGCACTCGAGCCGCTCGCGTAGCTCCTGCACCTCCGCGTCGGGCGGGGCGGTCGCCGCGAACAAGGTCCGGCGCAGCGCACGACCCGACGATGCCGACCCTCGCCGGAGATCTTGCGAACGCATGCACTTCCCATTCGTCGTCTCGCCGGGGTGCCCTTCGCGGCCTGCCGCGACGGGCCGACGGCGCCGGCCTCGGGGAGAGGGGGTGAGGCCGGCGCCGCAGCCTCGAGACCTCCGGCTCCCCCGGAGGCTCGCAGGGCACATTCGACCATGCACCCCGGAGGTCCTGCCGCGCCTGGCAGCTCTCAGCGGCGGACGAGCACGGGCGTCGCGAGCGGAACCCGGGCAAAGAGGTCGATCATCGCGCGGTCGGGGAGCCGCACGCAGCCGTGCGAGACCGGCTGTCCGATCGAGAAGGGCTCGTTCGTTCCATGGATGCCGACCGGTCCGCCGTCGCGCCAGGAGCGGAGCACGTTCGAGAAGGCCGAGATCCCGAGCGCCCGCGAGCCGTAGGGTCCGTTTCGACTCGTCACGACGAAGCGCTGCGTGACGTAGAACCGGCCGAGCGGCGTCGGCGTCGCCGCCGAGCCAACGGCGACGGGCGTGCTGAACGCTATGCGACCCCGCACGTACAGGACCAACCTGCGCCGGGAGACGTCGACGACGATGCGTTTGCGGATCCGGGAGGTCGAGATCGTGCCGGCGCGGATCCAGCCGAGCGTGCCGTTCGGATAGGTCGCGACCCGCACCCGAAACCAGGTGGGCTTGCAGGAGCGGTCGAGGCGCTCCGCGACGATCGGAAGCACCGTCGGGAAGCCGTACGCGTCTCCGATTCCGAGCCGAAGGAACGAGCCGGCCCCGGGGTGCCGGTCGACCACCACGGGCCTGCGGAGCCTGCCCGCGTACGCGACGTCCCATCGCTCGAGCCAGCGCACCGACCCGGCGGCGCACGACCGGGGCGTGCGCGTGTCTGCTGCGGCGCCGGCTCGAGCGGCAAACGCCGTGAACCAGCAGGCAGCGACCGCGAGCGCTATCGCCCCCCGGACCATGAGGCGCATTCGCGGAGCCTACGCGACCCTCGCACCGGTGGTCGAGCGCAGGAGCCGGGAGCAGATCGCCGAGATGGGGCCGAGACGGGTCCGCCTGACCCCGCTCTGCCCCCGGCTCCATGGTGGGAGCGTGGTCGATCGCGGGCGCCCGCGGATTCCTCCGCACGACCTGTTCTGCCTAGCCGTCCGTACGTGAAGGCGTGCGTGTCACGCCGGGCGAGCCAGGCCGTCGAGTGCGTCGCGGCCGTCGTCGAGGAGCCGCGACTTCGCGAGTGCGAACTCCCGGTCGTCGACCGCACCGCGGCGGTGCAGCGCAGCGAGCCGCTCGAGCTCCGTCACGACGCCGGCGGCGCCGTGCTCGAGCTTGGCATCCGCGACGAGACGCCGGAGCTCGGAGAGAGCGAGGTGGTACAGCTCGACGTGACGCCGCCGCACCG
>Ga0207657_10005514_pt1 | contig 13210 bp, 13 predicted proteins | sample KBSC33metaG_FD_184316 | JGI IMG/M metagenome (GOLD analysis project Ga0207657, IMG submission 184316) | Corn rhizosphere microbial communities from Kellogg Biological Station, Michigan, USA - KBS C3-3 metaG (SPAdes) (version 2) | ecosystem: Host-associated > Plants > Roots > Rhizosphere > Soil ...
CGGGCAGATCGAGCGCCAGTTCGGCAAGGGCGCCGTCATGAAGATGAACGATCAGGCGCAGATTGCGATCGGAGCCGTCTCGACGGGCTCGCTGTCGCTCGACGTCGCGCTCGGAGTGGGCGGGCTGCCGCGCGGCCGGGTGGTCGAGGTGTTCGGGCCGGAGTCCTCCGGTAAGACGACCCTCGTCTACCACGTGATCGCGGAGGCGCAGCGCCGCGGCGGCATCTGCGCGTTCATCGACGCCGAGCACGCGATGGATCCGGCGTACGCGAAGAGGATCGGCGTCAACATCGACGAGCTCCTCGTCTCCCAGCCGGACACCGGCGAGCAGGCACTCGAGATCTGTGAGCTCCTCGTCCGCTCCGGCGCGCTCGCCGTGGTCGCGATCGACTCGGTCGCCGCCCTCACGCCGAAGGCGGAGATCGAGGGCGAGATGGGCGACTCGCACGTCGGCCTTCAGGCAAGGCTGATGAGCCAGGCGCTCCGGAAGCTCGCCGGCACGCTGAACAAGACCGACACGATCTGCCTGTTCACGAACCAGTTGCGCGAGAAGATCGGCGTCATGTTCGGCAACCCGGAGACCACCTCCGGCGGCCGTGCGCTCCGCTTCTACGCATCGGTGCGGCTCGACATTCGCCGGATCGAGACGCTGAAGGACGGCGTCGAGGCGATCGGCAACCGTGTCCGCGTCAAGGTGGTGAAGAACAAGGTTGCGCCGCCGTTCAAGCAGGCGGAGTTCGACATCATCTACGGCGACGGCATCTCGTGGGAGGGCACGGTCCTCGACACGGGGATCGAGCGGAAGGTCGTCCAGAAGTCCGGCTCGTACTTCTCGTTCGGCGACGAGCGCCTCGGCCAGGGCCGCCAGAACGCGACGGCGTTCCTCAAAGAGCACCCCGACGTGGTGCAGGGGATCCTGAGGGCGATCCAGGCTCAGGCACCGCCCGAGCAGGTCATCTCGGCGAGGCTCCTCCCGCACGAAGAGGGTGCGACCGACGTGACGCCGGTCCCGGATGAAGAGGAAGCAACCGCAGCCGTCTGACCCGATCGACCTCGCGGCCAAGGCGCTCCGGCATCGCGACCGGTCGCGCAGGCAGATCGAAGAGCGGCTCGCCGACGCCGGCGTGGAGGACGATCGGCGGGCCGATGCGCTCGACACGCTCGAACGCATCGGCTACGTCGACGACGTCCGGTTCGCCCGGCACCGCGCCGAGGTGCTCTCCGACCGCGGCTACGGCGACGAGGCGATCAGGGCGCTCCTCGCGGCCGACGGAGTCGCGCGAGAAGTCTCCGGCGAGGCAGTCGGAGCGCTCCGCCCCGAGGCAGAGCGCGCGGCGGAGATCGTGGCAAGCCTCGGTGCGTCGCCGAAAACGGCTGCACGGCTGGCCCGCAAAGGGTTCGGGGAGGACACGGTCGAGACGGCCGCGGGTGGGTTTGCGACCGACGGGCGGGAGGCGTAGAGTTCCCACTCCTGACTACGCATCACTGAACCCTGAAACCGCTCGTTTTCTCCTGCAAAGCTCCGCTTCTCCGATCGAATCCACTGTTCCTGTGAGCCACGACTTCAGTCACCGAGCCCCGCGTCGACCGAGACGCGTCCGAACCGAGAAACTGACCTGAAATCGCGGGGCGCGGCCTGACGGCGCGCCTGGAATGTCGATCTGCGAACGCGGCGCCCTGCGGGCGAGGCGGGCCTGAGGAGCCGTCAATGCTCGTTGTCGCAGTCGTGGTCGCACTGGCAGTCGGTGGAGGCACGACGCTCGTCTGGCTTCGTGTGATGGCAGGGTCACGGCTCGAGGCGGCTCGCCGCGAGCGCACGCTGCTCCTGGAGGAGGCGCGCCGCGAGGCGGAATCGACGCGCCGAGAGGCCGCGATCGAAGCGCGTGAGCAGGCGATCAAGCTGCGCGCCGATCTCGAGGAGGAGCTCCGCGAGCGGCGCGACTCCGTCATGAAGATCGAGGAGCGCGTCATCGCGAAGGAAGACGACATCGACGACAAGCTCACGGAGCTGACCCGTCGCGAGCAGGGTGTCGCTGACCGCGAGGTCCACCTTCGGCAGCTGCAGGAAGACATGAAGGAGTTGAAGCTGAGCCATCGCGCCGAGCTCGAGCGAATCGCCGGCATGACCTCCGGTGAGGCGCAGAAGCGGATCCTTGCGAACTCGGAGGAGGAGGTCCGGCACGAGCTCGCCGGCCGGGTGCGGCAGCTCGAGGAGGAGGCGGCGACCGAGGCAAAGCGGCGGGCGCGGAACCTCGTCGCCGATGCGCTCCAGCGGGTCGCGGCCAGCGCCGCTGCCGAGTCGACGGTCACGATCGTCGAGCTCCCATCCGACGACATGAAGGGCCGCATCATCGGCCGTGAAGGCCGGAACATCCGGACCCTCGAGCACCTGACCGGCGTCGACTTCATCGTCGACGACACCCCGAACGCCGTGGTGCTCTCGTCGTTCGACGGGATCCGCCGCGAGATCGCCCGGATGACTCTGCTGAAGCTGATCGAGGACGGTCGAATCCATCCAACACGGATCGAGGAGATGTACTACCTCTCGAAGTCGGAGCTGGACGAGCACATCCGGCAGGCCGGCGAGCAGGCGGTGTACGAGGCGAACTGCGGCGAGATCCACGAGGAGCTCGTGAAGATCCTCGGCCGGCTCCGGTACCGCACGAGCTACGGCCAGAACGTCCTCAAGCACACACTCGAGGTCGTGCAGCTCTCGGGGATCATGGCCGCGGAGATCGAGGCATCGGTCAAGACGACGAAGCGCGCTGCGCTGCTCCACGACATCGGCAAGGCGATGACGCACGAGGTGGAGGGATCGCACGCGGTGATCTCGACGCAGCTCGCGCGTCGCTACGGCGAAGGGCCGGCCGTGTGTCACGCGATCGAGTCGCACCACTACGAGGTACAGCCACAGACCGTGGAGGCGGTGCTCCTGATCGCAGCCGACGCGATCTCTGCCTCACGGCCCGGTGCGCGCGGCGAGAGCCTCGAGCACTACGTCAAGCGGCTCGAATCGCTCGAGCAGCTCGCGGCCGGGCACCCAGGCGTCGAGAAGGTCTACGCGTTGCAGGCGGGCCGCGAGATCCGGGTGCTCGTCAAGCCGCAGGAGATCGACGACGACGCAGCGGTGCTCCTCTCGCACGAGATCGCACGCGAGATCGAGAACCACCTCGAGTATCCGGGGCAGATCAAGGTGACGGTGATCCGCGAGAGCCGCGCCGTCGACGTCGCCTCGAACAAGCTCGAGCAGCGACGCATGACTCCGATCGAGCGCGTCGACGTCGTGTGACGGGCGTGCCTGGTACGCGCCGTGCCAGGCCGGTCTATCTGAGCTGCGCCGTCGTCGCCGCGCTGGTGATCGCCGGTGCCGCGGCGGCCGGGCCGTTCGTCGGCAAGGCGTCGAAGACGCGAGCACATGTCGGTGACGTCGTACGCGTGCAAGCGGGTGCTGGTGTTCGGTTGTACGCCCTGCTGCCGCTGTACCTCGTCAGGCGGGATCTCGCTCCACCCGCCCAAGCGTGCACCGTCAACGGGCAGGACGGGTTCTGTGCAGCCAAGGAGCCGGGCATCCCGCACGGAGGCATCTACCACCGGATCGGCACGGTCAACGTCCGTCGCTCGAACGTGAACACGATCACGTATCGCGTACCGAAGCTTCGGCCCGGCGTCTACGTGTACGTCATCTACTGCGGGCCGTGTTACGCCGGTGCCGGCGGCAGCGTGATCGCGTTCGACCAGAGCTCGAGCTCGACGCTCACCGTCCTGCGCTGACTCGGTCGAGCCGGAGTGGCGGGGCGTGCGACCGTACGGTCGTGTGGGACGGTCGCTACGCTCCACGCGTGCGTCGCTACCACGTCACGACGTTCGGCTGCCAGATGAACGCGCACGACAGCGAGCGCATCAAAGGCATGCTCGAGGAGCTCGGTCTCGGCGAAGCACCGACCGCCGACGAAGCGGACGTCGTCGTCTTCAACACGTGCACGATCCGCGAGAAGCCCGACACGAAGCTCGCCGCGTACCTCGGCGAGGCGGCGGCGCGGAAGCGCGAAGACCCGGACCGCGTGATCGCGGTCGGCGGCTGCTACGCGGAGGCACAGCGTGAGCGCATCTTCGAGCTGTACCCGGCTGTCGACGTCGCGTTCGGGCCGGGATCGATCACGCACCTCGGCGAGTGGCTCGGTGCGGGCGGCGTCGGTGTCGCGCGCGGCCGTTTCGGTCTCGACGAACGCGGCTTCGCCGCCGAGCTTCCGATGCACCGGGAGCGCTCCTTCCAGGCGTGGGTGCAGGTGTCGATGGGCTGCAACTCGGTCTGCTCGTACTGCATCGTTCCGGCCGTTCGCGGCCGCGAACAGAGCCGCCGTCCTGGGGAGATCATCGCCGAGGTCACGCGGCTCGCCTCGGAAGGCGTCCAGGAGATCACGCTCCTCGGCCAGAACGTCAACTCCTGGGGGCGCGACCTGCTGCCCGACATCGACACCGAGTTCGGCGAGCTGCTCCGAGCGTGTGACGCGGTCGACGGCATCGTGCGCATCCGATTCACGAGCCCGCATCCGAAAGACTTCCGCGATCCGGTGATCGCCGCGATGGCCGAGTGCGACGCAGTGTGCGAGCAGGTGCACCTGCCGTTGCAGTCCGGCTCGTCGCGCGTGCTCAAGGCGATGCGCCGTACGTACACGCGCGAGCGCTATCTCGCGCTCGCCGACAAGATGCGTGCCGCGATCCCCGACCTTGCAATCGGCACCGACATCATCGTCGGCTTCCCCGGCGAGACGGAGGCCGACTTCGAGCAGACGCTCGAGGTCGTGGAGGAGGTGCGCTACGACAGCGCGTTCACGTTCGTCTACTCGCCGCGTGCCGGCACTGAGGCGGCCTCAATGGTCGACCAAGTTCCGCACGAGGTGAAGATCGAGCGGATGGGGCGCCTTGTCGACACGATCCAGAAGATCGCGCGCGAGCGAAACCACACGCGGATCGGCCGCGTCGAAGAGGTGCTGGTCGAAGGGACGTCACGCACGGATCCGTCGCTCCTGCGCGGCCGGACTCGGCGAAACACCATGGTCAACTTCACCGGCGCCGCGGCCGCAGGCGAGCTCGTCGACGTCCTGATCGAGGACGCCACCTCGACAACCCTTCGCGGGACCCAAACCGTGCCATCACACGCCCTCGTCACACTGGACGCATGCGCGTCCTGATCACCGGCTCCTCCGGGCAGATCGGTACGAACCTCGGCCTGCGGCTGCTCGCCGACGGCCACGACGTCTTCGGCGTGGACAAGCGCCAGAGCCCCTGGACGGACGCGTTTCCGACGCTCCTGCAGGATCTCGCCGGACACTACCCGGCGTTCCGCGGCGGCATCGGCGGAGTCGAGTACCCCGAGGTCGACCTCGTCGTCCACCTCGCGGCCCACGCGAAGGTGCACCAGCTCGTGCGCGAGCCGCACCGCGCGCTGGAGAACGCGATCATGACCTTCAACGTCCTCGAGTACGCACGTGGGCTCGGCTTGCCGCTCGTGTTCTCGTCGACACGTGAGGTGTACGGCGACGTGCACCGGTTCGAGGAGTACGCCGAAGAAGCCGCCGACTTCGCGTACACAGAGAGCCCGTACTCGGCATCCAAGATCACGAGCGAGGCGTTCATCTACTCGTACGCGCGCTGCTACGGCCTCGACTACCTCGTGTTCCGGTTCTCGAACGTGTACGGGCGCTACGACAACGACCTGTGGCGCATGGAGCGTGTGCTGCCGCTGTTCATGCACCAGCTCTCGCGCGGTGAGGGCATCACGATCTTCGGTGGTGACGAGAAGGTCCTCGACTTCACCTTCATCGACGACTGCGTCGACGGGATCGCCCGCGGCGTCTACGCGCTCGCCGAGAAGCGCGTTCACAACCAGACGGTCAACCTCGCCTACGGGCAGGGAAACACCCTCGTGCGCGCCGCGGAGCTGATCGCGGGCGAGCTGGGCGTCGAGCCGCAGATCGAGATCGCTCCGTCGTTGCTCGGCGAGGTGACGCACTACGTGGCCGACGTGAGCAAGGCGCGCGAGCTGCTCGGGTGGGAGCCGCTGACACCGCTCGCCGACGGGATCCCCCGCTCGGTCGCCTGGTTCAAGGAATGGCGGCTCGCGCATCCGGAGGAAGACCGCCCGTTCGAGCGGACGCGCTTCGCCGGCGAGGTCGAGCATGGCTTCAAGCAGCCCGCCCGCGCCCGCGCGTAGCGTCCTCGCGCTCTTCGGCCCGACCGCGTCGGGCAAGACGGCGGTGGCAGGGATCCTCCGCGACCGCCTCGGCGCAGACGTGATCTCCGCCGACTCCGCGGCGCTCTACGAAGGCATCCCCATCCTCACGGCGGCTCCGGACTACCCCGCGCGCTTGGTCGGCGTGGTGCCGCTCGACGAAGACATCTCGGTGGGTCGCTACCAGCAGCTCGCGCACGCGGCGATCGACGAAGCCGCCACCCCGCTCGTCGTCGGCGGGACCGGGCTCTATTTCCGTGCGGCGTTGTCGGAGCTCGCGATCCCGCCGCGGGGCCGGCGCGCGCATTGGCAGCAGGAGGTCGACCGACTCGGCCCGGAAGCCGCGCACGCTCTGCTCGCCGACCGTGACCCCGCGGCCGCAGCGCGCGTGCACGCCAACGATCGCCGTCGCGTCGTGCGCGCGCTCGAGCTCGCCGAGGCAGGCCACTCACTCGCTCCGGCCGACGACCGGCTCTGGACGGACGACACGCGAGGTCCGACCACGATCGTCACGCTCGACGTTCCGCTCGACGAGCTCGACCGGCGCATTGCCGCGCGGACGAGCGAAATGGCAGCGGCCGGGGTGGCGGATGAGGCGGCCCGCGCGTGGGCGCAACCGCTCTCGGAGACGGCGCGCAAGGTGCTCGGGCTCGAAGAGTTCGCGACGCTGCCGATCGACGAGGCGGTCGAGCGGGTGCGGGTGGCGACGGGGCGGCTCGCGCGCTACCAGCGCAAGTGGCTGCGCCGGATGCCCGGCGTCGTTACGCTCGACGCGACTCGGCCTCCGGAGGAGATCGCCGCTGACATCGTCGCGCTGGGACGCACAGGGCAACATCTATCTCGTCACGACTGACGCGGTCACCGCCGACGACGTGCGCGCGCTCTCGGTCGACAGCGACGGCGTGTTGCAGGTGCTCGGCCGCGGCGACGATTGGATCGAGATCGTGATCTGGAACCCGGACGGCTCGCAGGCGGAGATGTCCGGCAACGGCACACGCATCGCGGCGCGCTGGCACGGCGGCGACGTCGTCACGGTGCGCGTCGGCCCACGCGAGGTCACGGCAGAGCTGCGCGAGGACGGCTTGGTGGAGCAAGACCTCGGTGAGGTCACCGTCTCGGAGGCGGAGGAGGTCGACGGCATCCGGCTGGTCGCGGTCGACGTCGGAAATCCGCACGCAGTCGTGGACGGCGACCCCGACGACCTGCCGCGAATCGGCCCACTGCTCGAGACGCATTCACGCTTCCCGCAGCGGACGAACGTCCAGGTCGCACGGAGGCTCGGCGGAGGCGAGATCGAGGCACGCGTGTGGGAGCGGGGTGCGGGCGAGACTGCCTCGTCGGGTACGAGCGCCGTCGCGGTCGCGGCCGCCTTCGGCCTGCAGCCGACGGTCGTGCGCTTTCCCGGCGGGCCGCTCGAGGTGCGATTCGAGGGCCGGCGGGCGTTCCTCGCCGGGCCGGCTCGCCCGACCTAGGAGCCGATCCCGTAGTCGCGCAGCGCGTCGTTCAACGACGTGCGCAGATCGGTCGACTCGGAGCGCTGGCCGATGATCAACGCGCACGAGAGGTGGTACGTGCCGGCCGGGAACTCCTTCGGCCGTGTTCCGGGCACGACGACCGAGCGGGGCGGCACGTAGCCGCGATGCTCCACCGGCTCAGGTCCGGTCACGTCGATGATCGGCACCGAGGCGGTCAGGGTGACGTTCGGGGCAATCACCGCTTCGCGCCCGATGCGCACGCCCTCGACGACGATGCACCGCGAACCGAGGAAGGCGCCGTCTTCGACGATCACGGGGCGCGCACCCGGTGGCTCGAGCACCCCGCCGATGCCGACGCCGCCGGCGAGGTGCACGTCAGCACCGATCTGTGCGCCGGACCCGACCGTCGCCCACGTGTCGACCATCGTGTTCGGGCCGACCCACGCACCGATGTTCACGTACGACGGCATCAGGACGACGCCCGGCGACAGGTATGCGCCGTACCGCGCAGTCGCCGGCGGGACGACGCGCACGCCGAGCTCCTCGTAGCCGGCCTTGAGCGGAATCTTGTCCCGGTACTCGAACGGCCCAACCTCGCGCGGCTCCATCTGACGGAGGCGGAAGTAGTCGAGGATCGCCGCCTGGACGTCGCTGTTGACGCGCCAGCCGTCGCCGTCGGGCTCCGCGACGCGAACCTCGCCACGATCGAGAGCCGCGATCACCGCTTCGGTATCGCTCATTTCCCGCTCCGGCACCGGCAAAGCCGGTACCTGCGCGCTTTGGTGAGCGCCGTCAAGCCTACGCTCACAGCGCCTTCTCGATGATCGCCGCGGCGCGCTCGCACTCGGCCTGCGTGGGGACGAGGGCGAAGCGTGCGTACCCTTCGCCCGCCGGCCCGAAAAACGCGCCCGGAGCGCAGACGACGCCGTGCTCGAGGAGTCGCTCCGCGAACGGGATCGACGGCCCACCGACGTCGACCCACAGGTAGAACGTCGCGGTCGACCCCGCGAGCCGGAGGCCCTTCGCCTCGAGCGCAGGCAGCATCACGTCGCGCTTCCGCTGGTACACGCCGCGCACGGCATCGACATGCGTCTCGTCCGACCAGGCGGCGATGGACGCGCGCTGGACGAACTCCTGCGGTGCCGTCCCGACCGTCGGTCTGAAGTGACGCAAAGCGTCCGAGATCTCGACAGGCGCACAGACGAAGCCGGATCGATAGCCGGTCATGGAAGAGCGCTTCGAGAGCGTGTTGAAGACGACGACGTTCGTTCTGTCGGCGAGCTCGAGCGCCGACACCGGCGGCTGGTCGAACCAGAGCTCCGAGTACGCCTCGTCGGAGCAGAGGATGAAACCGTGCGTACGTGCGCGTGCGGCGAGCTCTTCGTAAAACGAGAGAGGCGCGACGGCCCCTGTCGGGTTGTTCGGGTAGCACGTCCAGAAGAGCGCGATCTCGTCCCACGCGTCGAAGGCATCGAGGTCTGGCAGCCAGCCGTGGCGCTCCGAGAGCGGCACGGTGACGACGGAGCCGCCGGCGAAGAGCGTCCCACGCTCGTACACCGGATATGCAGGCTCGGGAATCGCCACGAGCTGCTTCGCGCCGAGCGCGATCTGCGGAAACGAGAAGATCGCCTCCTTCGAGCCGAGCGTCGGCACGAGCTCCGTGGCGGGATCGACGTTCGCGCCGAAGCGGCGCTCGATCCACCCGGCGATCGCCGTTCGCAGCTCGGGAAGCCCCGTCGCGCGCGGGTAGGACGACACCTCTTCGACCGAGGCCACCATCGCTTCCCTGATGAAGGCCGGTGTCGGCTCGCGTGGGTCGCCCATGCCGAAGTCGATCAGGTCGATCCCGCGCGCCGCGGCTGCGGCCTTCCAATCGTCCAGCCGCGCGAAGGGGTACTGGGCGAGCTCGGCCAGGACGGGGGAGAGCTGCATGTCTAGACGCTACCGAGGAAGCGCTGAAGGGCCGCGAATGTCCGCTCGAGCTCCGCGATCTCGACCCGCTCGTCGGCGGCGTGTGCATAGCGCGTCCCGCCGGGCCCGAGATTCACGGCGTCGAGGCCGCGCGCTGCGAAGTCGGCGACGTTCGTCCAGGCCTGCTTCGGCTCGAGCTCGAACGAACCCGCCGCGCGCAGAGCTTGAACGAGCGGCGACTGTGCAGCAACGTGCGCGGGGGGTGAGTGCGAGGTGATCTCGGCCGTCGGGAACAGCTCGCGAATACGCGCCTCGGCCGAGTCGGGTGTCCGATCGGGCGCGTAGCGGAAGTTGATGTTCGCCTCGGCGCGAGCCGGAATCACGTTGGTGGCGATCCCTGCGGAGAGCTGCGTCACCGACATCACCTCACGGAAGACGAGACCGTCGATCTCGACGTCGCGCGGCTCGCTCGCCAGGACCGGCTCGAGTCCCTTCAGCGCGACGGCGATCGCATTCGTGCCGAGCCACGGCCGTGCGGAGTGGGCCGCGCGGCCTTCGAAGACCACCCGGGCGTTCAGGTTGCCGAGGCAGCCGAGCTGCAGCGTGTTGTCCGTCGGCTCGAGGCAGATGACGAGCTGTGCCTCGTCGACGATCCCCGTCCGCTCGAACACGCCCGGCAACGGGTTCTCGGCCGGGCCGAGCTCCTCGCGCGGGAAAAAGAGAAACGCGACGTCGTACGCCGCGTCCGACGTGTGCGCCCAGTGTGCGAGCTCGACCATGACGGCGAGGCCTCCTTTCATGTCGCTCGCACCGAGCCCGATCACCTCACCGTCTTCGATCCGCCCGGGGAAGTTCCCCTGTGCCGGCACCGTGTCGGTGTGACCGGCGAGCAGCACGAGCGGCTTGCCGGAGCGCTTCGCGAAGATCACGGACTCCCCGTCGTCGTAGACCGTCTCGAGCGGCACAGAGCCGCGGATGAAGTCGTACAGCGCGGCTTCGTTCCGCGATTCGGAGGGGATGTTCACGAGAGCGAGGGCGCGGTCGGCCAGTGCCATACTTACCGCCGATGATTCCACGTACCCCGGAGCCCGAGCGCGGCTTCGTTCTCGCCGTGCTGGGCCAGGGGGTCGACCCGGAGGAGGAGCTCGCCGAGGTGCGCGAGCTTGCCCGGACGGCCGGGGTCGAGCCGGTAGGGGCGATCGTCCAGCATCGCGCACGCCCCGCGCAGCGCACCTACGTCGGCAAGGGAAAGCTCGAAGAGCTGAAGCAGCAGTACCGCGACGCCGGCGCCGAGAGCCTGCTCGTCGACGACGAGCTCGATCCGGCCCAGCAGCGCTTCCTCGAGAACACCCTGGACACGCGCGTGATCGACCGCACCCAGCTGATCCTCGACATCTTCGCGCAGCACGCGACGTCGGCCGAAGGGAAGCTCCAGGTCGAGCTGGCGCAGCTCGAGTACAACCTGCCGCGCATGCGCGGCATGTGGCAGCACCTCGAGCGCCTCGGCGGCGGCGTCGGGACACGCGGCCCCGGTGAGTCGCAGCTCGAAAGCGACCGGCGGACTGCACGACGCCGGATCACGCTGCTGCGACGTCGGCTCAAGGAGCTCGAGAAGCAGCGCGCAACACGGCGCCGCGAGCGGAAGCGCAACGAGACGCCCACGATCGCGCTCGCCGGCTACACGAACGTCGGCAAGTCGACCTTGCTCAACGCGCTCACGGGCGCCGAGGTGTCCGTGCAGGATCAGCTCTTCCACACGCTCGATCCGACGACACGCGGCTTCGACTTCGAGGGACGCCGCTACCTCGTGACCGACACCGTCGGGTTCATCCGGCGGCTGCCGCATCACCTCGTCGAAGGCTTCGCGTCGACGCTCGAAGAGACTCTCGTCGCCGACGTCGTGCTCCACGTGGTCGACGCATCTGCGCTCGACGACGAACAGGACCGCCAGCGTGAGGCAGTCGCCGACGTCCTGAACGAGATCGGGGCCGCCGACCTGCCCGTCGTGATCGTCCTGAACAAGATCGACCGCGTCGATCCCCTGGGACGCCGCCGGCTGACGAACCGCTTCCCGGACGCGCCGCAGGTGTCGGCGGTCACCGGCGAAGGGCTCGAGCAGCTGAAGGTGGAGCTGGCCCGGCGCTTCGAGGATCGTTGGGAGCGCGTTCGGCTCCTCGTTCCGTATGCCGAGGGCGCGCGCCTTGCGGAGCTGTACGCACTCGGAGCGCCGGTCGAGGAGCGCGAGGACACGCCGGAAGGCGTGCTCGTGATCGCACGGCTGCCGCGACGCGAGCTCCGGCGCTTTGCGCCGTTCCTCGTCGCCGAGTCGCGCTCGCGTCGCGAGAGCGCGTGACGGTCAGACTGGAGATCAAGAAGGTGCGTGACGGCGCCGTCGTTCCGGCGCGCGCGTATGCGGGCGATGCGGGGATGGATCTCGCGGCGTGCGAGCGCGTCGAGCTCGCACCGGGCGCGCGGGCGCTCGTTCCGACCGGGCTGGCGGTGGCGATCCCGGACGGGTACGCAGGCTACGTTCAGCCGCGCTCGGGGCTCGCGGCCAAGCACGGGATCTCGATCGTCAACACGCCGGGGCTCGTCGACTCGGGGTACCGCGGCGAGCTGCTCGTGAATCTCGTCAACCACGATGACGAGCAGGCGTTCGTGGTCGAGCCGGGGATGCGGATCGCCCAGCTCGTGATCCTGCAGGTGCCGCCGGTCGAGCTCGTGGAGGTCGACGAGTTGCCCGGCAGCGAGCGCGGCGCGGACGGGTTCGGGTCGTCCGGCTGATGGAGCCGCGGATCCGAGTGAGCTCGATCCTCCGCTGGCAAGGGCGCGTGCTGCTCTGCCGGCAGGAGAAGCCGGGCAAGGAGTACTGGCTGCTGCCGGGCGGAGGGGTCGACAGCGGCGAGACGTTGATCGAGGCGCTGCGCCGCGAGCTCCGCGAAGAGCTCGGGATCGAGGCGGATGTGCAGTTCGAAGGGCCGGTCGCGATCGTCGACTCGATCGCGCCGAAGACGATGGTCCCGTCGCGGAAGCACGTCGTCCACATCATCTTCTCGGCCGATCTCTCCCACCGGTCGCTGTCGGACGTCGAGACGCACGATGCCGCCGTGAAGGGCGCACGCTTGTTCTCCAACGACGAGCTGGACGAGATCGTCGTCCACCCGCCGATCAAGCGGTTCCTCGAGCGCTGGCAGCCGGGCGATCCGGCGGTGTACCTCGGCGCTCTCTGGGCGCGCTAGGTCAGAACCGCCCGCCGCGGCTTCGCGCACGAGCCGCGGAGACGGCATGCGCCTCGCGTTCCAGGTCATCCGGGAGCGGCTCGAAGCGCTCGTCGATGCCCGCGTGCGCGAGCGCTTCCTCGAGCAGCCGGTCGGCGAACCACGGGTTGCGCGGGAGGAGCGGGCCGTGCAGGTACGTCCCGTACGCGCGCTTGTAGCGGCAGCCCTCGAAACCGGACACGCCGTCGTTCCCGAAACCCGAGACGACACGTCCGAGCGGCTCGGCGCCGCCATCGAGGATCGTGCGGCCCGCGTGGTTCTCGAAACCGGCGAGCGTCTCGCCGGCCCACTCGCACTCGAGCAGCACGTCGCCG
>Ga0207657_10005515_pt1 | contig 13210 bp, 13 predicted proteins | sample KBSC33metaG_FD_184316 | JGI IMG/M metagenome (GOLD analysis project Ga0207657, IMG submission 184316) | Corn rhizosphere microbial communities from Kellogg Biological Station, Michigan, USA - KBS C3-3 metaG (SPAdes) (version 2) | ecosystem: Host-associated > Plants > Roots > Rhizosphere > Soil ...
CGCGGAGATAGATCCTTCTTTGTTCAAGGGGGCGTTACTTCAGGCTCAAGCTGATCTGCAAAACGCAAACGCCACCAGCGGAGTGGCCAAGGCTGAACTTCAGAAAGCAGCGGCTACCGCGGAGCAAACCCAGGCGGACTATGCGCGCACGGTAATGCTGGCCAAAGAAGGCGTGATGAGTCAGCAGCAGCTTGAGGTATCTAAGGCGAACAACGACGCCGCCCAGGCGGCGGTCTCATCCGCAAAAGCTGCGGTGGCTCAGGCGAATGCCCAAGTTGCTCAAAAGAGCGCCGCGGTCCAGGTTGCGCAGACGAACGTTAACAACACGATCATCCGATCCCCGATTGACGGCGTGGTGATCAATCGTGCAGTCGACGTGGGCGTCACTGTGGCGGCTTCTTTACAAGCTCCCAACCTGTTCAGTATTGCGCAGGACCTGGGCAAGATGCAGGTTGACGTCAGCACGGATGAGTCTGACGTCGGTCAGATAAAGGTCGGCCAGGACGTCAGCTTCAAGGTGGATGCATTTCCCAAAGACGTGTTCCGCGGACGAGTGGTACAGGTCCGAATGAACCCGACCACCGTACGGAATGTGGTTACCTACGACACGGTAGTTGCTTTCAATAATCCCGACGGGAAGCTGTTTCCGGGAATGACCGCTTACATCAGCATTCCCGTTGCGGAGGCGAGCAACGTGGTCGAGATTCCAAACGCCGCACTCCGTTATCAGCCGAGTCTGGACGGCGATCAGCTGCAAGCACTGGCGAATAAGTACGGAGTTTCGCTGAAAACGCGGAGCAAAGGATCCAGCGATACGGCAGTCATTTGGAAGCTTGTCGCAGACAAGACGCTCGAACCAGTGCAGATTAAAGCTGGGATTACCGACCACACCAACACGGAGGTAGCGCAGGTTCTCAAAGGCACGCTGGATCCAGCTGACCAGGTTGTGATCGGATCCGCGAACGCTGGGTCGAAGCCGCAAGCTGCAACCACAGCTCCCGGCCTCAGTCCTGCTCCAACTCGCATGGGTGGCGGGCGAGGGGGCCGATAAGGAGTGAGTATGCAAACCGCAATTCAGGATGAGAGCACAGTACTTGCGCCGGAGGAAGCAGCGCTGCCGGTCATCCGGATAGAAGCTGTGCACAAGTACTACGATCTGGGTGAGACGAAGGTGCACGCGCTGCGCGGCATTGATCTCGAGATCAAACCGGGGGAGTTTGTAGCGATCATGGGTTCGAGCGGAAGCGGCAAGTCGACCCTCATGAACATGCTCGGATGCCTGGATAAGCCAAGCACGGGCCGCTATCTGCTCGATGGGATCGATGTTTCTCAGCTGGACAAGAAGAGCCTGGCAAACATTCGCAACCGGAAGCTCGGGTTCGTGTTTCAGGGTTTCAATCTGCTGGCGCGAACGACTGCTTTGGAAAATGTAGAGCTCCCAACGTTGTATGCGCGACTGGGTAAAGATGAGCGTCTGGAGCGGGCACGCAAGGCTTTGGAGATGGTCGGGCTGGGAGAACGCGTTGAGCATTTCACCTCGCAACTTTCAGGTGGACAACAACAACGGGTGGCTATAGCGCGCGCGCTGGTGAATCGTCCGTCGATCCTGCTCGCTGACGAGCCCACGGGCAACCTCGACAGCCGGACCTCTGTGGAGATCATGCAAATCTTTCAAGATCTGAATCAACAGGGGCTAACGATTGTCCTGGTCACACATGAACCCGATATCGCGCACTTCGCAAAACGCATTGTGGTGTTCCGAGACGGAAAGATTCGCAAAGATGAGTGGGTCGAGAGGCAGTCGCAGGCGGCTGAGGTGCTGTTGAATATGCCGGCAACGGATGATTAGTCGTCCTCAGCTTGGCGGCGGTTCGTTTCGGGAGGAATTATGGACTTCAAAGCAACATTAAAAATAGCACTGCGGGCGTTATCTCGTAACAAGATGAGGACGATACTCACGATGCTGGGAATCGTGATTGGTGTCGCCGCGGTAATCGCAATGGTGGGTGTTGGGCAGGGTGCGCAGCAGAAAGTGCAGGACCAGATCGCCTCGATGGGTACGAACCTGATCTACGTCAGCGCGGGCAGTGTGAATCGCGGCGGCACACACCTGGGAGCAGGAGCTACCAAGACTCTGACGGACGATGATATGAAAGCCATCGTTCGGGAAGTGCCTACGGTCTCGGCGGCCGCCCCGGGCGGGGGTGCAAGCGCGCAAGTGGTCTACGAAAATCAGAATTGGTCTACGCGAGTGAACGGAACCGAGCCACAGTACTTCACCATCCGCGATTGGCAGATCGCCAGGGGATCGAGTTTTACGGATGACGATGTGAGTCACAGTGCCAATGTCGCGGTACTGGGCGCAACGGTGCAGCAGAATCTGTTTGGAAATAGCGATCCGGTGGGTCAAACGATCAGAATCGGAGCACTTCCTTTCCAGGTGGTCGGTGTGCTCACGGCGAAAGGGCAGTCTGGGATGGGGGCCGACCAGGATGATGGCGTGTATGTTCCGATTACGACGCTGCAAAAGAAAATCACCGGTCAGGATTGGCTGCAGTACGTCATGGTGTCGGCAGTGTCGCAGCCGGCCAGCTACGCCGCCCAGAGTCAGATCACATCGTTGCTGCGAGACCGGCACAAGATTCGCCCTGGACAGGACGACGATTTCCAGGTTCGTAACCTGGCCGATGTTGCTGAATTGGCCGATCAACAGTCCCAAGTGATGACATTGCTGCTTGCGTCCATCGCGGGTGTCTCGCTCCTCGTGGGTGGAATCGGCATCATGAACATTATGTTGGTATCGGTTACGGAGCGGACGCGGGAGATTGGAATCCGCGTAGCGATCGGGGCCACTGAGCAAGACGTTCAGCGGCAATTCCTGAGCGAATCTGTGGTGTTGAGCTTGCTCGGCGGTGCGACCGGAATCCTACTGGGCGTAGCCGCGTCATTGATAATCACGAAGCTACTGGGCTGGGCAATTCTGATTTCTCCGATGGCGATTGTCGCTGCCGTTATCTTCTCGATGGCGGTTGGGGTCTTCTTCGGATATTACCCCGCGCGAAAAGCGTCGCGACTGGACCCGATCGAAGCGTTGCGGTTCGAGTAAGTACTGCAGAGCAGCACCACGCGGAAGCGCAATGCGCTGCTGCTGATGGGGGCTGCTGGCGCATCTTGCGCCATGTACCCGGTTGCATCATTCGGCATCAGAGTTACGACAAATCCAGATACCGAGCCAGCCAAATGGCGGAATGCCAGTGCACCAGCAAAAAACACGGACATGGCGATCGTTGTAGTCGACCGGTTAACGGAGCAGCCGATTTTTGCGACGAGTGTCAGCAGCAAATGATTGTGGATCGGCTTACTCAGGATGAGCCTAACCTGACCCCTGCTGAAGGACCGTTACCGGAAAAGATTTAACGCAGGTTACTTCGAGTGATTCAAACCTGCCTGGGCGTCTGGTCGATCATTGACGACCTTTTCTTGACGCTCGCTTTCTTCTTCCGCCGACCGGGATGTGATTCCCTGTGCCTGACGCTTCGGAGTTCTTGTCGACAACTCGCCCTCATGTGCTACTTGCTCCGGTTCCGTAGTATGGCGTGAGGCGCCGCGCTGAAGCTTTCGTGGACTCCGATCGGCGCCAGTCTCCGCTCCTTCCATTCTGCTGTACATGTCTTCAGCATTGCCGGAGCCAGTCTCCTGTTCCTGCTGGTCAGGTTCGAGATCGGTCTGTTCGAATTTTGTATTTTGGGCAGTCTGGGTATGGGGTGTTTTCTGTTTTGTCACTGGAATCCTCCACTGAAAATGGGGCTGCAACGGTCTTGGGACCACTTCGTGTTCACAGCTAAGAAGTCAGGAACTGTGAATGACGTTTACTTTCTAGGGCCACTGGTACTCTTCTTTGCGCCAGCTCCACCCTTCTTGCTGTTCCCGGCGCCGCTCTGGGCGCCTGCGCCTGCATGACCTGCTCCGCCGCGATGTGAGCTGCTACCGCCTGCACCGGATTCCGCCCCGCTACGTTTCGGCATACGCACCTCCCTAAGCCCCGTTAGGTGCGGGCTACACGCATGCCGTTGCCCTCGCAAAAAACGTCTGGCCCGCAACGGGAGCCCGCATAGGGCATGGTTTTCAGGGATGTGCGAGCTGATACAACTTAGGTTGCTTGTTGCTGATGATGCCCGAGTAGCAGCGGGCCAAGGATCTTAACTGATCAATCTTCTGAAGACGGCGTGTCGGAGGCGCCCGCTTTGGGTGCGCTCCACAAACTCCAACTCACACCGTCGCTCTGGTTTCAGCCATACGCAGTCCGGCATTTTTTTAGTGGTCAGACCATGGCCGGAGCGGTTCGGTTCCGGCAAGTTCACGAAGGGGCAGATTCGCGTCGCCAGTGGCTTCAACTCCTCCAAGACCTGCTGCCGCAAGTAGGGTGTGAATCCGGCTGCTACGCGTTTCACGTAATAAAGCTTATCGCCGCGATACTCACCCACAATGATGGAAGAGAAAGTGTCGTGGCTCGCGACGTAGCCACCGACGACAAATTCGGCCTCGCGGTTGAAGCGATACTTTTGCCATGCGTCGGACTCTCTGCCGGGGAGGTAAGGGGAGTCCGACCGTTTTGCCACGACACCTTCGAGGCCCAGGTTTTTTACCTGTTGAATGAGCGGGGGAAGATCCGTCCGGAATAGTGGGTTGACACGGAGTGGGTCGGAGAAGTGTGCGCAGAGTTCGTCGAGTAGCCCTCTACGTTCGTCCAACGTGAGATCGAGCGTGTCGCGTCCATTGAAGTGGAGTACATCGAAAACATAAAAGACGATGGGCTGGCGGCTTGTTCGCCGGTTCTGTAGTTCCTGGAAACTTGCGCGTCCGCGGGCATCGAGCGCGACAATTTCGCCGTCCAGGACGAGGTTCCCGCGTCTGAGGTTCTTAAGGGCGAAGGCAATATGTGGAAAGTCTGAGGTGTAATTCTGGCCCGACATGGAGTAAAGCATGGCGGAACTTCCGTCCACGAGACCGATGGCTCGGTACCCATCCTGCTTGATCTCATATACCCAATCGTTACCTTCCGGGAGTTTTGACACTCGTTTGCATTCCATGGGCTCTACAAAACGCGGTCGTGGTTTCGGCTTGAGAATGCCACGCTGTACCATTCCGATCCCTCAGCATCCAATAGATGCGATAGTTGCCCAATGTGTAGTGCGGCGCCTATGCAGCAGGCTGAGCAAGTTTCAAGCCGAGGCCCATCGCTCCGGGCAGTTGCACACTCTGTATGAGAAACAGGATGAAGAAGAGCATCGACGGGAACGGTGGCTGGTTACCGAACTCCGCGATTGCTGAATTGCTGGCGGTTGCAGCGGAAACAGCGAAGATGCCGCTGCAAAAGGCGCTGCGACGCGCTTCCCGAAAAGCGTTCCTTTGGACCGAAGAGGCCGCGGCGCTGCTTCAGGAGGAGCGGCCACTTACAGAGTTGCCTGCAGTCGGTCCGCATCTGAGCAGGCTGATAGGCGGCTGGATTGAGAATCCGCCCGAGGCGCCCGAACCTCCTCCGATCCGACAGGGATTTCTCACGTTGACGGAAGCACGTGCCACGCTCGCGAAGAAGTCGTTCTCTTGGGGAGCGCCGAAGGGCGATTTGCAGATGCACACTCGATGGAGTGATGGATCGGGATCGATTGAGGAGATGGCAAGAGCAGCAGCGGACCGGGGCTACGAATTTATTGCCATTACCGATCACTCGAAAGGCTTGAAAATCGCAGGCGGCATAGATGAGGAGCAGTTGGCGCGACAATCGGATGAGATTGGTGCGGTGAATGCCACGCTGAAGAGCGAAGGACTCTCGGTGATGGTGCTCAAGTCTATTGAGTTGAATCTTGATACGGGCGGCAGGGGCGACATGGATTTCGCATCCTTGCAAAGCCTGGACCTGGTTCTCGGTTGTTTCCACTCCGCATTGCGGAAGAAGGAGGACCAGACCCAGCGGTATCTTGCTGCGCTGCAAAACCCTTATATCCAAATTCTTGGTCACCCGCGTGGGCGGATTTACAACTATCGGCTTGGTCTGGGTGCGGATTGGGAACGGGTGTTTGATCTTGCAGCGAAGATGGACAAGGCAGTTGAGATTGATGGCTATCCTGATCGTCAGGACTTAAACATGGACCTTGTGAAGCTTGCGAAGGAGTCGGGCTGCCGAATCTCGCTGGGGACGGATGCTCACGATCCTCTGCAACTGAGGTTTATGGATTACAGCCTGGCATCTGCGCTGTTAGCGGGTATAAAGCGCGATCGCATACTGAACTTCATGAGCGCGGACGAGTTGCGGGACTGGTCGGCAGCGGTGCGGCAGGGCTGAAGACACGAGGCGCTTTATCGGTCATCAGGACTGCGGTTTCCCTCAGAGCGACTTTAGCCGCGACTTGCGGAAGAGGGCGTTGGGCGCAGAAGTCACAGCGAGGCGACTGACTTTGTACTACTGCACTCGAGGGGCCGTCGTCAGCTTGCATCTTTGGAACGCTCCACGCCACTTTTCTCTCGTGGCTTGATCGTGGAACGAACAACCATGAACTTGTTCAATAGATCAAACCAAAATGGCGCGCCCAATGAAAGTGCCAAGGCGGTGAAAAGCCACCCGAGCAGCCGGAACAAGATGTCTCGAGGCTCTCGAGGGAAACTCCTGGAGTAGTCGCCTGGCTCTTGTTCCTTTGGCCATCCAATAGGAAGCTGAAGATTCTGAAGCTGTCCACTGATCGACTTCAGCTTACCGAGCGGCTCTCCGGCAGAGGTGTTCGAGTTATTTTCGTTTATGTAAGTCTGCGCAGCAGCGACTGTAGAAGCCCGAAGCTCGGGGTCATACCACAGCGTTTTTGCAACTAAAACGGAATCAGTGTTGGATACGATGGTGACTCCGAGACCCAAGACGAGCAGAATAAGTTGCGACTTCCGTTTATACCACCCTGCTACGCGGTCCATGCCGTCGTTGTACCAGTTCTCGATGGCAACTCGAGCGCTCGTGATGTCGCCTTCCACATGACTCGTGACTGCCAGCAGGGCTTCTTTTCCCTTGCTGGAGGGCAACTTGAGTATTGCGTTGCGAAGTGCGGCTAAGTCTCTTGAACCACCGGTCTCGGCTGGAACTAGAATGTCGAGCAGCGTTAGTGCGAAGGTACGCGATGGAATATACGAAGGCCGACCAGGGCGGCGCAACAGGGCATCCAACCAATCTTGGCGGTAAAGGCTTTGTACCAATCCATGTTCGTAAACTGCGTCGGCCAATGTCTTGGTCGCGTCGATCGTGCCATTGCTAAAGAGGCTTCGGATGCCGGCTTCCAGGTTGCTGGCTCGCATACCAGTGAGGCCGGCTATCCATTCGCTAAGGACGGTGCAAGCCAGGCTGAGAATCAGGTAAATAAAAATGAGCCCTATGGCGACTTCCATTAAACCCGTTCCAAACATGCTCTGACTCCTTCAGCAGCGCCCTGTCAGTACAATGACGGGCGATACGATCCTCCCAACAGCGTTGTGTTCATATTGAATGTGGTGTGATTACCTTCGCCACCGCCCCACGCGTAAAGCAGGAATATCTGCGGAAAGCCGCCGGCTCTGATGGTGAAGCCGGTACCAAAGCTGTGCTTGAGGTGGTCAAACCCGAGGTCGCCACGATTCAAAGCAACCGTTCCCTGGTCAGCCATGAATTCGAACCCAAACGGGCCCCAGATGGAATGCTCAAAACTCTCTCGCAGCAGAAGGATGTTTGGACCCCGGAAACGATAATCCTGGAAACTGCTCAAGGTCGGAGTGCCATTCACGTCGGAACCGCCTAAGGTTGGCTGGAAGTAGAAGGGAACCACGCTGGTTGCGGAGTTGATCGATTCCGAAAGCAGGAAACGAACACCGATGCTGCCGCTGAGATTTCGTGAAACTGCTACAGGAGGACATTTTTCCGCGCCAGGGCTCGTAAAACACTCGTCAGGACCGTTCGTGTCGCGGGCGAGAACAGAGCGCGTTTGCTGGTAAAGAAGGAAATTGTGACCAAGATCGACTGTCCATCGCATGAAGGAGTAGTGCGAGTTTGAGGGTGCGAAGTACTGCTGAAAAGTTCCCAAATAATTCAGCTCGAGGCGGTTGTCGAAAAATGCTGGTTTAATGCGAACGCCTTCCCCCAGCTGAACAACGCCTGGTTGTGTTCTAAGGCCGGGAGCGGAAGCTTCGGTGAAGAGTTGTTCAATAGACGGACTACTCTCATTGTGGTTTCCGCGAATGCTGACGAACCTGCCGTTGATTTCGCCCAGCAACGATAGATTGAGTTTAGTCCCCAGCGGTTTGATTGCAGTCCCGCCGACGATCGTCTGACTCATCCCAAAGACACTTCTGGCGGCCTCGCTGGAACTCGGGCCCAAACCGAAGAAGAACAGCTTGTTCAGGGAGATGGATTGAGCGTAGAGGTTGAACACCGTATAGGGCCGTACGGCAACGGTAGGTTTCTTAGTTTTGGTTCGATTGTCACTGGTTGCACCCGTGGTTGGCGTTATTACTTTAATATTTTTGACAGGCGTGTGGATGATCTTCATATACGCTCCGGCGCGCCACGATGCATTCGTGGAACCGACGGCATCGACATCCCAACTCAATCTCCAGTTGTTGTTGGGAGTGTAGTTGGTGACGAATGCCCCCCCAACTCCGAATCCGTTTTGCGGCGCTATGTTGCCGACAGCGATGTGCAGAGGGTGATCGGTGAACAAGGTATAAGCACAGCCTGGTATGGACTTGAAGCCGAATGTGCCACATGCATCGGTGACTCGCTCTCCTTCCCGCCGGAACTGGGCATGCAAATAGCTCTCCTGCGCGGTGACGAGTGAGGTGGTTAGAACAACGGATATCAATAGAACGTAACGCATCCAGCCTCCGCTACTTCGTTTTCCGTTTTGTTCTTCGCGCACGGGCCGGTTTGCTCGATCTCTTCTTGCGTGCCGCGTTGGACTTGGTGTGGCGCTTGGTGGCCGCGGCCGCCGCAATTTCGAAGACCCCCGTTTTCGCTTTGCCTAGGCGGCGCCGTGGCTTGACTGCCGGCGTTGCGTGCTCCTTGTGCAGATTTGTAGTGACTTGCCTGATGTACTCAGCAGCTTCGCCCTCGGTCTTGATGGCATTGATGTAGATGTTGGTCTGGGCGCGGGCAGGAAGCCGGAATTCCGCCTTTTGCACGTGGAGAAGTTGTGTTTTCAGGAGGCTTGAAATAGGGCGGTCCTTGTTCATGGCGGAGGCTGGCGGTTTGGGTACTTTGATCAATTTCATAGGTTTATGACCTCGCGGGGGTCTTCTCCGGTTCAATCGATATCGAATTCCGGAGCATCGGTTCGCATCTTCGACAAGGTCAGCAAGTCCAGAAAAGTGTCGGCGGCCTTCTCGCGGACGGACCTCTGTTCATAGTTCTTAAGGAAGAAGTTGGTTACCGTAGCAGGAATCGAAGCATGCTCGAAGACACGGCCACTGACCACGGTACCTTTCGGAATCCATGGCGAAATAAGAATGGCGGGCACGCGCACGCCCAGACGGTCGAAACGGAATTCTCGTCCAGTGCCGGTGTCGTTCGCTGAAGCGACATAACCGTCGGGAGTACAAGCCGGGGGAGGAACGTGATCGTAGATTCCTCCATGTTCGTCATAAACGACGAGGAGCGCCGTGCTTTTCCAGAGATCTGGGTTCTGTCTGATTGCGTTGTAGACGCTGGCGATAAACAATTCGCCCGCTTGCACATGGTGATCGGGGTGCTGATCGTTGGCCAATTCTTCACCGCTATCGGTGTCATGGTCGCTATAGTTGGGTTCTACGAAGCTGTACTCGGGAAGAGTGCCGTTCTCGCAGTCCTTTAAGAATTGCGGGTAGGTGCCGAATAACTGCGGCTCATGTTGCAGCAGATTGACGACTTCCATGGTCGAGCTAGCGGTGTCGTAGTAGTAAAGCTTCGACGTGTGCTGGGCATTGATCATCCGCTCGTAAATACTCTTGAAGGGCTCCTTTATATAGAAGATGTCCATACTGACCTGGCCAAACGACGTGCCGTAGTGAGCGAAGGCTCGATTGCAGATCGTTGGACCTGGAATGGACGAGAACCAGCCATTGAAGACCGCGAACTCCGTGGCCAATGTCGTAAGGACGGGCAGTTTATCGGGAGTGAAGTAGTACAGGATTTTCTTCGAGTGATTTACATCCTCCCGCTGATGAAAATAACTTTTTACAAAGCCCTGCATATTGGCCGTTCGGTTTCCGTCATCACCAAAAATTTGCAGGTCGACAGCGGGGAAGTGGTGATCGGGATCGGGATCAAGCTGTCCTTGAAATTCCGCCAGGGGTTGAACGGTGGCTGGGTTTCCATTGGAATCGGGATTGCTTTCGGTTCCGGTTAATCCATCGATACGCCCGTCCTGTTGCTTGAGGGCACCGAGCATGTGGTCGAACGAGCGGTTCTCCATCATGAGTACGACTATGTGCTTTAAATTGTCCAAGCCGGGAGGCATGGTGTGATGGCTCCTGTACTTTCCTGTTTGTCTTGCGCCCGAGGTAAACCACTAGCCTTAGCAAAGCACGTTAGAGGAGAGTGGACCTGCGTTGCCGTTGCCTTGCCCTGCATGGAACATTGCCGATGACAACACTCGCGTGCGCACCCACTGCCGGCAAGAATCGTTCATCGCGTTTGTAGTTTTGGGAATGCGTGAGATAAGTGTGGGGCATTCTCGATCGGGATAACTCAGGGGTAGTAGTCATTCGGCGCACGTTACGTCTCTAATTGGCTTGAAGTGCTCAGCTGGCAATGTCCATTCTCGGACATGCTTGTTACACCGTGGAAGTTAGGCGCGAGGGGAAGTCGTGTCTGGTTAATTTACTCGCGATCACTGAAAAGTCAAGTTGTCAGTTTGGGATCAATCTCACGCAGACACAGTTTTCAGGAGATCTCGCTGCGGATTGATTTTGTTCAGGAGTCCGGCGGGAGCACGATGGCGCGTCCATGAGCTCCCACCCAGTTTAGAGTAGTGTAACGAGATCAAATCAATTGATTGTCGCGTACCCCGTACGGCGAAGAATCTCACTCGTTCTGCGCTTTGGGTTCTGCTTCCTTGCGGTGCATCTCGGCCTTCACGGATTGCGGAATGAATCTTCCGAGTTCCCCCTGAACCTTAGTTTTAAGCGATGAGGCGTAGATGTGGTCTTTCCCTGCCATTAGAGCCTTGAAGCCCTGTTCCGCAACGTCGCGGGGATCATTGGTGTATTTACCTTCTGTGCCGAGTTTCGTGTCGTCCATTCCAGCGCGATGGAAGAAATCGGTGTCGGTCGGGCCCGGCTGCAATACCGTGACTGTGACGCCCGTATCCTTGAGTTCGTTCCGGAGCGCCTGCCCGAATGACAGACCAAAGGCCTTTGACGCACCATAAACGGCCAACAGGGGAGCCGGCATCGTGCCGGCGATGGAGGATGTGATCAGCACCTTCCCACTCCCTCGAGCCGTCATTTCTTTAAGGACGCGCTTCGCCAGATGAACTGTCGACGTGACATTCAGTTGAATCAGCTTCAACTCCTCGTCCAGGTCGCTTTCGCGCGCGAAGTCGCCGTAGGCGCCAATGCCAGCGTTGATTGCGATCGCGTCAACAGGCCGCCCGGTAGACTGAATTTCCGCCCATAGCTTCTCGACGCCATCGTAAGTCGAGAGGTCTGCTTCAACCGTTTTTACCTCAACTCCCAAACCAGAGAAGTCCGGAGCAGCGGTTTCGATTTTCTCGCTGCCGGATGTGACCAGCAGGTCGTACCCATTTTCTGCAAATACCCGCGCCAGTTCGTAGCCGATACCACTGGATGCGCCCGTTACTACGGCAAATTTGTCGTGCTGTGCCATTCGTGCAACTCCTCTGTGCAATCTGGTGTTGAATTTTTAGTGCTCAGTAAGGATGCCCACCCAAAAGGGTGGGATGCCACCTTCAGCTGATCTATCGGGAGCACTCGGCCCGGTCCGACCACGAGAGCAAAAGCGGTCGCAAGTACGGGCTCCTACAGGAAAGACCCTAGAGCTAGCCTGCAGTGTTCATGGTAGAAATGGCCTCGGAGACACGCTTCTGTTGCTCCATCAAAGACCGACGAGTTGGCGATAACGGAGTCATCGAGGCCCATCCCCTTTGCACTTTAGGCCTCCTGTAGGTTGGTGTACCAGGGCTGGTGCTCTGCTCATGATCCAGAACCGCTTCGACCGCCATCCCAAAGCCTCCCCACTGTTCAAGCTCAGGAGAAGACCGTCATGAAAAGAAGCGCCCCAGGAGCGCCCAATGCGGCCGTAGACGAACGGCCGCGTCAGAAGGCCAAGACGAACGGAAATGCAGTCGCCGTGGTGGACGAGCCCGGAGCTCCCGATCTTAGTGTGATCTTGGCCGGTCTACAGACCATGAGGGATGGCGACTTCTCTGTCCGTCTGCCGGGGTCCTGGACTGGTCTAGCCGGTAAAGTAGCCGACACATTTAATGAGATTGTCGCCGCTAACCAGCAAATGGCTGAGGAATTGAAACGTGTCGGCCAGGTGGTCGGCAAGGAAGGCCGCACCCGCGAGCGCACCAAGTTTCATGAATCTCGCGGCGCCTGGGGCGAAATGGAGGTCTCGGTAAACACGCTCGTTGAGGACCTGCTGCGACCGAATACCGAAGTGACTCGTGCGATTGCTGCCGTGGCCCAGGGCAATCTGACCCAGACGGTTCGATTGGACGTTGACGGGCGACCGCTCGAAGGTGAGTTCCTGCGGTCCGCCAACATCGTGAACACCATGATTCAGCAGCTCAGCGTATTCACTTCCGAAGTGACGCGCGTGGCTCGCGAAGTCGGAACCGACGGCAAACTCGGCGGCCAAGCAGTGGTGCCCGGCGTTGCAGGTACCTGGAAAGATTTAACGGATTCAGTGAATTCGATGGCCAGTAACCTCACGGGCCAGGTCCGAAACATTGCTGAAGTAGCAACCGCGGTGGCAAGCGGCGATTTGTCGCGCAAGATTACGGTCGATGTTCGCGGCGAAATTCTGCAGCTCAAAGAAGCAATCAATACCATGGTCGATCAGCTGCGATCGTTTGCCTCCGAAGTGACCCGTGTTGCCCGCGAAGTGGGAACAGACGGCAAGCTGGGTGGCCAGGCGGTGGTGCCCGGCGTCGCTGGCACGTGGAAAGATCTTACTGACTCGGTCAACGCCATGGCTGGT
>Ga0207657_10005516_pt1 | contig 13209 bp, 9 predicted proteins | sample KBSC33metaG_FD_184316 | JGI IMG/M metagenome (GOLD analysis project Ga0207657, IMG submission 184316) | Corn rhizosphere microbial communities from Kellogg Biological Station, Michigan, USA - KBS C3-3 metaG (SPAdes) (version 2) | ecosystem: Host-associated > Plants > Roots > Rhizosphere > Soil ...
GCGACGAATTGCTCGGCCGCGAGGGGTGGAAGGAGAGGTCCGTCGACAACCTCCTCGCCGCGATCGAGGCCAAGCGGCAGCCCGACGGCCCGCGCCTGCTGTTCGGGCTCGGCATCCGCCACATCGGCATCGTCACCGCGCGCGACCTGCTCAAATGCTTCGGCACGATCGACGAATTGCGGCGTGCCGCCCAGTCCGAGGGCGGCGAAGCCGAGCTGTCGTCAGTGCAGGGCGTCGGGCCGGTGGTCGCCGAGGCGCTTCATGACTTCTTCCACGAGCCGCACAACCAGCAGGCGCTCGACGACTTGCTATCGGAGGTCTCGCCCAAGCCCTTCGTCAGCGACGCGCGGGCCACCGAGTGGAGCGGGAAGACGATAGTCTTTACCGGCAGCCTCGAGACGATGAGCCGCGACGAGGCCAAGGCCCAGGCCGAGCGGCTGGGCGCGCGGGCGGCTGGCTCGGTCAGCGCCAAGACCGACCTGGTCGTCGCTGGGCCGGGCGCGGGCTCGAAGCTCAAGAAGGCCGAGGAGCTCGGGGTACGCGTGATTGACGAGGCCGAATGGGCGAAGATCGTCGCGGAGGCTTGACTGCTAATGTCTGCTTTGGGTGGAAAGCGGACACTATGTGGACTGCCGAACGACGGTCGGTTAGCCAATCCACATGGACACTAGGCCGCGCAGTCGAGGACATGACGCACTCGTCGCAATAGCGACGGTGACACCCGTTTTCCTCACAGTCGCCTACTTCTCAACATTAGAGAAGGCGCTGCTGGCAGGCACCGTGTTTGGCGCAATTTGGGTCGCCGTTTCCGAGCGTTGGCAAGGACGAACAAGGCGAGGCTTCTGGAGCTTGGTGGGGCTATTCGCGCTCGTGAACGCAGTCACGATATGGGCGCTTCCTGCCGTAGGTCCATTCAACGCGGGACTGCCGGTCGCCTATCCGCTGGCAATGGCCGAGGTGTTCCTACTTTACTGGCTGCTTGGACGCTTAGTCGAAGCCTAATGGCAGGAGTGGGTCGAAAGCTGCCGCTAGCAGCGATCGCTAACGCACAAGGCTCGTGCGGCGGATGAACCCCGCGACATTGTCGTGGAGCTCGCGGAGGTTCTCCGGCCTCACGTAAACCATGTGTCCTGACTGATAGTAATGATACTCGATGTTCGGCCTTAGACTCCTCGGGATGGGCAGGTGCCGAAGCTCCATCACGCCCTCGAAGTAGGGCGTCGACACGTCGAAATAGCCGCCGTTGACCATGACCTTCATGTCGGGGTTCGCCTTCATCGCCGCGGCGAGGTCGGGCAGGACGTTGGGCAGCATGATCAGCGGCTTGTCGGCGCCCGGCGGCTGATGCTTGTAGTCCCACTTCGAATAGATCGGGATGCCGGACTTGTAGGCGATGTCGGGCCTGTAGCCGAGCGGCCCCCGGACATAGGAGTTCCACGCCGCGACATAGGCGGCGCTGATCGCGTCCGATTGCGGGTCGCCGCTCGCGACCTTGGATAATGGATCGAGCGTCGGGCCGAGGAAGCGCGTGTCGAGCGTGCCGGTGGTGAGGCCATTCTCCGCCAGGAACTCCTTCTGGAACGCGCCATATTCGATGCGGAGGTTGGACTTCAGCAGGTATGGAACCGAGAGGCCGGTGTAGGCGGACAGCTGTTGCGCGATCCGTTGACGCTCGGCGTCCGGCAGCTCGCCGCCCTTCAGTAGCGCCGCCGAATATTCGCCAGTCGCGAAGGCCTCCACCTGATCGAGGAAGGTGCGCAGGTTCGCCGGACGGTTCGGCACCTTGTTGAAGTACCAGGCCGTCGCCGCATAGGTCGGCAGCGCGACCACGTAGGGCACGTCGATACCGGGGTTGAGCTGAGGGTCGTCGGGCATGACATCCCAGTTGAGGATGTCCGACAGCAGGATCAGCCCGTTGAGGTCAACGTCGCGCTTCTGGAGGTCGAGCGCGAGGCCCGCGCCGCGCATCGTCCCGTAGCTTTCGCCGAACACATATTTGGGTGAGCTCCAGCGGCCGTACTTGGTCAGGAACTGGGTGATGAACTGGCCAAAGGCGTCGATGTCCTGGTCGACGCCGTAGAAGGCCTTCTCCTTGTCCTTCCCCGCGATGCGCGAGAAGCCGGTGCCGGGCGCGTCGATGAACACGAGGTCGGATGCGTCGAGCAGGCTTTGGTCGTTGTCGACGACGCTGTAGGGCGCCGGCGTGTGACGGGTGTCCTGCGTAACGACGCGGACCGGGCCGAATGCGCCCATCCTCAGCCACACCGTCGAGGAACCGGGGCCGCCGTTGAACAGGAAGGTGATCGGCCGCCCGGCAGCGGGCGAGCCCTGCTTGAAGTAGGCCGTGTAGAACATCGACGCCTCGGGCTTGGGCGTATGCTTGTCTTTGTCGTCCTTGGTCGCCGCTTCGGCCTCGAGCGCGTCGGTGTCGGACCAGTCCTTGGCGTGTACGACGAGCGTTCCGGCGACCGCGTCAAAAGCGATCGGCTGCCCGCCGACGGTGACGCTGCCGGTCGAGCGCGTCTCGCTTGGATGGAAGAACCCCTTCCCCGGACTCGCTGCTTCGACCTTGGTGGCGGCTTCGGCGCGGGGCGGGTGCTTGGCCTGTAGCTTGGCGCGGGTTGGAGGCGCGGCGCCGGAGGAAGTCGCGACTATCGCGGCGGCGGCGAGGAGCAATGGCAATTTCATGCTTGGCCGTGTCGCAGCGTGCCGCAGCCGAAACAAGTGGCCGCGCGCGCTATGCGCCGCGTTTGCAGACTAGCACCGGCCATTCGCCGAATCCGGTATCGGCGATCTTGAGCTTCTGCTTCTTGTAGGCTTTGGCCACGGCGTCGGCCTGGCTGTCGAGGAGGCCAGCCAGCAGGATCGTGCCGCCGGGCGCCAGCGCCTTCGTGAAATCGGGGGCGAGCTCGATCAGCGGTCCGGCCAGGATGTTGGCGATGATCAAGTCGAACGGCGCCCGCGCGGCGAGCATCGGCGAGTCCAACCCGTCGGCCACGGCCAGCAGCAATTGGCCAGCCCCATGCCCCAGCGCGACCTCATTGATCGCCGCATTGTCGCGCGCGACGTCGATGGCGATCGGGTCGATGTCTGTCGCGATTGCCCGCGCCTCGGGCCACAGCCTGAGCGCCGCGAAGGCGAGCAGGCCGGTGCCGGTGCCGACGTCGGCGATATTCGTGAAGGCCGCGCCCTCTCGTTCCAGCTTGTCGAGCGCGGCGAGGCAGCCGCTGGTGGTGGCATGCTGGCCGGTACCGAACGCCAGCCCGGCGTCGATCTCGAAATTGATCCGCTCGGGATCGGGCGGATAGGTCGGCGTGTGGACGGTGAAGCGCCCCGCGCGGATCGGCTGCAGCCCGGCCTGGCTCATGGTGACCCAATCCTGCTCGCCGAGCTTCTCGATCTCGGGCGGGCCGCTGCCGAGGCCGCTCAGAAGCGCGATCTGCTCGCCCGTCGGCTCATGCTCGAAATAGGCATGGATCAACCATTCACCGGGCCTCGCTTCGTCAGTGCCGTGCTCGGCAGTCCCCCGGGCTGCCTGCGCGTGGCACTCTTCCGCGACGATCACGGGCGGCTGGTCGGCGTCTGCAAACAGGTCTTCGGCGTCGGCGACGGCCTCGCCCTGGGCGCGGGTGCAAGGGACCGTGACGCGGAAGCTCACGGCTTCGGCGGGATTGGCGGGGTCGGAGTAGCCGGAGGGGCCGCTTCCTTTGCCAGCCGATCGTCGAGCGCCTTCGCCTTGGCGGCGGCGTAATTCTTGCACGCCTCGCCATCGAGCAGCGGCCGGCCCAGCGCGAGCCGCTCGGGCATCTGGCTTGCGGACGGATGCGGCGTCAGGAGGATCTCGCACGGGCTGGCCGCAATCTTGGCAATCGACGCGCGGAACGCGGACACCACCGCCGGATGGTCGCTGTAACGGTACGTGTCGTTGCTGATCGGGTTCAGGCTGTCGGCATAGACGATGGTCCGGCAGACGCCGCCGTCGCAGCTGACCCAGCGCCAGCTCATCGCCCCCGCGGTGTGGCCGGGCGTTGCGATCGCGGTGACCATCAAGTTGCCGAGCCGCACTTCTTCCCCGTCGCGCGCGATCCGGCCGACCTCGACCCGCGGGAAACGCTTGACGAGTCCGGCCTGAGGATCATCGGTTGACGGAACGCCGCTTCGCAACACCGGGGCGGCTGCGGCGGATGTGACGACGGTGGCACCGCTCAGCCGCTGCAGTTCGGCGATGCCGCCGACATGATCGAAATGCTCGTGGCTGGCGAGGATGAAGCGGATGTCCTGGACCCGGTAGCCGAGCCGTCGCACATTATCGGCGATGAGGTCGGCGTCCTCCTCGGTTCCGCCGTCGATCAGGATGCTGCCCTGGTCGCCGACGATAAGGATCGACGAGATTCCGCACGAGCCAACCAGATAGGTGTTGCCGTGGATGCGGACCGGCGGCGCGGGCTTGTTCCACGAGTCCGGGTCCTTGGCACCGTCACACGCAACCGCCCAACGCGGTCCGGCGCTTTCGATCGGCGCCCGCGGCTGCTCGATCACGCGCGGCCGGCCGAGCGGCACGAAGATGCCCTGCGCCGCTGCGACGAGCAGGAGGGCGGCCTTAGCGAACATAGCTGGCTCCGTTGACGTCGATCACGCTTCCGGTCGCGGATGCCGGGGCCTCGGTGGCGAGCCAGCGGATCACTTCGGCGACCTCGTCGGTCGAAGCGACGCGGCCGAGCGGGATGTCGGCGAGGATCTGCGCACCGCCGCGGCCCTGCAGATAATCCGCGGTCATCTCCGACACCGTGAAGCCGGGGGCGACGCCGAAGCACAGCACGCCCTCGCTCGCATAGCCACGCGCGATTGTCCTGGTCATGCCCACGATAGCCGCCTTGGAGGCAGCATAATGCCAGTGCTGTGGTGAATCGCCGCGAAACGCGGCGCGGCTGGCGATGTTGATGATGCGACCCCCACCGCCGCGGTCGAGGAAATGGGAGACCGCCAGGCGGCAGAGGTCCGCCGCGGCCTGAAGATTGACCGTCAGCGTACGATGCCAGGCGGCGTGCCATTCGTCGTCGGGAGCGTTGTCGGCCACGGCTTCATAAATGCCGGCGTTGTTGACCAGGACATGAATCTCGCCGCCGAGTTCGTCGACCGCGGTGTCCCAGATGTTGCGCGGCGCCGCCGGGCTGGTGAGGTCGCCGGCGATAAGGTCGTCGCTGCCCCTGGAGGAATGGCCGACGACGCTGTGGCCGTGCTTCCTGAGGAGCGTGTAAGCGGCCCCGCCGATCCCGCGGCTCGCGCCGGTGATGAGGATGTTCATCCGACGGCAGTTACCCAAGTCGTCACTCCCGCGAAAGCGGGAGTCCATCGATTGATGCTGGATTCCCGCTTCTGCGGGAAATGACGAATGGCGGCTTTAGGCCGCCATTCCGTTGACGAACGCCTTGGTCGTCGACTTGAAGCTGGTGATCTGTTCGGAGAAGCGGCCGAAGCCCTGCTCCACCTGGTCGATGTCCTTGGCGACATTCTCGGTGTCGCTGCGGATCGCGGCGATGGTCGAGCTCATCGAATCGGCGGCGAGCGCCGTTTCGTCGACCGCGGCGGTGATCATCGTCACTGTCTGCGCCTGCAACTCCATCGCCTCGCGAATGCGGTCGGCGGAGTTCTGGACCTCTTCGACCGTGCCCTGGATCGACGCGTTCGACTCCACGGTCTGACGCGTCGCTTGCTGGATCGCGGTGATCTTCGCGGTGATGTCATCGGTCGCCCGGGCGGTTTGCGACGCCAGGCTCTTCACTTCCTGGGCAACGACGGCGAAGCCGCGGCCCGCATCGCCGGCGCGTGCCGCCTCGATGGTGGCGTTCAATGCGAGGAGGTTGGTCTGGCCAGCGATGTCGCGGATCAGGCTGAGGATCGATTCGATCGCCTCGACGTGGGCCGAGAGCGCCTGGCTGACCTTCACCGCCTGGCTCGCCTGGTCGCCGGCGCGGGTGGCGACGCCTGCCGCAATCTCGACCTCGGAACGCGCATCCTCGATCGCGCGGATGAGGCCTGCGGCGGTCTGCGCGGCTTCGCGCATTGCCACGGCCGATTGTTCGGCTGCAGCGGCGACTTCGCTCGTCTTGCCAAGCATTCCGCGCGCCGAGGTTGCGGTCGAGCGGGTGCGCTCGGTCAAAGCCTTGGACTCGTCGGTGCTGGCACGGACGAGATCGGCGACGCGGCGCTCAAAGTCGGCGCTTTCGCGACCGCGCTGCTCGGCGGCGTCGATGGCCTCGAGCAAAGCGAGCTGCGCCAGGATGATGTCGGTTTCGAACGTGTTCAGGTGGATAAAGGCCGTCGTGCAGCGCGACAGTTTCTCCGGATCGCCGGCGAAACGCTCCACCATGCGGCCGAGCACCCGGTCCGCGGTTGCCATGCGCGCGGCGATATAGACGGGCACCGGCGTCTTATCGCGATAAAGCTCGCGACCATATTCGGCGACGCCCTGAACCCAGGCCGCATCGACCTTGCCGCCATAAAGGGCGGCGTAGCGTTCGGCGCGCTCCGGTCCGAACTGGGCCACGATTTCCTCGGCAAGCAGGTCGGTGATCGCCTCGCGCAACAACTGGATGTCGCGGTCGAGCGAACCGTCGCGATTATAGGCGGCAAGCCGCGCATTGACCTGCTCGTCCGTGAGCTGCTGCAGCTGCCCAGTCTCGCCCGCCATTCAATCATTCTCCGTCGCGCTTGAAGCCGTTCGGGGCGGGTCTTGCGCCGGGAATGGTTAAGACCGGGTTAGGCGGCGGTCGAAACTTGCCTCACTTTCCCCTGCGCCGTAAGCGGGCGCCATCATGCCTCACGCTCAATCCCGCCCGCTGTCGCCCCATCTGACCATCTGGCGATGGGGGCCGCACATGGTCGTCTCGATCCTCCACCGCGCGACCGGCGTTGCCTTGTCATTCGCGGGGCTTGGGATCCTCACCTGGTGGCTGTTCGCGCTATCCAGCGGACCTGAGGCCTACGCGACCTTCACGAAGGTCGCGACGTCGCCGCTGGGGCTCGTCGTCCTGATCGGCATTACCTGGAGTTTCTTCCAGCATCTCCTGTCGGGCATCCGCCACCTGGTGATGGATACCGGGGCGGCGTTCGAGCTTGGCGTCAACAAGACGTTCGCGATCCTGACCATCGTCGGCTCCATCGTGCTGACCGCAGCCGTCTGGTTCTACGTGCTGGGAGTTGCAAAATGAGCATCGGTGAGAGCGCCACTCCGCTTGGGCGCGTTCGCGGCCTCGGCTCCGCCCAGCACGGCGGCGAACACTGGCTGACCGAGCGCGTGACCAGCGTCGCCTTGCTGTTCCTGGGGACATGGCTGCTTGCCTCGCTGCTGATGCTTCCCAAGCTTGACCAGCGGACGCTGATCGAGTGGCTGCACGCGCCGAGCGGCGCGATCCCGATGGCATTGTTCGTGATCATCGGCTTCCGGCATGCGCTCGACGGCGTGAAGGTCGTCGTCGACGATTACGTCCATGAAGAAGGCAGCAACTTCGCCCTCAACACCCTGTTCCTGTTCGCTGCTCTCGCGGGCGGCGCCATCGCCCTGTTCGCGCTCGCTCGCATTGCCTTCGGATCGGTCGCGTGAGCGCCTACCAGATCGTCGACCATACCTACGACGTGGTGGTGGTAGGCGCTGGAGGTGCTGGTCTTCGCGCCACGATGGGAGCAGCAAACGCGGGCCTGAAAACCGCCTGCGTCACGAAGGTCTTCCCGACACGGAGCCACACAGTTGCCGCGCAGGGCGGTATCGCCGCGAGCCTCGGCAACATGGGTCCGGACCATTGGACCTGGCACATGTACGATACCGTCAAGGGGTCCGACTGGCTCGGCGATCAGGACGCCATCGAATATCTGACGCGCGAGGCGCCGGCCGCGGTGATCGAGCTTGAGCATGCCGGCTTGCCGTTCAGCCGCACCGCGGAAGGGAAAATCTACCAGCGCGCGTTCGGCGGCATGACCCAGAACATGGGCGAAGGTCCGCCGGCGCAACGCACCTGCGCGGCGGCCGACCGCACCGGCCACGCGATGCTTCACACGCTCTACCAGCAGAGCCTGAAGTATGACGCCGACTTCTTCGTCGAATATTTCGCCATCGACCTCATCATGGAGAAGGGCGTTTGCCGCGGCGTGGTCGCCTTGTGCCTGGACGACGGATCGGTCCATCGCTTCCGCGCGCAAGCCGTCGTGCTCGCCACCGGCGGCTACGGGAAAATCTATTACACCGCGACCTCGGCGCACACCTGCACTGGCGACGGCAATGCGATGGTGCTTCGCGCCGGGCTGCCGCTCCAGGACATGGAGTTCGTGCAGTTTCACCCGACCGGCATCTATGGCGCCGGCGTCCTCATCACCGAGGGTGCACGCGGCGAGGGCGGCTATCTCACCAATGCCAATGGCGAGCGCTTCATGGAGCGCTACGCTCCGAGTGCGAAGGACCTCGCCAGCCGCGATGTCGTGTCACGCTCGATGGCGATGGAGATCCGCGAAGGCCGCGGCGTCGGCGAGCACAAGGACCATATCTTCCTTCACCTTGACCATATCAACCCGAAGATCCTGCATGAGCGGCTGCCGGGCATTACCGAGACGGCCAAGACCTTCGCCGGCGTGGACCTCACCCGTCAGCCGATCCCGGTCGCGCCGACGGTCCACTATACGATGGGCGGAATTCCGACGAACTATCACGGCGAGGCCGTGACCCTGAAGGACGGCAATCCGGATGCCGTCGTCCCGGGCCTGTTCGCGGTGGGCGAAGCCGCCTGCGTCAGTGTCCATGGCGCCAACCGCCTGGGCTCGAACAGCCTCATCGACCTGGTCGTGTTCGGCCGCGCGGCGGGGCTGAGGCTCGCCGAAATCCTCAAGCCGAACGCCCTCCAGGAAGAACTCCCGAAGGACTCGGCCGATCTCGCGCTCGGCCGCCTCGACAAGTTCCGCCATGCCGAAGGCGGTAGCCCAACGGCCGAGATCCGGCTCGACATGCAGCGCGTGATGCAATCGGACTGCGCGGTATTCCGCACGGACCGCACGCTCGCAGACGGCGTCGCCAGGATCGACCAGGTCTTCCAACGGATGGCTGACGTTCACGTAACCGACCGCAGTTTGATCTGGAACAGCGACCTGGTCGAGACGCTCGAGCTCGACAACCTTCTCGCCCAGGCCGTTGTCACCATGCATTGCGCCGCCAACCGCAAGGAAAGCCGCGGCGCGCACATGCAGGAAGACTATCCAAAGCGCGACGACAAGAACTGGATGAAGCACACGATCGCGTGGTGCGAGGGCTGGGGCGGAAAGGGTGGCGGTGTCAGGATCGACTATCGCCCGGTGCACGAGTTCACGCTCACCGACGACATCGAGTACATCAAGCCAAAGGCGCGCGTGTACTAACGCCCGTCCGTTTGCCGCTTGGTAGAAAGCGGCTTCGCTCCGGTCCTTGCAGCACTAGTCTCTTCCCAGAGTAAGGGAGGCAGGCTGATGCGGGCTGTTGTTCTCGGACTGCTGTTGTTGACGGCAGGCGGCGTGGCGAGGGCGGCCAAGCCCTATCATCTCATTCCCGGGGCGGTGCCGCTCGACAAAAGCCCCGACGGCAACTCGATCGTGCTCGACGCGCCAAAGGGTCTGATCGTCGTCGATACCGGCCGCTATCCGGAGCATTCGCAGAAGATCCTCGACTATGCGAAGGCTCGCCGCCGCCCGATCGCCGCGATCGTCAATAGCCACTGGCACATGGACCACACGACCGGGAACGCGGACATTCACGCCGTCTATCCCAACGTTGAGGTCTATCAGAGCCAAGCCGTCCACGGCGCGCTTGCCACCTTCCTCGCCAACGGCCGCAAGGGGGCCGAGGCGAGGCTCAAGGACCCAAAGACTCCACAGAACCGCATCGCTGAGATTGAGCGCTTTCTCGATCGGATGGAACATCCCGAGAAGATTCGGCCGACCAGGTCGGTGACGGCGAGTGGCCAGATGCGGATTGCCGGGCGTCCGCTCGACGTCCACCTGGCAAAGTTCGCCGCGACCGAGGGCGATGTGTGGCTTTACGATCCTGCGACCAAGGTCGCGATCGTCGGCGACCTCGTCGTCGGCATCGTGCCTTTCATGGATACGGCCTGCCCCGAAGGCTGGGCGAGCGCGCTGAAGCAGATCGATGCAACGCCCTTCGTGACCCTAATCCCGGGTCACGGGGATCCGATGACCCGGGCCGACTTCCGGCAGTGGGAAATCGCTTACGACAATTTCGTCGACTGCGGCCATTCGACCCGCCCGGCGAAGCAATGCGTCGACGGTTGGTTGCACGACGCTGCCAAGTTCATCGACGCGGCGCATCGCGATTATGTGACCCAGGCCGCGGACTATTATCTGAAGACGCGGCTGCGCTCCTCGCGCGAGGAGCAGCAGCGCTACTGCAAGCCGCTCGAGTCCTCCTGAGCGCAAAAGAAAAGGCCGGGCGGGACATTTCCCACCCGGCCTCCCTTTGTTCAGACCATTCGAGGTTAGAAGCCGATCGCCAGCGTACCGACGATGGACCGGGTCGAAACCGGCGTGAAGCGGGGCGCAGCAGCGCCAGCGCCGAACGCGTTGATCTGCGTCGACAGGTTGCCGAAGTAATGCTCGTTCAGCAGGTTTGTGACGTTCACCTGCAGGTACGACTTCTTGCCCATGAACTTCTCAAGGCTGAGCCGCGCATCGGCATCGACAACGGTGTAGCCGACAACCTTCACGTCGTTCACGTCGGTCGCCCAGCGCGGGCCGACATGCTTGGCCTGAATGCCCATGCGGACCGGCTTCACGTCGAACTCGATGCGGCCACCATATTGCCACTCGGGCGTCTCGACGACGAACTTGCCCTTGGTGCGGCCGCAGATGTTGACCTTCGCGCTGCCCGTGGTCGGGATCGGGCTGCAGTAGTAGAGGAACGGCGTCAGCGTCGTCGCCGCCGGGGGTGAGGCGCTGTTGTAGGTCACGTTGGTGACCAGCAGGTCCTCCTGCAGCTTCGAGCTGTTGTAGCTCAGCAGGCCGATGAGGTTCACCTGGCGGATCGGCTTGAAGCCGATGCCGCCGTCGAAGCCCCAGCTGTTGACCTTACCCACGTTGCGGTCGACCGAAATCTGGAGATCGGGGTCGAAGGTCGTGACGATCCGGTTCTGATAGTTGATCTTCCAGAAGGTCGCCTGCGCCTGCAGCCGCCCGGTGATGTAACGGGCGCCGAGGTCGAACGAGTCGGTCGTTTCGGGCCGCACCGTCACCACCGGCGCACGGTACAGGTTATCGGTACGCGGCGCCGACAGGCCCTTGGCATAGCTGGCGAACAAGCTCAGCGCGCCGTCGACCGCATAGGTGAAGCCGACGTTCGGCAGGATTTTGTGATACTTGTAGTGAGCCTTGAAGGGTGCCCAAAGATCGGACGAGGTCGCGATCGTTGTGTCATAGTTGACCGGGCGGATCACGAAGTTTGGAGCAGTGCTGCTCGGCCTCAATGTGGTTGGATTGCTGACGCACAGCGGGAAGTTGCTCGTCAGCGGCGTGTAGCAATGCTGGTCGAGGTCACGCACGAACCATGGCGAACGAACGCCGAGCTCGACACGCAGCTTCTGGTCGAAGAACTTGCCGATATACTGGCCCGACAGCTGGTTCAGAAGCGCGATCGAGGTGCGGTCGCGGTTCTGCGCGACGGTTCCGTTGGCGGTGAGAACGGGCGGGCCGTTGCGTCCGAAGAACGGATTGACGAAGTTAAAGTTATTGTCGGTCCGGCCATACTCGCCGGTCTGGCGGTGGTGGGCGCGGTCATAGGTGTAGGCGACACGGACGGTATTGTTCGGGTCCAACCTCCAGACGAGCGAGCTGATCACCGTGATGCGGTGCGTGTTGGTGATCGACGGACGCCCGACAAGAACGGAATCCAGGGTGTCCCCGTCCCCGTTCAGGTCGACGCCGACAGTCGAGCCGCTCTGCCGCAGGATATTGTCCGTTTCACTCAGGCGAAGGCCCTGGCTGCCGCCGTTGGCGAGGACGTATTGGAAGGTCGGGTCGACCGTCAGCACGAGACCGTCCATCAGCGTGAACCGCGACTGGCCGCGGATGTTACCGGTGTTCGATGGATTGATCTGCTCACCGAGAAGGTTGGTGCTCGACGGGTTCTGAAGGTTTCCAGCCCCAGGGCTGGCTACCGTCGGAGGCTGGGTCGGATCGAAACAGTTCGATGGGTCTGACACGCCCGGAACGCGCGTCACCACCGCACCGCTCGAGTTGCGGCACACCTTCTGGAAGGCGATGCTATTGATCGCATCCCACTGCGCCTCGCTGTAGTTGCCCACGACCACCGGATAGGCGCTTGGATTGGCGCTATTGTTATTCGTGCCCGGCACGACGGTGTTACCGAAGATGGTGCGCAGATCGGTCAGCGTCGGGTTGTTGTAGTTGTTGTTGCGGTTCTGGTTGTAGTGACCGGCAATCGAGACGAAATCGCCGCCGCTGCCGAGCGGCTGGTAGATCTTGCCGTTGACCTGCCACTTGCTGATCCGGCCTTCGCCGCGCCAGTGGTCGTAGGTGTTACGGCTCGCGGCGAACCAGGCCTTGGTGCCGAACGACGTCAGGCGGCCGGTCTGGACCATGCCGAACGCACGAGCGAAGTTGAACGTGCCGATCGACCCATCGACGAGGATGCCGGGGTCGTTGGTCGGGATCAGCGAACGGAAGTTGACGGTGCCGCCGGCGGCGGACGCGGTCGGCGAGTCGACGTCGGTCGCGCCGAGGTTGACGTTGACCTGCTCGACCAGCTCGGGGTCCAGCAGCTGATTCGAGAAGATCGCGTAGTTGCCGCTGTCGTTCAGCGGAACGCCGTCGAAGGTGACGCTGACGCGGTTGCCGTCGAAGCCGCGAATGCGCAGGTTGCCGCCCGAGCTGCCGTAGGCATCATTCTGGGTGAAGTTGACGCCCGGGATGTAGTTGATCGTGTTGAGCAGCGACTGCCCGGGGTTCTGCTTGGCAATATATTCCTGGGTGATCAGGCCCTTCGCCTTGGTCGAATCCTGGATGACCACGCCCGACGTGCCCTTCTGGGCGCGGGTGCCGGTGATGACAATGGTGTCCTTTTCGGTCTCGACGGTACCGGTGGACTGGGCAAAAGCGACCGACGGCAGCATTGCCGTCGTGCAGAGCAGCACGATCTTTTTCACGGAAAAAACTCCCCCGCCA
>Ga0207657_10005518_pt1 | contig 13209 bp, 13 predicted proteins | sample KBSC33metaG_FD_184316 | JGI IMG/M metagenome (GOLD analysis project Ga0207657, IMG submission 184316) | Corn rhizosphere microbial communities from Kellogg Biological Station, Michigan, USA - KBS C3-3 metaG (SPAdes) (version 2) | ecosystem: Host-associated > Plants > Roots > Rhizosphere > Soil ...
GCTCGACGTGTGGCAGTACGTCGCCCGCGAGCAGCTCGAGCTGCCGTCGATCTACTTCGCGCACGAGCGCGACGTGTTCCGCCGCGACGGGATGCTCTATGCCGCGTCCGAGTTCATCGAGCGGTACCCGGACGAGGATCCGTTCGCAGCGACGGTTCGGTTCCGCACCGTCGGCGACATGACGTGCACGGGTGGCGTGCTCAGTGAGGCGAAGACCCTCGAGGAGGTCGTGGACGAGATCGCGGCGACGAATGTGACGGAGCGCGGCGAGACGCGCGCGGACGACCGTGTTTCGGAAGCGGCGATGGAAGATCGGAAGCGCGTTGGCTACTTCTAAGGAGCTCCTCGACACCGAGCTGCTGCGCCTCGTCACGGCCGGCTCGGTCGACGACGGCAAGTCGACGCTGATCGGCCGGCTCCTCTACGACACGAAGCAAATCCTGGTCGACCAGCTCGAGCACATCGAGGACGCATCGCGTCGCCGGGGGCACGACTACGTGGACCTCGCGCTGCTCACGGACGGGCTCCGCGCCGAGCGCGAGCAGGGCATCACGATCGACGTGGCGTACCGCTCGTTCGTCACGCCGCGGCGCCGTTTCCAGCTGGCCGACGCGCCGGGGCATGTGCAGTACACGCGGAACATGGTGACGGGCGCCTCGACGGCCGACGTCGCGGTGATCCTCGTCGACGCCCGGCAGGGCGTGATCGAGCAGACGCGCCGTCACTCCTACATCGTCTCCATGCTCGAGCTCCCGCACGTCGTGTACGCGGTCAACAAGATGGACCTCGTCGGCTACTCCGAAGAGCGCTTCGACGAGATCGTGCGCGACCTCTCCGAGCTCGCATCGCAGCTGCACGTCCACGACCCGGCGATGATCCCGATCTCGGCGCTGAAAGGCGACAACGTCGTCGACAAGACCGATGCGATGCCGTGGTATGCCGGTACGACCCTGCTCGACCACCTCGAGTCGATCGAGCTCGCGGCCGACCTGAACGTCGCCGACCGGCGCTTCCCGGTGCAGTGGGTGATCCGGCCGATGGCGGACGAGCACCACGACTACCGCGGGTACGCCGGGCAGGTCGCGGGCGGCACCTGGCGCGCAGGCGACGACGTCGTCGTCCTTCCCTCCGGCCTTCGCAGCACCGTTGCGTCCGTCGAGACGGCCGATGGGCCGATCGACGAGGCGATCCCCGGCCAGTCCGCGACGATCCTGCTCGCCGACGACATCGACGTCTCGCGCGGCGACCTCCTCGCCGATCCCGACGACCTCCCGGTCGTCGCGCGCGAGTTGACCGCCCGCGTCTGCTGGATGTCCGAGCGCCCGATCGAGGATCGCACGCGGGTGCTCGTCAAGCACACGACGCGCACGGTTGCGGCGCGCATCGACGAGGTCGTCTCGGTCGTCGACATCGCGACGCTCGACGATCGCCCGTCACCCGGGAAGCTGGAGCTGAACGATCTCGGTGTGGTGCGCTTCCGGCTCGCCGAGCCTCTCGCCGTCGATCCGTACGCCCGCAACCGCGCAACCGGGGCATTCGTCCTCGTCGACGAGGCGACCAACGAGACGGTCGGTGCCGGCATGGTGGTCGATGCAGCGTAGGGCGGATCCGTATCGCGACACGGACGTGATCGACTCGCGCGCGCCGCGGACGAATCAGGCCGTGATCGGCGTGCTCTCCGCGGTCGCGGTCGCTACGGGCTGGTGGTGGCTGCTCGCGCTGCTGGCGCTCCAGCTCGCGCTCGGTCTGACGATCGGGCGCCGTGTCTGCCTGGCGTGTGTCTTCTACTTCGAAGTGCTGCAACCGCGCTTCGGCGAAGGCCCGCTCGAGGACTCGCGCCCGCCGCGAGCGGCGAACGTCGTCGGTCTCGTCGTGCTCGCTTCGGCGTCGCTCGCCTATGGCGCCGGAGTCGTGTGGCTCGGTGCGGCGCTCGGCATCCTCGTCGCGGTGCTCGCACTCCTCGCTGCGGTGACGGGTTTCTGCACAGGCTGCGAGGCCTACAAGCTCGGTCACCGTTTGACCGGCCGGCCCTTCGTGTCCTGCCCGATCCCCGGAGCCGGCGCATGACCTGGCAGTTCGTGATCGCCGGCCTTGCGGTCGGCACGCTCGTCGGCATGACCGGCATGGGCGGCGGCTCGCTGATGACGCCGATGCTGATCCTGATCTTCGGTTTCAACCCGAAGACCGCCGTCGGCACCGACATCCTGCACGGCGCAGTCTTCAAGTCGTTCGGCGCCTGGCGCCACCGCCAGCTCGGCAACGTGCACACGCACCTCGCTCTCTGGATGCTCGTCGGATCAGGCCCGCTCTCGCTCGTCGGCGTGCAGCTCGCGAGCTCGTTCTCCGGCTCGGCTGAGTCGACGATGAGCAAGGTCGTCGGTGCGTCGCTGATCCTCGGCGGGCTCGGCTTCCTCGCGAAGACGTTCCTGCCGATCGCGCAGCGCGATGACGACGACCACTTCGCGATCACGATGCGCGTGCGCATCACCGCGATCCTGATCGGCGCCGTCTTCGGCTTCATCGTCGGCCTCACCTCCGTCGGCTCGGGCACCTTCTTCGGGCTTGCCCTGTTGCTCCTCTTCCCGCTCTCGGCGACGCGGATGGTCGGCACCGACCTCCTGCACGCAGCGCTCCTCCTCTTCATTGCGGGTGCCGGGCACCTGCTCCACGGCAACGTCGATCTCCACGCGATGAGCTGGCTGCTCGTCGGCTCGATCCCGGGCGTCCTCGTCGGCTCGCACCTCTCGATCCGGGTACCCGACCGGGCGCTCCGGGTCGTCTTCGCGTTCGTGCTCGTGCTCTCCGGCATCAAGCTCGTGAAGACGCCGGGGGCCGACACGATCATTCTGGTCGGCGTGATCTTGGGCGCACTCGCGCTCAGTGCCTGGGGTTACGCGGAGCTCAGGGCGCGCCGCCGGGTGACGCGTCAGATCCCAGCCCACGACCCCGCGTAGAATCGCGCGGGCGTGGCCCGCCGCTCCCTGCCGATCGCCCTCGTCATTGCTCTGCTTGCGGCGACCGCAGCAGCGTTCGCGCTGACCGAGCGCGCGAAGCTGGAGCGCTCGCCGATCTACGGCACCCAGCAGGCACAGGTCTTCTCGCCGGACAGCAAGGATCCGGGGAAGCGCGTCGCGCACATCCGGTTCCACGTGCGCAAGAGCGAGAACATCGACGTCTGGATCCAGAACTCGGACGGTCAGAAGGTCGATTCGCTCCTCGTCCATCGCAGCGTGCGACCGGCCGAGCTCGTGCGGCTCGTCTGGGACTCGTTCACTCCGTCGGGCGTCGGCGTGACCGACGGCACCTATCAAGCGGTCGTGAAGCTCGAGCGCTCACATCGGACGATCGTCTTGCCGAGCGACATCAAGGTCGACACCTCGCCGCCACACATCGTCGCGCGGCCGTCCACGAAGTATCCGATCATCTCGCCGGACGGCGACGGCCACGCGGACGTGTTCCGCATCCCGTACCAGGTGAGCGAGCCGGCGCACGCGATCCTCCTGCTGCGCGGGAAACAGGTTGTGTACACGAACGGCCAGAAAGAGAAGGGAACGCTCATCTGGAACGGCAAGCTGCCGGGGTCGACGAAGTCGCTCGCGCCCGGCCGCTACGTGCTCGCGGTTGCCGCACGCGATCGCGCCGGCAACCAGTCGACCGGCGTTCGGGTCGCGATCGGGCAGGTGCGGTATCTCACGCTCGCGCGGTCGCGCGTCGTCGTTCGTCCCGGCGGCCGGTTCGCACTGCGCATCTCGACAGATGCGCCGCACGTCGATTGGCTGCTCCACGGCCGCCACGGCACCCTGCCGCGCGGGACGCTCCATCTGCGCGCGCCGAAGTCGGCGGGCGTGTACCGCCTGTACCTCTCCGTTGGTAGCCATACCGCGGTCTGCTCGGTGGTGGTGGCATGAGCGCCGGCGCAGCGCAGGTCGCGGGCGCCCTCGGTGCCGTTGGCCTTGCGACATTGATGGCCGCGCACCGCCGCGACCTTCGGCTGGCCGGGCTCGGCGCCTGGGCGGTCGGGTGCGCCGGCCTTGTCGTCTACCTCGCGCCGCACGGGCACCACCGCCTGCTCGCGGCGGCCGCTGTGCTCGGGCTGATCGCGGCGGCGGCCGGCGGCGCGCTCGTCATCCGTGCTCCATGGCTCCTCGCGCTCGCGACACTCGCGTGTGCGCCGGCGCGCATTCCCGTTCACGTCGGCTCGACGCAGGCGAACCTGCTTCTGCCGCTCTACGGCGTCGTCGCCGTGGCGGCGATCGCACTCGCGTGGGAGCTGTTCGGCGACGGCGAGCGCTCACGCGAGCTCGGGCCGCTCGCGAACCCGCTTGCACTGTTCGTCGCCTGGGAGGGGTTGACGTTCCTCTGGACGAAGGACGTGCGGCAGGGCGCGATCGAGCTGCTGTTCTTCGTGCTGCCGTTCGGGTTGCTCGCCGTCGTCCTCGCCCGCCTGCACTGGTCACGCGCCTGGGCGCTGGCGCTCTACGTGCAACTCGCGGTGATGGCGCTCGTGTTCGCGGTGATCGGGATCGTCCAGTACGAGACGCGCAACATCTTCTGGAACCCGAAGGTCAAGGTCGACAACGCCTACGCACCGAGCGGTTGGTTCTACCGCGTCAACTCGGTGTTCTACGACCCGTCGATCTACGGGCGCTTCCTCGTGATCGCGATCGTCGCGAGCCTGGTCATCGTGCTGCTCCGCCGTGGTGATCCTCTCTGGCGGATCGCGGTCGTCCTGACGATCGGGATCACGTGGGCCGGGCTGCTCCCGTCGTTCTCGCAGTCGAGCTTCGTCGCACTGATGGCCGCGAGCGTCGTCGGAGGAGTGGTCGCGTGGCGCCGGGCCGGCCTGCTGCTCGTCGCGGCCGGCGTCGTCGTGGTGATCGTCGCGATCGTCGTCTCGCCTGCCGTCCGGCACCGTGCCTCACTGTCCCACGTGACGAGTGGTCGCTCGACGCTCGTTTCGAAGGGCGTCAAGGTCGCGATCCACCACCCGGTGATCGGTGTCGGTGTCGGCGGCTTCAGGCGCGCATACAGCGACCTGGCGCACCTTCGCGGCAAGGAACCAAAGGCGGCGGCATCCCACACGACGCCGGTGACGGTGGCCGCGGAGCTGGGTCTCCCCGGCCTGCTGCTGTTCGCGTGGCTCGTCGCCGTGGCGTTGTTCACGGCGTTCAGGCGGATCCTCCCGACGTTCGACGGTGCTGCCCGTCTCGCGTTCGGTTTAGCCTTGGTCGCGATTCTCGTGCACTGCCTCTTCTACAACGCACTCTTCGAGGACCCGGCGTTCTGGGCGCTGCTCGCGCTCGTCGTCGTCGCGCCGCGTCGTCTCGTGGAGGAGCCGGCGTGATCGAGGGGATCCGGCGGGCGCTCGTGCTCGCCCCACACACCGACGACGGTGAGTTCGGGTGCGGCGCCACGATGGCGCGCCTCGTCGACCAAGGCGCTGACGTCCGCTACGTCGCGTTCTCGATTGCGACGCGTTCGCTGCCGGAGGGGTTTGCGCCCGACACGCTTGCGCGTGAAGTGCGCGAGGCGACCGCCGAGCTCGGGATCCCCGAGAAGAACTTGACGGTGCACGACTTCGACGTGCGCACGTTCCCGGACCATCGCCAGGAGATCCTCGAGCTGCTGATCGAGATCTGGAACGACTGGAAGCCTGACTGTGTGTTCCAGCCGTCGCTGCACGACGTGCACCAGGATCACCAGACGATCGCGAGCGAGGGGCTGCGCGCGTTCAAGCGCACGACGATCCTCGGGTACGAGATCCCGTGGAACAACTTCGACTTCAGCTACCAGGCGTACATCGCGCTCGAGCGCGGCCACGTCGAGCGCAAGGTCGCAGCGCTCGAGAAGTACGCCTCACAGCAGCACCGCCGCTACGCGAACGCCGAGTACGTCTGGAACGTCGCGCGCACGCACGGCATCAACGTGAATCGCGAGTACGCCGAGGTGTTCCAGGTGTACCGCGTCGTCGCCTAGTTATCGCGATTCGGCGGAGCGGTGTGAGCGTTCGCGATTGAGTCACCCACTCCGCGTTCGCGAGAGTTGCATGGATGCGTCTCGCCGCGTTCCTCCGCGACTGCAAGCCGGACCTTCCGCGCGCCGTCTGGATCATCCAGCTCGGGAACGTCGTCAACTTCTTCGGCTTCGGGCTCGTCCTGCCGTTCGAGCTGATCTATCTCCACGACCGGCGCGGCTTCGCGCTGCCGACCTCCGGTTTGATCGTCTCGACGATCATGGCCGTGAACGTCGTGTGCGCCGCACCGGCCGGCGCGCTCGCCGACCGCATCGGCGGCAAGCGCCTGCTCTTCTTCGGCGCAGCGATCTCCGGCCTGGGCTACGGGTCGCTCGCGTTCGTGACGCATCCGTGGCAGGCGTTCCTCGGGTCGGCGGTCGCCGGCGTTGGCGCCGGGTGCACCCAGCCGGCCGCAGGTGCGCTCGTCACCGCGCTCTGCACGCGGGAGCAGCGCATCGCTGCCTTCACCGTCGCCCGCATCGCGATCAATCTCGGGATCGGCGCGGGTGGGATCGTCGCCGGGCTGATCGTCGCGTCCGGTTCGATCCGCTCGTTCCAGGTGATCTATCTCGTGAACGCCGCGACGTTCTTCGGCTACCTGTGCTTCCTCGCGTTCGTCCCGGATGCACGTCCTGCGCACAAGGCGGAGACGGAACATAGTCCACGCGGCTACCGCTTCGTGCTCGGGCACCGGGCGTTCCTCGGTGTGCTCGCAGCGAACTTCGTGTTCGTCGTCGTGGGCTACACGCTCTTCGGTTACACGATGCCGATCTACGCGCGCCACCACGCGCACGTCAGCTCGGAGGCGATCGGTGCCGTGTTCGCGGCGAACACGATCTTCATCATCCTGTTCGTCATCCCGATCGCCCGCCTGTCGCGTGCGAAGAGCCGCGCGACGCTGCTCGGGCTGATGTGCACCGCGTGGGGTCTCGCCTGCCTGATCGCGATCGGAGCCGGAGCGATCGGCGGTCCGCACAGTGCCGTCGTCATCCTCGCGTTCTCCGGGATCGTGTTCGCGGTCGGCGAATGCCTGCACGCAGTGGTCTTGCAACCGCTGATCGCCGAGCTCGCGCCGCCGGCGCTCGTCGGCAGGTACATGGCCCTGTTCGGGATCACGTTCTCGGTCGGGCTGGCGGCAGGACCATCGGCGTCCGCATCGGCGCTCGCCGTCTCGCCCGAGCTCCCGTGGATCGCCGGCGCCGCGGCGATGGTCGCGCTCCTCCCGGTGCTCTCGCCGGTCGTCCGCCGCGCGCAGGTTCCACGTGAGCCGCGCGTCCTCGCGTCCGAGCCCGTTTAATGCCTCGGCGTGGCGCGCGTTCCGCCGTTCGCTGACCGGGAGGAGGCCGGGCGCAGGCTGGCCGCAGAGCTGCCCGAGCTCGACCGGCCGATCGTTCTCGGGCTGCCGCGTGGCGGCGTCCCGGTCGCCGCCGCGGTGGCGCGCACGATCGGTGCGCCGCTCGACGTGTTCGTCGTTCGCAAGCTCGGTGTGCCCGTGCAGCCGGAGCTCGCGATGGGGGCGGTTGCGAGCGGCGGTGTCCGCGTCGTCAACGAGGACGTCGTTCGCGCGGCCGACGTCGCGGCGGACGTGCTCGACGAGGTGACGGCGCGCGAGCGGGCGGTCGTCGAGTCCCGCGAGCGGCTCTACCGCGGCGGGCGGCCGGCGCCGACCCTCGCCGGCCGGGACGTCATCCTCGTCGACGACGGGCTGGCGACCGGGGCGACGATGCGGGCGGCCGTTGCGGCCGTTCGAGCGCACGAGCCGCGACGCGTGGTGGTCGCGGTGCCGGTTGCCCCGGCCGGGACCGTCGCCGCCCTCGCGCAGGACGGCGTCGAGGTCGCGTGCCTGCTCGTGCCGCGCGAATTCGTGGCGGTGGGTTCGTGGTATCGCGATTTTGGGCAGATAGAGGACGAGGAGGTGATTCGGCTCATCTCATGACCACGATCGTCGACAAGCTCGTTGCCGAGGAACACCACCTGGAGGAGATCGCCAAAGATGGCTACGCGCCGGCGACGCTCCCGATCGTCCTCGGCGTCATCGTGGCGGCGCTGGCCCTGATCGTCGGGCTCGCGATGGGCGTCGCCTTGGCCTTCTACTACTTCAGTTAGTCATGCGCGCCGGCAGATCCCGCGCGTGCAGGACGACGAGCGTCTTCGTCGGCCGCGTGAGCGCGACGTAGAGCTCGCGCAGCGGGATCAGCGCCGGTTCGACCACGACGACGTGGTCGAACTCCAGACCCTTCGCCTCACGCGGTGTCAGGACCGGCACGAGCTCGGCCGAGGGCACGTTCTCGGCGAGCTGCTCCGGGACGATCACCGCGGGAAGGCCGTCCGGAGCCGCCGCCGCGACGCGGAACGCCTCGACGATCAGGTGTGCCTCGTCGACGCGCCGCACCACCGGCGGCGCGGCACCCGTCCGGTAGGCGATCGGCGGCGCTACGTCGGGCGCGATGTCCTCGAGCAGCGGCAGTGCGATCTCCATGATCTCGCGCGGGACGCGATACGCATGCCGGAGCTCCTCGACGTTCGCTTCGTCGCCGCGGGGCAGGTACGGCAGCACCTCACCCCACGTCGAGTAGCGAACGGGACCGGTTGCCTGCGCGACGTCGCCGAGTGCGGTGAATGCGCCGTCGCGCGCGCGGCGGGCGACCATCCGCAGCTGCATCGGCGTCAAATCCTGCGCCTCGTCGACGATCACGTGCCCGAACGCATGCGGCGCCTCGGCGAGCGCGGTGCGCGCTTCGTCGAGCAGCGCGATGTCGCCGTCCGACCAGCCGGTGCCGCGGCGCTGGAGCAGGCGCTGCTCTCGGTCGTCGAGGATCCCGTCCGCGGCCTCGTCGAGCAGGGCGCGCGAGGTGAGCAGACGCTGCACGAGCCGGTCGGGCGCGACACTCGGCCACGCGGCCTTCAGCACGCGATCGAGATAGCCCTTCGCCCGCAGCGCGCGTTCGACGTCCTCGAAGCTGCGCACCGCGCCGGCTCCGTGGATCCGCCCGTACTCCTCGTAGAAGCGCCGGAGCAGGCTCATCCGGAAGCGTTCACGCGCGGCCGCGCCGGTGCCGAGCTCCTCGCGCGCACGTTCGACGAGCTCGCCGACCTCGCGTTCCTTCACCCAGACGAATGAGCCCTCGAGCCGCAGCACGAGCTCCTCGGGCTGCGCGACGAGCTGCAGCTCGACCGCCCGGCGCACGACCTCCGCGAGCCGCGTGTCCGCTTTCAGCTCTGCGACGTCGGGCGGGTCGCGGTGTTCCGGGACGATGCCGTCGACGAGCTCCGACACGGCGCGTTGCTCGACCATGTCCTCACCCAGCGCGGGCAGCACGTGCGAGACGTACTCCATGAAGGTCCGGTTCGGGCCGACGACGAGCACGCCGCGGCGCTGCAGCCGCTCGCCGAGCGTGTAGACGAGCCACGACGCGCGGTGCAGCCCGACGGCGGTCTTGCCTGTGCCGGGGCCGCCCTGGATGACGAGCACGCCGCCCGGGTCGTGCGTGATGAGGCGGTACTGGTCGGCCTGGATCGTCGCGACGATGTCGCGCATGTGCAGGTCGCGGTCACGTTCGAGCTCCTCGAGCAGGAAGTCGTCGACCGCGGCTCCGTCGACGACCGTCCCGTCGAGCGTCTCGTCTGCGATGTCGATGAGGCGCCTGCCTTCGGAGCGGAACCGCCGCCGCAGCGTAAGCCCGTGCGGGTCGTGTGGGGTCGCGGTGTAGAACGGGCGCGCCGCGGGCGCCTGCCAGTTGACGACGAGCTGCCGCTGGGATTCGTCGTGGACGAAGCGCCGGCCGATGTACAGAGGCTTGACGATCGTCTCGAAGTCGAGCCGTCCGAAGCAGAGGCCGCGCTCGGCGTCCTCGAACGTGCGCAGGCGCCTCGCGGCCCACGCGTCCATGGCGGCCTGCGCGATCTCGCCGTCGACGTGGTCTGCCGCGCCCGCGACGGCCGCGCGCATGCGTTCCAGGTTGTCGTACGCGTGGTCGACGTAGGCCTGCTCCGCCTCGAGCTCGGGATGGCTCATGCGACCACCGTAACGGGACCTCGTGCGCCGGCTCGGCCGTATTTCGGGCTGTGAACCGCCGCGAGTTCCTCGCTGCTGCCGCCGTGGCGCCGTTCGCGCTGCGAGGCGGTGTCGTGTCAGGCCCGGTCGCGGTCGTGACCTGCGACGCCGAGTCCCGCCTCGCAGTCGTGGACCTGCGGACGCTTCGCATTTCCGGCTCGATCGCGACACTCGCCGATCCGCGCTCGGTTGAGCGGGTGGGCGGTGTTGCGCTCGTGTGCCACACCGCGGAAGGGGCGTTGTCGATCGTCGACCGCTCGCGCGTCCGTCACGTCGTGCGCGGCTTCGTCGAGCCGCGGTACACCGCCGCACATCCGGACGGTGTCCATGCGTTCGTGACCGACTCGGGCCGGAGCAGCGTGGTAGTCGTCGACACCCGTCACGGTGTCGTCGTCGACTCCGTGCGGCTGCCCGGCTGGGCGCGGCACGTGACGATCTCCCGCGACGGCTCACGTGTTTGGGCAGGGCTCGGGTCCGCCTCCGAGCACGTCGCGGTGCTGTCGACAGCGCCGCTCCGGCACATCCGCAACCTCACACCGGGGTTCCTCGCGCACGACGTCGCGCTCGCGCCGGACGGCCGGCTGTGGATCACCTCGGGCAGCGCCGGCGTGCTGGCCGTGGGCGACCGGAGGCACGCCGCCGATCGCGCACCGCAACATGTGACGTTCGGCCACGGGCGCGCGTTCGTGACGAGCGGAGACTCGGGGACATTGCACGTACAGGCCCACGACGGTCGTGTGCTTTCGCACACAGCGATCCCAGAAGGGTCGTACAACGTGCAGTTCGCCGCCAACCGCGTGATCACGCCTTCGTTGCAGCACGGGACGCTCGCCGTGCTCGACGCGTTCGGACGTCCGCTCGCGAGGCTGCACGTCGCGGGCTCGTGCCACGACGCCTGCGTCCTTTGAGGATTTACGAAAGCCTTACTGCCTCGTCGGTGGATCTTCGTTCCGCCTGGGGAACATGGGCGCCAATGAAGCGGGTCGTTCTCCTCATCCTCGCTGTCGCTGCGTTCGCGCCTTCGACGGCCGGCGCCGCGGTTCCGTGTCGCGACCGGATCTACAACGACTGGTACGGCGACGGCAAGATCGCGACGACCTACCCGATCGCGTGCTACCGGGATGCGCTCAAGCACATCCGGAGCGATGCGCTCATCTACTCGAGCCTGTCCGACGACATCCGCTCGGCGATGCAGGGTGCGCTCGCACGTCAGAACGGTCAGACCAAGGTGCCGGCGCAGGTCGGCACCGGCGGCGCAGCGCCGCGCCACGCGTCGAGCTCGAAGTCGAACCGCGCCCCGCACGATCCGGCGCCGGGTCAGGAGCAGGTCAGCAGCACCCTGCCGTCCACGGTTGCCGTCGGCGCGACGAGCGGCAGCGGCAGCGGTGTCCCCGTGCCGCTGATCGTGCTGGGTGGGCTCGCGCTCTTGCTCGCCGCCGTCGGCGGTGTCGGCGTGATCGCGAAGCGGCGCCGGTCCTAACCGGGCACGAGCCGCCGCAGGCGCGCGCGCTCTGCCGGCAGGTAGAAGCCGACCAGCGCGAGCGCCAGCGGGTACGCGCAGACGAGCAGCAGCGAAGGAACAGCCGACAGGTGCGCCCAACGCGCTGCGACGGTCAAGGCAGCCGCCACGCCGACGGCGGTCGCGACCCGCCGCCATTGATAGGCGACCGGGTAGACGCTCTGCGCGTACAGCGTCATCCCGAAGAAGAGGACGACGTACGCCGCGAGCGTCGAGATCGCTGCGCCGACCATTCCCCAGCGCGGGATCAGCCAGAAATTGAGCCCGACGTTCGCGGCCGCACCGACACCGGTCACGACCCAGTTCAGCTGCGTCTTGCGCGCCCTGCCGCTGCCGATCGCGAGCACGGTGTAGCCGGCGTAGACCGCGCCCGCGAACGCGAGCAGCGCGACGCCCTTCTCGGCGCGCTGATAGTGCGGTGCGGTGAGCAGACGCGTCCACCAGGGCGCGAGCGCACCGAGCGCAAGGGCGACCCACGACGAGAACGCGAGCAGGTACGTCAGGACGAACGCGTAGGTCCGTTTCGCCTCGCGGTCGTCCTCGATCGAGTAGGCGAACGCGGGCCAGGCCGTGCGGAACGCGATCATCACGAAGGTGATCACGGACGCGATCTTCACCGCGGCTGAGTAGACGCCGACCTCCGCCTTGTTCGTGTACCAGACGAGGAACTCGCGATCGACGAAGTTGATCGCCCACAGGGCGAGTGCAGACGGGACGAGAGGCATCCCGAAGCGCTGCATGCCGCGGAACAGCGTCTGGTCGAACTCGAGCCCGAGTTGCTCGGTGCGGTACGCGACGAGCGCGATGTAGACGACGAGTGTCCCGGTGAAGTTGCCGACGACCAGCCCGATGGCGCCCCAGTGGAAGACGGCGACGAACACCACCATCGCCGCGACCGTGACGACGACGTTGGTGATGCTCGCGATCGCGAACGCCGTCGAGCGTTCCTCGGCGCGGAACAGGTTCGTCAGCTGCTGGTAGTTCGTCTGCGCCCAGAGGCCTACGGCGCCGGCGCGCACGAGCCATGGGTCGTCGCCGAGTCCGATCCAATGGGCGATCGGCCCGGCGAACACGACGCCGAGCACGAGCCCGACGGTCGCCATCGCCATCGTGAACCAGAACGACGTGCGGACGACGGTGAGCTTCTCGGGCGGCTCCTTCGCGTCGAAGTAGAAGCGGAAGAACGCCGACGCGATCCCCATCTGGAGGACGATCGCGAGCACTGCCGTCGCGGCCGTGACGATCTCGACGCGGCCGTACGCGTCGGGCGGCAGGTAGTGCGTGTACAGCGGGAGCAGGATCGTGGCGAGGATCCGCGAGACGAGCCCGCCGAGGCCGTAGATCGCTGAGTGGCGCCCGAGGCGCCGCAACTGGAAGGCGAGGCTCATCCGCGGCTCAGAGGGAACGGTAGAGGTCGACCAGGCGGTCGGCGACCCGGTCGATGTCGTGCACCTGCTCCACGTAGGCGCGGCTTGCCGCGCCGATCTCGCGCCGCAGTGCAGGCTGGTCAACGAGCGGGCGGAGCGCAGCGACGAGCGTCTCCTTCGTCGCGGGCACGATCGGGATCCGGATGCCGTAGCCCTTGGCGCTTCGTTCCACGACGTCGGGCTTCAGGTACGTGAC
>Ga0207657_10005519_pt1 | contig 13208 bp, 12 predicted proteins | sample KBSC33metaG_FD_184316 | JGI IMG/M metagenome (GOLD analysis project Ga0207657, IMG submission 184316) | Corn rhizosphere microbial communities from Kellogg Biological Station, Michigan, USA - KBS C3-3 metaG (SPAdes) (version 2) | ecosystem: Host-associated > Plants > Roots > Rhizosphere > Soil ...
GACGCCGCCGGCCGACACCGGCTGGCCGCTGCAACCGCTCAACGAGCCGCCCGCTCCCGCTGCTGCTCCCGCTGCGCGCCGCGCAGCCGCGACGGAAGAGCCGTGGACCCCGCCCGAGCCCGGCGCCCGTCCGCGTCCGTCCGAAAACCTGAGCGGCCTTGCCGCCGAACTGTCGTCCCGTCTCGCCGCGCCGGAATTGCCGCCGCAGCCGGTCACGCCGCGTCACGAATCAACCGCGCCGCGCGTCGCCGTCACGCCCGTTCCGCCCGAGCCGCCGGAAATCCCCGCCGGCTCCGATCAGAACCTCGCCGACATGGCGCATCAGCTCGAGGCTGCGCTGCGCCGCACCGCGGCTCCGGAAGGCCACCCGCCGGTGACCGATCCCTTGGCGCAGAACCGTCCGGCCGAGGTGCGCCAGACCGCCAAGCCGCGCAGCGAACCGACCCTCGACGTGCGGCCCGAGCCGATGTTCGAACACAAGCCCGAGCCGAAAGCCGATGCCGCGCGGCACGAGCCCAAGCTCGACATCAAGCCGGAGCCGAAGCCGCAGTCCGGACTCAAGAGCCAGGACTTCTACGACAACCTCGAAGAGGAGATGGCGAGCTTGCTCGGCCGTCCGTCCGGGAAACCGTGAGAGGCCGTTCCGGCCGCCGTGTCCGTCTTGTGACGGTGGCGGTCGGGGTAGCGGCGGCGATGCTCGTGGCGGCGTCTCCCGCCGGAGCGCAGGACGTCAGTATCAATTTCGGCCAGGGCACGGGCCTGACCGAGCGCGTTATCCAGATGATCGCGCTGTTGACGGTGCTGTCGCTGGCGCCGTCGATCCTGGTCATGATGACGTCGTTCACGCGCATCGTCGTCGTGCTGTCGCTTCTGCGCACCGCGCTCGGCACGGCGACGGCGCCGCCCAACGCGGTCATCGTCTCGCTCGCGCTCTTCCTTACCGCCTTCGTGATGGCGCCTGCGCTGCAGACGTCCTACGACACCGGCATCAAGCCGCTCATCGCCAATCAGATCACGCCGGAGCAGGCCTTCGACCGCGGCACCCAACCGCTGCGCGCCTTCATGCAGAAGAACGTGCGCGAGGCCGATCTGAAACTGTTCATGGACATGGCCAAGGAGCCGGCGCCGGCGAAGCCCGAGGACATGTCGCTGCGCATCCTCGTGCCGGCCTTCATGATCTCCGAGCTCAAGCGCGCCTTCGAGATCGGCTTCCTGCTGTTCCTGCCGTTCCTCATCATCGACCTCGTCGTCGCCTCGGTGCTGATGTCGATGGGCATGATGATGCTGCCGCCGGTCGTCGTGTCGCTGCCCTTCAAGCTGATCTTCTTCGTGCTGGTCGACGGCTGGAGTCTGGTCGCCGGCTCGCTGGTCCAGAGCTACGGCGGCGGCTAGCCGTCAGTGCTTCGGCGCGTCAGGGATCGAGCCGGTCGGAACCGGGTCGGCGCGCAGCGGCTCGCCCTTCGGCGGCTTGGGCGGCACCGGCGCCGACTTGACCGCGGGCTTCTCGGGCGGCTTGGCAGCGACCGGCGCCGGCTTCGGCGGCGCCTTCTCCTTGGCGGGCGCCTTCGCCTTCTCCTGCCGCTCGTCGTAGCGGGCGCGGATGTCCTTGAGGAAGGTGCTGAGCGTGTCGATCGAGGCGACGCGGCGCGCCACATCCTGGAATTCGGCGTTGCCCGTGCCGATCGGCGCGCTGACCACGTCGAAGGCGCGGCCGTCCGGCCCCTCCGCCATTTTCGCCGCGTACTTCTCGCGCAGCCGAGTCAGGCTGATCGATTCGCCGCTCAGCGCATAGCCGATCGCAGCGCGCAGGATGTCGGAGCGCTCGGTCTCCTCCAGCGGCGAGAACTGTTTCCAGCGATCGCCATAGAGCAGTTCGATCTGCTCGGCCGCCTCGCGCCAGTGCTTGCCCGCCCACAGGATGTCGGCGCGCAACCGCGTCGACTCGCGTCCCTGCATGTTGCTGATGAGTTCGAGCGCGAGCTCGTACCGGCCGAGCTCCGACAGTGCGCGCGCCTCGAGCAGCAGGCGATGATCGCGCAATTCGTTCGCGAGGTCGGCGCTGCGCGTCTTCTGCAGCGCAGCGAGTGCGCGCTCGGGCTTGTGGTTCATCAGATAGATGGTGGCGAGCTTGCCGGCGACCTGCGCCCGTGCCGCGCCCTGGAGACGGTGGTCGACCTGGTGCTGCAACAGTTCGGCCGCCTGATCGAGCAAATCGACCGAGACAAGCCGGTCGGCGAGCTTGCGGATCATCTCGTCGCCACGGCGACCGATCGGCGTCAGTTCGCGATAATCGTAGAACAGGCCGAGCGCCTCGACCGGCGGCATCGCGTCGCCCTTGCCCTGGAGAAACAGCGCGTCGAACGTGGCCGCCGCCTCGTCCTGGATCTTGCGCGTGATGTCGGAGTTCGGGTGCGCGAGCAGCGCCGCCTTCATCACATGGAACGCGTCGCGGTAGCGGCCCTCGATCGTGTAGAGATGTGCCAGCAGCCGCAACCCTTCGGTTTCGGTCTCGTCGCCGCGCCAGACCGTCGTCAGCGTCTCGAGCGCACCGATCACGTCCTTGCGCGACACGTCGCCGGAGGAGAATTCGAGCTCGATCTCGCGCAACCGGCCTTGCGCCGCCGCCTTGCGGTCGGCGGATGCGACCGCCGAGCGATATTCCTTCAGCGCGTCGTCCTTGCGGCCGAGCCCCTCGGCGATGCGGCCGCGCAGCACGTCGATCGCCGGCTTCAAGTCGGGCGGCACGCCGATCGTGTCGAACTCGTTGATGAGCCGCGCCGCGCCGGTATAGTCCTGCACCTCGATCGCCGCGCGCAACGCCTCCTTCATCGCCAACCGCTGCAATTCGAGCGGCAGCGTCGCCATCGCGATGTCGAAATCCTTGAAGCGCTCGCGCGCCTCCTTCCATTTGCCGTCGCGGGCGAAGGCAACGCCGCGCCAGAGGCCGGCGTCCTGCTGGTTGCCAACGCGCGCCGCCGAGAGTTCCTTGATCGCCTCGCCCGGCCGGTCGATGAGGATTTCCGAGACCGCGCGCAGGATGCTGCCGGTGACGTCGTCGCCGTTCGGCTGGTCGGTAAGCGCGACGTCGAGCACGGCTTTAGCCTCGGTCGCCATGCCCTGCGCGAGATAGAAGCGCGCGAGGTTGAACCGCGCCTCCTTGCGCTTGGCCGGCTCCGCCGCCGCCGCCTTGTTCAGAAGCTCGGTCTGGCGCGGCAGGAACGGCGCGTTGTGGTCAAACCCCCACACCTGCGGATCGAAGCTCACGTCCTGAAGGTTCGACGTGACGCCGTCCTTGGCGAGCGTGGTCGCCGATAGCGACAGACCGCGCGGCCGAGACACCACGATCTTATCGGGCGTCGTTTTCACCACCAGGTCGTCGGCGACCGGCTGGATGATCACGCCCTGGCTCGAAGCAAGCGTCCGCAACTCGACGAAATGCTGATCCTTGAGGAAGCCACGCGACGGCGCCTCCGCGGTGATGATCACAAGACGGTCGCCGATCTCCGGATCGCGCAACTCGTGCGGCGCGTGCGGCGCCTCGAAGGGAATGGCGATGTTGCCGCGGTTCGGGCCGGTCGCGTTGCGCAGCATGGCGAGCGGCTGCGGCGGGCGCACCATCGTGTCGGCGATGGTGACGGTCCAGGTGGCATTGTCGGCAACGGCGCTGATGAGCCGCGGCCGGTCGAGCTTGATGCGCAGGATCTGCTCGCCGTCGGCGCCGCGCTGGAGGCTTGCGCGCTTGATGTTCGCCTGGACGTTGAGCGCGGACGGATCGATCGCCGCCTTGCTGTCGAAGACGAGCCAGAGAATATCGGCCCGGCGGAACACCGCCGCCGGAGTCGGCGCGGCAAAGGCGAAGGTGAGCCGCAACGTATCGCCCGCGCGCTGGACGCCGATTGGCACCGGCGCGTTTGGATCGATCGGTACGGGCGGCGGCCGATGTTCGGCCGCCGTCGCGTCCGCGACCGCCGCTTTCGGAACGGGCGGCGCGTGCTCGGCAGATTTCTTCGGTTGGGGTTTGGGCTCCGGCTTCGGCTCGGGTTTGATCTCGGCGTGCGCCGGCGCTTTGGTTTGGGCGTCACCTGGAGGCGCCGCCTTCGCTTCGGCAGCTGGCACGTCCGCGTCCTTGGCTGCGACGGTTTCAGGCGCATCGATGACGGGCGATGTTTCCGCCGCGCTCTTGGCCGGCGCGTCCTGTCCCGCCGCGGCGTGCTTCCCACCAGTGCCGCCGGTGACGTCCACCATCAGCGAATGGTCTTCGCGGAACGTGCGCACCTCCGGCGCGCCATTGAGCGCGAAGGTCACGATCGTCGAGCTGAAGTCCATGTCGGAATCGATCGTGCTCACCGTCGGCGGCAAGCTCGCGGCCGCATCGGCGAGATCCCACCGGATCTGCCGGTCGAAATGCAAGGCGAGCTTGTCCTGTGTCCGCTCGGTGCGGACATCGGCGCCGTCCGGCAACGGAAACGCATAGCGCGTGAAGGTCGGCTGCACGCCGACCGCGACGCGAAGGAGCGGCACCTGTTTCGGCTTCGGGTTGCCGCGTTCCCGCTCCAATTCGCGTTCGGCGGTTCGCGCCCGCTCGGCGAGGTCGTCGATCACGGATTGCGGCAGGCCCGGCGGCGGTCCGATCCATTTCTCGGGCAGGAGATCGACGAACACCCGCTCGGCCGCCGGCATGACGTTCAATCTGATCCGGTGCCTGAGCGCGATGCGCACCGCCATGCCGTCCGGGTCGCGGCGTGCGGCACTGATCAAATCGGGCGCGGCGGCATTGAGCGTGTCGACAGCGACATCCACCGGCCGCGCGAAATTGACGATCATGATCAGGTTATTGGTCATCACTTTTGTGACGACCTCCTGATCGAAGCGAAACAGCATGCGCGAGAAGCCGTCTTCCTTGCTCACCTTGACCGTGGTGTGAACGGGTTCTGCTGCGCGCGCCGGCGCGGCGGCGGCGAAGGCGAGGCACAGGAGCGCGACGACAAGCCGGCCCGTCCGCGCCAATGCGCGGCGGCCTCGCTTCTGCTCAGGGTAAGGAGGCAGAGCCGTCATCAAAACCGATCCGGCCGGCGAACAATGCCGGTTAGCGAAAGCCTAGAGGCGGGCAATTAAGGAGCCGTTAACCGTGACGAACCGGCGCCGCGCTACTGCTTGACTGGCCTGCCGTCGATCTTCGGCAACTGGTCCGGGCCGGCCTTGCCGCCGTTTGCGCGGCGCGCCAGTTCGACCGTCAGGCGCTCGGCTGCTTCCGGCGTCATCTGGCCGAGGATCTCGGCCATCTTGGCCGGCTTCATCTGCGTCGAGACGTCGACAAGGACCTTCATGTCCAGCCGGTCGAAAATGCGAGCGGCATCCTTCGACTTCATATTCTCGTACATGACGACGATGCCCTTGAAGCGCTCAGCATCGGTTTGCTTCTGCTGCGTTTCGACATGGTCGACGCGCGTTTCCATCGTCTTGAGCTCGCCGAGCTTGGCGTCCATGCGCTGCTCGGCCGCCTTGAGCAGGCTCTCGCGCATATCGAGATCGCGGCTGCGGGTGTCGAGTTCCTGACGCCGCTCCTGCAGCCGCTCGAGCACGGCGCGTTCGCCAGGCGAGGCCATGCGACCGGGAGCGCCTTGCACCACGGCGCCGCCGACTTCGACCTTGGTCGGCTCCGGCGGCTTCTCGCTCACCGGCATGCCGGCGATCTTGCTCGGCGATTTCTCGCCGTGCCCCCCTTCACTGCTTTCTTCCTTTTTTTCTTCTTTCTTTTCTTCTTTCTTGGCGCCGACGGAGCCGGTGATATCGCGACTGTCGCCGCTGAAATTGAACATCTCCTGCGCCCATGGCTTCCCCGCCGCAGTGCGCGTCTGAGGTTTCGGCCCGGCCTGATCGGCGACGATGATCTTCGGATAGTCCGGAACGCTCTCGGCGGTGGTGACCTTCAGACCGGCGGTGTCGCGGTCTTGCAGGCGCTCGGCGAGCGTGTAGCCGCCGTCAAAGACGAGCCCTGAGACCTTCAGCGCGAACAGGCTGATCGTCGCCAGCAAGACGATCGGGATCAACCTGACATCGCGCCAGAAATGCTTCACGCCGCGAGGCCTTTAAGGCGGGCGCGGGCGCGCTCGGTGAAGGCCTGCGCGGCGGCCGCGACCAGGTTCGGATCGGGCGGCGAGACGCGTTCGGGCTCGGGCGCGGCCGACGGACGGCCAACCGCGGCGATGCGCGCGAGCTTGGCCAGCAGGGCCTCGGCGGCCTTCATCTTCTCTCCGATCTCGCCCGAAAGCTCCTCGCTGCGTTGCAGGCGGCCCGACAGCACCTGCTCGCCCTCGCGCATCGTTTGCTTGAGACCGGCGATGGCGCGCTCGGCGATCTCTGTCGCGGTCACGAGCTCGGAGATCGTCACCCGCAGCGACTGCTCGTCGGCCTTGAGGAGACGAAGTTGTTTGTTGAGCCGCACGCAATAAAGAATCGTCAAAAGCAGCAGGACCGAGACCATGCTCTCGATCGCGAATCCGAAGTGGTAGCTCACGGTGCCTCCAGGCGGGTGCTCGCCTCGTCCGATTTCTCGAACATGGCGAATGTGGTGCGCGGCTTGCGCAAGGATTTTCCGACGCGCACGGCGACGCGGTCGCCGACGCGGCCCATACGGCCTTCGGTCATGGTCACGTCGCCGCAGCGCACGGTGACCATCGCGTCGGGCTTGAGTTCCAGCATTAGCGTGTCGCCGACCTCGAGCTGCATCATGCGGCGCAGCGGCAGGCGCGCTTCGTAAAGCACGGCGTCGACCTCGATCTGCGCCTGGCCGATTTCGGTGGCGAGATGGCCCTCCCAGATCGGGTCGCGGCCGAACTTCTCGCCCATGAACATCTGCAGGAGCGTGGCCCGGATCGGCTCTATCGTCGCGTAGGGCAGCAGCAGCTCGACGGTGCCGCCGCGATCCTCCATGTCGATGCGCAGGCGCACCAGGATCGCCGCGTTCGCCGGCCGCGAAATGGCGGCGAAGCGCGGGTTCGTTTCCAGACGGTCGATGTTGAACTTGACCGGCGATAGTGGCTTGAACGCGAGCTCGGCGTCAGCGAGCACGACCTCGATCATGCGCTTGATCAGGCTCGTCTCGATGGTCGTGTAGGGACGGCCCTCGACGCGCACCGCGCCCTGCCCGCGGCGGCCGCCGAGCAGCACGTCGATGATCGAATAGATCAGGCTCGAATTGACCGTGACGAGGCCGAAGTTCTCCCACTCCTCGGCCTTGAACACGCCGAGGATTGCCGGCAGCGGAATGGAGTTGAGGTAGTCGCCGAAGCGCACCGAGGTGATGCGGTCGAGCGAGACCTCCACGTTGTCGGAAGTGAAATTGCGCAGGCTCGTCGTCATCAACCGCACCAAGCGGTCGAAGATGATCTCGAGCATCGGCAGACGCTCGTAGGAGACCATCGCCGAATCGATGATCGAGCGGATGCCGGAATTCTCGTTCAGCGAGACGTCGGAGAGACTGAAGCCGAGCAGGCTGTCGATCTCGTCCTGATTGAGGATGCGCTCGGCGCCGCCCTTGCCGGCCTGCAGCGCGTCGCCGTCGTCGACCATCGCCGCCCACTGGGCAGCCGCCTCCTCGGTGCCGGCCGGCGCACCGCCCGGGGCCGCTGTCTCGGCGTCGAGGGCCTGGCCCCACTCCGCAGCGAGCGCGTCCTGATCGATCGAAGGGTTCTCGGCCATGGCTCAGATCGTCACTGGACGACGATTTCCTTGAACAGGACGGCGGTGATGTGGTTTGGCGCCAGCACGGCGTTGACGCGCCGCGTCAGCTCTTCCTTGAGCCGGTATAGTCCGGCCGAGCCGTCGAGGTCGGTCGGCCGCAATTCGCGCAGGTAGGTCTGGAACGCGTCCATCACCCGCGGCATCAGCGGCTTGATGCGCTCGACGAGGTCGGCCTCGGGCAGTTCGAGCACGACCTTCACCTTGAGATATTGTGTCCGGTCGGTGCCGGCATTGGCGAGGTTGACCAGCACGTCCGGCAGATCGACGAAGGTCGCTGGCTTGACCACGGCCTCCTTCGGCTTTTCCGCCTTGGCTTCGCCGTGGCCGGCGAACATGAAGTGATAGCCGCCGAAGCCGCCGCCGCCCAGAACCAGCAGCGCGGCGGCCGCGATGATGATCGTCTTCTTGGAAAACTTCGATTTCGGCTTGGCTGCTGCCTCGGCGTCCGGCTCTGAGTCGTCCGCCTCCGGCTTCTTCTTGCTTTTGGCCGCCATGGTTGACCCCGCTTCCCACCTTCGACGACGGCGGCACAGCCTCGCAATGGCGAGCCGCGCCGCGGTCCGTGCCCCCGTAAGTCGAAGCTAGGTCGGCATGGTTAACGGTTCCTTTAACCTGCTGCTCTGGCGGGAATTTTTTGCCGGGTCGAAACCGCTTTTTGCCGTGCCGCTTCGATGGCCTACTTGAGCTATCTTTCTGATTTATCACATATTTTTTAGTTGGCACGACGTCTGCAACATATCCTGGCAGCCGCCCCGGCTTGGGAGAGCCGGACGGCGAAGAGATCCACGGCCGAAGCGCGCCTCGGGAGGGCGAACGACGGCCGAAATCAGGGGAGCTGCCGATGCAGAATGCATTTCTGGTCGGACTATCGCGCCAGGTCGCGCTGAGCCGCGAACTGGACGTGGTGGCGAACAACATCGCCAACATGAACACCAGCGGCTACAAGGCCGACGGCTCGCTGTTCGAGGAATACCTCGCGACCGGCGCGCGCTCGGACACGGGCAGCCGCATCAGCTTCGTGCGCGATCGCGGCGTCTGGCACGACATGACCGCGGGCCATGTCGAGAGCACCGGCAACCCGCTCGACGTCGCCATCGACGGCGATGCCTTCTTTGCCGTGCAGACACCGCGCGGCGAGCGCTATACGCGCAACGGCGCCTTCCACCTCAACGCCACCGGACAGCTCGTCACCTCGGAAGGCGACCCGGTGCTCGGCACCGCAGGCCCGGTCACCTTCCAGCCGACCGACAAGCAGATCTCGATTGCCGCCGACGGTACCATCAGCGTGCGCGAGGGCAGCAACAAGACCAGCACCCAGCGCGGCACGCTGCGTCTCGTCGCCTTCGCCAAACCGCAGCAATTGCAAAAGGACGGCGGCAGCATGTTCAAGGCGGCGCCCGGCGACGCGCCGCAGGATACGACCAAGGCGAAGATCGCGCAGGGCGCGCTCGAGAAATCTAACGTGCGCGGCGTCGTCGAGATGTCGCGCATGATCGAGATCACCCGCTCCTATACGCAGGTCGCGACACTGCTGCAGCAGCAGAGCGACCTCAGCCAGCAGTCGGTCGACAAGCTGGCCGACGTGCCGAACTAAGCAAAGGACACTGACACATGCGCGCGCTCTCTACCGCCGCGACCGGCATGATGGCCATGGAGCTCAACGTCCAGGTCATCTCGAACAACCTCGCCAACATGACGACGACGTCCTACAAGCGCCAGCGCGCCGAATTCCAGGACCTCCTGTACGACCACTTGAGTCGCGTCGGCACGCAGACATCCGCGCAGGGCAACATGCTGCCCGTCGGCATCGATCTCGGCTCCGGCGTCAAGACCGTCGGCACCGGACGTCTGATGTCGCAGGGCAGCATGACGCAGACCACCAACCCGATGGACGTTGCGATCCGCGGCGACGGTTTCTTCAAGATCCAGATGCCGGACGGCACCTACAACTACACCCGCGACGGCTCGTTCAAGACCGACGCGCAAGGGCGCATCGTCACGGCACAGGGCAATGTGGTGCAGCCGGCGATCACCATTCCGGCGAACTCGACCGGATTGACGATCAACGCCCAGGGCCAGGTCTCGGTGGTCCCGACCGGCACGACGACGCCCACCATTCTCGGGCAACTGACGCTCACGCGCTTCATCAATCCGGCCGGCCTCTTACCGATCGGCGACAACATGTACCAGGAGACGCCCGCCTCCGGCACGCCGCAGGACGGCCTGCCGGCGACCGACGGCTCCGGCGACCTCCTGCAGGGCAATCTCGAGCAGTCGAACGTCGATTCGGTCTCCGAGATCACCAACCTGATCACCGCGCAACGCGCCTACGAAATGAACTCGAAGGTGATCACGGCCGCCGACCAGATGCTGCAGGCGACCTCCAACCTGATGCGCTGAGGCACGATGACGATGATCCGCTTCGCACTCACCCTCGCCGCTTCGCTCGCGCTCAGTTCCGCCGCGATGGCGCAGACGACGTCCGCGCCGCCGCGCCCCGTCCTCAAGGCGGAGGCGACCGTGACCGGGGACCTCGTCCGCATCGGCGATCTCGTCGAGAACGCCGGCATGATCGCCGGCGAGCCGATCTTCCGCGCCCCCGACCTCGGCATGTCCGGGACGGTACCGGCGGCGGCCGTGGTCGAAGCGGTGCGCGCCCACGCGCTGATCGGGCTCGACACTGCAGGCCTGACCGACGTGAAGGTGACGCGCGCGGCGCGCATGATTCCGGCGAGCGCGGTCGAGGACGAAGTGTCCCGCGCGCTGGCCGAGCAGTACCAACTCGGCGCCGCCAAGGACATCACCATCAATTTCGATCGCGCGGTGCGCGCAATGTACGTGTCACCCTCGGCGATCGGCGAGCCGCGCGTGTCGCGTTTGATCTATGACGCGCGCAGCGGCCGCTTCGACGCCGACATCGAACTGCCGACCGGCGCTGCGAGCCGCGGCACGCTGCGGCTCGGCGGCCGTGCGGTGGCGACGCTTGAGGTCGTCGTGCTTGCGCACGCGGTCGAGCGTGGCGCCGTGCTGCGCGATGCCGACATCGACATTGAACGGCGGCCGCGCGCCGAGGTCGGCCGTGACGCCATCACCGATCGCGACCGCGTGGTCGGCCTTGCCGCGCGCGAGAGCCTTCAGGCCGGCCGGCTCGTCCGCAGCATCGACCTGATGCGGCCTGAGATCGTCCAGCGCAACGAGACGGTGACGCTCGTCTACGAGATCCCGGGCATCATGCTCACGGTGCGCGGCAAGGCGACGGAAGGCGGCGCGCAGGGCGACGTCATCTCCGTGCTCAACGAGCAGTCGAAGCGCCTGATTCAGGGCGTGGTCGTCGCGCCGGGCCGCGTTGCCATCGGCATGGGCAGCCCGCGGCTCGCGGCCAACCTGCCGCAGTTCGGCGAGACCCGCTCGTCAACTCCGGTTCGTTAAATGAAGGCGCCGTCGCGCCACACAGCGAAAGCAACGTCGATGAAACCTCTCTCTGTCCTGCGTGTCACGGTTCTCGCGATGCTCGCCGGCTCGCTTCTGAGCGGCTGCGCGGCGGTCGACCGCCTCAAAAACATCGGCCAGGCGCCGCCGCTGTCCGAGGTCGACAACCCGACGGCACGACCTGGTTACAAGCCGGTGCAGATGCCGATGCCGGCGGCGCAGCCCGCCTCGTACAATCCGAACTCGCTGTGGCGCAACGGCTCGCGTGCCTTCTTCAAGGACCAGCGCGCGCATCAGGTCGGCGACCTGCTGACGGTGCAGGTCAACATCACCGACAAGGCGATCATTGCCAACGAGACGCAGCGCAGCCGTGACACCAAGGAAGATTCCGGCATCGACAACTTCTTCGGCAAGAGCAAGGTGCCGATCATGAACTCGGCTGTGCCGACGCGGATCTTCACATCGGACTCGTCGACATCGCTGGACGGCAAGGGCTCGGTCAACCGGTCGGAAGCGTTGCAGACCAACGTCGCCGCCGTCGTCACGCAGGTGCTGCCGAACGGCAATCTGGTGGTCGATGGCCGGCAGGAAATCCGTGTCAACTTCGAGATCCGCGAATTGATCGTCGCCGGCATCGTTCGGCCCGAGGACATCCAGAGCGACAACACGATCGACTCGAGCAAGATCGCACAGGCCCGCATCGCTTATGGCGGCCGCGGCCAGATCACCGACGTGCAGCAGCCGCGTTACGGCTCGCAGGTGCTGGACGTGATCCTGCCGTTCTGATCCTGCGGGCGGGCCCGCCCTCGGCGCCGACCCGCCCAGAGCTCCCGCGCTTTTCTCGTCTCGCGAGCGGGAAGGGCGTAAACGCCACGGCCCTCGGTAGCTCCCCTGCCGAGGGCCGCTGGTTTTTGAATTCTCTGTGGACCAGCCCGGTTGATCCCGGTCAAAGCTTCGCTCCGCCGGCACCTACAAACTGCCCGCTCACAGGGAGGGCAGCGCCATGCGCACGCCTCGTTCGACCAAATTGACGATCACGATCGCCTTGGCGGTCTCACTTGCCGCCGCCGTGCCGGCGACCGCCGCACCGGTCGCCGCCGGTGCGGCGCAATTGAAATCTGCACCAGCGGCTACTATCGAAATGGTCCGCTCGCGCCGCGGCAGCGCCGGTGCTGTGATCGGTGGCCTTGCTGCCGGCATGATCCTCGGCGGCATCATCGCCTCGCAGCCTCACTATTATGGCGGCCCCTACTATTACGGTTCGCCCTACCCGCCGGCTTATTATTACGGCCCAGGCCCCTACGGCCCTCCCGACTGGGAAGCCTATTGCTTCTCGCGCTATCGCTCATTCGACCCCTATAGCGGCACCTATATGGGTTACGACGGCGTGCGCCGCCCCTGCCGCTAGCGCGAACGCGAATAGCAAAAAGCCCGGCGCGATCGCCGGGCTTGCCCGTTTCTTCAAATCCGAGGTCGCAGTCTCAGTCGTCGCGATAGACGCGCTCGCGCCGCTCGTGCCGCTCCTGTGCCTCGACCGACAAGGTGGCGATCGGCCGCGCCTCGAGACGGCGCAGCGAGATCGGTTCACCGGTCTCCTCGCAATAACCATAGGTGCCGTCGTCGATGCGGGTCAGCGCCTCGTCGATCTTGGCGATCAGCTTGCGCTGGCGGTCGCGGGCGCGCAGTTCGATCGCGCGGTCGGTCTCAGACGACGCCCGGTCGGCGAGGTCGGGGTGATTCTGGTTCTCTTCCTGCAGGTGCTGCAGGGTCTCCTTGGCTTCCTTGAGGATGTCCTCGCGCCAGGCCAGCAGCTTCGCGCGGAAATAATCGCGCTGGCGCTCGTTCATGAACGGCTCTTTGTCAGAAGGCCGGTAGTTTTTGTTCTTCGCCAACATCCCACTGCACTCCCCTGGTCTTCTTATGTCGTTGCGTAGAGTTGTACCCCTCTACGTGCGGCAGGCTTATATACGCGCGCATTCGGCCGGACAATATCTTCCGCGCGCCATGTTCATAGCCAGATTTTCGTGACAATTCAG
>Ga0207657_10005520_pt1 | contig 13208 bp, 8 predicted proteins | sample KBSC33metaG_FD_184316 | JGI IMG/M metagenome (GOLD analysis project Ga0207657, IMG submission 184316) | Corn rhizosphere microbial communities from Kellogg Biological Station, Michigan, USA - KBS C3-3 metaG (SPAdes) (version 2) | ecosystem: Host-associated > Plants > Roots > Rhizosphere > Soil ...
GACGCGCGGGCGGCGTTCGAGGCCGGCATGCCCGCGCTGCTGGCACGGGCGCGCGCCGCCCTCGCACTCGGCACCCCGGGTTCGGATGCCGAGCGGCGTATCCGCGTACAAGTGGGGGGCGCCGAGGCATTGCAGCGCCTGCCGCTGCTGCTCAATGCCCTGAAGTGCTCGCCGTTTCTCGACAAGGCCCGCGCCTTCGGCCGCGCCGTCAACGGCATCCAGGACGACGCGGCATTGGCCACGGCGCTGCAATCCATGCCGCGCCACGACGCCGCTGTTGCCGCCCTGCTGATGATGGCCGCCATCGGGGAGGTGGTTGCTCCCGGCCGGCTGGTCTGCGGGGCGACCCGCATTGCCGGCGGCGCCGCCGAGACCGACATCATCCGCGCCGGCTTTGCCCCGCTCGTCGATGCCCTCTTGGCGCACGCCCAGAATGCCATTCCCCCGATGCTGCAGCCGGGCGCCTTCGGCGACATGGATCTGGTGTGCCGTGCCGTGGAGCGGTTTCATCGGTTGAGCCGCGCCATCGGCACCTATCTCGAACTGCCGCGCGGCGGCCGCTGGTCGCCGGTGGTCGCGGCTCTCACGAAGACGGTTTCCGATCGCCTCGCGCCGCAATTGCGGGGGGTGGTCGCCGATATCAACCAGTCGCTGCGGCGGCCGCGCGAGGCGGTCGACCCGCTGCAATTGCTGACCGCACTCAACGGCCTCTATCTGCTGGCGACGGTTCGCGATTGCCGCGACTCGCTGGCTCTCAACGAGATCGTCGACGAGGCCTGGGGCCGCTCCGGACAGGTGCTCGACGTGCATCTCGAGCGCACCCTCGACGCGCTGCGTGCGGCGCCGACCGATCCGGAAGTCGCCGCCCGCCTCGAGGCGGGGATCAAGATGGCTGAAATCCGCTTCGGCGCAGCCTATGCGGCGGTCCTGGACGAGGCGCGCGCCGGCGTCGGACGGCGGATCGCCGCTTCGAGCTGAGATCGCCCGCCCTCAGCGGCTTCCCCAGCCCTCCGGCCATCGCGAGCGTTGACCGGGTCATGCCGACTTCGTATTGAAGCCCGGTCGCTGGCGAATGGTCAGTGCGGCCTGGCGGCGCGATATGACACATTGCACACGACCCCGTGTTCACGTGCCTATTGCACCGGATTCGCCCTATAGATGCACCGACCGGCGGATCCATCGCCCAAGACGCTGAGCCCATGACTTTCTGGTTGTTCGCCATCCTCATTTCGGCCATTGCTGCCGCCGCCCTCTATTATGCGGCGGTGGGCGGCCGGGTCGACGCCGCCGCAGGTGGGCTGGGCGAGGCGCGCGACGCCCATTTCCGCCTGCAACTGCGTGAAATCGAGACCGATCTGGCCACCGGCCGCCTCGCGGCGGCGGAGGGCGTAGCGGCGCGGGCGGAACTGGCGCGCGAATTGTTGCGCCAGGAGCGCGAGGCCAAGGGGCGCGCTCCCGCGCGCCCGGCACCGACCGCCTTGGTGCTGCCCGTCTCGATTGCCGTCGCGGTTGCCGGTGCCTTCCTCGCCTACGCCTATCTGGGCAATCCCGGCCTGCCATCCGAGCCGTTCGCGGCGCGCCCTGAGGCAGCGGCGGAAACCATCGATCTCGATGCGGCCGTCAAGGCCGTCGAAGCGCGGCTGGCGACCGCCCCCGACGATCTGCGCGGCTGGCAGGTCATCGCGCCGATCTACATGCGCACGGGTCGCTATGCCGATGCGGAGCGGGCGTTCCGTCGCGTTATCGCGCTGACGCCCCCCAGCGCCGATTCTGATACCGACCTTGCCGAGGCGCTGATGCTGCAGCATGACGGCGCCGCGACCGGCGAGGCGGCAGACCTGCTGCACAAGGCGGCAGCCCTCGACCCCCACCACATCCGCTCGCGCTTCTATCTCGCCGCTGAGGCGATGCGGACCAAGGACTATGCCGACGCGGTGACGCAGTGGACCGGCCTCATCGCTCTCGGCACGGGCAATGAGACGTGGCTGCCGACCGCCAGGGCCGGCCTCGCCGCCGCCGAGGCCGGGCGCGACGGCAAGCCGCTCCCCACTGCACGGAGCCCGAGCGAGACGGCTTCACCCGCCATCCGCCAGATGGTTGAGGGCCTGTCCGAGCGCCTCGCCAAATCCGGTGGGTCGCTCGACGACTGGACGCGGCTCGTGCGCTCGCAGATCGTGCTCGGCGATCTCGCCAAGGCCCAGACGGCCTATGATGCGGCGCGAAAAGCGTACCCGGATGCGGCCGATCGCGCCGAACTCGACGGGCTCGCGGCACAGGCGGGGCTCAAGCTCGACGGAGGCAAGCCATGACCAGCGAACCCGCCACCGGACGGCCGGTGGCCCCGCGGCCGACCAGCCGCCGCCCCATCGGGCGCAAGCAGAAGCGGCTGCTGGTTATCGGGGGCGTCGGCGTCGTGCTGGCAGTGGCGCTGGCGCTGATCCTGATGGCCCTGGGCAACCAGATCGTCTACTTCTATACGCCCAGCGACATCGCGACCAAGCACGTCGTCGCCGGCGAGGCGATCCGGCTGGGTGGCATGGTCAAGGATGGCACGTGGAAGAAGGATGGCGACGCCAACAGCTTTGTACTGACCGACGGCAAGGGCGAAATCACCGCCCATTTCAGCGGCATCCTCCCTGATCTTTTCCGCGAAGGGCAGGGCATCGTGGCCGAAGGCACCATGGCACCCGACGGCAGCTTCATGGCGACCAATGTCCTCGCCAAGCACGACGAAAACTACATCCCGAAGGAGATCGTCGACGAGATGAAGAAGCGCGGCGACTGGCAGCCCGATAATCCGCAGGCCGCCCTGGGGGGCGCATCGTGACTATCGAGCTCGGCCATTTCTGCCTGATTCTCGCCTTCGCCATCGCTACCGCATCGGCGCTGGTCGGCTTCGCGCTGTGGCGCGCCGAGGGGCGCGTCGCGCTGTTCGTGCGGCAGGCGGCCGTGCTGCAGTTCCTGCTCGTCGGCCTCGCCTTTGCGGCGCTGATCAACGCCTTCGTCACCTCCGACTTCTCGCTGTCGCTAGCCTATCAGCATTCCCATTCGCTGATGCCGCTGATCTTCCGCATCACCAGCGTGTGGGGCAGTCACGAGGGCTCGATGGTGCTCTGGATCTCGATCCTCGTCACTTTCGGCGCGGCGGTGGCCGTGTTCGGCCGCCATCTGCCGCAGGACCTGTTGACGCTGGTCCTGTCGTCGCAAGCACTGCTGGCTGCCGCCTTCACCGGCTTCACGCTGTTCACGTCGAACCCGTTCCTGCGCCTCAATCCGGCGCCACTCGAAGGGCAGGACCTCAACCCGATCCTGCAGGACATCGGCCTCGCCATCCATCCGCCGCTCCTCTACACCGGCTATGTCGGCTTCTCGATCTGCTTCAGTTTCGCCATTGCCGCCCTGGTCTCGGGCCGCATCGATGCCGCCTGGGCCCGCTGGGTCCGGCCGTGGACGCTGCTCGCCTGGTGCTTCCTGACGCTCGGCATCGCCATGGGCTCTTACTGGGCCTATTACGAGCTCGGCTGGGGTGGCTGGTGGTTCTGGGACCCGGTCGAGAATGCCAGCTTCATGCCGTGGCTTGCTGGCACCGCGCTGCTGCATTCGGCGCTGGTCATGGAAAAGCGCAACGCGCTGAAGATCTGGACGATCTTCCTCTCCATCATCACCTTCTCGCTGAGCCTGCTCGGCACGTTCCTGGTGCGCTCCGGCGTGCTGACCTCGGTGCATACCTTCGCCACCGACCCGACGCGCGGCGTCGTCATCCTCGCCCTGCTGGCGTGTTTCATCGGCGGCGCCTTCACGCTGTTTGCCTTCCGTGCCTCGGCGCTCCGCGTCGGCGGCCTGTTTGCCCCGGTGAGCCGGGAAGGCATGCTGATCCTCAACAATCTGTTCCTCATTACCGGGCTCGCCGCGGTGCTGGTCGGGACACTCTACCCCCTGTTGCTCGAGGCGATTGCCGGCAAGACCATTTCGGTCGGCGGGCCGTTCTTCAACCTGACCTTCGGCACCCTGATGGTGCCGCTGCTGCTGTTGCTGCCGCTCGGGCCATTCATGGCCTGGAAGCGGGGCGACCTCATCGCCGTCACCCAGCGCCTCGGCTTCGCGGTAGCGCTGGCCGTGCTCGGCGGCATCCTGGTCCTGGCATGGTCGGGCTGGACGATTTCGCTCGCGCCATTCGGCATCCTGCTCGGCTTCTGGGTCGCCTTCGGCGCCATTGCGGAACTGGTCGACCGCAGTCGGCTCGGCCGCATCGCACCGGCCGAAAGCTGGCGGCGGCTTGCCGGCCTGCCGCGCAGCGCATTTTCGACCACCATCGCCCATTTTGGCGTCGGCATCGCCGTCATCGGCATCGTGGCAACCTCCGCCTGGTCGGGCGAACTGGTCACCACCCTGTCGCCCGGGCAGAGCGCGACCCTGTCCGGCTACGCCATTCGCTTCGACGGCGTCGACGACGCGCCGGGTCCCAACTACAGCGCCGAACGCGGCCACTTCACGCTGACTGCCCCGGGGGGCGGCACCAACAGTGTCGAGGCCGAAAAGCGCGTCTATACGGTGAGCCATCAGCCCACGACCGAAGCCTCGATCACCACCTATGGCTTCTCCCAACTCTATCTCCAGCTCGGCGAAAAGGGCCGCGACACCGCCTATGTGGTGCGCATCTGGTACAAGCCGTTCGTCACCTTCATCTGGTTCGGCGCCATCCTGATGGCGCTCGCCGGCTTCCTGTCGCTGACCGACCGGCGCCTCCGGGTTGGCGCGCCGCGACGCCGGGTGGTGCCGGCAGCCATGCCGGAGGCCGCCGAATGAAGCGCTTCGCCGGCCTGGTGCTGGCGATCCTGTTCATCTTCGGCCCATCGCTGGCGCAGGCGCTGGAGCCGAGCGAGATCCTTGCCGATCCGGCGCTCGAAGCGCGGGCCCGGACCATCTCGCAGGGCCTGCGCTGCCTCGTCTGCCAGAACGAGTCGATCGAGGATTCCGGCGCCGACCTGGCCCATGATCTGCGCGTGCTGGTGCGCGAGCGGGTCAAGGCCGGCGACACCGACGACCAGGTGCGTCAGTACATCGTGTCACGCTACGGCGAGTTCGTACTGCTCCGGCCGGTGCTGGCGCCCCACACCCTGATCCTCTGGTTTGCGGCCCCGGCGCTGGTGCTTGTCGGCATCGGCGTCCTGGTGGTGCTCGCCCGGCGCCGGCGCGACCCGCTGCCGACCGATCTCAGCGCCGAGGAGGCCGAGGCGCTCGAGCGGCTCGGTGCGCCTGAGCCGGCCGACGACCCAGGCGCCGTGCAACGCTGAGGTCGGTCTCCGATTTCGCAAAGGCCCTCGCGCCGGCCGTCACCCGGATGTTTCGCTTTGTAACCGTCATGCCGTTCGGGCAAGCCGGGGTTTCCACGCTTGGCCGCCGGCGACTCATCCCTCAGGGCCACCTTCGATCGCCGAAATTGCAGCGGAGCCGGGCGATTACGGATTCCTGTTGCAACGCGCGCGAAACCGCCTCACCCTTCTTCGGCGGCCCTTGCCGGCACCTAACCCGCTGCCCCATTTCAGAAATTTGTCGATACAAATTTCCAGTTGACGTTTTTGAATTTTGATACTTACGAAACCGTAATTATAGCGCCACATCGCGGAAAGGCGCTCCCCTTCATAACCCTCGCCATTCTGTTGGGAGCCCGTTTGAAGGAGTATGGACTTATGCGCTCGACTTTCCTGTCTCGCACCCGTCGCTGGATCGGCGCATCGGCGCTGGCCGTCATAATCGGCCTGAGCGGCGGCGCTTCGTTCTTTGTTGCCACCAGCCAGCATGCCACCGCCGATGTCACCGCGACCACCGGCAAGGTGCAAAATGCCGCGCAGATCACGGCCCCGTCGGTCACGGCACCCGTCAGCTTCGCCGATCTCGTCGACACCGTGAAGCCGGCCGTTGTGTCCATTGTCGTCGAGGCTCAGGGCCAAGACGCCAGCAGCGATGACAGCGGCTCGTTCAACAACCAGATTCCGGACCTTCCGGACGACAGCCCGCTGAAGAACTTCTTCGACCAGTTCCGGCGTCATGGCCAAATGCCGCAGCAGAAGCCGCATAAGTACATGGCGGCCGGCTCGGGCTTCGCGATTTCCGCCGACGGCTATTTCGTCACCAACAATCACGTGGTGAAGGATGCGTCAAAGGTCACCGTGCAGTTCAGCAATGGCGACGAGAAGCCGGCGACCATCGTCGGCACCGATGCCAAGACGGATCTTGCCGTGATCAAGGTCAGCGGTCTTACGGACCAGCCGTTCGTGAAGCTGGCGGACACGCCCCCGCGCGTTGGCGACTGGGTGATGGCGGTTGGCAATCCGTTCGGCCTTGGCGGCACCGTGACCGCGGGTATCGTTTCGGCGCTCGACCGGGACATCGGCGGCAACTCCGACGACAGCTACATGCAGATCGATGCGGCCGTGAACAGCGGCAATTCGGGCGGCCCCGACTTCAACCTCAAGGGTGAAGTAGTGGGCGTCAATACCGCGATCTTTTCGCCCAATGGCGGCAGCGTCGGCATCGCCTTCGCCATCCCCGCCTCCACCGTCAAGCGGATCACTACCGATCTGATCAAGACTGGCACGGTGACGCGCGGCTTCCTCGGCGTCGGCATCCAGGACGTGACGCACGACATCGCCGACAGCGTCGGGCTGAAGACCGCCAAGGGCGCCCTCGTCACCGAGGTCAACAAGGACACGCCGGCCGAACGGGCGGGCATCAAGTCGGGCGACATCGTTACTGCCGTCGATGGCGAGCAGATCGAGGGAGCCCGCGCGCTCTCCCGCGTCATTGGCTCCAAGGCACCCGGCACCACTGTCGATGTCACCATCTGGCGTGACAATGCCGAGCAGCACATGTCCGTGAAGCTCGACACGCTGAAGGCGGCTGACACCAAGGACAAATCGACCCAGAAGCCCGCGCCCGACGAGAACAGCACCGCGCCGGTGCAGTCGAGCGTTGGCCTCACCCTGGTGCCGAACTCCGACGGTCCGGGCCTGCTGATCCAGGACATCGATCCGGACAGCGTCGCCGCTAGCAAGGGCTTTGAGGTGGGCGACACCATCCTCATGGTCGACAAGAAGGATGTGAACTCCGCCAAGGCGTTCCAGAGCGCGATCGATGCGGTCAAGTCCAGCGGCCGCAGCACCGCCCTGATCAAGGCGGAGCGCGACGGCAATCCCCGCTACATCGGCCTGCCGCTCAGCGACAAGTAGCCGCACATTGAAGCTCCGGCGTCGCATATCGACGCCGGAGCGCTTCTCTTTTCGGGCTGGACGAGACTATTCAAAGAGCGAGAGCCCCATCGTGATCAAGTCATGATGGGAAAGGCGCCGGAAACGCGGTCATGAAGATCCTGCTCATCGAAGACGATCGCGAAGCGGCCAGCTACCTGATGCAGGCGCTGGACGAGGCCGGCCATGTCACCCACCACGCCGCCGACGGCGAAACCGGCTACGCCATGGCCTCCGGCATGGACTACGACGTGCTGATCGTCGACCGCATGCTGCCCCGTCGCGACGGGCTGTCGATCGTGGAGTCCCTGCGGGCGGAGGGTAACAAGACTCCGGTGCTCATCCTCTCCGCCCTCGGCGAAGTCGACGATCGCGTGACGGGCCTCAGGGCAGGGGGCGATGACTACCTCACCAAGCCATACGCCTTCACCGAGCTGCTGGCGCGGGTGGAAGTGCTGGCGCGCCGCTCCAGCCCCGGCGAAGCTGCCACCAGCTTTACCGTCGGCGACCTGAGCCTCGACCGGCTGAGTCGCAAGGTCGAGCGCAATGGCGAGCCCATCCTGCTGCAGCCACGCGAGTTTCGCCTGCTCGAATACCTGATGAAGAACGCCGGCAAGGTGGTGACTCGCACGATGCTGCTCGAGAACGTCTGGGATTACCACTTCGACCCCCAGACCAATGTCATCGACGTTCACATGTCGCGCCTCAGGTCCAAGATCGATCGCGGCTTCAAGACACCCCTGCTGCAGACGATCAGGGGCGCCGGATATATGATCCGTGAGTAGCATCGGCCGTCTCGGCCAGTTGCTGAGGACCACAACGTTCCGGCTCACCGCGGTCTTCATCCTCATCTTCATCGTCTTTTCGGTCCTGCTGCTCGCCTTCATCACCTTCCAGTCCTCGATCATCATCCAGCGCCAGCAGGCGGCCGATATCGACCGCGAAGTGCAGCGGCTGGAGGACGTGGAACTGCATCAGGGCATTCGGGCGGTGGCGTTCGCCGTCGATCGGCTGGCCGCCGAGCCCGGCCCCGGCATCTACTATCTCGGCGACGCGAACGGCCAGATGGTGGTCGGCAACGTCAACACCTTCCCCCAGGCAGTGCTGCGCCAGCAGGGCGTCCACAGCTTCAACTACGCCCGGCCGCGCCTCTTCAGCTCGGAAGGGGACAGCGACAATACCCCCCCGCGGCCGGGTTATGCGGTGGTCCGTTCGGTGGCGCTGCCGTCGGGTTTCATGCTGGTGGTGGGACGCGACGTGGTCGAGCGGCGCGGCTTCACCGCCATCATCTTCCAGGGCTTCTTTGCCGGCGTCATCGGCATTCTCGTGCTGTCGATCGTCGCCGGCGCGATCACCGCACGGCGGGTGTTGCGACGCATCGACGCCATCAACGCCACTTCCTCGACCATCATCGGCGGCAACCTGTCGGAGCGCGTGCCGGTGACGCGGCGTAACGACGAGTTCGACGGCCTCGCGACCAACCTCAATGCCATGCTCGACCGCATCCAGGGTCTGATGCAGGGCCTCAAGGAGGTAACCGACAATGTCGCGCACGATCTCAAGACGCCCCTGACCCGGCTCAGGAACAAGGCTGAATCGGCGCTGCGCGAAGGCGCTCGCGAGGACGAGCGGCGCGAGGCCCTCGAAGTCACCATCACCGAGAGTGACAAGCTCATTCGCACCTTTAACGCGCTGCTGATGATCGCCCGCGCCGAAGCGGGCGCCCCCTCGGGCGCGCTCACCGACGTCGACGTCAGCGCCGTGGTCGGTGATGTCGCCGAGCTCTACGGACCGGTGGCCGAGGACGCGGGGACGACACTCGATTCGCAGGTGGCCGAGGGTGTGCACCTCAGGGCCAACCGCGAACTGCTGGGGCAGGCAATGGCCAACCTGATCGAGAACGCGTTGAAATATGGCCGCCCTGAGCCGGGCGGGGCGGGCCACATTGTCGTCGCCCTCAAGCAGGTGGGCGGCCGGGTCCGCATCGAGGTCGCCGACAACGGTTCCGGCATCCCGGTCGAGGATCGGCTGCGCGTGCTGGAGCGCTTCGTGCGGCTGGAAAAGAGCCGCACCGAGGCCGGCTCGGGCCTCGGCTTGGCCCTCGTCGCCGCCGTCGCCCGCCTGCATCGCGGTACCTTCAGCATCGAGGACAACAATCCCGGCGTTCGCGCCGTTCTCGACCTGCCGGCCGGCTAGGCAGGGCTTTGCACCGGCCTCCCGGCTTCCTGCGTCTCCCTCCCCCTTGCGGGGAGGGATGGGGTGGGGGTCCTACCCATGGCACTGAAATTGTGGGCCAGGCCCCTACTGCGCCGTGGTTTCGCCGACCCCCACGCCGACGATACTGCCGCCGCGCACCACATAGCCGAGATACTGCGCGTCGTTGGCGGTGCCGAGGCCGTCCTTGGCGGGCCGGTCGGCGCGATAGCTGACGTCGCTGTGGCTGCCGACCGTCGCCGAGCCGAACCGCTCCTTGAGCTCGCCAAGGCTGGCGCCCAGTCCCGGAACGCCCAGTTGCGCCATCGGAAAGCCCTCCGGCGCCTTGTCGCAACTGCCGCCGGACGGGCCGGCCGATACCGCCACCATCATGATGAACTCACCGCCGCCAAGCGAATTGGACATCAGCCAGGTGGTCGCCTGCGGGCTTTCGTAGCACAGCCAGCGGGCGATGCCGGTGCCCCGGCCCTCCTCGTAGATGGTGCCACCAAAGGCGCGCTGCACCTCCTCGAGCCGGGTGCGCTGCAACTGCACGCGCAGCTTGCCGAGCTCGATGCCGCTGACCGCGAACCCCTTGAGGTTGGGGGCGCCGAAATGGAAAAAACTGTTGCCGAAGAGGTCGGCGCCTATGCCGGTGAGCCGCCCCGGATCGGCTTCGGCGGACCCAGCCGCAAGGCTCGCCACGAGGGCTATCAGCAGGGCAGCACGATGCGTCGTCATTTCGTCTCCGCGCGTCGGGGTTAGGCGGTAAACATAGCCTCGAATGCCGATGAAATCAGCTTACAAATGTTGTCGAATCGGCCCGGCGGTCGGTTGACGAGGTGCTGGCTGACGGGCCTATTGGCAGACGCGGCTTGCCGCTGCGATTTCGCCCGGCTATGCCAAGCCATGCTCGCGCTCAAGCCGTTGCCTGACTTGCCACATGCCGCCGTCGACGCCTGGCTTGCAACGCTGCCGCCGCCGGCTGCGGCGAGCTTGGCTTCGGCTCTGCCGGCCCTGGCGCCCCTGTTCGCCGCCGCGCCCTATCTGTTCGAGCTGGCGCAGCGCCATTTCGACTGGCTGGCCGAGGCCCTCGCAACCGACGCCGACTCGGCCCTCGCCAGCGTCCTCGCCGCCATTCGCGCCGGCGGCACCAACCTTGACGACGAGCCGCCGCTCGCCGCCCTGCTGCGCCGCGCCAAGGGGCAGGTGGCCCTGCTGGCCGCAATCGCCGAGACCGGCGGCGCCTGGAGCACGGCCCAATCGACGGCGGCCCTTTCCGACCTCGCCGATGCGGCCCTCGGCGCCTGCCTCGACCTGCTGACCCGCAAGGCAGCGGAGAAGGGACAGACCAGCGCCACCGGCGGCGGCGACTGCGGCCTCACCCTGTTCGCCCTCGGCAAGCATGGCGGTCGCGAGCTCAACTATTCCTCCGACATCGATATCGTCGCCTTCTTCGATCCGGCGATCGGCGTGCTTGCCGACCCGGGCGAGGCAACGAAATTCTACACCGCGATGATCCGCAGGCTCGTCGCGCTGATGGAGGATCGCTCTACCGGCGCCTATGTCTTCCGCACCGATTTGCGGCTGCGCCCCGATCCCGGCTCCACCCCGGTGGCGCTTTCCGTCGATGCGGCGCTCGCCTATTACGAGGTGCGCGGCCAGAATTGGGAGCGTGCCGCCTGGATCAAGGCGCGCCCCTGCGCCGGCGACCAGCGAATCGGTGCAGCGTTCCTCAAGGAACTGGCGCCCTATGTCTGGCGCAAGCACCTCGATTTTGCCACCATCGCCGATATCCAGGCGATGAAGCGGCAGATCAACATCGCGCGCAATGTCGGCATCGCCCGTGTGGAAGGCCACAACGTCAAGCTTGGCCGGGGCGGCATCCGCGAGATCGAGTTCTTCACCCAGACCCAGCAGCTCATTGCCGGCGGTCGTGAGCCCAGCCTGCGCGTCCGGCCCACCACCGAGGCACTGCGGGCGCTCGCCGCCGCCAACTGGATCGCCCCGCGGACGGCTGAGGAACTGATCGAAACCTACTGGTTCCTGCGCGCCGTCGAGAACCGCCTGCAGATGTTGCAGGACGCCCAGACCCACATCATGCCGGATACCCCGGCCGGCGTCGCGATCATCGCCCACCTCATGGGCGAACCCGATCTCGTAGCATTCGAAGCGCGTTACCTCGCCGCCTTGAATCAGGTGATGAACTATTATGCCGCGCTGTTTTCCGAGCAGGAAACGCTGGGCGATGCCGGCGGCAATCTGGTCTTCACCGGCAGCGACGACGATCCGGGCACCCTCGAAACGCTCGCCGGCATGGGCTTTGCCGATCCGCATCGGGTCTCCGAGACGGTGCGGAAGTGGCACTATGGCAGCTACGCTGCGACCCGTACCGCGGCGGCCCGGGCGCATCTGACCGAATTGCTGCCGGCCCTGCTGAAGAGCCTCGCCGCGGCCGGCGCCGCCGACGAAACGTTGGCCCGCTTCGACGATTTCCTGTCGCGCCTGCCCGCCGGCATCCAGTTGTTCGCGCTGCTCAGGGCGCACGAGCATTTGCTCCATTTGCTGGTGTCGCTGCTCGCCTCGGCGCCCCGGCTCGCCGAATCGGTCATCCACCGCGCCCATGTGATGGATGGACTGATCGATCCGGCCTTTGCCGATCCGCTGCGGCGTGGCGAGACCCTGGTCGAGCGGGTGGACGCCTTCTTCGCCGACGCCCGCGACTACCAGGAGGTCATCGATCGCGCCCGAATCATCGGCCAGGAGCAGAAATTCCTCATCGCCGCCGGGCTCGTCTCGGGCACGCTGAGCCCGCCGCAGGCCGCCGAACAGTTCACCGCGCTGGCCGAAACCCTGCTGAAGCGGCTGTTTGCGACTGTCCGCACTGAATTCGCCAAGCGGCATGGGGCCGTGCCGGGCGCCCGCACGGCGCTGCTCGGCTTCGGCAAGATGGCAAGCCGGGAGATGACCTTCACCTCCGACCTCGATTTCATCCTGCTCTATGATGGGGAAAGCTCGACGATGTCGGATGGCGAGCGGCCCCTCGCCGCCAGCCACTATTTCACCCGCCTGACGCAGCGCCTCGTCGCCGCGGTCAGCGCCCCGACCGCCGAGGGCGTGCTCTACGAGGCCGACATGCGGCTGCGACCTTCGGGCAATGCCGGGCCGCTGGCGACCAGCCTTGCCGGCTTTGCCGACTATCACCGCGACAGCGCCTGGACCTGGGAGCATCTCGCGCTGAGCCGCGCCCGCGTCGTGGTCGCCGAAAACGGCATGGCGCAAAGCGTCGAGGCGGCGATCGAAGGCCAGATCGCCGCGCCGCGCGACGCCGCAAAGACCATTGCCGACGTGACCTCGATGCGTGCGCTGATGCTGCGCGAACGGCCGCCCCGCCACGCCTTCGACCTGAAGCTCGCGGATGGGGGCCTGGTCGACCTCGAATTCATCGCCCAGTCGGCGCAATTGCTCATCGGCAAGTCGCTGGGTGTGCCACAGGCGCCTACTGCCGTGGTGCTGGAGCGGTTGGGCGCGAACGGCGTGTTGGCGGAAGGTGCCCGTCTCGCCGAAATCCACGGTGTCTATTCGGCGGTGCTGCAGGTGGTGAGCGCCGCACTGCTCCACCCCTTCCGCGACGAGGAATGGACCGCCCCGTTCAAGGAATTGCTGGCGCGGCTCACCCACTACCCGAGCTTCAGCCGCCTCGCCGACGACCTTGCGGCGATGCGCGACGAAGTCGGCGCGGCGGCGGCCAAATGGTACGGGCAGGCG
>Ga0207657_10005522_pt1 | contig 13205 bp, 16 predicted proteins | sample KBSC33metaG_FD_184316 | JGI IMG/M metagenome (GOLD analysis project Ga0207657, IMG submission 184316) | Corn rhizosphere microbial communities from Kellogg Biological Station, Michigan, USA - KBS C3-3 metaG (SPAdes) (version 2) | ecosystem: Host-associated > Plants > Roots > Rhizosphere > Soil ...
GGTCGCCGCGGCTCGTCGTCGTGGCGCTCGGCGTGCTGGCTGCGATCGACCTGCCGTTCCTCGTCTACAAGGGCGCCGTCGGCTGGTTCTAGGCGAGAGGCCAGGCGACGACGGCTAGTGTGCTCCTGTGCCTCGCCGTATGGTCTCGATCGCTTCAGCGCCGGGTTGGAAGGCGCGGTTCCTCGCCAAGGACGAGCCGGGCGAGTCTCGGGTGGTCACCCTTGTCTCCTGGGCGCTCGTCGAGGACACGGGCGGCACAGCCGAGGTCGTCGGCATCGTCCAGCGTGCGGCGACGGCGGAGAAGCCGAACGGCTGGCTCGGCTTCGCCGACGAGGTCGAAGGCTTCCTGGACTACACCTTCACCGGCTCGCCCACGCCGAACTCCTAGCCGGCGACGGCCTCGAGCACCTGCTCGGGGATGTCGAAGTTCGCGAACACGTCCTGCACGTCGTCGTTGTCCTCGAGCTGATCCATCAGGCGTAGCACCTTCTTCGCGTCGCTCTCGTCCGCGACCTCGACGGTCGTCTTCGGGAGCATCGTCAGCTCGCTCGACTCGATCGTGAAGCCCGCGGCCTCGAGTGCCTCGCGGACGGCGCCGAGCTGCTCGGGCGCCGTCAGCACCTGATACGACGAGCCGTCGAGCGAGACGTCGTCCGCGCCCGCGTCCGCAGCGGCGAGCATCAGCTCGTCCTCGTCGACGCCGCCCGCCGGCACGAGCACGACGCCGCGCCGCTCGAAGAGCCACGCGACGGCGCCCGAGCCGCCGAGGTTGCCGTCGTTCTTCGCGAACGTATGGCGCACGTCGCTCGCCGTGCGGTTCCGGTTGTCGGTCAGCGCCTCGACGATCACTGCGACGCCGCTCGGGCCGTAGCCCTCGTAGACGACGGTCTCGAACGTGCTCGTGTCCGAGTCGGCGCCCGAGCCCTTCGCGATCGCGCGGTCGATGTTGTCCTTCGGCATGGAGTACGAGCGCGCCTTCTCGATCGCGTTCTGCAGCGCGAGATTCCCGGACGGGTCTCCCCCGCCCTCGCGCGCCGCGACGATGATCGCGCGCGTCAGCTTGGAGAAGAGCTTGCCGCGCTTCGCGTCGGCCGCGCCCTTCTTGTGCTTGATCGACGACCACTTGCTATGCCCCGACATTCATTGCCTCCCGCACCTGGTTCAAGAAGAGCTCGTGGATCCGCGTGTCGTCGGTCAGCTCCGGATGGAACGCCGCGACGAGAATGCGCCCCTGCCGCGCGAGCACCGGATGCCCGTCGACCTCGGCGAGCACGTCGACGTCGGGCCCCGCCTCCGCGATCCACGGCGCCCGAATGAAGACCGCGCGCACGGGCTCGTCGCCGTGGCCGATGTCGATGTCTGCTTCGAAGCTCTTGACCTGCCGCCCGAACGCGTTCCGCTCGACCTTGATATCGGCGAGCCCGAGATGGTCGCGGTCGAGGATGATCATCCCGGCGCACGTGCCGAAGATCGGCTCGTCGAACGACCGCAGCGCCTCGTCGATCCCGTAGAGGCGCATCAGCCGCGTGATCGCCGTCGACTCGCCGCCGGGCAGGATCAGGCCGTCGAGCCCGTCGAGCTGCGCCGGGAGCCGGACTTCGACGGGCTCGGCGCCGAGGCGCCGCAGCACCGCCGCGTGCTCGCGGAAGTTGCCTTGCACAGCAAGGACGCCGATTCGAAGCGGCTTCTCCACGGGCGAATTGTAGAGGCCGCTAGCCGGGTCGCCGCCGCGCGACCACGAGGCCGAGCGCGACGAGCAGGAAGCCGGTGAACGCGTAGACGAGCGACGGCACCCAGCCGCGGTACTGAATTCCACTGAACGGCCCGAACGACGCGCTGCTCCCGCCGCTCGCCCATTCGTTCGAGTAGTGCGACGCCGCAGCCAGCAAGAGGAGCGCCCCGAGGACGGCCCAGCTCGAGCGCTCGGTGCGGTGGGCCATGCCGACGTAGATGAGCGCGACGACCGACATCAGCGCCCACTGCCAGTCGCCGCCGTGCCACCAGTAGAGGAGGCTGCCGCTGATCAGGAGGCCGCCGAAGAGATGGAGCCAGAACGCGGTCGGGCGCTCGCTCGAGCCGCCGGCAACCGTGTACGCGAGACCGACGACGAGCGTGACGACCGCAGACCAGCTGCCGCCGCCCGAGATCAGGTCGGTGACGAAGAGCCAGCCGAAGAGCACGGTGAGCGCCTTGATGAACGGGAAGCGGAAGCGGCGCGTGTCGGAGATCGCCGCGACGAGGATGAGCAGAAGCAGCGAGAGCCGCGCGACCGAGAAGCCCTTGAAGGGCAGATGCGACAGGTCGTGCACCGAGAGCCAGCCGAACCAGACCCACAACGCACCGACGAAGAAGCCCCAGGCGATCACCGACGCGAACGCGAAGATGCCCGCCGCGACCCAGCGGTCGTTGCGCTTGAACGCGTGCGCGATCCCGTAGAGCACGGCGAGGATGAGCAGCGCCCAGCCCGCGAACGCCGCGTGGCCGTACTGCACTGCGAGATACCCGAGCGCGCCGATCGCCGCGAAGAGCACGGTCAGCCCACCGGTGTAGACCAGGAACGAAGAGCTCTTCCAGACGGGCTTCGGCATGTCGGCCATTCGCCGACGGACGCTAGCCCCCTAGGCGGACGGCGCTACCAGCCGCGCGTCTCGAGCAGCTCGCTCGGATCGAGCGTCTGCGTCGAGATGCCGACCATCGGCTCACCGAGGCCGGCGGAGACGCGGGCGAGGATCTCCGCGTCCTGGAAGTGCGTCGTCGCTTCGACGATCGCCTTTGCGCGCAGCTCGGGGTCGCCCGACTTGAAGATGCCGGAGCCGACGAAGACGCCGTCGGCACCGAGCTGCATGCAGAGCGATGCGTCGGCCGGCGTCGCGATGCCGCCGGCGGTGAACGTGACCACGGGCAGCTTGCCGTTCTCGGCGACCCACCGCACGAGCTCGTACGGGGCCTGGAGCTTCTTCGCCTCCGCGTAGAGCTCTTCCTCGGCGAGCGAGGTGAGCTTGCGGATGTGACCGAACACGGAGCGCATGTGCGTGACGGCGTTGACGATGTCGCCGGTACCCGCCTCGCCCTTCGTGCGGATCATCGCTGCGCCCTCGCCGATGCGCCGGAGCGCCTCGCCGAGGTTCGTCGCGCCGCACACGAACGGAACGGTGAACTTCCACTTGTCGACGTGGTGCTCGAGGTCGGCGGGCGTCAGCACCTCGGACTCGTCGATGTAGTCGACTTCGAGCGCCTCGAGGATCTGCGCCTCGGCGAAGTGGCCGATGCGGCATTTCGCCATGACCGGGATGGTCACGGCCTCCTGGATCCCCTGGATCATCTCCGGGTCGGACATGCGCGCGACGCCGCCCTGGACGCGGATGTCCGCGGGGACGCGCTCGAGCGCCATCACCGCGACCGCGCCGGAGGCCTCCGCGATCTTCGCCTGCTCCGCTGAGACGACGTCCATGATCACGCCGCCCTTGAGCATCTCGGCGAGACCGCTCTTCACGCGCATCGTTCCGTACTCGGCCATGGACGGGAGTCTAGCGGCGGCGCTAGCCCTTGAGGCAGCGCGTGGCGGCGTCGGCTTCGTCGCCGTTCGGCGTCACCGTCCAGACGAGGACGGCGTTCCGGTTCGAGCTCATGATGTCCGAGATGTGCGGGCGCAGGCTCTTTGGCGCGTGCGCCTTGAAGGCCGCCTCGGTCGAGGGCACGGAGTCGGGTCCCGCGGTGAAGGCGATGGTGAGCACGTTCCCGGTAGCGGAGGTCGCGCGGATGCCGCCGAAGTCCGCGAACCCCGCGATGAACCCGACCTTCGACGGGCTCGTCGTCACGCCGGTGAAGCCGCTGCTCCTGAAGCACGGCGCCGACGCCTGCGCGGTGAACGGCTTCGAGTTGCGCACACCGCAGCCGGCCGCGACGAGCGCGACGAGGAGCGCGAGTCCGAGCCAACGGGCCACGCGGCGACTGTAGCCGCGCGGCAGGAGGGCCCAATGGAAGAATCGTCCCGTGCAGCCGTGGTCAAGGGATCTCGTCGGGCGCCTCGACGAGCATGAGCTCGAGAGCGACGCGCTCCGCGGCAACCTGCTCGGCGATCCGCACCGGCGGCCGCTCTGGGTCTATGTCCCGCCCGGCGCGGACGAGACGCCGCTGCCGGCGATCTACCTGATCCAGGGGCACACGGGCCAGGTCGACATGTGGCGCAACCGCGCGGCGTTCCGCCCGAACGTGCTCGAGCTCGTCGACGCGCTGTTTGCCGACGAGGGGTGCCCGCCCGCGCTCGTCGTCTTCGTCGACGCGTGGACGTCGTACGGCGGCTCGCAGTTCCTCGACTCGCCCGGTGTCGGCAACTACCACACGTATCTCTGCGACGAGGTCGTGCCGTTCGTCGACGCGACCTACCGCACGTTGCCGGGCGCGGCGCATCGCGGCATCGCCGGCAAGTCGAGCGGCGGGTACGGGGCAATGGTGACGCCGATGCTCCGCCCCGACCTCTTCGGCGGGCTTGCGACGCACGCGGGCGATGCGCTCTTCGAGCTCTGCTATCTGCCGGACGTCCGTGACGCCGTGCGCGCGCTGCGCGATGCGTACGACGGGTCGTTCGACGCGTTCTGGAAGGACTTCCGTTCGCGCCCGGCGTTCACGAAGAGCACCGACTTCCCGCTGCTGAACATCTACGCGATGGCGGCGTGCTATTCCGCGAACGAGGACGGGACGATCGACCTGCCGTTCGACACCGCGACCGGTGAGCTCGACGACGCCGTGTGGGCGCGCTGGCTCGCCTGGGATCCGGTGCGCATGGTCGACGGGCACGCCGACGCGTTGCGCGGGCTGCGGGCGATCTACATCGACTCGGGCAAGCGAGACCAGTTCTATCTCGACCTCGGTGCGGAAGGCTTCCGCCGCGCGCTCGAGCGGATCGGCGTCACCGACGTCTTCTTCGAGCTCTTCGACGGCACGCACTCGAGCATCGAGTACCGCTACCCGATCGCGCTGCGCTACCTCGCGGAACGCCTCCAGCCGACGTAGGTCGCGTTCCGCAGGTGTTGCGGCACGTCGCCGCGCTGGAGGCTGCCCTCGATCTGCGCGAGCACCTGCCCTCGGTACTCGGTCGTCGTCTTCCAGGTGTAGCTCTGCCTCTGCGGCATGAACGTGATCGCCTCGATCGTCCACGCGTCGGAGCGGACCGCGCGCGCGGCGGCAAGACCGGCGTCGAGGATGCGGATGAGGAGTCGCGGGATCAGCGTCACGAGCCACACGACCGCGTTCACGATCGCGATCTCGCCGGACGCCGCGGTCGAGGTGCCGGGGTCGTCGATCAGGTCCGTGTCCCACTCGGCCCGGTCGCCGACCTCGAGCTTGTAGGCGTAGATCTCCCACTCGCGTCCGTCCGGTGCAGTCAGCCGGACGGAGGGCCGAAACACGCTCACGAGGTTATTGTCGCCTCATGCGAGGGCTCGAGGGGAAACGTGTCGTCGTCACCGGCGGCACGAGCGGGATCGGCGAAGCGACGAGCCGCCGTTTTCTCGACGAGGGCGCGCGCGTCGTCGCGCTCGCGGTCGGCGAGGACGAGGTTGCAACGGCCGCGGAGCGGATCCCGGGAATCGAGGCGCTGCTCTGCGACGTCGCGGACGCGGACGCGGTCGAGGAGGCGTTCGCCGGCGCCGACGAGCTGCTCGGCGGAGTTGACGTGCTCGTCGCGAATGCCGGCATCTCGATCCGCAAGCCGTTCCTCGAGATCGAGGAGGCCGACTGGCGGCGCGTGCTCGACGTCAACCTCACGGGCGTGTTCCACTGCGCGCAGCAGGCTGCGCGGCGAATGGTCGTTGGCGACGGCGGTGTCATCCTCATGACCGCGTCGACGAACGGCCTGACCGGCCACCCGTTCTATGCGGACTACAACGCGTCGAAGGCGGGCGTGATCCTGCTCGCGCGCACGATGGCGCTCGAGCTCGCACCGACGGTGCGCGTGAACGCCGTGTGCCCGGGCTACGTGCTGACACCGATGCAGAAGTCGGAGTACACGGACGAGATGCTCGCCGAGGTGAACGCCGGCATCCCGCTCGGCCGCCACGCGACCCCCGAGGAGATCGCGTCCCTCTTCGCGTTCCTCGCGAGCGACGACGGCGCGTACTTCACCGGCGCCGTCATCTCGGTCGACGGCGGCGAGACGGCCTAAGTCGGTCGAAGCCCCGAACCTGGACAGGCCACGGTTCGGAGAACCGTCACGCCTTCGTGACGGACATTTCCACAGGCGGTGACAGTCACGGGTTACGGAACCGTCACGACTTCGTCACGAATGTGTAACGGGCGGGCGCCAGGCCAGGGCCAAAACGGACGCGGGCGGCGCCACGACCGCGGGTGCAGCCGTGGCGCCGAGTGCGCCGGTCCTTACTTCGAGGCGGCGCCGAGCCCGATCGGGCACGAGACGCCGGTGCCGCCGAGGCCGCAGTAGCCGTTCGGGTTCTTCGCGAGGTACTGCTGGTGGTACGGCTCCGCGTAGTAGAACGGCCCGGCTGCGGCGATCTCCGTCGTGATCTCGCCGAAGCCCGACTTCGCGAGCTCGCCCTGGAACATCGCGCGCGACGCCTCGGCAGCGGCGAGCTGCGCATCCGTCGTCGCATAGATCGCCGAGCGGTACTGCGTGCCGGCGTCGTTCCCCTGGCGCATGCCCTGGGTCGGGTCGTGGTTCTCCCAGAAGAGGCGGAGGATCTCCTCGTAGCTCGTCTCGTTCGGGTCGAAGACGACGAGCACCGCCTCGGTGTGACCGGTGCGGCCCGAGCAGACCTCTTCGTAGGTCGGGTTCTCCGTGTAGCCGCCGGCGTAGCCGACGGCGGTGGTGTAGACGCCGGGCGCGCGCCAGAAGACGCGCTCCGCGCCCCAGAAGCAGCCCATGCCGACAACCGCGGTCTCGAAGCCGTCGGGGAAGGGCGGGGCGATCGGGTTGCCGAGGACGTCGTGCCGGGCGGGAACGGGCATCGCCTCGTCGCGGCCGGGCAGCGCGTCCTCGGGCTGGACCATCGTGCTTGGCTTACTGAAGAGATACATGTCTCTTCAGTCTGCCCGAAGGGGATTTCGTTACGCGGCGGGCGCGCAGACGAAGAACGAGCGCGGCGCCTTGCCCGCGGGGCGAACCCCGACGTGCTGCTGCCCCTCGATCCGCCAGCCGCCGTAGCCCTCGAAGACGACGACGTCGCCCTCGTTCGGCGGGTCGGCGAGCTGCTTCTCGTCGATCGACCAGCGGCCGTCCGGGAAGACGAGCTTGAAGCTGTAGCGAACTGGTTTGGGCATCACCTGATGTGTCGGCTCCCGGAGCAGCGCCGTGTATCCCTCGATGTGCGCCAGCGCGTCCGCGCGGCGTTGCCGGTCGGCATCAGTGCCGATCGCGTCGAGGCCCTGGCGGCTCGCGCGCAACACGCGCTCGAGCGCCTCGGCATTCCGGCCTGCGAGCTCTCCACCCACAACTATTGTCATCGCCCCCGCCACGTGGCCGCGCCTCCCCCAAAAGGGGATTGGTCCGGTCTGAACCGGGCTCAGGGCGACTGGACGGCGTTCGCCCAGTCGCTCAGGCGATCCGAGAAGCCCGGCGTGCCCGCACCGACCTCGACGACCGCGTCGGCGGGGACGTTCGCCTTCCGCGCCGCGGCCACGATCGCCTGCGCCGTCGGCGCCTCGTAGAGGCAGTACGTCCTGCGCCGGTCCGCGCTCAGGAACGAGAAGAGCCAGCGGACGCCCTCGTCTGCGTTGATCTCCTCGATCAGGTTGATGTCGCCGTCCGTCAGATCGAGCTGATCCGCGAACGTGCGCTCGATCATGAAGAGCGGCATCCGCGGATCGTAGCGAGTCGTGTCAGACCGACGCGAGCCGGTGGCGGTGGGCGTAGGACGCAGCCTCGGTGCGGTTCGCGCAGTGCGTCTTGCGGAGGATGCTGCGCACGTGGTTCGCCGCGGTGTGCTCACTGATCGTCAGCGCCTTGCCGATCTCGCGGTTGCTGAGGCCCCGCGCAACGAGCGCCAGGATCTGCGCCTCGCGCGGCGACAGCCCGTCCGGGAGCCCGGCTCCCGGCACCGCGGTGCCGAGCGCCTGGATCCGCGCGAGGAGCGTCGGCATGCCGATGCGCCCGGCGAGTGACGCGGCCTCGCCGAGAAGAACGGTCGCGCGCTCGCGGTCGCGCGCGAGCAGGAAGCGCCCGAACTCGTAGGCGGTGTGCGCGAGCCACGTTGCCGCGCCCATCTCGCGGTTGAGTGCGAGCGCCTGTTCGAAATGCTCCTCCGCGCGCTCCGACTCGCCTAGCGTCGCGGCGAGCATCCCGAGGTAGCGATCCGCGGCGCCGTAACACGAGACGAGGTGGCCGATCATCACGTTCGCACCTGCCAGCGGTTCGAGCTCGGGATAGACGAGCGCCGCCGCTACCTCGTCGTCGAGCGCGGCGCACGCGTCGGTCAGGTAGGTGAGCGAGGCGAGCCAGAGCGTCTCGCGGAACGCGTCGAGCCCGTCGGCCGCGATGGCCTCGAGCTCGCGCCTCGCCTCCGCCTCCATCCCGAGCTCGGCGAGGACTGCGACGAGACCGGGGCGCCACGGCCCGTGGCGCCCTCCCTCGCCGGCGAGGATCCTGATCACCGGCGCGAGCTCGGCGAGCCGGCCCTGCTCGCGACGAACGCTGAACATCTGGATCCCGTAGACGCCGGTTGCGTCGCGTCCGGTCAGCAGCCCGCTCCATTCGTGGGAGCGCAGGGCGAGCACCTCTGCCTCCGCGAGCCGCCCGTCGCAGAGCGCAAGCGCCGAGCCGTAGTGCTCAGCGACGTTGAGCCAGAAAGGCTGCGCGGTGCGCTCCGCCGTCTCGCGCAGCAACGCGACCTCACCGCGCGCGGACTCGAGGTCGCCAAGGGCGACGAAGGTGGGCGCCCGCCATGCGATCGCCTCGGCACGAACCTCCGTGTTGCCGAGCTCCACGCCGAGGTCTCTCGACTCCGTCAGCATGTCGAGGATCTCCTCGAGCGAGCTCGCCCCGAGCGACCAGTAGGAGCGCATCAGGACGGTGGCGAGCCCGACGCGATCCCGAAGGTGCCGCGCCATCGCGATGGCGTTCGTGCGGACGATCGCCCCGCGGGTGTAGTCGCCCTGGAAGTCGAGCGCCCGCGCGAGCCCGGCGAGAAGCCCGACCCGCAGCGCCGAGTTGCCGTCGCCGAGCGTCGCCGCCGCCTCCTCGAGCAGCTCGACCGCGCCCTGGTCTGCGAGGCCGGGGCGCCAGCAGGCATCCTCGAAACCGATCGCCGCGCGAGCGAGCAAGTCCGCGTCGTTCAGATCGCGAGCGATGTCGGCCGCGGCCTTGAACGCGTCGAGCGCGTCGAGCGCTTTCCCGCCGCGGTGACAGGCGTAGCCAAGCTCGACGAAGACCTCCGCCCGCTCCCCCATGTCGTCGATGCCCAACTCGAGCGCTGTTCGCAACCGCGTCGCGGCCTCGTCGTAGGCAAGCCCGGCGGAGGCAGCACGCGCGGCGAGCAGGTTGTACTCGGCCCCGCGCCCGGAGTCGTCGAACGGAGCCGCGGCGGCGAAGTGGTACGCGAGGTCGGCGAGCGCGCGGCCGGAGCGCTCTGCCGGCCCTTCGAGTGCGGCGCCGACGCGGAGATGGAGCTCCGCTCGACGCATCCGCGACAGGCGGTCGTACAACGCGCGCCGCACGAGCTCGTGCGTGAAGCGGTATGCGAGCGCCGTCGCGGAGAGCTCCTCGAGCATCCCGCTGCGAACTGCTTCTTCGAGCGCGGCGAGCAGCTCGGGCTCGCCGAGCTCGGTCGCGCGGCGCACGACGTCGAGCTCGAACTCCGACCCGGCGGCGGCGGCGAGCTCGAGCAGGTCCGTCGTGGCGGGCGCGAGGCGGGCAAGACGCTGGCTCACGACCTCGCGCACGCTCTCCGGGCTGATGTCGACGGCTCCGGTCTCGACGAAGGTGCGCCAGAGCTCGCAGACGAGGAACGGGTTGCCCTCGGTCAGGTCGTGAATCGCTTCCGCCAGCTCGACCCGCTCGCTCCCGGCGGCGCTGCGCACGAACTCGGCGACCTCGTTGCCCGAGAGCCCGCCGAGGTGCAGGCGGACGACGTCGTCGGAGCGGCGAAGATCGGCAAGTGTCTCGGAGAGCGGCTCGGTCACATCGCCGTCGGTGTCGCGGAACGTCGCGAGCACGAGCACGCGTGCGTGGCCGGCCGCACGCGTCAGGTGGCGCAGGAGCATGAGCGTGGGTGCATCCGCCCAGTGCCCATCCTCGAGCACGAGCAGCGCGGGCCGGTCGCGCGTGATACCGGTGAGCAGGTCGGTGACGGCGGTGTGCAGACGGTGGCGCTCGGTGTCCGGATCGGCCGCGACGGGCGGCGGGAGCTCGCCGATCCGGGCAGGCAGGTCCGGCAGGAGGCGCGTGAGCTCGCCGCCCGCCGCGCCGAGGGCCGCCCGCAGCTCCGCGGGGTCGGCGGTTCGCGCCAGGTGGTCGAGCGCTTCGACGAACGGCCCGTACGGGGTACGCACGACGGCGTCGCACGCGCCGTAGAGAACGCGCGCGCCGTCGCGTGCCATCTCGGCGGCGAACTCGCGGACGAGCCTGCTCTTGCCTGAGCCCGGCTCGCCGCCGAGCAGGACGACCCGGCGGCCTTCGCCTTCCGCCCGCGGCATGAGCGTGCGCAGCCGCTCCAGCTCGGGGGCGCGGCCGACGAACGGGAAGGTCGAGGTGGGACGAAGCGAGCCGGGGAGGTCAGGCATTTGTCTGGCCAGGGACGATAGTCAGATCTGATCATCCTGCGCGTCGCGCTGCCGGCCGCGGGCGCCGAAGAAGAAGGTCAACTCGCGCTATGTCGTGCCACGTGCGCGCTTTCTACGGTGGAGCAACGTCAACGAAGAACTCCAACCAAAGGGGGCAAGCGTGAGCACTGTCACGCCAGCACGCGCCGCACGCGAAGAGCTCACGGGCTTCGCAGGGCGGCTGATCGGGCCCGAGGACGGCGACTACGACGAGGCCCGCCAGGTCTACAACGCGATGATCGACAAGCGGCCGGCGCTGATCGCCCGCTGCAAGACCCCGGAAGACGTGGCCGACACGATTGCGTTCGCCCGGGAGCGAGGCCTGCGTATCGCCGTCCGCGGCGGCGGCCACAACGGCGCCGGGCTCGGCACCGTCGACGCCGGCGTCGTCATCGACCTCTCGTTGCTGAAGAGCATCGAAGTCGATCCGAAGGCGCGCACGGTGCGCGTCGGCGGCGGTTGCACGTGGGGCGAGGTCGACCGCGCGACAGGCGAGCACGGGCTCGCAACGCCGAGCGGGATCATCTCGACCACCGGCGTCGGCGGCCTCACACTCGGCGGCGGCCTCGGCCACCTGACCCGCAAGTTCGGGCTCACCATCGACAACCTGCTCGAGGCCGACGTCGTGCTCGCAAACGGCGAGCGCGTGCGTGCGAACGCCGAGGAGCATCCCGATCTCTACTGGGCACTGCGGGGCGGCGGCGGCAACTTCGGAGTCGTCACGTCGTTCCTCTTCCGCCTGCACGAGGTGGGCGACATCTTCGGCGGCCCGACGTTCTGGCCGGTCGAGGACGGCGCGGAGGTGCTCTCCGCGTACCGCGAGTTCATCACCTCGGCACCGCGGGAGCTGAACGGCTTCTTCGCCTTCCACACCGTGCCGCCGGGCCCGCCGTTCCCCGAGGAGATCCACCTCCGCGAGGTGTCCGGTGTCGTCTGGTGCTACGTCGGGTCGGAGCAGGACGCGGTGAAAGCGATCGCCCCGTTCCTCGAGTCCGTGCCCGAGCCGCTGATGCACGGTGTTCACTCGATGCCGCACGCGGCGCTGCAAGGAGCGTTCGACGGCCTCTACCCGGCGGGCGAGCAGTGGTACTGGCGCGCCGACTTCGTCAAGGAGATCCCCGACGAAGCGGTGAAGCTGCACGCCAAGTTCGGGGCGCAGATGCCGACGATGAAGTCGACGATGCACATGTACCCGATCGACGGCGCCGCGCACGACGTCGCGCCCGGCGACACGGCGTGGAGCTATCGCGACGCGAACTGGGGCTCGGTCTTCGCGGGCGTCGACCCGGATCCCGAGAACGTCGATGCGATCTCACGCTGGAGCATCGACTACCACGAGGCGCTGCACCCGTACTCCGCAGGCGGCGCGTACGTGAACATGATGATGGACGAAGGCCAGGAGCGCGTTCGGGCGGCGTACCGCGGCAACTACGAGCGGCTCGCAAGCGTCAAGGCGACGTACGACCCGGACAACGTCTTCCGCGTCAACCAGAACATCGAACCGAGCTGATCGGATGGAGCGAGAGAAGACGGGAATCGAGTTGCTCCTGAACGAGCCGGAAATCGTCGCCTGGCTCGAGCCGCGCCCGCGCGACGAGGACGACGACGACCCGCCGGCGGCGGCGTGATGCACACGAGGTGGCAAAGGCCGGGCCGCGGCCCGGCCTTCCTCGTGCGGCCGCTCCGGCACGGCGACGTGCGCACGGTGATGGGCGTCTTCAAGCGACTGGGTGAGCAGTCGCGCCGCGCGCGCTTCAACGGGCCGAAGCCCTGCCTGCGCTTCTCGGAGCTCAGGCAGCTCGCCACGGTCGACGCGACCCATCATGCGCTCGTCGCCTACGTCGAAGGCGACCCGCAGCCGGCCGCGATCGCGCGGCTCGTCCGCGACGGCCGCAGCGCCGAGGTCGCATTTGCGGTTGCCGACGAGTACCAACGCCGTGGGATCGGGTCGGCGCTCACGGCGGAGCTGCTCGCGGATGCGCGCGCCGCCGGCATCACGGAGATCACCGCGCTCGTGTCGAGCGACAACTCGGCTGCCGTCGCGCTTCTGCGGCGGGTCCTGCGCAGCCTCGACATCCGACACGAGGGTCCTGAGCTGATGATTCGCGCTCGCGCGTCTGAGGCACAGCGCCCGGCGCTCAGGCATCTAAACGCGCTCATGCACCTAAACGCGACAGAGCGGCCGCGATGAACCAAGCTCTGGAGGTGCCACCACCGCGAGCGCGCTGGAATCGATGACCGCGGCACCTTCTTCAGCCTTCCCCGGGTTAGGTAAGACGTGCTCCCCACGGGTTAGGTCAGGACGTGTCGCACGAACTGGGTTCCGGCGCGCTCGCGGCACCGCCTCTAGCTAGGAAGAGGTGAATGGGCCCGCCTGGACTCGAACCAGGGACCAAGGGATTATGAGTCCCCTGCTCTGACCAACTGAGCTACGG
>Ga0207657_10005524_pt1 | contig 13199 bp, 15 predicted proteins | sample KBSC33metaG_FD_184316 | JGI IMG/M metagenome (GOLD analysis project Ga0207657, IMG submission 184316) | Corn rhizosphere microbial communities from Kellogg Biological Station, Michigan, USA - KBS C3-3 metaG (SPAdes) (version 2) | ecosystem: Host-associated > Plants > Roots > Rhizosphere > Soil ...
CGGCCAGGCCCTCGGCAGAGCTCGTCGCGGACCGCGTCACGAACGGGCTGGGCGTGATGCCGTCCTTCGCCGGAAAGCTCTCACCCGAGGAGATCACTGCCGTCGCGGCGTACGTCTCGAGCGCGGCCGGAAAGTAGGATCGCCCGGTGCTCAGGATCAACGCAGGCGGATACGAGCTCACCGCGCGTCTCGAGGAGGCGGACGCTCCGGACACGGTCGCTGCGTTCCGGCGACTGCTGCCGCTCGAGTCGCGGATCATCCATGTCCGCTGGTCGGGCGAGGCCGGCTGGATTCCCTTCGGCGACCTCGACCTCGGGCTCGGCCCCGAGAACGCGACCTGCTATCCGCATCCCGGCGAAATCGTCCTCTACCCCGGCGGCGTCTCGGAGACGGAGATCCTGCTCGCCTACGGCTACGTCAACTTCGCGTCGAAGGCGGGCCAGCTCGCGGGCAACCACTTCGCGACGATCGTGGAAGGCAACGAGCACCTGCGCGAGCTCGGCAAGAAGTTCCTCTGGGAGGGCGCGCAGGAGATCGTGTTCCGCGAGGACTGAGGCCCGGCGTTCAGCGTCGCGGCACGATCAGGATCTTGCCCGAGCGTCCGCCGCTTGCCGCCGCTGCCACCGCATCCTTGATCTCGGTGACGTCGTACGTCGCGTGGACCGGCGCGTGGAGCTCACCGGCGGCGATGAGGCGGGCGACCTCGCCGACGAGGGCGCGGCGCTCGGGCTCGGGCGCCTGCCGGTACCAGCTCGCGAGCCAGAACCCCCGGACGGTCAGGTCGCGGAAGATGAACGCCTCCGGCTCGATCGTGCACGGCTCGCCGCTCATGCGGCCGTAGTTGACGAGCGTCGCGCTCCGGCCGAGGCACGCCGTGAGCCGCCCGGTCGCCGCCCCGCCGACCGCGTCGATACCGAGGCGGATCCTGGCGTCACCGATCGCGTCGCCGACGCGCCGCCGGAGGTCGTCGCCGTCGACCAGAACGACGTCCCCGCCGGCCTCGCGCACGACCGCAGCCGCCTCCTCGCGCCGCACCAGGCTCACCGTGCGGTGACCCCGGAGTCTGGCCAGCTGCACGAGGTACAGGCCCACCGCCGAGTTGGCCGCATTCTGGAGCACCCACTCGTCCTGTTCGAGGGTGACGAACTCGCTCAGGAGGAGTGCCGCCGTCGGCGGGTTGATCGTCATCATCGCGAGCTGCAGCGGGTCGGCCTCGTTCGGCAGCGGCACAAGCTGGGCCGCCTCGACGACGACGTGCGTCGACCAGGTGCCGCAGCCTGTCGGCAGGAGCACCAGCTGACCGACTGGCGGCCCCGACGTCTCCGGGCCGAGCTCGGCGACCTGCCCGACACCCTCGCGGCCTCCGATCGCCGGCAGCGGCGGCAACTGCCCGTACTCGCCGGTCAGCGTCAGGACGTCTGACGGGTTGATCGGCGCCGCGACGACCTCGACGAGCGCCTGGCCCGCGTCGAGCGGCGGTGTGTCGAGCTCGACCGCGTGGATCACGTCCTGCGGCACCGGGCCGCGTCGCTCGTACTGGGCCCTGATCACGATGGGCTTGCCTCCCTCATCCGTCGAGCTGGGTGCCGACTCCGCGCTCGCGGGCGCGCCGTACGACCTCGTGCCCGATGGCGAGGTCCCACGGCGCGATCCCGTTCGACTTGAAGACGACGACGTCGGTGTCGGCCTGCCGTCCGGGAAGCCCACCGGACACGATCTGGGCCAGCTCCTGCACCTCGAGCCAGTCGAGCTGACCGGCGGCGATCGGCTCGATGAGGTCGCCGGACTCGAGGCGGGCATCCTCGATCGAGTCGCAGCAGACGACCGTCGCGCGGGCGATCACCTGCGCGTCGAGCTCGCGCGCGCGGGGATCGTTCGCCCCGATCGCGCAGACGAGCGCGCCGTCGGAAAGCCAGTCGCCGCGCAGCACGGGATCCTTCGACGATGTCGCGGTCACCACGACGTCGCAGCCACCGGCCTCCGACGGAGATTCCGCGACGTCTGTCCCGTTGGCCTCCGCGAACGCCTCGGCGCGCTCGCGCGAGCGGCTGGAGACGACGACCCGCTCGATCGACGGCACGGCCGCGCGGATCGCGGCGAGCTGCGACTCCGCCTGCCACCCGGCACCGATCAGCCCGAGGCTCGCAGCCCCCCGCCGGGCGAGGTGCTTCGCCGCCACACCGCTCGCGGCGCCCGTTCTCACCTGCCCCAGCTTGTCCGCCGCGATCATTGCGGCGAGCGTCCCCTCCGCGAGGTCGAACAGGCAGACGACGAACTCGATTCTCCCCTCGACGAGGAGGTAGCTCTTCAGCCCGGCAACACCGAGCCCGCGGTCGGTGGCCGCCATCACCGCGAAGTAACCACCGTCCACGGCAAAGCGCCGTCGCGGCATCAGCTCGACCTGCCCGGCCGCCATCCGCCGGAAGCAGTCCTCGATCACGGGCACGGCGTCTGCCGGTGTCACGAGCGACCGGACGTCGTCCTCGGAGAGCCAGAGCGGCATCCGGCGAGTCTACGACGCGGCTCCCGCGCGACGTCGCGCGGCCGTGGTCAGCCGTCGAACGGCAGCGTGAAGTGGAACGCGCTGCCGCCGCCCTCCGCGGGCTCGACCCAGATCCGCCCGCCGTGCGCCTCGACGACCCGCCGGCACACTGCGAGGCCGATGCCGCTTCCCTCCACGCGCCGCTCGAGGCGGGAGAACATCGCGAAGATACGCCGCGCGTTCTCGCGGTCGATCCCGATGCCGTTGTCCTGCACGGTCACGACCCACTCTTCGCGGCCGCGCTCCGCAACGACCTCGACGCGCGGCGGGTCCTCGCCGCGGAACTTCAGCGCGTTCCCGACGAGGTTCTGCATGACCCGTCGGAGCTGTCGCGGGTCGGCCCGAACCTCCGGGAGGTCGCCCACGACGAGCGTCCCCCCCGACTCGGCGAGCTGGGGGCGGAGATCGGCGGCGACGGCGTCTGTGACGTCCTGGAGGGAGACGCTCTCGAGCACGAGCTCGCCCGAGCGCGCGTAGTCGAGCACCCCGTCCACGAGCTCGCGCGCTCGGTCGGAGGTCGCCCGCAGCTCCTGCAGCACGTCGGGCGCCGGAGGCTCGTCCGGCCGGAGCTCCAGCACCTTGACGAGCAGCGCGATCCCGGCGAGCGGCGCGCTCAGGTCGTGCGCGACGACGTCGGCGTAGGCGACGAGCTCGGCCTCCATCCGGCGGCTCGCGGTGACGTCGTGGAGGAACACGATCACGCCGTCGCCGAGCCGCGCTGCGCGGTGGAGGAACGTGCCGAGCATGTAGCCGTCGCCGAACGGCGTGTCGTAGGTCACCTCGCTGACCCAGGGCTCCCCTCGCTCACAGACGTCGACGTAGCCGTCGAACGCGCGACTACCGCGCATCCGTGGGAGCGCCTCCAGAAGCGTGTATCGGTTGGGTGTCTCGGGGGGAATCCGGAACCCGTTGACCATCGCCGGGTTCCCGTACCCGAAGGCGAAGTCGACCACCTCGCCGGAGTCCCGGATCGCCCACAGCACACCGACCGGCTCGGGAAACCCGTCGAGAAGCGCGCGAAACCCGTCCGCCCCGCGCTCTCCCAGCACCTCCACGAGCTGCCGGTCCTCACCCCACGGCTCGGCAACGAACTCGGCTCGCGCATCGCTCACGAGCGGAGAATACGAGCGGACCCAACACCTCGCCGGTGACGCGTGCGTCTGCTCCTGTGGCCGGCGGCCGGCTCTGCGTCCGCCGCCACGACGCAGACGTACCTCTCGCGCGTAACCGGGCTAGCGAGCGCTGCCGGTCGTGCCGCGTGGCGCTGCGCGGACGTGCATTCGCTGTCCGTGGCTGCCGTGGACGCTCAGGATCTCGACTGGCTCATCACCTGATGGGCCGAACCAGTGAGGCAGGCGAGTGTCGAACTCGGCGACTTCGCCCGGCCCCATGGTGATGTCGTGCTCGCCGAGGATCAGGCGCATCTGTCCCGATAGGACATAGAGCCACTCGTAGCCGTCGTGGGTGCGTAGCTCGCGCTCTCGCTCAGGCGGGATGACGACCTTCCAGACAGCCAGCCCATTCGACTGCTGCGTGAGTGGGAACACCAGGCGCCCGTTGCGGGTGCGGGGCTTGAAGCGGATGCGGGGGTCGCCGACGTCGGGGGCGCCAACCAGCTCGTCGAGGGGGACTTGGTATGCCTGGGCGAGGGGCAGCAGCAACTCGAGGCTTGGCTTTCGTTGCCCGCTCTCGAGCCGGGAAAGCGTGCTCTTCGAGATGCCGGTCTGGGCGGCGACGCCGGTCAGGGTCAGGCTGCGACGAGTGCGGAGCCGCTTCAGGCGCGGCCCGACCTCGGCGAGAACGTCTGGGATAGCGGGCGCCTGCTCCACGCGCTCACGCTACTGAGCGTTCCCAGAAACAGCAACGAAAGTGGCGCGGCCCGCTTCGTCCCGGCAGGGTCGTCTCCATGGCAACAACCACCCATGACGTAGCAATCGTCGGCGGAGGCGCAGCCGGACTGAGCGCAGCTCTCGTGCTCGGACGTGCTCGCCGCCGCGTCGTCCTGATCGATGCGGGCGAGCCGCGGAACGCGCCCGCGAGCCACATGCACGGCTTTCTCTCGCGGGACGGGATGCCGCCCGCCGAGCTGCTGGAAGCCGGCCGCGCCGAAGCGGCCGGCTACGGAGTCGAGTTCCACTCCGGCCATGTCGTCTCGCTCGAACCCGGCTTCGCAGTCACGCTCGAAGACGGCGAGAAGTTCGAGGCAAGACGGCTCCTGATCGCAACCGGTGCGACGGACGAGCTGCCGTCGATTCCCCGCCTCCAGGAGCGCTGGGGCCGCGATTTCCTCCACTGCCCCTACTGCCACGGCTGGGAAGTACGCGATCAGCCGCTTGGGGTGCTCGGCACCGGCCCCGGGTCGGCTGAGCACGCCCAACTCATCCGCCAGTGGACGGACGACCTGATCTTCTTCACGCACTCGCACGCCATCACCGACGCGGAGCGCGACGAACTCGAAGCGCGCGACATCCGCGTTGTCGATGGCGAGGTTCGCGAGCTGGTCGTCGAGGACGATCGACTGAGGGGTGTGGTGCTCGGCGACGGTCGAACCGTTGAGCGAGCCGCGCTCTTCATACGGCCCGAGATCCGCCCGCGTCTCGACGGTCTCCTGAAGCACCTCGGCTGCGACACCGACGATCTCGGCTTCGTTCGTGTCGACAACGTCGGCAGAACGAACGCCCCGGGCGTCTGGGCGGTCGGGAACGCCGCGAACCCGCGGGCGCAAGTGATCACCGCGGCAGGCGAAGGATCATCCGCCGCGATCTCCATCAACACAGACCTCATCCAGGAAGACATCGACAACGCGCTTCACGCGGCGCCAAAGGGCAGCCGCCAGCGATCGAAAGGAGTCGAATGACGAATCCGCCTGAGCACTCCCCGCAGATCCCGCCGCCGAGCAAGCATCAGCTCGCTCTGATGATCTGGCTCTGCGTCTTCCCGACGCTGACCGCCATCAACTTGGCGTTCGGTGACTGGCTTCGCACGTTGTCGCCGGTCACGCGCACCTTCGTGCTTGCCACGATCGCGGTGCCGATCGTGATCTACGGGCTGATGCCGCACCTGCACCGCCTGCGCAGTCGTCTTCTCGCGAGCAGTCGAGCGAACCGACCAGGGCGCGAACCACGGTCTTGAACGTGTTTCCTCACGAACCTAGGATCGTCACTTCAGCTACGCGGCAGGGGTCTCCACACTCACCACCCGGAAAGGGGTCAGCATGACCACTGACCAGAAGCGAGCGCGCTGGTTCGGCGTGCTCTATCTCATCACCTTCCTCACGTCGATCCCGGCGGCGCTCCTCTATCGCCCGGTGCTCGACGACCCCGTGGCTTACATCGCCGGTGCCGGGCACGACAAACGGATCCTGTTCGCCGCGTTCCTGGAGTTGCTGCTGATCATCGCGAACATCGGCACGGCCGTCGTGATCGTGCCGATCATGTGGCGCCGCTACAAGGAGCTGTCGATCGGCTATGTCACCGCGCGGCTGGTCGAGTGCACCTTCATCCTCGTCGGCGTCATCTCGGTGGTCGCGGTCGTCACCCTGAGGAACCAGTCCGCGGGTGCCAACGAGGGGACGGTCGCCTACACGCTCGCGGCGGTCAAAGACTGGACGTTCCTGCTCGGCCCGGGTTGGGTCGTCGGCTGGGGGAACGGCCTGATCCTCGGCTACATGATGTATCGCTCTCAACTCGTGCCCCGGCCGTGGCCGTGGCTCGGGATGATCGGGGGGCCGCTGCTCATCCTCACCGGGACGGCCATCCTGTTGGGCGGCAACCATCCGAGCAGCACGCTGCACGGGCTGCAGGGGGTCGCCACGATCCCCGAGGCGCTCTGGGAGTTGTTCCTCGGCGTCTACTGCACGATCTGGGGCTTCAGGAAGGACGCGCCGATCCTGTCCGAGGCGGATGAGCGAGACACCGCCATGCCGACCGCAGCACCGAATCCGGCATGACGACTCAAGCCGTCGCCGCGCCGCACATCCCAGCCGCGAGCGACGAGGCGCGCTCACACCGGCTGCTCGGCTTGTCCGGGATCATCTTCGTCCCGCTCTTCCTGGTCGGCTGGTTTGCAAGCGGCGGCGTGACCCCCCACTACGGCGCTGCAGACCAGGACTGGGTGAAATGGGCACACGACAACCAGTGGAACGGCCGCATCAGTGCCTTCGCAATGCTTCTCGCGGCCTTCGTCTTCCTCTACTTCATGTCCGGTATTCGAGCTGTGTTCGCGAGTGCGGGGTCCCGGAGTCGCGGGTCGGCGCGCCTGGGCCGCGTCGCCTTCGCCGGTGCCCTGATCGGTGTCGGAGCAATGGCCATGGCACTCGTCACAATGGCCGCCGCGAGTTCTGACGGCGCAAAGGTCGATCCCGCTGTTGCAAAGTCGGTGACGACGGGTGCTGCAGGGCCGTTCATGGTGGCGGCAATGGGGTTCGCGGCATTCCTGATGGCCGCCGGGCTCGTGACACTGCGAACGGGGGTCTTCGCTCGCTGGACGGGAATCGTCGCGGTCGTCGGGGCAGTCTCGTTCCTGATGACGTTCCTGGTCATCCTCGATGGGACGACTGACGGGAGCCCCTTCGGCTACGGGTTCTTCCCTGGCGCCGTGGCGCTCGTGACCTGGACGGGCGCTGCGAGCATCACCACATATCGCTCGACGGCGGCCTAGTGGCTGTGTAGCCGCGAGGCCGGGTTCCGCGAGGGCTAGGCGTTTCGCCTGCCCTCGCGACCTTCCACTTCCTCAGGCTTGCCTGCTGCTGCGAGCTGGTGGTCGCCGTGACCCGATCGAGCGGCCACGAGTGACCGCACGCCACAGCTGTATCCCTGGCCGCTCACGACGTTCAGGCGTGGCCCTGTCGCGAGGCACGGGCACCAATGTGTCACCCGGTCACGCTTTCGGTCGAAAGCACGGAGGCCGAATGTCGCCGTGCGGGATTGCATATCGTCAGGCTCAACCGCTTGGTTGAGCCATGCGCCCGGCACGATTCGAACGTGCGACCTCTGCCTCCGCAGGGCAGCGCTCTATCCCCTGAGCTACGGGCGCGGGGAGGGAATGAGTGTAGCGAGCGGTCGTCCCGCGGCTCAGGCGCCGAGCTGCGTGATGCGGCGCCCGGAGAGGTCGAGCGTCGCCTCGGCGGGGACCTCGCGCCGGACGTAGGCGAGCGCGACGACGCCGTGCTCCGGGTCGGGCGCTGCGCTCGTCACCCGCCCGACGGCCTTGCCGTCGAGCGCGAGCTCTGCGTCGTACGCCGGAAGCTCGGAGCCGTCCATCGCCAGCACGCGGAGACCGCGATTCGGATGCCCACGGTAGTGGAGCCGTGCGACCGGCTCCTGCCCCGGGTAGCAGCCCTTCGTGAAGCTGATCGTTCGCTCCTCGAGCCCCGCCTCGGCCGGCATCACGCGGTCGTCGAGCTCTCGTCCGAGCCGCGGCGTGCGCGCGATGATGCGAAGGCGCTCGAGCTCGTGCTCCCCGATCGGCTCCGCCTCCTCGGGCGCGTCCGCATCGAGGAGCTCGACTGCCGGCACGCCGTAGTCGCGGTTCGGGAGCGCGAGCTCGTTCAAGCTCGACACGAAGTCTTCCTCTGCGGCCCCGAGGACGACGACGGAGCGGTGCTCTTCCGCCTCGATCGCGCATTTCGCAGCGAAGCGGGCGCGGAGAAGCTCGCGGACGAGGCGTTCGCCTGCCTCCGGCTCGGTCAGGAGGAGGAAGTCGTCCTGCGCCCGGCGGAGGACGACGAGCGGTGCGACGATGCGCGCCTTCGGCGTCAGGAGCAGCGCCTCGCACGAGGCGCCGATGTCCAGCTCCTCGACCTCGTTCGACACCATTCGGTTCAGGTACGACGCGGCGTCCTGCCCGTTCACCGAAACGTAGGATCTCGGCCGAGCAGCGGCCTGTAACGTCGTCACCGTCATCGAGAACGAGGGTAGCGATCGTGTTCAGGAACAAGGCGGAGCGGAAGGTGCAGGACGCGGGCTACGACCCCGCGCGGTTGCCGCCCGGCCAGTACCTCACCGAGAAGTGGCCCGTGCTGCACGCCGGAGACGTCCCCTCCTATCCATCCGACCTGGCGGGCTGGGACTTCCGGGTCTACGGCGAGGTCGACGAGCCGCTCACGCTGACCTGGGACGAGCTCGATGGGCTGCCGAAGGAGACGGTCACGCAGGACATCCACTGCGTCACCCGCTGGAGCCGCTTCGACGCGGAGCTCACGGGCGTCCCGTGGTCGGCGATCCGCGAGCGCGTCGGGCAGGGCCCGAGTGCGCACTATGCGATCGCCCACGCGGAGGCGGGCTACACCGCGAACGTCCCCGCGTCGTTCCTGGACGCCGAGGGGGCGCTGCTCGTGACCCACGCCGACGGCGAGCCGCTCGCGCCTGAGCACGGCTGGCCGCTTCGCCTCGTCGTCCCGGGCAAGTACTTCTGGAAGAGCGCCAAGTGGCTCCGCGCGATCGAGCTGCGCGCGACCGACGCCCCGGGCTTCTGGGAGCGCTACGGCTACCACAACGACGCTGACCCGTGGAAGGAGCAGCGGTACGCGTTCTGACAGGGGAACGAGCCGACGACCCTTGCAATAGGTAGTTGCGACGCCGAAGGCGGCGCCTTCAGGGATCTGCCCCCGCCTACGGCGGGGGATCCGAGCGGCAGGAATCCACTCGGTGGATTCCTGCCTTGCGAACAAAAAGATGAGGCGGCCACTTGGGGGAGCGGCCGCCTCGGTGATACTGGGGAGGGTGGGTGCTATGTAGGTCGGCGTCCAGGGCCGGCGCATGAGTCCCTCGTTCGAGGGAACCGGCTCAGGCGGCGCTCACGGGGCCGAGGTGCGAGCCCAGCTCGACGCTCAGCGCGTCGGCGGTCGTTCCCTCGCGGGGGGCGAGGAAGATCGTGTTGTCGCCGGCGATCGTGCCGGCGATGCCCGGGTGGCCACCCTCGTCGATCGCCTGCGCGAGTGCACTCGCGTAGCCCGACGGCGTGGTGACGACGACGAGCGGGCCGGCCGGCTCGACGCGCGTCGCGTAGCGGCGCATCGCGACGCCGATCGCGCGGATCCGGTCGGCGTCGTCCGTGCCCGGCGCCGCGTACACGAGACGTCCGGACGGCGCGCGCACCTTCGTCAGCCCGAGGTCGTGGACGTCGCGCGAGATCGTCGTCTGCACGACGTCGTGGCCCTCTTCGCGGAGCGCGTCTACCAGCTCCGCCTGCGTGGAGATCGCGCGATCGCGGACCAGACGCAGGACTGCCTGCTGCCGCACGGTGTTCTTCATGCGAGCACCTCCTGCAGGACGCCGAGCGCCTCGTCGACCTCCGCCTCCGTGACGACGAGCGGCGGCAGCAGGCGCAACACGTCCGGCCCCGCCGTCAGTACGAGGAGCCCTCGGGCGCGACACTCGTCCACGACCGGCGACGCGTCGCGATCGAGAAGGCCGGCCAGGAGCAGTCCGCGCCCCCGCACCTCGCGCACGCCGGAGAGCTTCTCGAGACCCGCCGACAGCTGCGCTCCGCGCGCGGCGACGTTCTCGAGCAGCGCATCGTCGATCGCCTCCACGACGGCGCACGCAGCCGCGGAGGCGACCGGGTTGCCGCCGAAGGTCGAGCCGTGGTCGCCCGGCCCGATCGCGTCGGCGACCCCTTCCCGAACGAGCAGCGCGCCGATCGGCAGGCCGTTGCCGAGCCCCTTCGCCAGGGTCACGAGATCCGGCTCGATGCCGAGCTGCTCGTAGGCGAAGAACGTCCCCGTGCGCCCGAGCCCGGCCTGTACCTCGTCGACGCAGAGAAGTGCTCCGACCTCACGGGCGATCTCCGCCGCGGCCCGGACGAAGCCCTCCTCCAGCGGCAGCACGCCGCCCTCGCCCAGCACGGGCTCGAGCAGGATCGCCGCGAGCTCGCCGCCCGGCGCGACCGCTGCCTCGAGCGACTCGACCTCGTTCGGCCGCGCGAACGAGAACCCGGGGACGAGCGGCCCGAAGCCCTCCCACTTCCCGGGCTGGCCGGTAGCGGAAAGGGCGCCGTAGGTGCGGCCGTGGAAGCCTCCCTCGAGCGCGACGATCCGCGAGCGCCCGGTCACCTTGCGCGAGACCTTGAGCGCCGCCTCGTTCGCCTCGGCGCCCGAGTTGCAGAAGAACGCCCGCGCACCGCCGACACGATCGGAGAGGAGACCGGCCAGCCTGAGCATCGGCTCGGTCCAGTAGAGGTTCGACGCGTGCCAGAGCCGGTCGAGCTGCGCATGCGTCGCCTCGGTGACGCCGGGATGCCGGTGCCCGAGCCCGACGACCGCGATCCCGGCGCCGAAGTCGAGGTACGCGCGGCCCTCGTCGTCCCAGACGCGGCACCCCTCGCCGCGGACGACCGTCAGGTCGGCACGGGCGTAGGTCGGCAGCACGGCCGCGCGCGATCCGAGCGAGGCGGTGTCGCTCGGGCTCGTCACGCGGGAACCTCGGTGGCGCCGATCGAGGCCCGCACGCCGCCGCGGGCGGCACGGACGGCGGCCATCAGCTTGGGCACGATGCCGCCCTCGAAGCGGCCGTCGGCGAGCCCGGCTTCGGCGTCGTCGGCGGAAAGGACGGTTGCCAGCTCGCCGTCGAGCAGCACGCCGGGGACGTCCGTCACGAACAGGATGCGCGAGGCGCGGAGGCCGACGGCGAGCGCGGCAGCCGCCTCGTCGGCGTTCACGTTCAGCGGCCCGGCGGCCAGCGGTGCGACGACGGGGACGAGGCCGGCGGCCAGCGCGCCGACGACCGCGGCCGGCGCCGAGGGCGACGGGTCGCCGACGAGGCCCAGCTCGTCGACCTGTCGCGCCTGGAGGCCGATCTCGTCCCCGCTGAGGCCGAGAGCGCGCGGCCCGATCGCGGCGCAGAGCTCGGCGTTCACTACGGCGAGCGACGCGCGGACGACGTCGAGCACCGCGGGGGTGGTCACCCGCCGGCCGGCGACGAAGGAGGGCTCGATCCCGCGCCGCGCCATCTCCGCCGTGATCTGCGGGCCGGCTCCGTGGACGACGACCACCGGTCCGTCGATCCCGGCGAGCGCGGCGCGGACGGCGCCGGAGGCGACGCGACCGCCGAGCTTGAGCACGACCGGCCCGCCGCTCACGTCGTGTACTCCGCGTTCAGCCGCACGTAGTCGGTCGAGAGGTCGGAGGCGAGATACGAGGCCTCGCCGTTGCCGAGCCCGAGGTCGAGGTCGATCCGGCACGCGGCGCCGCCGAGCTCGGGCACGAGGCCGGTCGGCACGCCGCTCCGAAAAACCGCCGTCCCGTCGAACGCTACGGAGAGGCGGTCCGGATCGAGGTGGGCGAAGCCGCCGTTCCACGGCGCGGAGCCGGCGGCTGCGAGCACGCGTCCCCAGTTGGGATCGTGACCGAAGGCGGCCGTCTTGACGAGTGGCGACGTCGCGACCCGACGTGCGATGGCATGCGCTTCCTCTGACGAGGAAGCGCCGGCGACCTTGATCTCGAGCACGACGGTCGCTCCCTCGCCGTCGGCGACGATCTGCCGTGCGAGGCTCTCACACACCTCTCCGAGAGCATCGACGAACGCGGTCTCCAGCACGGGGTCTCCCTCACCGCGCGGCGCGAGCAGCACCACCGCGTCGTTGGTCGAGCAGTCGCCGTCGACCGAGATTCGGTTGAACGTCCGCTCGACGGCGGGGCGCAGGTAGCGGTCGGCCTCCACGCCCGACGGCAGCGGGTAGTCGGTTGTGACGACCGCGAGCATCGTCGCGAGGCTCGGATGGATCATCCCGGCGCCCTTCGCCATCCCGCCGACGGTGAGCCCGTCCCGGGCGACGACCGCGGTCTTCGACCCGTTGTCCGTCGTGAGGATGGCCTCGGCGGCGGAGTCACCGCCCTCTGCGGAGAGCGCCTCCGCGGCCGCGTCGACGCCGGGCAGGAGCTTGTCCATCGGCAGCCGCGGGCCGATTACGCCGGTCGAGAGGACGACGACCTCCTCGGGCCGGATCCCGAGCCGCTCCGCGACACGCTCGGCCGTCGTGCGGGCGTCCTCCTCGCCGGGCAGGCCTGTCGCCGCGTTTGCAACGCCGGCGTTGACGACCACCGCCTGGGGCTCGGCGAGCTCGAGGTGCCGCCGGGAGACGGTGACGGGCGCCGCCTGCACCCGGTTCCGCGTCCACATCGCGCAGCCGACCGCCGGTCGGAGCGCGCGGACGAGCGCGACGTCCGGCCGCCCGGAAGGGCGAATGCCGGCGGAGACGCCGGCGGCGGCGAAGCCGGCTGCGGCGGTGACCGACATCAGACGAGCACCCCGGAGAGCCGAAGCCCCGACGTCGGAGCGAGGCCGAAGAGCTCGTTGACGTTCTGGATCGCCTGGCCGGCGGCGCCCTTGCCGAGGTTGTCGAGCGCGCAGATCACGATCGTCCGATCGGTGTAGCGGTCGGCGAAGACGCCGATCTCCGCCCCGTCCGTGGTCTGCACGCGGGAGAGCTCCGGCGCGACGCCCTCCGGAAGAACCGTCACGACGGGGCTCGAGGCGTAGCACTCCTCCAGGAGCTCCCGCAGATCCGCGCCCGTCGAGCGGACGTTGCAGGTCGCGATGAGCCCTCTGCGGACGGGCAACAGGTGCGGCGTGAACGAGACGGGGAAGCCGAGCAGCTGTGCGATCTCCGCGACGTGCTGGTGCGAGCCGACCTTGTACGGCGACACGTTCTCCAGCAC
>Ga0207657_10005528_pt1 | contig 13196 bp, 21 predicted proteins | sample KBSC33metaG_FD_184316 | JGI IMG/M metagenome (GOLD analysis project Ga0207657, IMG submission 184316) | Corn rhizosphere microbial communities from Kellogg Biological Station, Michigan, USA - KBS C3-3 metaG (SPAdes) (version 2) | ecosystem: Host-associated > Plants > Roots > Rhizosphere > Soil ...
GCGGTCGATGAAGATGAGGCAGGTGCCGTCGTCGCGACGCTCGATGACGTGAGCGTCCCAGATCTTTTCGTAAAGCGTGCGGGGCCGGTCGGACATGGCTGCAGCCTATGTCTCCCCGGCCCCGCACTGGCAAGGTACCAAAACTTCGCTTGCCTCAAGGCCTAGCGGTGGTTGCGACCCGGATGGTTGTTCCAGTCGTGCGACTGGCGCTCGATCGCAACGCGGACCGAGGCGATCTCGCGCTGGAGCGTCTGAACTTCGGCGCGGGTGAAGCCGTGGCGGGCATAGCTGCGATAGAGGTTCTGCAGCCGGTCGACACGCTGTTCGAGCGCGCGCTCTTCGCGGTTGGAAAGGCCGCGGGTGCGGTCGACCTGGCGGTCGAGCTGGGCGATCTCGGCGCGCAGGTTGCCGGCGCCGTAGTCCCATCCGCGAGCGCTGGCCGGAGTGGCGAGCATGGCGCCGGCGGCGAGAGCCAGCGGGGCGGCGAGGAGCAGTTGCTTGGTCATGGCTTCAAATCCTTCGTTCATCTTTCGGCGTCTGCCGATGAACGGGATATGCCACTGGCGATCGGTCCTGTCCGTCACCTTTGGTAAAATTGTGTCGCAGGATTGGTGCAAAGCTTGCCGGTTGCTTCACGCATCGTTCAACCCGCGTCAGGGTGGCCTGAAAGCGGACCGCAGCCTATGCTTCGGGCATGAGCGCCGCGTTGATCGTCCTCGCCACCGTGCTCGCCATGGAGGGCATCGCGTGGGCCTCGCACAAGTATGTCATGCACGGCTTCGCCTGGGCGTGGCACCGCGATCATCACGAGCCGCACGTGGGCGCTTTTCAGAAGAACGACCGCTTCGCGCTGTTCGGGGCGGCGTTGAGCATCGCGCCGTTCGCGCTCGGCTCACCGCTGGTCATGGGAGGAAGCGCGTGGTGGCCCGGCACCTGGCTCGGCCTCGGCGTGATGGTTTATGGCCTCGTCTACACGCTCGTCCATGACGGCCTCGTCCACCAGCGCTTTTTCCGCTGGGTGCCGAAGCGCGGCTATGCGAGGCGCCTCGTGCAGGCTCACAAGCTTCATCACGCGAGCGTTTCGAAGCACGGCGGTGTCAGCTTCGGGTTCGTGCTGGTGCGCGATCCGGCCGTGCTGAAAGCCGAGCTGCGGCGGCAGCGGACCAATCTCCCCTCGAGCTTGCGGGACGGCTCCCGAGATGGCCGGTCCGCAAGCGGTCGCCGCTTCCCCTGACCCCTGCTTCACGCGGGGAAGGGACTTCAGGCCGCGTCGCTGTCGGCCAGCCCGTGCTTGCGGATGCAGTGGCGCAGCTGGTCGTAGGTCAGGCCGAGCGCCTTGGCGGTCTGGCGCTGGTTCCAGCGGTTGCGGCCGAGGTGGTGGATCAGGATCGCGCGTTCGTGCGCGTCGACCGCCGTGCGCAAGTCCTCGATGGAATCGTAGTCGTGGTGGCGAGCGGCGGGTGCGGGGGCGCTCGTCTGCGGCGCTTCGCCGCCGTCGGCGCGGCGTTCGCTGAGCGGCTTCCACGGGCTTTCGAAAGGGTCGAACTGGACGTGGCCGATCGGCTCGTCCCAGTCGCCCCAGCGGTAGACCGCGCGCTCGATCACGTTCCTGAGCTCGCGCACGTTGCCGGGCCACGGATAGTCCTCGAGCTGCTGCGCGACGTGCTCGGCGTAGCCCGGCCAGCGCTCCCAGCCGATCTCGGCGGCCATGCGGCGGCCGAAGTAATCGGCGAGGACCGCGATGTCCCCTTCCCGCACCCGCAGCGGCGGCAGGGTGATGACCTCGAAGCACAGCCGGTCGAGCAGGTCGGCGCGGAACTTGCCCTCGTCGGCGAGCTTGGGGAGGTTCTCGTTGGTCGCCGCAACGATCCGCACGTCGACGTTGATCGGGCGGCTCGAGCCGATGCGGGTGACCTCTCCATACTCCACTGCGCGCAAGAGCCGCTCCTGCGCGCCCATCGACAGAGTCGCCAGTTCGTCGAGAAATAGCGTGCCCCGGTCGGCTTCCTCGAACCTTCCGGCGCGGGATTTGGTAGCCCCGGTGAACGATCCGGCCTCGTGGCCGAACAGCTCGGCCTCGATGAGCGTCTCGGGCAGCGCGGCGCAGTTCATGGTGACGAGCGGTTCGCCCCAGCGCGGCGACAGGCGGTGGAGGCGTTCGGCGATCAGTTCCTTGCCGGTGCCCCGCTCGCCGATGACCAGCACGGGCCGGCGCATCGGCGCCGCGCGGCTGGCCCGCTCGACCGCGTCGAGGAAGGCGCCGGATTGGCCGATGAAGGTATTGTCCCGCTCCACGCCCCGAGCATTAGCGCAAATTCCCAATATCTGGCAATATGCGCCACGGCGGATTCGCGAGATATCCTCGAATACCGCGGAAATCGGCCATTTCGGCGATTTGGCACACTGCTTGCTGAAAGATGGGCATAGGATTTGGATCAGGAGGAAATCTCATGTTCGACCGCCACTTCTTGACCAGCAAGCTCGGAATCGCCGCGCTGGTGAGCGTGGCCGTGATGGTCGCCTTCAACATCTACGCGCTGAGCCTCCAGCTCGACGCGCCGACGGCGGCCCTCAACCACGCTGGTGCTGCCGTTATCGGCTCGCCGCTGGTCACGCTCGCATGAGCCGCGACCCGCGCAATCCTCTGACCCCGATCGCCCCGCGCCGCACGGCGCGGGACGAGCACGAAGCCTCGCGGATCGACCGCGAGATCGAGCGCCTGCGCACCAACCCGAACACCCCAATTCGCAACCCCCTGTCTTCCGGAGGCGTCTGGATGGGAATTTTCTCCCGTACCCGCGACATCATCGCCGCGAACTTCAACGAACTGCTCGACCAGGCCGACGACCCGGCCAAGATGATCCGCATGATCATCATGGAGATGGAGGAGACGCTGGTCGAGGTCCGCGCCAGCGCCGCGCGCACGATTGCCGACCAGAAGGAGATGCACCGCCACACGGTCAAGCTCGACCGGCTGCAGGCGGACTGGGCGGAGAAGGCGCAGCTGGCCCTCTCCAAGGACCGCGAGGACCTCGCCCGCGCAGCGTTGCTCGAGAAGAAGAAGGCCGGCGACATGGCCGAGCAGCTCAAGACGGAGATCGCCGTGCTCGACGACGCGCTGCGCGCTTACGAGCAGGACATTGCCAAGCTGCAGAACCGCCTGCGCGAGGCGCGCAGCCGGCAGAGCCAGATCGCCGCGCGGCTGGAAAGCGCCGAGAACCGCGTCAAGCTGCGCAGCCTGATGACCAGCGACCGGGTCGACGAGGCGCTCACCCGCTTCGACCAGCTCGAGCGCCGGGTCGATTACGCCGAAGGCCGTGCCGACGCGCTGTCGATCGCCGACGGCACCGGCAAGCCGAGCCTCGCCGACGAAATCGCCGCCCTCGAAGGGTCGGACAAGATTGACGAGGAACTCGAAGCCATGAAGCGCGCGCTCGGCAAGGGCGGCGACGCGGACAAGAAGGAGGACTGATCCGTGGGTGAGGAGATTTTCATCGTTCCGGTCATCTTCCTGGGACTGCCCTGGATCATCTTCCACTACATCACAAAGTGGAAAACCGCGGCGACGATCACCAGCGACGACGAGACGCTGCTCGAAGAGCTCTACCAGCTCGCCAAGCGCCTCGACGAGCGGATGGACACCGTCGAGCGGCTGGTCGCCAGCGACAATCCCGAGTTCAAGCCGGTCCGCATCCAGGCGGACCGCGAAGTCGACAACCAGCCGCTGCGCGAGCTCGATCGCCTGCTGGCGGAAAAGGGAGCCCGCAAGTGAGCAGCGAACGCACCACGCTTTACCGCGACACGCAGCACGGCAAGCTGACGGGTTTGTGCGCCGGCATCGCCGATTACACCGGCGTCAGCGTCGGCTGGGTCCGCATCGGCGCGATCGTGCTGGCTCTTTCGATGGGCGGCATCGCCATCCCGGCATACTTCATCGCCAGCATGTTCCTGCCGAAGAAGCCTGCGCACCTCTATGTCGACGCGCAGGAGCAGCGGTACTGGCAGCGTGTGCGCCAGTCGCCGCAGCGCACCGCTCGCGAGATCCGCGCCCGCTTCCGCGACATCGACCGCCGGCTCGCCGAGGTCGAGAACTACTACGTCAGCAGCAATCCGCGCCTTTCAGCCGAGATCGAACGGCTGCGCTGAGCACCTGTAGGGGGAAACTTCATGGACAGTTTGGGCATTCTCGTCCCGCTGGCGCCGTTCCTGATGGTGGTCGGCATCGTCTGGGTGAAAAGCCAGGCGCGGCTCGAGGAAAAGCGCATCGCCGCCACGGCCGAGAACAGCGCCGAGAAGGCTGCGCAATACGCCAGCCGGATCGCCGAGATGGAGGACCGCATCCGCGTACTCGAGCGCATCGTCACCGACGGCGGGTACAACGTCGCCACGCAGATCGAGGCGCTGCGCGACACGCGCAAGGTCGAAGCACAGCTCGAGGCGCCGAAGCACCAGGAGAGAGCGTGATGGACTTCGGCCAGCTCATCGGCCTTGTCGCGGTCCTGATGGTGTTCGGTATCCCGATGCTCGCCATCTGGACCAAGCACCGCAAGGACGTGATGGAACTGCAAGCCAGGCAGACCGCCGAGAAGGCCGCTCAATACGCGGCCAGCAACAAGGAGCTTGAGGACCGCGTCCGCGTGCTCGAGCGGATCGTCACCGACGGCGGCTACGACGTCGCCACGCAAATAGAGGCGCTGCGCGATCAGCGCCGGGTCGAAGAGCAACTGGAGGACCGGCGCGAGGCATCGCGCGACTGAGGAGACACGAGTGATGAGCGGCCAGGAATTCGTACTCATCATCATCGGCATGAGCATGTTCGCGGGGATCGCCAGGTTTTCCATCGCGGCCAAGCACGGCGTGCCGATGGGCGGGCCTCCCGGGTGGAAGCAGCGCGAACGCGCCCGCCGGCGGGGTTACGCGCTGGAAGACAACTCGGGCGAGGTCGAAACCCTGCGCACCGAGAACAAGCGCCTGACCGACCAGGTCGAGACGATGCAGGACCGCCTGATCGTGCTCGAGAAGATCGTCACCGACCGCGGCTATACCCTGGCCAGCGAGATCGAGGCCTTGCGCGACCGTCAGGACAGGAAGGAAGTTCAGTAATGCACGGCGATTCCATCGTCATTCTCGTGCTCATGATCGGCATGTTCGCGATCATGCGCCGGCGCGGCTTCGGTCCCTGGGCGCACATGCAGCGCCGCATGGAGCAGGAAATCGCCGAGCTTCGCGCCGAACGCGAGACCCCGCAACGCGGGCCGACCGTCGACCAGGTGCAGATGCTCGAGGACCGCGTGCGCGTGCTCGAACGCATCGTCACCGACCAGAACTACGGCCTTGCCCGCGAAATCGAGGCGCTGCGCGACACGCCGCGCGAGAAGGAACTCGGACAGGGGAGCAAGCTCTGATGCAACCGGACGAAATGGCGATCTTCTTCACGCTGGTGGTCTCGGCACTGATGGTCTTCGCGATGCTGGTGAGCGCCTACAAGCGCCGGCTCGACTTCAAGACGAGGAAGCTGGAGCTCGAGGCGAGCGCGAGGACCGCCGGCCCTGAGCCGGCGCCGTCACGGCGCGACGACCGCACCGACCTGCTCGAAGATCGCGTTCGCGTCCTGGAACGCATCGCCACCGATCGCGGTCAGGACATCGCCCACCAGATCGAGGCGCTGCGCGGACGGGAGGAGAGGATCTGATGGGCCCGGGCGAAGTCATAGCCGCCGTCGCCTTTGCCGGCGTGCTTGTCGGCGTGCTGATTACCATCGGGACGAGCTTCCAGCGCTGGGTCGCCTACAAGCAGCGCAAGATCGAGGTCGAGGCGGAAGCCCTGGCCAGCCGCGCCAAGCTGGGCGAGCACGGCAACTCCGTCGAACTGCTCGAAGAGCGCGTCCGCGTGCTCGAGCGCATCGCCACCGATCGCGGGCAGGATATCGCGCACCAGATCGAGAGCCTGCGTGAGCTGCGCTCCGAACGTCTGCCGGAAGCAAGGAAGGAAGCATGATGAGCACCCAGGTCTTCGTCCTCGCGATTCTCGCCCTGGCCGTCGGTATGCCCGTGACGCTGGCCATGATCGGCGAGATCGCCAAGCGGCACATCAAGTTCAAGGAGCGCAGGCTCGAGCTGATGGCCGACAAGACCGCCGAGAAAGCGGCGCAATACGCCGCCCAGGTCGAGCGGCTCGAGCAACGCATGCGCGTGCTGGAGCGGATCGCCACCGACAAGGGCGTCACCCTCGCCGACCAGATCGAAGGCCTGCGCGACGAGCCGAAGCTCGCTGCCCCAGTCAACGAGGAGCTGAACTGATGAGCCCCGGAGATATCCTTACCATCGTCATCGTCGGCGTTATCGGCACCGTGTCGGTCGTCGCCGTGAGCGTCGCCGGGTGGTTCTACAACACCCGCCAGAAGATCAAGCACGGCTATCCGCTCGAGAGCATGTGGGGCAAGCCGCTGCACCCGCAGCTCACCAACGAAGCCAACGAGCGGATGAAGCTGCTGACCCAGGAAAACGCCCAGCTGCGCGCCGAGATCGGCTCGCTGAGCGACCGGCTGGTCAGCGTCGAGCGGATCGTGACCGACAGCGGCTATCGCCTCGGCCACGAGATCGAGCAGCTGCGCGAGAAGGGAAAAGTCCAATGAACCTGTGGGAGTTCATCCTCGTCATCAGCATCGCCGGGATGATCTACAGCGCGTGGAAGTCGAAGCACCTCGCGCGGCTCGGCGCGTTCGAGGACGAACAGGGCAAGATTCACAAGCTCGACAGCGGCCGCGAGGCCGAGCTGGAGCGCGAAGTTCTCGAACTGCGCGAACGGGTGAAGGTGCTCGAACGCATCGCCACCGACGGCCGCGACACGCGACTGCTTTCGGACGAAATCGAAAAGCTGCGCGACAGGTAAGTCGAAAGGATCGGATGATGTTGACCCAGGACCTGCTGCTCGCCGCCACGGCCTTGCTCGGCCTGGTCGTGGTCGCCGCCGCGACGCTGAAAGGCTGGCAGGGATGGCTCGCGCTCAAGGACCGCGAGCTGCAATCGCACCGCCCGCTGCGCGAGATCGAGGGCGGCGCCGGCGAAGGCGCCGCACGCATCGAGATCGCCGACCTCAAGGAGCGCATCCGCCGGCTCGAGGCCATCGCCAGCGGGGTGGACCTTTAGTCCACCCCTCAATATGGGGCCGCGCATGCGCAGCCTCGAAGACATCCGGGAAGAGTACGAGTTCCTCGACGGCGACGAGCGTTATCGCCTGCTGATCGAGCTCGGCCGCGAGCTCGACCCGATGCCCGAGGCGCTGAAGACCGACGCCACGCTGGTGCGCGGCTGCTCGGCCAAGGTGTGGGTCTACCCGGTCGAGAAAGACGGTGCCCTGCACTGGCTTGCCGACAGCAACGCCGCGATCACCAAGGGCATCGTCGCGCTGGTGCTGAGCGCGGTGCAGGACAGGCCGGTCGCCGAAGTCGCGCAGGCCGACATCGCCGCCGCGCTCGAACCCTTCGACCTAAAAAACCAGCTCAGCTCGAACCGCACCCAGGGCGTGCCGAACATGATCTCGCTGGTGCGGCAAACGGCCGCACGGCTTGCCGCGGAGAAGCGCTGATCGATTCCGGTTGCAAAGCTTTCCCCGCCCATCTATCTGCCGCTCATCCCGACATTGGTAACAAGGTCTGGTGCTGGCGCCCCCGGGGGCCGGCCCGAAACCGGTGTTTCCAAGGTCATCGACCGGAGAATGAGTGGCCGACATCGCGCGCCTGACCGAAGTGATCGAGCCCGAGGCGAAAGCGCTCGGCTTCGAACTCGTGCGCGTGAAGATGTTCGCCTCCGGCCCCGAGGGCGACGGCGAGCGCACGCTGCAGGTCATGGCCGAGGACCCGGCGACGGGCCAGCTGGTGGTCGAACAATGCATGGAGCTGTCGCGGCGCGTTTCGGATGCGATCGACGCGGTCGAGGAAGGCGGCGAGGAACTGGTCGAAGGCACCTACCAGCTCGAAGTCAGCAGCCCCGGCATCGACCGTCCGCTGACCCGCCCGAAGGATTTTGCGGCGTGGGCCGGGCATGACGTCAACGTGTCGCTCGGCGCGCCCGCCGGCGGTCACAAGAAGCTGCGCGGCGAGCTGCTCGGGGTGCAGGACGGGAAGGTGCAGATCGAAGATCGCAAGCACGGGCGTTTTGCTGTACCGATCGAGCAGATCCACTCGGCGAAGCTGGTCCTGACCGACAAGCTGATTGCCGCGACGAAGCCGCTCGACATGAGCGGCGCCGACGAAATCGAAGAATTCAACGAGGAAGAGAAGGCTCAAGACTGATGGCCAGTCCGATTTCCGCCAACAAGGCCGAACTGCTCGCGATCGCGAACTCGGTCGCATCGGAGAAGATGATCGACAAGGCGATCGTCATCGAGGCGATGGAAGAGGCGATCCAGAAGGCCGCCCGCGCCCGCTACGGCGCCGAGAACGACATCCGCGCCAAGCTCGATCCGATGACCGGCGACTTGCGTCTGTGGCGCGTCGTCGAGGTGGTCGAGGAGGTCGAGGACTACTTCAAGCAGGTCAGCCTGGAGCAGGCGCAGAAGCTCGAAAAGGGCGCCAAGATCGGCGACTTCATCGTCGATCCGCTGCCCCCGGTCGACCTCGGCCGCATCGACGCGCAGAGCGCCAAGCAGGTCATCTTCCAGAAGGTCCGCGACGCCGAGCGCGAGCGGCAGTTCGAGGAATTCAAGGACCGCGCCGGCGAGGTCATCACCGGGGTGATCAAGTCGGTCGAGTTCGGCCACGTGATCGTCAACCTCGGCCGCGCCGAGGGCGTCATCCGGCGCGACCAGCAGATCCCGCGCGAGGCCGCCCGCGTCGGCGAGCGCGTGCGCGCGCTGATCATGAAGGTCGAGCGCAACAACCGCGGCCCGCAGATCTTCCTGAGCCGCGCGCACCCCGAGTTCATGAAGAAGCTGTTCGCGCAGGAAGTGCCGGAGATCTACGACGGCATCATCGAGATCAAGGCCGCCGCCCGTGACCCGGGCAGCCGCGCCAAGATCGGCGTGATCAGCCGGGATTCCAGCATCGACCCGGTCGGCGCCTGCGTCGGCATGAAGGGCAGCCGCGTCCAGGCCGTGGTGCAGGAACTCCAGGGCGAGAAGATCGACATCATCCCGTGGAGCGAGGACACCGCGACGTTCGTCGTCAACGCGCTCCAGCCGGCAACCGTCAGCCGCGTCGTGCTCGACGAGGAAGAGGGCCGCATCGAGGTGGTCGTGCCCGACGACCAGCTTTCGCTCGCCATCGGCCGCCGCGGCCAGAACGTGCGCCTCGCCAGCCAGCTGACCGAGAGCCAGATCGACATCATGACCGAGGACGAAGCCTCGGAGAAGCGGCAGCGCGAGTTCTCCGAGCGCTCCAAGATGTTCGAGGAGGAGCTCGACGTCGACGAGACGCTTTCGCAGCTGCTGGTCGCCGAAGGCTTCGCCGAGCTCGAGGAAGTCGCCTATGTCGACATGGCCGAGCTGGCCTCGATCGAAGGCTTCGACGAGGAACTGGCCGAAGAACTGCAGAACCGCGCCAAGGAAGCGCTCGAGCGGCAGGAGGAAGCCTACCGCGCCGAACGCCGCGAGCTGGGTGTCGAAGATGCCCTGACCGAGATCCCGCACCTCAACGAGCAGATGCTGGTCACGCTCGGCAAGGCCGGCATCAAGACCCTCGACGACCTCGCCGACCTCGCCACGGACGAGCTGATCGCCAAGAAGCGCGAGGCGCCGCGCCGCCGGCAGAACGCCGAGGCGGGCCCGCCGATGCGCCGCGACCGGCCGCGCCCCGAAGACAAGGGCGGCGTGCTCGGCGAGTACGGCCTGTCCGAAGAGCAGGGCAACGAGATCATCATGGCCGCCCGCGCGCACTGGTTCGAAGACGAGGAGGCTCCAGAGGCTTCTGGCGCCCCCGCAGCAGAGGAGGCCGCCGATGCGGAATCCTCGCAATGAGCCGCTAGGGTTACCTGACACCGCCGGCGGCGCCGGGTCCGGTGACGGGCCCGAGCGGCGCTGCATTCTGAGCGGTCTAACCGCCGGGCGAGACGACCTCGTGCGCCTGGCGATCTCGCCCGACGGCGACGTGCTTCCTGATGCCCTCGCGCGCGCTCCGGGGCGCGGCGCATGGATCGGCGCGAGCCGGGCCGAGCTCGAAGCGGCGCTGGCGAACGGCAAGCTCAAGGCCGCGCTGTCGCGCGCGTTCAAGGGGGCCAGCCTGGCGATCCCGGCCGACCTGCCGGCGCTCACCGAAAACGCGCTGCGCAAGGCGCTGCTCGACCGGCTCGGCCTCGAAATGCGCGCCGGACGCCTTATCTTGGGCTCCGATCGCATCGCCGGCGAGGCGCGGGACGGCGGGATCGCCGCGCTCTACCACGCGGCCGACGCGAGCGAGGACGGGTCGCGCAAGCTCGACCAGGCCTGGCGCGTGGGCATGGCCGCTGAAGGCTCTGGTCTTTGCGGCACCCGCCTGCCACTGGACCGCGCGGCATTGTCTGTGGCATTGGGCCGCGACAATGTCGTCCATCTGGCGCTGACCGACCAAACGTCGGCGGAGCGGGTCGCGACCCCGCTGAAGCGCCTGCTGACCTTTCTGGGCGCCGCCGAGGCGGCCGATGGATGCGGCAAGCGAGCAGCAGAGGCTGCCCGCGCTGCCGTGAATGACTGAGATTTGAAGGACTGTTGAAGACCCTATGAGCGATACCGAAGACACCCCCCGCACCCGCAAGCCGCTTGGCCTCAAGCGCTCGGTGGATGCCGGCGAGGTCAAGCAGACCTTCAGCCACGGCCGCACCAACAAGGTGGTGGTCGAGGTCAAGCGTCGGCGCATCCTGGGCAAGCCGGGCGAGGCCGCCGCGCCTGCTCCGGCGCCCGCGCCGCCGCCGCCCCCGCCACCTCCGCCCAAGGCCGCGCCCAAGCGCGCGCCGGCGCCCGCCGCCGAAACGCCGCAGGAGCGGGTCGCCCGTCTCCAGCGCGAGGCCGAGGAGGATCGCCTGCGCCTCGCCGAGGAAGCGCGCCGGCGCGAGGACGAGCAGGCCCGCAAGGCTGCCGAGCAGGAAAAGCGCCGCGCCGAAGAGAACCGCAAGGCGGAGGAAGCCGCCGAAGCGGCTCCTGTCGAGGAACCTGTCGCCGCCGAAACCGTGGCGGAAGGCGAAGCCGAATCCACCGAAGAGGCCAAGGAGGGCAGTCCCGCTCCGGCGCCCCGCCGCTTCACGCCCGTCGAGCGCCCCGAAGCCAAGCGCCCGGAGAAGAAGCGCGAGGAGAAGAAGCCCGGCCGCGGCGCGGAAACCCGCGGCGGCCGCGACGGCGGCGATCACCGCCGCGCGGGCAAGCTTTCGGTCAAGACCGCGCTCAACGACGACGAAGGCGCCCGCGCCCGCTCGCTCGCCGCGCTGAAGCGGGCCCGCGAGAAGGAGCGCCGCGCACACTTCGCCGGCCAGTCGCAGCCGCGCGAGAAGCAGGTCCGCGAAGTGGTCGTGCCCGAGGCGATCACCGTCCAGGAGCTCGCCAACCGCATGGCCGAGAAGGGCGCCGACCTGGTGAAGGCGCTGTTCAACATGGGCATGATGGTAACCGTCAACCAGACGATCGACCAGGACACCGCCGAGCTGCTGGTCGAGGAATTCGGCCACAACATCCAGCGTGTCAGCGCGAGCGACGTCGATATCGACACCAGCGAGGACGTCGATCCGGCCGAGACGCTCAAGCCGCGCCCGCCGGTCGTCACGATCATGGGCCACGTCGATCACGGCAAGACCAGCCTGCTCGACGCGCTGCGCGGCACCGACGTCGTCAAGGGCGAAGCGGGCGGCATCACCCAGCACATCGGCGCGTACCAGATCACGACCAAGGGCGGCGAGAAGATCACCTTCCTCGACACCCCTGGCCACGAGGCGTTCACGCAGATGCGCGCCCGCGGGGCCAACGTGACCGACATCGTCGTTCTGGTGGTCGCCGCCGACGACGGGATCATGCCGCAGACGGTCGAGGCCATCAATCACACCAAGGCCGCCGGCGTGCCGATGATCGTCGCCATCACCAAGGTCGATCGGCCGGAGGCCAACCCGCAGCGCATCCGCGAGCGCCTGCTCGAGCACGAGGTCATCGTCGAGGAGATGAGCGGCGAGGTGCAGGACGTCGAGGTCTCCGCGCCCAACAAGCAGGGCCTCGACGAGCTGATCGAGAAGATCCTGCTCCAGGCCGAGCTGCTCGAGCTGAGAGCCCGCCCCGACCGCGATGCCGAGGCGACGGTGATCGAAGCCCAGCTCGACAAGGGCCGCGGCCCGGTCGCGACGGTGCTGGTCAACCGCGGCACGCTCAAGCGTGGCGACGTGTTCGTCGTCGGCACGGAAAGCGGCCGCGTCCGCGCGCTGGTCGACGACAAGGGCAAGCAGGTCAAGGAAGCCGGGCCGGCGACGCCGGTCGAAGTGCTCGGCCTCGGCGGCGTGCCGATGGCCGGCGACGCGCTGACGGTGGTCGAGAACGAGGCCCGTGCCCGCGAGGTCGCCGCCTATCGCCACGAGAGGGCGACCGAAAAGCGCACCGCCCTCGCCCCGACGAGCTTCGACACGATGTTCACCAACCTGCAGAGCGACGTGATCGAGTACCCGGTGGTGGTGAAGGCCGACGTCCAGGGCAGCGCGGAGGCGATAGTCACCGCGCTGCACAACCTTTCGAACGACGAGATCAAGGTGCGCGTGCTGCATGCCGGCGTCGGCGCGATCACCGAGAGCGACGTGACGCTGGCGGCCGCTTCGGGCGCGCCGATCATCGGCTTCAACGTGCGCCCGAACCCGAAGGCGCGCGAACTGGTCGAGCGCAACAAGGTGCGGATGATGTACTACGACGTCATCTATCACCTGACCGAGGAGATCGCGAAGGAGATGGCCGGCGAGCTCGGACCGCTCAAGATCGAGAACGTGATGGGCCGCGCCGAGGTCAAGCAGGTGTTCCCCGCCGGAAAGCGCGACAAGGCGGCGGGCTTGCTCGTCACCGAGGGCGTCATCCGCAAGGGGCTGCATGCGCGGCTCACGCGGGCGGACGTCATCGTCAGTGCGACCACGATCGCCTCGCTGCGGCGCTTCAAGGACGACGTCGAGGAAGTCCGCGCCGGCCTCGAATGCGGCGTGGTGCTGGCCGACACCAACGACATCAAGCCGGGCGACATGCTCGAGGTGTTCGAGGTCGAGGAGCGCGAG
>Ga0207657_10005530_pt1 | contig 13189 bp, 7 predicted proteins | sample KBSC33metaG_FD_184316 | JGI IMG/M metagenome (GOLD analysis project Ga0207657, IMG submission 184316) | Corn rhizosphere microbial communities from Kellogg Biological Station, Michigan, USA - KBS C3-3 metaG (SPAdes) (version 2) | ecosystem: Host-associated > Plants > Roots > Rhizosphere > Soil ...
ATGAACGAGGGCGAGATCGTCGAGATCGCGAACTCCGACGAGATCTATCGCAACCCGAAGAAGCCGTACACGAAGCGGCTGCTGGCGTCGATCCCCAAAGGCTGGCAGGGCGAGGGCGCGCGCGCCGCCGACTGAGCCGCGGTGTCGGAGGAGTGTCGGAGGAGTGTCGGAGGAGTGTCGGAGGTTCCTCCGACACCGCTATAGCGTGAAGTTCAGCTCGCCAAGGAGTGCGCCGGGGAGCGTCGCGCTCGCGAGCACGCGCTCGCCGTAGGTATTCGCCTCGAGCAGCATCTCGCGCTCGCGCGTCAACGCCTCGAGGTTGCTGCCGAGCATTCGGAATAGCGTGTCGTCGAAGCGCATCACGTCGACGGGCGCGACGATTTCTCCGCGCTCGACCCAGAACGTGGCGAAACGCGTCATGCCCGTCATCCGGCACGCGGGGCGGTCCGAGTAGTTGAGGTACCAGAGGTTCGCGACGGCGAGCCCCGTGTCGAGCGCGGCGAGCGCATCCTGCGTCGCGAGCTCGCCTGCGGCCATCGCCAGCGCTTCCGGCGATTCACCGGAATTGGCGCCGTTGGTCGCGAGATCGAATTCGCGCGCGGTGCGCGGCGAAACGAGCGCGCCCACGAGCCTGCCATCGGCAACCAGCGCCACTTCCGGCGGGCGCGCGAAGCCGTCGGCCTGGAAGCGCGGCGCAACGCCGTGCGCGATGTCCTCGCATATATCGACGCGCGGATCGAGCCGCGCGTCGTTGCGCATCCGCGCGAGCGGACTCTGCATCGTCTCGAGCGCGCGCGCCGAGAACGCGTCCCACTGCAGCAGCTCGACGATCTCCTGCATCGCGGCCGGCCGCAGCAACGCGCGATACTTGCCCGGCGCGAGCACCTTCGGCGGCCGGGTGATCAGCGCGAGCTCGTCGACCGTGCGCGCGACGCGCTCGCGCGCTTCGTCGTCGCGCCACGCGAAGCCGCTGTACGACGCGCGCACCGCCTTGTCCGCGCGGTGATGGAGGCTCCATTGCAGATTGAACGCCGTCGTCGCGTGCCAGTTGCGCTGGCCGCGCGAATCGGCGAAGCCGCGATAGACGGGGCCGGACGCCAGCATGCCGACGAGATCGTGGCCCCGCGCCGCGTCGAGCAGCGTATCGATCATCACCGCCGCGTCGGGTAAGCCGTCGTCGCGGACGCTTCGCGACGATTCGACCCGTTGGGGCAACAGGAGGTGCGGATCTTCCGGCAACGCGGCGAGCGCTTCGCGCAGGCCGCTCATCGCGTCGACGAGCCTCGCCTCGTCCTGCCGCGAATCGCCGGAGAGCGACAGCCGATGCGACGCGTGACGCGCGCCGCGAACGAGGCGTACCGTGACCTCGCGCTGCTCGACATGGCCGGGCTGGCGCACTTTGCCGCGATTCATCCGCACGAAATGCGTTGCTTCCGCCGCGAACGTCAGCGTGTGGATCTCGCCGGCGCAAAGCGCGCCGTCCGCGACGCGCGCGAGGGACTCGAAGTGGGCTTCCAACACTTAAGGCTCGCCGCCGAAGACGTCGACGCCGGTGAACACGCACGCGGGCGATGCGTGGCCGACGCGGATGCTCTGCGAAGGTTCGCCCTTGCCGCAGAACGGCGTGCCGAGCACGCGCACCGTGTCGGCGTCGCCGACGCGCGCGAGGCTGCGCCAGAACTGCGCGCTGATGCCGCGATAGTTCGGGTTCCTCACGACGGCGCCGAGCTTGCCATTCTCGATCAGCCGCGCGCGCTCGCAACCGAACTGGAACTTGTTGCGCGAATCGTCGATCGACCATGACGAATTCGTCTGCATCATCACGCCATGCTCGATGCCCGCGACGAGCTCGTCGAACGTCGCGTCGCCCGGCTCGAGGTTCAGGTTCGCCATGCGGTCGATCGGCGGCCGGTTCCAGCCGTCGGCGCGCGCATTCGCGACGCCCGGCATGCCGGCGCGCACCTGCGAGATCGCGCCGCCGAGCGGACGCTCGAGGATGCCGTCGCGGATCAGATACGTCTTCTCGGCGCGCGAGCCTTCGTCGTCGTACGCGTAGCTCGCGAGCTCCTCGGGCCGGGTCGGATCGAAGGTGATGTTCAAAAGCGGCGAGCCGTAGCGATACGTGCCGAACATGTCGAGCGTCACGAAGCTCGTTCCCGCGAAATTGCGCTCGTCGCCGAGGATGCGGTCGAGCTCGAGCGGGTGGCCGATCGACTCGTGGATCTGCAGCACCACCTGGTCGGGCGCAAGCAGCACGTCCATGCGTCCCGACGGGCAGTTGGGCGCGGCGAGCAGCTCCAGCGCTTCCGTTGCGATGCGCGTGCCGGCGTCCTCGAAGCCGAAACGGGCGAGGACTTCCAGGCCGCCTTGCTGGCAGATGCCGCGATAGCCATTGAGCGAGCGCTGCTGCGTCACGCCATCGGCGTGTGCGGTGACGCTTTGCGACGGGAAGATGAAGCGAAAGCGCTGCACGACGTCGCCGCCTTCGCTCGTCACGAGCCGGTGCGTCTCCTCGCGCACGTCGACGAGCGCCTCCCAATCGACGATGCGCGCATCGCAGCCGGCAAGTCGCGACGCGTGTTCGAGCAAGTCGTACCACTCGGCGGCGCTCGGCATCTTCGATGCGAGCGAGGGCGACGCGTATTCGCCTTGCGGCGCGGGACGTGGCAGCCGGCGCGAGTCCTCGAGGGCGACGCGCGCCGTCGTCTTCGCCCACGCCGCCGCGCGGTCGAGCGCGCCACGCACGCCGGCGTCCGAGGTGTCCGGCGTCGCCGCATAGCCATAGCCTCCGGCGGCGTAGACGGTCGCCATCACGCCCGCATTGGTCGCGAGCGCGAGCGGCTGCGGGACGTTTCGGCGCACCGTGTACGACGCGCTGCGGGCCTCGACGAAGCGCAGGGACCAGTAGTCGGCGTCGGCGACCTGGATCGCGGGAAGGGTGGGCATCAGGGGTGGCGGGCCAGGGCGGAGCGGAGGTCGCGCGGCGCCGTCACTGTCCGCTTGGGTCGCTGCATTGCGCGTGACGGCGCGCCTCGCATTATCGCGCAGCCGCCGGGTGTTCCGCCTCCGCCGGTCAGGCTCGCGCGAGCCGCGCGAGCGCGTCGCCGGTGACGCGGGCGATGCGCCAATCGGGCAGCACCGCCGCGCCGAGGCCTTCGTAGAAGTCGATCGCCGGGCGGTTCCAGTCGAGGACGGCCCACTCGAACCGGCCGCAGCCGCGTTCGACGGCGAGCGCCGCCAGCGTCCGGATCAGCGCCTGGCCGAGTCCTCGCCCCCGATGCTCGGGTCGCACGAAAAGGTCTTCCAACCACAGGCTCGGATGGCCGAGGAACGTGGAGTAAGTATGAAAAAACAACGCGAATCCCGCCGCAAGCCGCGAATCCCCGTCAAGACGCGCAATCAGCGCCTCGGCGACCGGCCGCGGCCCGAACAGCGCCGCGGCGAGGTCGGCGGGCGTCGACGTGCAAATGTCCGAAAGACGCTCGTATGCGGCGAGCGCGCGCACCAGTGCATGAAGGTCGTCGATATCGGCCTTCGTGGCGCGCAGGATGCGGTAGGCGCCTCCCGGTACAACGGAGGGCGGCGTCACGCCGCCCGCCCGAGGATCAGCAGGTCGCGGCGCACGCCGTCGAGGACGGCGACGCCCGGCAGACGGCCCCAGTCGGCGAAGCCGAAGGTTCGGAAGAGCGCGAGGCTCGGCGCATTGTGCGCGAACGTGAAGGCGAGCAGCCGGGAGATTCCAAGGGCGGGCGCCTGCGCGAGCGCATGTGCGACGAGGGGGCGGGCGTGCCCTTGCCGCTGCGCTTCGGGGTGCGTGTAAACGCCCACTTCGACGGTTTCGGCGTACGCCGGCCGGCCGTAAAAGGAGCGTAACGACAGCCACGCGCGCGGCTCGTCGCGGTCGTCGGCACACGCGACGAAGAGCGGCCGGCGGGTCGGCTCGAAGTCGGCGAACCAGTCCTCCCGATCCGCGGCGCTGACCGGCTCGAGGTCGGCGGTTGCCCGGCGGCCCGGAATTGACGCGTTGTAAATGGCGACGACCGCAGGCAGGTCGTCGGGGCGCGCGTGGCGGATTGGCATGTTGGCGAAATTGCAACAAAACCCCCGCGCATTGGCAAGGATTCCGGGACTTTGATTGCTGGGGAAAACAACGCTGTTGTAACGTTGGAGCCGCGTGCCGAAAGGCGAAATTTCGTCCCCTCCAGTACCACTTCCTTGGGAGTTTTCTCATGATTTTCCAGCGAACAAAGGTCGCGACGGCGCTCGCCTGCATCGCAGGCGCTGGTGGCGCGATGGCGGTCACCGGCGCGTTCGCGCAGGCGCAGAACCCGGACGTGCCGTCGCTCACCCGCCAGCCCGCGCCCGACATTCGGGTCGAGGTGACCGGCTCGAACATCAAGCGCGTCGAAGGGGAAGGCGCGCTGCCCGTCCAGATCATCACGCGCGAGCAAATCGAAAAGACCGGCGCGACGACCGTACCGGAGTTGCTTCAGACGGTTTCGGCGATCAGCACCGTAAACCAGGTCTCGCTCGCCAGCGCTGTCGGCGCGGCGACATTCTCGGCCCAGACGGCGTCGCTGCGCGGGCTCGGCGGACAGTTCACGCTGGTCCTGCTGAACGGGCATCGAATCGAAGGATTCCCGGGCGAAATCCAGGGCGTCGGCGGGGTCAACCTCGCGTCCATCCCGTTCGACGCGATCGAGCGGGTGGAAATCCTGAAGGACGGTGCATCGGCGATCTACGGCTCGGACGCGATCGCGGGGGTCATCAATTTCATTACGCGCAGCGACTACACCGGTGCCGAGGTGACGGCGTATGGTGCGGTCCCGACGCGCAGCGGCGGAGGCAACCGGTACCAGGCAACCGGGTCGTTCGGTTTCGGCGATCTCGCGAAGGACCGCTACAACTTCTTCGGATCGGTTTCCTACACGCACCAGGACTCGCTCGAGCAACGCGCGCGCGAATTCTCCAATACGTCGTTCCGGCCGGAAATCGGACTCGTCGCGATTTCGAGCAATACGAATCCCGGTCTTGTCACCGACTTCAATGGCAATGGATTCAGTGGGGTCGTCAACAACGGGCAGCTCGCCGGACCTGGCAACTGCGGGCACAACACCTTCCTGAACGATCCCGTCATCAGCAACACCGTCGGTTGCTACTACGATCCGTCGAACCAGCCAGGCGTCCTGATGATCAACAAGGACAAGCTCTGGAACGCGTACGGGAAGGGAACGTTCCAGATCAACCAGAACTGGCAGGCGTACGCGGAGGTCAACTACTCGCACGACGAGACCGGCAGCGTGATCCAACCCTCGCCGGTGTCGAGCGTCTTCCCGTTCGGGGACCGCAAACAATTCTCCGGGGCCATCACGCTGCAGCCGAGCAGCCCCTACTACCCGCACGCGGTCGCGGCGCAATTCGGCCTCGACGGGCAGCCGCTGGACGTTCGCTATCGCACGTACGACGCCGGTCTTCGTGACAAGACCGACACCAACGAGCATGGCGCGATCTACACCGGCATCAAGGGCTCGGCGTGGGGCTGGGACTGGGACGGCACGTTGTATTACAACGTAGGCAAGACGATCGAGCACACCAACGGCGGCTACTTCGATTACCGGATCATGCAGCCGCTCCTGAACAGCGGCCAGATCAACTTCTTCGGTCCCAACACGCCGGCCACGATCGCGGCGGAGCAAGCGGCGAACATCAACGCCGATCTCGTCGATACCGAGGCGAAGAGCTACGGTGTGGATCTCAAGACCTCGGGCGAGATCTTCAAGCTTCCGGCGGGCGCGGTGTCGCTTGCCGTCGGCGGAGATTTCCGCAAGGAAACGCTCGACCAGACTTTCAACGACGCGATCAAGGGCGGATTCGTCGCCGGCTACGGCGGCAGCTTTGCCGACGTTTCGGCATCGCGGACGCAGGAAGCCGGGTTCGCCGAAGTGAACGTTCCGATCGTCAAAACGCTGGAAATGGACGCTGCGGTTCGCTACGACCACTACAGCGACTTCGGAGGCACGACGAATCCGAAGGTCAGCCTGCGCTGGCAGCCGACGAGAACCCTCTTGGTCCGAGGCTCGTGGGGCGAGGGCTTCGTTGCGCCGTCACTGTTCCAACTAAAGCAGCCTCCGATCGGCAGCGTGACGGCGGCGGGAACCTCCGATCCGATCCGCTGCCCGGTGACGCACCTGACCGGCGTCGACTGCAGGACGCAGTTCGGCGTGACGTTTGGCGGGACTCCGACCCTGAAGCCGCAGGAATCGCAACAGACCACCTTCGGCGTCGTCTTCGAACCCGTCCCGAACAGCTCGATCAGCCTCGACTGGTTCAAGCTGAACGTCAAGAACTTCATCCAGGACGGCATCCCGGTCGAGACCCTCCTCCCCAACGAAGCAAGGTTTCCGGGGTTCATCACGCGCGGTCCGGTGGATCCCAACTTCCCGAACCTGCCGGGACCGATCACCGATATCAACCAGTTTCAGCTCAATATCGGGGAGGTCAAAATCGAGGGTCTCGACTTCGACCTGCGCTACCGCGGACCCGTGCAGCGCTGGGGACGCCTGACGTACGGGCTCGCGGGAACCTACTATATCAAGTACGACAATCAGAATGTCGACGGTTCGTTCTCGGGGGCCGTCGGCAATTCCCTGGGGGCGTCGAACACCGGGGTCATCCCGCGCTGGAAGCACTACACGACGCTGACCTGGGATCTCGGTCCGTGGTCGGCAACGCTTGCGAACACGTACCAGACCTCCTACACGGATATCAGCACCGACTACTTCGGCAACGAGCGGACGGTCGGCTCCTTGTCGCTGTGGGATCTGCAGGCCTCGTACACCGGATTCAAGAACCTCACGCTTACGCTGGGCGTCAAGAACCTCTTCGACACCAACCCGCCGGTGTCCAATCAGTCCAAGGTTTTCATCGTGGGTTTCGACCCGTCGTACTATGATCCGCGGGCACGCTTCGTGTACGGCAGCATCAACTATAAGTTCAAATAGACGTCGATCACCGCGGTCATTTCGGGGGGCTTCGGCCCCCCTTTTTGTTACATTGACCCGGCGCCGCGGAATGCGGGTCGCTGGCCGGAATACGCAAATTGAATGTGAATTTGAATGTGAATTGGTCGTCGATGAACCGCAATGGCCCCTGCCCCTGCGGCAGTGGCAAGCGATACAAGCACTGCCATGGCAGCGTCGCGCCGGCCGCGTCCGAATCGATGCGGGACGCTCCGACTGCCTTGCATTCCGAGGCACGCGCTGCCCATCGCTCGGGGTCGCTTGCGAGCGCGGCCAACCTTTATCGCAGGATCATCGCCGCCCATCCCGACGACGTCGAAGCGATTCACGCGCTCGGCGTGGTGCAGTTCGAGCGATTCCGCTACGACAAGGCGCTCGAACTCCTGTGGGACGCCGCCATGCGCACCGCGTGGGCCGAGCCGGTTGTTCGAAGAAATCTGGGGCTGGTCCTCGCCAAGCTGCTCGCCCCGCAGGCCAACGCGCGGCAGGAAGCGAACGTCGCCGCGTTCGCTGCGCGCGAGCGCGCGCGAAAGACAGAGCCGGCGGTTTCGGCACGGGTCAGCGTCATCGTCCTGACACACGGCGATGCGCGCATGACGGAGCGTGCGGTGAACTCCGTTGCCGCGCAAACGTACCGGAACGTCGAGCTCGTCCTGGCGAATGACGATGAGCAAACGGCGACTCGCGACGCCGACGCGGAGCGCGTCAGGCACCCGGCCTCCGCCGCAAACGCCGCAGCCCGCAATGCCAGCGGCAGCTACCTCGCGTTCCTCGACGCAGCCGACTGGCTCGCACCGAATTGCATCGAGCGCATGGTGGCGGAAGTCGTCCGTGCGCGGCCTCTGTGGGGCTTCTCGCAGGTCGAGAACGTCAAAGAACGCGCCGACGTTCACCGTCAGGACGGCAATGGCGCGCTCGGGAGGAGCGGCGCGGGTGAACCGGTGCCGCCGCCATCGGAATTCCCCGTCGACGAGCTTCCGAGCTTCACTTTGCTGAGCCGAAGTGTCAGCAGCGGAAGCGGCAACCTCTTCATTGCGCGCGACCTGTTCCTTCGCCTCGGCGGGTACCGTGATGTCGAAAGCTGCCACTGGAACTTCTGCGTGCGTGCCGCGCGCGAAATCGAGCCGGTCGTGGTCGATCAGCGCCTTTACTTTCGCGGGAGCGAGCACCGTGCTGGAGGATCGAATCGAAGCCCGAATGGCGGGTTCGACGGACCCGATGCGAACTCGCGCCGGTCGGACGATCTCGTCGCCGAGGCGCTCACCGGCGACGTAACGGTAACGAACGAACTCTGTCCGCAGCATCCCGCCAATCGCACCCTGGTCCTCCGTGCTGTCCTTCGAGCCAATCGGGGCGATCGCATTCCTGTCTCGATCCTTCGCGAGGTCGCCGCGGAATGGCGCGCCCGCATGGCTTCAGCGGGACCGGAGGTCTCGGCGCAAGCGCGAGTTGCCCCGGAAGACCACGACGCGGGCAAGGTCGCCCTCATCGTGCTCGGCGTCTATCGCAGCGGAACGTCGGCGCTCGCCCGCGTGCTCAACCTGTGTGGGGCGGCATTGCCGGAGCGCCTCATGGCGCCGAGGCTCGAAATCAACCCCCGAGGATTCTGGGAAGCCGAATCGATCGTCGATCTCGACGCTCAACTCCTCCGCCTGCTCGGGGTGGACTGGAAGCGCGTCGACTTCACGCTGCCGCACGAGGGGCCGCTCGTCGACGAGTTCCTCGCCGGAGCGCGCGAGATCCTGGAAGGCGAGTACCGAACGGGTCGCATCATCGTGATCAAGGACCCCCGCGTCTGCCTGCTCGCGCCTCTTTGGCATCGCGCACTCGAGGCAAGCGGCTACCGTGCCGCCTACCTCGTGTCGGTTCGCCACCCGCTCGAAGTCGCGCGCTCGCTCGCCCGCTCGCTCCGCGCCTACGGCGGGATGACGATCGAGCAGGGACTCGCGCTGTGGCAGAGCTACATGCAGCGGGCGGAAGCGTTCGTAGCGACCGCGGGCGCCCGCACGGTGCACGTCGCTTACGACGAAGTGCTCGGCGACTGGCGCCGCACCGTACGCCGAATTGCACGACAGCTCGACGTATCGCTCGACGTCGATTCACGCGCGGCCGAGGTCGATGCGTACCTCGAGCCGGGCATGCGCAGCCAGCGCGAGGACGGTTCGGTGGGCGAGGATGGAGCGCGCGCTCACGGCGACGCGATCGACTCGCTCTACGCGCGCTTGCTCGAGCGGTGCAAGCGGGAGTCGGCGGGCTGACGCTCGCGAGTTCGATGCATCCGGCCGCACGCTCGCCGTCCGTGAATCGAAACGACCCTTGCCCCTGCGGCAGCGGCAAGCGGTACAAACACTGCCATGGCAGCGTCGCGCAGGACACCTCGCGGATATCGTCGCCTGGCGGAGGCGCGCAGGGCGTTGCATCGGGGCGAGCTCCTCCGGACGGGCTGCAATCGGAAACGCTTGCGGCGTATCGCGCGGGCGAGCTGCGCCGTGCCGAAGCGCTCTACCGGAGGCTGATCGCCGAGCGACCCGACGACGTCGAGGCCCGGCAAATGCTGGCTGCCGTGCTGTTCGAGCGCCTGCATTATGGCGAAGCGCTCGTCCTCTTGTGGGATGCGGCCGAGCGGGACGCATGGCGCAACCCGGTCGACCGGACCAATCTCGGATTTGCGCTCGCAAAACTCCTGTCACCGCAGGCCAACGCGCGCCAGCAGGAACTCGTCGCGCGATATCTCGAGCGGGAACGCAACCGCAAGGAGGAGCCGCCGGTTCGCGGGCGGATCAGCGTCGTGCTGGTTGCGGGGGACGATGCGAGCATGGTCGAGCGATCGATCGACTCGATCGCGGGCCAGACTCACCGCGACCTCGAGCTGATCGTTGCGAGCTACGGTCTTCTTGCATCCGTCGCGTCGAAGCTGAACGAGCGCCTCGCCGATCTCCCGTTCAGCGCCACGGTCGTCGACTGCACCGGCGCGAGTCGGTCGATCACGGCTTCGCCGACGGGCGCTGCGCAGGCGGCGAACGCCGGCGCGCGCCGCGCGCGCGGGGACTACCTTGCATTTCTCGAGGCAGGCGATCGCTTTGCAACCGATCGCATCGAGACGATGGTCGCCGAGATTGCACGGCCGAGTCCGATGTGGGGGTTCTCGCACGTCGAATACGGCAGTGCCGCCGAGCGCGCTGACCTTCGAGAGAGCAACGGCTCGCGTGAGGTACGTCGCCCGACGGAGCAGGCGTCCGGCACGTGGGAGTCTCCGGCCGACCAATTCGCGAGCTTTGCCCTTCGCCGCGACTTCACTCCCGGCGTCGACGGAAATCTGTTCGTCCAGCGTCATCTCTTTCTCGCGCTTGGCGGTTACCGCGAGGTCGATCGTCACGGCTGGGACTTCTGTGTCCGCGCGGGGCAGGTGGTCGAACCCGTGGTCGTCGAGCGGCCGATCTACTTCGCCGACTCCGCTAACCGCCCGGGACCGCAAACGTCCCTCGAAACGGAATCGCCGCGGGCGCTCGAGCAGCGGCGAAAGGAGATCGTCGCAGCCGCGCTGACGGATCATGCAGCGGTCACCAACGAATTCTGCCCCCAGTTTGCCGGGAATCGCCTCCTGCTTCTGCAGGCAGAGCTTCACGCCGGCCGGGGCGATCGAATCCCGATTCCGCTGCTGCGTTCGGTGGCCGCCGAATGGCGCAATCGCGTTGCGGCGCACGGACAACGCGGCGCGGGGCACACCGGCGCTGCACCAGGCGAATCGAGCAGCGATAAGGTCGCACTCGTCGTGCTTGGTGTCTACCGAAGCGGAACGTCGGCGCTCGCTCGTGTGCTGAACCTGTGCGGAGCGGCGCTTCCGGAAAACGTCATTGCGGCGCGGCTCGATATCAATCGCAAGGGATTCTGGGAGACGGAGGCCGTCGTCGATCTCAACGCGCGCATGCTGCAACGCGTCGGAGCCGCATGGAACCGCCCCGATGTCACGTTGCCGCCGGATGGACCGGTCATCGACGAGTTCCTCGACATCGCGCGGGAGATTCTGGAAAGCGAGTACGAAGACGCGCCGCTTATCCTGATCAAGGATCCGCGCATGTGCGTCCTCGCGCCGGTGTGGGATCGGGCGTTGCGCCAAAGCGGCTATCGCCCTGCCTACGTGGTGGCGGTGCGCGACCCTCGGGAGGTGGCGGGGTCGCTTGCCCGGTCCCTCGGGCAATATGGAGGAATGCCGCACGATCGAGCGCTCGCGTTGTGGCACGGCTACACCGGAGCAGCGGAGGCATTCGTGAACCGTACCGACGCCAAGGTCGCGTTCGTTCACTACGACGACCTCCTCGACGATTGGCGCAGCGCCGTCCGAACGATCGCCAGGCAGCTCGACGTGGACCTCGATACGGAATTGCATGCGGATGCGATCGATACGTTCCTCGACCCGAGCCTGCGCAGCCAGCGGGCGAAACGCGCCGATGGCAGCACTTCGATCGCCGCGCTCGAAGACGCAACCATGCAGGCGCTTTACCGGCGCATTCTCGATCGGTGTGCAGGTGGGATCGCCGGCTGACGTCGACCGTGCGCGGGCCGCCCTGACTGCGGACGCATTCGCGGACGCGCTCGAGCATCACGCGCGCGGTCGGCTGCCGCAGGCCGAAGCCGGCTACCGTAGCGTTCTGCGAAGCGCGCCCGATCACCCGGATGCCCTGCATCGGCTGGGCGTCATCGCGCACCAGGTCGGGCGAGACGAGGTTGCACTCGAACTGATCGGTCGCGCAATCACGGTCGATCCATTGCAACCGGCGTACTACAACGATGCCGGCATCGTTCTGCAGGCGCTCGGCAGGATCGACCTGGCGATTGCACGCTACCGCGAGGCGCTCGCCCTCTCGCCCGCGTATGCGCGCGCGCACAACGGGCTCGGCATCGCGCTCCACGACCGGGGTCGACTCGACGACGCGATGGCAAGCTTTCGCGCGGCCTTATCGCTGAAACCCGACTATGCGGACGCCCAGAACAACCTCGCAAACGTTCTGCGCGAGCTCGGGCGGCCGGCGGAGGCCGTCGCGATCTACCGGAAGGCACTCGCGACGCGAGACGTGCCCGAGGCATGGTGCAACCTCGCGCGTGCGCTCACCGACCTTGCCGCATTCGACGATGCCGCGCAGGCGTACGCCAAGGCGCTCATCCGGAAGGAAACGCCCGACGCGATCGCGGGGTTCGTCCAATCGCTCGTCGCCGCCGAGCTTCGTCACGTCGACGACGCGGTGCGGCGAACGGCGCTCCGCGCGCTGGTCGCGCCTTGGGCCCGGCCGTCGGAGCTGTCGGCCGCATGCCTTCGGGTGCTCGCGAGCGGCACCGCGTTGCGGGCGTGCATCGATCGTGCGTGGAGCGAGTGGCCGGCGCGGCTTTCGCTGGCCGAGCTTCTGGACGCGGCGCCTCCGGGCGTCGTCTTCGATGACGTGCTGCTCGGCTCGCTGCTCGAAAGCACCCCCGTGTGCGATCGGGTGATGGAGCGCTTTCTCACGCTCGCGAGATTCGCGCTTCTCGATGCGGTCGACGACCGCCGCCCAAGCCCGAGCGACCCGCTGCGGTTCGGGTGCGCGCTCGCGCGGCAATGCTTCATCAACGACTACGTGTTTGCGGTGACGGACGCGGAGCTCGAGCGGGCGCAGGCGCTGCGCGATGACGTCGTCGCCGCCCTCGCTCGTGGCGACGTGGTGGCCGCGATGGACGTTGCGGTCGTGGGCGCGTATTTCCCGCTGCTTTCGCTGCCGCAGGCCGAGTCGCTGCTGTCTCGCGCATGGCCGGAGCCGCTCGATGCGCTGCTTACCCAGCAACTGCGTGAGCCCGCCGAAGAGCACGCCATCCGCGATCGCCTTCGCCGGCTCACCGACATCGACGACCCGGTTTCGATCGCAGTGCGGCGGCAGTACGAGGAGCATCCGTATCCAAGGTGGGTGCGGCTGTCCTCGCCCGAGGTGACATGGCCGGAAGGTGCCCGGCCGGCTGGGCGGTTTCCGCCCGAGCTTCGGCAATCGGCTGCGACCGATCTTTGCATCCTCGTCGCCGGCTGCGGCACCGGCCAGGAGTCGATCGAGTTCGCGCAGGCGTTTCCACGCGGCCGTGTGCTGGCCGTCGATCTGAGCCTCGCGAGCCTCGCTTACGCCGAGCGCAAGGCGCGCGAACTGCGCATC
>Ga0207657_10005532_pt1 | contig 13188 bp, 8 predicted proteins | sample KBSC33metaG_FD_184316 | JGI IMG/M metagenome (GOLD analysis project Ga0207657, IMG submission 184316) | Corn rhizosphere microbial communities from Kellogg Biological Station, Michigan, USA - KBS C3-3 metaG (SPAdes) (version 2) | ecosystem: Host-associated > Plants > Roots > Rhizosphere > Soil ...
GCGTCGACGCGCTCGACGCCGTCCGCGCCGGCATCGCGTCGGCCACCCGCGTCTTCGGCGGCTTGAAGATTGACACCGTCGTCATCCGCGGCGTCAACGACGATGAGCTGATCGATCTGATCGAGTACGGCAGGACGATGAACGCCGAAGTGCGTTTCATCGAATACATGGATGTCGGCGGCGCCTCTCACTGGTCGCCCGACCGTGTCGTCTCGCGGCAGGAGATCCTCGCGGCGCTCTCGGCGCGCTACGGGCGCATCGAGCCGATTGGGACGCGAACGGCGGCGCCCGCCGACCGGTTCGCGCTTCCTGATGGCACCGTCTTCGGCATCATCGCCTCGACGACCGCGCCGTTCTGCGAGAGCTGCGATCGCAGCCGGTTGACCGCGGACGGGATGTGGTATCTCTGTCTGTATGCGACGCGCGGCGTCGATCTGCGCGCGGCGCTCCGGGGCGGCGCGTCGGCCGACGAGATGGCGGCGCTCATCGCCTCGACGTGGAAGGGCCGCCTCGATCGCGGCGCGGAGCAGCGCCTCGCGCTCGGCGATCGGCGTGTGTTCGTTCCGGTGCAGGATCTGGCGAAGAAGGATCCGCACCTGGAGATGCACACGCGCGGCGGCTAGCGGCGCACGGCTGCCTTCGTATCCTTAGTGGTGTTTCGACGGTGGACTCTTCTTTGCTCCATCCATCGACAGCGGCGCGATCTTCTTCCGCTGCAGCTCCGTGTTAATCGCCGGCACGTCCTTCAGCATCGCCGAATCCAGCGAATCGATCTGCTCCTGCAGCTCGTCGGACAGCTCTTTGAACGCCGCGTAGGTCTGATCCGTCGGCTTCGCATCCGCGCTCTCAATCACGTCCGAGAGATGCGCGATCTTGTTGTTCAACTTGATCGGGAAGTTGAGCGGATCCTGCCCGCTCTGATTCTTCACCTGGTACACCGACTCCTCCACCATCGTCAGCTTCTGGCGCAGGTTCTCGAGCGCCGTCGTCAGCGGCTTGCGCGTGGAGTCGCGCTCGGCGTGCTTCGCCTTCTCGATCCGGTCGTCGATGTCGGTGCGCACTCTGCGCACGGCCACCACCGCTTCGTTCGCCTCGGCCACGCGGTTGCGAACCTTGATCGCGAAATCGAACTCGGCCTGGAGATCCGCCATCGACGCCTTCACCCGCGGGTCCATGCCGATCGTGAACGGCTGCGTCTCCGATTCGCCGTTCGCGGTCACGCGCACCTGATAGCGCCCCGGCACCGCCAGCGGTCCGTCCTCGGGCGACGCGCCCCACATGATGAGCCCGGGGAACACCGTCGCACCCGCGTATCGCATGTCCCACACGAACCGATTCAGACCTGCCTCCACGCCGACCACGGGCCGCGGCGGCCGGAACGGATCCTCCACGGCATCGGCTGCGGGCTTCGCCGGCGGACCGACGAAGCTCCGGATCACCTGGCCCTGCGCATCGAGGATCTCGATGGTGACCTTCTCCGCCTTCGTCTTCAAGTAGTAGTCGATCGTCGCCGGACGTGCGCGCCGCGTCGCCTCTTCCGGCGCATACACGTGGAGCGCGCTGCGCGCGACATCGTCTTTGAGCTGACGAATGGGTGCGATGTTGTCGAGCACCCACATCGACCGACCGTTGGTCGAGATCACGAGGTCGTGCGCCTCGACGACGATGTCTGACACCTGCGTGTCGGGAAGATTGAGCGACAGCGGCTGCCAGCGATCGCCATCGTCGAACGACACGTAGATGCCGTGCTCGGTGCCGGCGTACAGGAGCCCAGGCCGTGCCGGATCCTCGCGGATCGCGTGCGCGTAATCGTCCGCACGGATCCCCGTGACGATCGTCTTCCAGGTCTTGCCGTAATCGTCGGTCTTGAACAGATACGGCGCGCGATCGTCCTGCAGATAATTCTTGACCGCGACGTATGCGGCGCCGGCGCGGTGCGGCGACGCGTCGATCAGACTCACGCGGCTGAGCGCGGGGACGCCTGGCGGCGTGACGTCGCTCCAATTCTTGCCGCCGTCGCGCGTGATGTAGACGAGCCCATCGTCGGATCCCGTCCAGATCGTGTCGGCTTCTTTGTACGACGGCGCGATGGTGAAGATCGTCGCGAAGATCTCCGGACCGTTCATGTCGTGCGTGATCGGACCGCCGGAGTCGCCCAGCGTCTTCGGATCGTGTTTGGTCAGATCCGGGCTGATCTTCTGCCAGTTCTGGCCGTCGTTGGTCGTCCGGTACAGGAACTGCGACGAGGTGTAGAGCGTGTTCGCGTCGAAATGCGAAAAGACGATCGGAAATGTCCACTGCCAGCGATCCGGCAGCGACGCCGCGTTCTCGCCGGAGAAGAACCGGGGATACACCTCGATATCGCGCGTTTCACCGGTGAGCCGGTTCTTGCGCGTCAGCAGCGCGCCCTGACTGCCGGCGTAGAGGATGTTGGGATCGGTCGGCGACGGCGTGATGTAACCGCTTTCACCGCCGCCTGCGTCGTACATCGCCGCGAACGCGTTCGGGCCGACGCCGGCCATTCCCGCGAACGGGCCGCGCCGCTCGCTCTGCACGCAGACGGTGCTGTTGTCCTGCTGGGCGCCGCAGACGTGATACGGAAACTCCTTCGTCGTCGCGACGTGATAGAGCTGCGCGGTTGGGAAATCCTCGTCCGTCCACGTCTCGCCGCCGTTGATCGTCACCGTGGCGCCGCCGTCGTCGCTGGTGATGAAGCGCTTCGAATCGTTCGGATCGATCCAGAGATCGTGGTTGTCGCCGTGCGGCGGACGCAGCAGCGTCTTGAACGTCTTGCCGCCGTCGGTCGACTTGTGGAAGTTCACGTTCAGCCCGTAGACGACATCCTTGTCCTTCGGGTCGGCGAAGATGTGCGTGTAGTAGAACGCGCGCTGGCGCAGGTTGTGGTCGTCGTTCATCTTCGTCCACGTCGCGCCCGCATCGTCGGATCGGAAAGTGCCGCCGTTCTCGTTCTCGATCTGCGCGTACACGCGATTGCTGTCGGCGCCCGACACGCTGACGCCGATGCGTCCGATGACGCCGGCCGGCATCCCGGGATTGCGCGTCAATTCCGTCCAGGTGTCGCCGCCGTCAATCGACTTGAACAGACCGCTGCCCGGACCTCCGCTCGACATCTGCCACGACACGCGGTACGCCTCCCACAGGGCGGCGTACAGCACGTTGGGATTGTGACGATCGATCGAGAGATCGATCGCCGCGGTCTTGTCGTCGCGGAACAGCGTCTTCTTCCACGTCTTGCCGCCGTCGATCGACTTGAACACGCCGCGATCCGCGCTTGGACCGGCGGGATGGCCGAAGGCGGCGACGTACACGATGTCCGGATTCGTGGGATGGATGCGAATCTTGGCGATCGCCTGCGTATTGGCGAGTCCGAGGTGCGTCCACGTCTTGCCGGCATCGATGGACTTGTAGACGCCGTCTCCCTGCATGATGTTGCCTCGAATGCAGGTCTCGCCCATGCCGATGAAGACGATGTCGGGGTTGGACTCCGACACGGCGACCGCGCCGACCGACGAGCTCGTGAGCTGGCCGTCGGTGACCGGCTTCCAGGTCTGGCCGGCATCGGTCGTCTTCCAGAGGCCGCCGCCGACCGCGCCGAAGAAGTATTCATCGCGCCGCGACGGGCTGCCGGCGGAGGCGATCGAGCGCCCGCCCCGGACGGGGCCGACGCTACGCCATTCCAGCGCCTTGAACAGCGAGGCGTCGTAGCCGCTCGTCTGTGCACGTGGCGTGCGCTCGGCGACAATCGCCGCCGTCACCGCCGCGAGGGAGATTAACGGGATCGAAAGCGTCAGGCGCAGTTTCATGGTGGGTCAATCTAGCATAGACCCGCCCGCGAAGCGCGCCCCGTGATCAGAGCGGAACGGGCGCGGCGCAGAAGGTGTCGAAGGCGGTCGTCAGCTCGCTGGCGATCGCGAGCGCGTCGCGGTTTTCGATCTGCGACCGCTCGAGCATATAGACGATCCGACCGTTCTGCAGCAACCCAATCGAGGGTGAGGACGGCATGAAGCCGGAGAAATACTGCCGGGCGCGATCGGTCGCCTCGATGTCGGCGCCCGCGAACACGGTCGCGACGCGCGCCGGTTTCCGCGCGTGCCTGAGCGCCAGCGCGATCCCGGGACGCGCCTTGCCGGCCGCGCAGCCGCAGACCGAGTTCACGACGATCATCAGCGTACCGGGCGTGTCGGCGACCGCGCGATCCACGTCAGCGGCCGTCCGCAGTTCCTCCACTCCAAGCGCGGTGAGCTCCTGGCGCATCGGCGCCACGAAAGGTTCGGGATAAGGCATGGGTTCAGTGTACGTCGGAAATGAAGAAAGCCGTTGTCACGGTTGCGCCGTCGAGCCCGGAATTTTTCCGGATACCAGGAGCGACACGGCCTCGAGCAGGCCTTTGACGCTGCACGGCTTGTCGAGAAACGCTTCGTCAGCCCACAGCGTGGCCTTCTCTTTGAAGAGGTGATCGCTGAAACCGGTGAGATACAGCACCTTCAGGTTCGGTTCGCCCTGACGCAGGCGCCGCACGAGCTCGTCGCCGGTCATCTCGGGCATCATCAGGTCGGTGACCAGGACATCGAACGGTCCCTCGCTCTTCGCGGCCGCTTCGGCGACCGGACCGCTCGCGGCGATGATGGTTTGATAGCCGGCGTCCACCAGCACGCGGTTCACGAAATTACGCACCGACTCCTCGTCGTCGACGATGAGCGCACGCAGCGGCGAGGCGGACACGGATGCGATCATTTCGCTAGCATAATTCGTTCGCCGCCCAGACAAAAGCTTGCGCCGGTGTGCGGATTTGGCGCACCACCGATTTCGGCAGAGGCATGCCGATTCAGGTGGCCGCTATCGTGATGGACGGCTCAGGACCTCGTGGACCTTCGCGGCCAGCACCGACGCCTCGAACGGCTTGCCGAGAAAGCTCACATTCGGATTGCCTCCGTCGAGCGGCAGACCGGCGCCCGCGTAGCCGGAAACGAAGAGCACACGGAGCTCCGGGCGCACGGCCACCAGCCGCTGCGCCAGCGCCGGACCGTTGATGCCCGGCATGATCACGTCGGTCACCAGCAGGTCGATCTCCGCGTGGCGCGCTTCGAATATCGAGATGGCGGCATCGGGTGTCGCCGACTCGAGCACGTGATAGCCCTGACGCTTCAACACGGCGCTGATGATCTTCCGCACGCCGTCTTCATCCTCGACCAGCAGCACGGTTCCCCTGCCGCGCGGCGGCAGTTCGACGGCAGCGGTGGCCGCCCGCGGCGGCGCTTCGATCGAGGATGACGCCGGGAAATGCATCGTGAACGTCGTCCCCACGCCGAGGACGCTATCGGCTGTGATGAAGCCGTTGCTCTGGCGAACGATGCCGTAGACCGACGCGAGGCCGAGTCCTGTTCCCTGGCCAACGGCCTTCGTCGTGAAGAACGGCTCGAACAGATGCGCGCGCACCTCCGGCGCCAGGCCGACGCCGTTGTCGGTGACGCGCAGCCGCACGTACGCTCCCTTCGCCGAATGTTCCGCGGGCGCGTCGACCGCGCCGGACGGCACCGTGGCGACTTCGATGCGGATGTCGCCGCCTCCGGGCAGCGCATCGCGCGCGTTCAGCACGAGGTTGAGGATCACCTGCTCGATCTGCGTCGGATCGATCTTGACGATGGCGGGCTCGGGCGATACGTCGCACGTCAACGTGATGTCTTCGCGGATGAGGCGATCGAGCATGCTCTTCAGTCCGGAGACGATCTGATTCAGATCGACCTCGCGCGGCAGCAGGACCTGTTTCCGGCTGAACGCCAGCAGCTGCTGCGTCAGCGCCGCGGCCCGCTGTCCCGCTTTTTGAATCTCGAGGAGGTCGGCGCGATCGGGATGGTCCTCGGCGCGGTTGGTGAGCAGAAGCTCGGTATAGCCGAGAATCGCCGTGAGCAGATTGTTGAAGTCGTGCGCGATGCCTCCGGCGAGGCGGCCGACGCTCTCGATCTTCTCGGACTGGGTGATCCGTTCCGCGAGAATCAGGCGGTCGGTGATGTCGCGGGCGATGCACAGATGGCGATCGCTCTGCACGCGGGCGCGGTAGCTGCACTCGACCAGCCGCGCGGCGCTGCCGGCGACCGTCACGCGGTGCTCGCGCTTGACCTCGCCCATCGCGAGCATCTCGCGCCATGCGGCGTCCAGTCCGCCGTCGTCCGTCAGCAGAGTGTCCAATCGCCGCTGCACGATCTCGTGGGCCGGACGCGCGAAGAGCGAGGTCGCGGCGCGGTTCGCCTCCTGAACGACGCCGGCATCGTCGAGGAGCAGCATCGCGTCGATCGCCTCCGCGAAGACCACGCGGAACTCGCGCATGCGCCGCTCATCGGCGCGCGCGGCCTCCACGGCGCCGGTCACATCGAACAGAAAGCCCCGCAGCTCGGTCAGCGCGCCGGACCCGTCGAACGCGCCGACGACCGTTTCAATCACGTCGACGAGGACGCCGTCGCGGCGCTGCAGTGTGGCGCGATGATGCTCCAGCCGGCCCTCCTCGCGCACCCGGCTCACGAACGTGTCGCGCGCCGATCGATCGCTGTACAGCGCGGCCATGTGGGTGCCGATGGCCGCCGCAATCGACGTGAAGTGCAGCAGCCGCGCAAATGCGGCGTTGCAGGCCAGCAGCCGTCCATCGGGAGTGGAGATGTAAATGGCGACCAGCGCCCCGTCGAACAGATCGCGATAGCGCTGCTCGAGCGAATCGCGCGCAGCGGCGGCGTGGTCCGACTCGAAGCGATTGGGTATCGATACCACCGGCTCGTCCATGCTATGCGTGCCGCCTCGATCGGCTCGATCCTTCGTCGTGAATTTGATGGCGCTCCAGCCGCCGGTACAGCGCGCGGCGGCTGATGCCGAGCAGCTTCGCGGCGGCCATCCGGTTGCCATTGACCTGCCGCAGCACGTCGACGATGTGATCGCGCTCGACGTCCCCGAGAGCGGCCGGCGGCTCAGCGGCTCGGCGGCCCCCGGCCTCGGCGGCCCACGTGCCGCGAGAGGCGGGCACGTCCGGACCGAAGGCGCCCGCCAGCTCCCGCTCGGAGAGCACGGTGCCTTCGACCAGCATGCACGCGCGCTCGATCACGTTCTTCAACTCGCGCACGTTGCCGTCCCAGCGCGCGTTGAGCAGGAGGCGCTCGGCCGCCGACGTGAGGCCGGTGATCGGCTTCCGGATCCGCTTCGAACAGGCGCGAATGAACGCCGCCGTCAAATACGGAATGTCCTCCCGCCGTTCGCGCAGCGGCGGCAGCGCGACCTCGACGACGTTGAGGCGATAGAACAGGTCTCCGCGGAAGCGGCCGGCGGCGACCTCGGCGCGCAGATCGCGGTTCGTCGCGGCGATCACGGCGACGTCCACGCGTCGCGGCTGCAGCGAACCGACACGCTGCACTTCGCCGTTCTCGAGCGCGCGCAGCAGCTTCGCCTGCACGGACAGCGGCAGCTCGCCCACTTCGTCGAGAAACAAGGTGCCGGTATGCGCGGTCTCGAAGACGCCCGGCTTCGATTCCACCGCGCCGGTGAAGGCGCCGCGCACGTGGCCGAACAGCTCGCTCTCGAACAGGGTGTCGACAACCGCCGAACAATTGATCGTGACGAACGGACCACTGCGGCGGGCGCCGACCTGATGGAACGCGCGGGCGGCGAGTTCCTTGCCCGTTCCCGTGTCTCCCGTGACCAGCACGATCTTCGCGTGCGGCGCCAGCCGTTGGATCAGGCTGAACACTTCCTGCATCCCGGGCGAGCGCCCGAGCATGCCGCAGAATTCCAGCTGCCGCGCCATCTCGCTCTCGAGCGCGATCACCTGCGCCCGCCGCTCGAGCTCCACGCGCGTGTCGCCGAGCACCTGGCGCAGCCGATCGAAGTCGAAGGGCTTGGTCAGATACTCGCGCGCCCCGAGCTTGATGGCCTCGACCGCGCTGTCGACGGCGGCGTACGCGGTCATCAGAATCACCTCGCAGCTCGGCACCGAGCTGCGAATCTGCCGCAGCAGATCGAGGCCGTTCACGTCGGGCATCCGCAGATCGATCATCGCCAGGTCGGCCGGCTTTCGCATGAGCGCGCGCATCGCGTCGGACCCGCTCGCGCAGGTGACGACGTCGAAGCCCGCCTTGCCGGCCAGCCGTTCGATGACGCGCAGCACCGGCGCCTCATCGTCCACGACGAGGAGCAAGGGGCGCGCGACTGGACTCTTGTGAACCGACATCGTCGACCGCGCCGTATCCCCGCTCCGCTGTGCGTATGCGCACGGAGTGTGCGCGAGTGTGCGGCTGCGCACACGCTAGCATATGCTGCGCCGCGGCCGCCCACAATATCGGCGCCATCTCACGTGGCAATCATCTTGCCCTGCATTCCGTGCCACGATGTGCACGCCTCCCATGACCGCACTGACCTCCGTTCTGATCGTCGATGACGAGCCGGCGATTCGCGATTTGATGGCTCGCTGGGTGCGTGCCCTCGGCCTCCAGCCGGACACGGCGGCCAACGCGTACGAGGCGCTCGCGGCGCTGCGGACGCAACCCTACGACCTCGCGGTCATCGACGTCATGCTGCCGGGACACGACGGCCTGTGGCTCACGAGTCAATTGCGCCGCGATCATCCCCAGACGGCGGTCGTCCTCGCCACCGCCTACACGGCGCTGCTGGGAGACGACGAGGCCGCGCAGCCGATCGCCGACTTGTTGATCAAGCCGTTTCAGCGGGATCGCTTCGCGCTGGCGATCGAACGCAGCCGCCGGTGGCGCGAGCAGGTGCTGGACGAACAGCGGTGGCACGAGCTGCTGTCCACCGAGTTGGAGCAGCGGATCGGCGATTTGTGCACCGACCTGGCGCGGCACAGCGCGGATGAGCGCGACGAGAGCGAGACCTTGCTGGCGATGTCGCGCGAGCGCGCGCCCGACGTCGCCGACCACAGCGAACGGGTCGCGGTCACCGCGGGCAAGATCGCGCGCGAAATCGGCGCCGCCGATGCCGGGCGGCTGGCGGGCGTCCTCGAAGTCGCCGGTCGGTTTCACGACATCGGCAAGCTCGCGATTCCGATGGCGCTATTGACGAAGCCGTCGCGGCTGGCTCCGGGCGAGGACGCGATCATGCGCAAGCATGTCGACGCAGGGGCGAAGATCCTCGCGCGCACGCGGACGCTTCGCGATGTCGCGCCTATCGTCTTCGCGTCGCACGAATGGTTCGGCGGCGAGGGATATCCGCGCAAGCTGGCCGGCCATGCGATCCCGCTCGCCAGCCGCATCCTCGCGATTGCCGACGCCTACGACGCCATGACCCACGATCGGGAGTACCGCGTCCGGCTCCACTCAGCCGATGCCGTATCCGAGATCCTTCGCTGCTGCCCCGCGCAATTCGATCCCGAGATCGTGACCGCGTTTCTCGCCGTCCTCAGCCGCGGCTGAACCCGAAAAGGGGTACGACCTTCCGTTTCAGCTCGGAACAGGGGGACGACCCGATCTCGCTCGGCAGTGGGACCGCGTCGTCCCACAAGCGGACACTCTCCAGCGCCGACCACGAAAAGCGAAGGGCAAATAAGTCGTTTATGTATAATCACTTATCCAGCTCGTATCCGGTGGTCCGGCGTTTGCCTTTGAGAAGCGCTGATCGTTTTCGAGTTCTCTTCCGTCTAAGCAGAAAACAACCATGGATATTGCCCGCCCGTCGAACGCAAAACAGAAACGGATCCGCCAGGGCATCTATGCCGGCGTCGGTCTGCTGGCCGTCGTGCTCGTGAGCGTGGGGCTTTCGAAGCTGAAGCCGGCCGCGCCGACGGTCGAACGTGCGGTCATCTGGCCCGACACGGTCAAACGCGGTCCGATGGTGCGTCAAGTCCGCGGGCTCGGCACGCTCACGCCCGAGGACATCCAGTGGGTACCGGCGACGACGCAAGCGCGGGTCGACAAGATCGTGCTGCGCCCCGGCACCGCCGTGAAGGCCGACAGCGTGATCCTGGAATTGAGCAACCCGCAGCTGGAACAGGAACTCGTGGACGCGCAGTTGAAACTGCAAGCTGCCGAAGCTGGTCTCGCCAATCTCAGGGTGCAGCTGCAGAACGATCTGCTCGCCACCAAGGCCGCGGCCGCGAGCATCGAGGGCGACTACAGCAAGGCCAAGATGCAGGCGCAAATGAACGAAGCGCTGGCCAAGGATCAATTGGTGTCGGACCTGGTGCTGAAACAGTCGGAGGTCGACGCTGAGCAGCTCGGCGTTCGCAGCCAAATCGCCAAGGATCAACTCGCCACCAAGGTCGACTCGACGCGCGAACAGATTGCCGTGCAGCAGTCGGCCGTCGATCAGGCGCGCGCGGTGCTGCAGCTCAAGAAGCAGCAGAAAGACGAATTGAAAGTGCGCGCGGGCCTCGACGGGATGCTGCAGCTGGTGCCGGTCGAAGTCGGCCAGCAGGTGGCGCCGGGCACCAACCTCGCGCGCGTCGCGAATCCGGCCCACCTGAAAGCGGAAATCAAGATCGCCGAAACGCAAGCCAAGGACATTCAGCTCGGCCAGCCCGCCTCGATCGACACACGCAACGGCATCGTCGAAGGCAAAGTGGCGCGCATCGATCCGTCGGTCATCAACGGTACGCGCACCGTGGACGTGTCACTGCCCGCCGAGTTGCCGAAGGGCGCGGTGCCCGACCTGAGCGTCGACGGTACGATCGAGCTCGAACGCCTGAACGACGTGCTCTACATGGGACGGCCGGCGTTCGGGCAGGAGCAGAGCGTCGTGGGGCTGTTCAAGATCTCGCCCGACGGCACGACGGCGGAGCGCACGCAAGTGAAGCTCGGAGTCAGCTCGGTCAACACGGTTGAAGTGCTGTCCGGTTTGAAGGTCGGCGACCAGGTGATCCTGTCCGACATGTCGGCTTACGACGCGTTCGATCGCATCAGGCTGAAGTAGCCGCGGACCTCCGGGTCCGCCACAATCGGGCCGACAGACAGGTCGGCTCCCACGAGGAGATCGAGATGGCCGAGAACGGACTGCAGCCGATCATCAAGCTGGACGGCGTCACGAAAGTATTCTTTACCGACGAAGTCGAGACGCACGCGCTCGCCGGCATCCACATGGAGATCGGCAAGGGCGAGTACGTCGCGATCGCCGGGCCATCGGGCTGCGGAAAGTCCACGTTGCTCTCGATTCTCGGATTGCTCGACTCCCCCACCGAAGGACAGTATCTCCTCAACAACCGGCCGGTCGCCGAGCTCCCCGCGTCCGAGCGCGCCCGGGTGCGCAATCGCGAGATCGGATTCATCTTTCAGAGCTTCAATCTGATCGGCGATCTCACCGTGTTCGAGAACGTCGAGCTGCCGCTCACCTATCGCGGCATGAAGGCGGCCGAGCGCAAGCAGCGTGCCGAGGCAGCGCTCGAACGGGTCGGCATGGCGCATCGCGCGAAGCATCTGCCCAGTCAGCTCTCGGGCGGTCAACAGCAGCGCGTCGCCGTCGCGCGAGCCGTCGCGGGCGAGCCGCTCATGCTCCTCGCCGACGAGCCCACCGGCAACCTCGATTCGCGCAGCGGCGAAGCCGTGATGGACCTCCTCCGCGAACTGCATCGCGCCGGCGCCACCATCTGCATGGTCACGCACGATCCCCGCTACGCGCGTCACGCCGACCGCAGCATTCATCTCTTCGACGGACGCGTCGTCGAGGAGCGGATGGAAATGGCGATCACGGAATAACGATTCTTGCCATGGCTGAGGGCTGATGGCTAATGGCAACGGCTCGATGGACCGCCAGAGACCATGACCATCAGCGATTAGACCTTAGCCATGATGTTGAGCGACCTCCGCCAGGCATTCCGTTTTCTCTTCAAGGCACCGGGTTTCACGGCGCTCATCGTCGTCGTTCTGGCGCTCGGCATCGGGGCGACGACGGCGATCTTCACGATCGTGGACGGCGTGCTGTTCAAGCCGCTGCCGTTCGGCGATCCGTCACGGCTGATCGCGCTGCAGACCGCAACGCGCGGCGAGCCGGACGGCATTTCCTATCAAGACGTTCGAGACTGGGCGCGGCAGGCGAAGACAATCGACCACGTCGCCGCCTACGCGGAAAACGCGGCGACACTCACCGGCATGGGTGAAGCCGAGGCGCTGCCGGTGGCGGCCGTCGCGGGAGATTTCTTCGAGGCGCTCGGTGTGGCGCCGCTGCGCGGCCGCTGGCTGACCGCCGCGGACGACGTGAAGGGCGGCGCGCGATACATGGTGATCGGCGAATCGCTGTGGGCGCGGCGGTTCGGCCGCGCCGACACGGTCATCGGCCGCACGGTGGCGCTGGACGGCCAGCCGGCGACCATCGTCGGCGTCATGCCGGCCTCGTTCGAGTTTCCGTTCGACGCCGAGACGGTGCAAGCCTGGCTCCCGACATACGCGCTCGGCTTGACAGCGCAGTTCGCCGACCAACGCGGCGCGTCGTTCATGCGCGGCGTCGGGCACATTCGCCCAGGCGCGACCATTTCGCAAGCGAACGCCGAGCTCGCGACGATCGCCGCGGGTCTGGCTGCGCAATATCCCGACTCGAACCACGACCGCACCGCCGGCGTCGTGCCACTGCGGCACGTAATCGTGCACGACTATCAGGCGGGGCTGTTCGTGCTCTTCGCGACCGTCGGTCTCGTGCTGCTGATCGCGTGCGCGAACGTGGCGAATCTCCTGCTGGCGCGCGGCACGGCGCGCCGCCGCGAGATGGCGATTCGCACGGCGCTCGGCGCCAGCCGCGGACGCCTGGTCCGCCAGTTGCTGACTGAAGCCGCCGCGCTCGCGATCGTCGGCGGCGGCGCCGGTCTGTTGCTCGCGTCGTGGTGCGAAAGCGCGCTGATCGCATTCAGCCCGGTGGATATTCCGCGTCTACACGGCGTGCATCTGGACGCAGCCGTCCTCGTCTTCGCGGTCGGCATCTCGGTGACGACCGCGATCGTGTTCGGCATCGTACCGGCGCTGCAGGTCTCGCGCACAGACGCGGGCGAGTCGTTGAAGGATGAAGGACGCGGCTCGAGCAGCGGACGCGGCGGACGTCTGCGCCAGACGCTCATCGTGGCCGAGATCGCGCTCTCGTTCGTGCTGCTGGCGGGCGCGGGGCTCCTCGTGCGCAGCCTGCTCCATCTGCAGCAGGTCGATCCCGGTTTTGCCGCCGACCATGCCGCCACGATCGATCTGTTGCTGCCGCAAGCGA
>Ga0207657_10005535_pt1 | contig 13186 bp, 11 predicted proteins | sample KBSC33metaG_FD_184316 | JGI IMG/M metagenome (GOLD analysis project Ga0207657, IMG submission 184316) | Corn rhizosphere microbial communities from Kellogg Biological Station, Michigan, USA - KBS C3-3 metaG (SPAdes) (version 2) | ecosystem: Host-associated > Plants > Roots > Rhizosphere > Soil ...
AGCCGGGGCGGGCTTTCGCATCGCCACGTTGGCAGCGTTCATGCTCCTGACGCGCAGCTCGCGCTCGCCCATGCGCGCGACACCTACACGCGGCGGCAGGAAGGCGTGAGCCTGTGGGTCGTGCCCTCGAAGGAGATCGTCGCGAGCGATCCCGACCATGCGGGCGAACTGTTCGAGCCGGCCGAGAGCAAAATCTACCGGCACCCGACCTTCTACGACATCCCCGACGAGGTGAAGCATATATGACGGCGCCCGACGCGGGGCGCGTCGACTATCTCCTCCGGCTCGGCGACGATTCGCTCATCCTCGGGCAGCGCCTTGGTGAATGGTGCGGCCACGCGCCGGCGCTGGAAGTGGACCTCACCCTCGCCAATTTCGCGCTCGACCTGATCGGGCAGGCCACGCTTCTGCTCGGCGAAGCTGGCGATGCGGATCAGCTCGCCTTTCATCGCGACGTCCTCGATCTCAAAAACTGCCTGCTGGTCGAGCAGCCCAACGGCGACTTCGCCCGGACCATCGCGCGCCAGCTGCTATTCTCGACGTGGCAGCACCTGCTGCTGCAGCGACTGACTCAATCGACCGACCGTTTCCTGACCGAGTTCGCGGCCAAGGCGGTCAAGGAAGTCGCCTATCATCGCGAACTGGCGTCGGAATGGACGATTCGGCTGGGCGACGGGACGGACGAAAGCGCGCGACGGATGGCCGACGGGCTGGACTGGTGCTGGCGCTTCATTCCCGAGTTGTTCGAGGTGGACGATGTGCTCGAGGCGCTGATCGCGGCCGGTGTCGCGCCCGATCCGCGCCAGTTCGAAGACGAATATCGCCGATCGTTGGCGGCGGTTCTCGCGGAGGCGAAGCTGGACCCGCCGGCGGAGCAGCGTCCGATCCTCGGCGGCCGCCGCGGCCACCACAGCGAGCACTTGGGGCACATCCTCGCACCGATGCAATATCTGCAGCGCACCTACCCGGGCGCCAAGTGGTAGAATAAGCAGCTTTCATGAGTGCGCATTTCTACCCGTTGCGGGTGGCCGAGATCGTCCCCGAAACCGCCGACGCGAATTCCATTCGCTTCGAGGTTCCCGATGAGCTTCGCGATACGTTCGCCTTCAGGTCCGGCCAGCACCTGACGCTTCGTGCTCAGATTGGCGGCGAGGAGGTTCGGCGCAATTATTCGCTGTGCACGGCGCCCGACGAGCGGGACTGGATGGTCACGGTCAAAAGGATCGGCGGCGGAATCTTTTCCAATTGGGTCGGCGACCGGCTCAAGGCGGGCGACACGGTCGAAGTGATGCCGCCGCACGGAAGCTTCACGACCGAGTTCAACGCGATCGCAGAGCGACGCGTCGTGGGGATCGCCGGCGGCTCGGGGATCACGCCGGTCATGTCGCTTCTGCGGACGCTGCTCAAGTCGGAACCGCAGAGCCGCTTTACCTTGCTCTATGGCAACCGCGATTCCTCCTCGATCATCTTCCTGGAAGAGCTGGCGCGGCTGAAGGACCGCTATCTCGACCGGCTTGAGCTCTATCATTTCCTCGATGCGGAGGAGGGAGATGTCGAGCTGTTCAACGGGATGCTCGACCGGGCGCGCCTGGACGACGCCATCGAGCATCTGATTGGCTCGCCCGCGCATGTGTCAGACTGGTTCATTTGCGGCCCCGGGCCGATGATGGATGCAGCCGAAAGCGCGCTCATCGACCGCGGAATCGGGCGCGAGCGGATCCACATCGAACGGTTTACCGCCGACCGGCCGGCCGCGAGCCTGGTCAGGGAGATGGCCGATCTGCAGAGCAAGGCCGCCGGAATCGTCATGTCGGTGACACTCGACGGACGGACCCGGAAGGTGCCCTTCAGCGAAGGCAACATCCTCGACAGCGCGCGGGCGGCGGGCTTGCCCGCACCATTCGCGTGCAAGGCGGGCGTGTGCGCCACGTGCCGGGCGAAGGTGATCGGTGGCAAGGTCGAGATGGCGGCGCGCTATGGCCTGACTGACGAAGAGGTGGAGGAAGGCTATGTCCTCACCTGCCAGTCGGTACCTGCCGGTGACGGCGTTGCGATCGATTACGACGCCTGAGGCTTTTGCGCCCCTGCCGCTTTCCGGCTAAGCCGCTGCCATGTTGGACCAGCCCGAACTCCGCGCCCGCTCGATCGGCGATCTCGAACCCGTCAGGAGCGATTCGCTCCTCGCCCTGATCGACCTGGCCAATGCCGATACCCGCCCCGAAAAGATCGACGTCGGAGTCGGCGTCTATCGCGACAGCGCCGGGAACACGCCGATTCTGAAGGTCGTCAAGGAGGCCGAGCGGCGGCTCTGGGAAAGGCAGGACAGCAAATCCTATCTCGGCGGACGCGGCGACATTCGCTTCGCGGAGCTCTTGCGCCCGATCCTGCTTGGCGAGCATGCGAGCGACGATCGCATCGCCGGGTTGCAGACGCCTGGCGGGTGCGGAGCGCTCACACTGGCGTTCCACCTCATCCAGGCCGCCAACCCGGACGCGCAGGTGTTCATCGGCACTCCGACCTGGCCGAACCACGGGCCGATCGTCCGCGGCGCCGCGCTCAAGGTCGTCGAATATGACTATTACGACGCGATCCAGCACCGGGTCCGCTTCGACGTTCTGATGGACAAGCTGCGCTCTGCGCGGCCAGGCGACGCCGTCCTCCTGCACGGCTGCTGCCACAATCCTACCGGCGCCGATCTCGACCCCGGGCAATGGGCCGAGGTTACGGCACTGGTATCGAAGCGCGGGCTGCTGCCGATCATCGACATCGCCTACCAAGGCTTCGGCGACGGGCTCGCGCCGGACGCAGCGGGGCTGCGCGGAATGCTCGCCGCCTGCGACACCGTGCTCGTGGGACAGAGCTGCGACAAGAATTTCGGAGTCTATCGGGACCGCGTCGGGTCGGTCTGGTTCAAGACTCCAAGCGCATCGTCGACCGCGACGGCAATGGGCCATGCGCTCCAGATTTCGCGCGAGTTCTGGTCGATGCCGCCGGACCACGGTGCCGCAGCGGTGCGGATCGTCCTCGACGAGCTCGGTGCCGAATGGCGGGTCGAGCTCGAAGGCATGCGCGAGCGGATTGTCACCCTCAGGCAGCGGCTCGCGGCTTCGAATTCCCTGTTCGACTATGTCGGCCGGCAGAAGGGGATGTTCTCGATGCTTCCGGTAACTCCGGAGCAAGTGCTGCAGCTGCGCGAGCGTCACGCGATCTACATGGCCGACAGCGGGCGCTTCAACATCTGTGGTCTGTCGGATGAGCAGGTGGATCGTTTTGCTGCCGCCGTTCTCGAGGTGATTGGTGGCTGAAGCGGATTCCGCGCGATTTACCGGCGCGGCGGTGGACTGGGGCCGCGTTGCACGGCTTGTCCTCACGTCGCGCGAAATGGACCGGATCGAGGAACAGGAGCTCGTTCCGGCAAAGAAGGTCCTCTACCAATTCTCCGCCCGCGGCCACGACATGGCGCAGGTACTGCTCGGGCTCCAGCTCAAGGACGGCGATGCGGCCTGCGGCTATTATCGCTCGCGGCCGTTGCTTCTCGCACTCGGCGTGGAACTCGCGGACGCACTCGGCTCCGGAATGGGACTGGCCGGCGGCTATTCGGACGGCCGCGATATCGGCGTCGTTTTCAACTATCCCAATCCTGGAGGGGCGCACGCACTGCCGATGTGCGGCGGGGTAGGGGCGCAATATACGCCAGCGGCCGGCTGGGCGCAGGCGATCAAGTACAAACGGGAGATCCTGGGCGAAGGGCCGGACGACGCGATGGCGCTGGTTCTCGGCGGAGATGCAAGCGCGGCGACAGGCGGATTTTGGTCTGCGCTAACAATTGCGACAACGCAACAATTGCCGCTGCTTATGTACATCGAGGACAACGGTTATGGCATTTCCGTCCCCTCGGAATATCAGACGCCGGGCAGGGACATCGCCGCCAATCTCGCCAGCTTTCGGGGCCTGACGATCTTCAACGGAGACGGCACGGAGCCGGAACAGGCAGCGAAGCTGATTGGCGATGCAGTCGCCCATGTCCGCACCAGGCGCTCACCCGTACTTCTGCGGCTGACCGTCCCGCGCCTGGAAGGCCATAGCGCGCAGGACACACAGACATACAAGAGCGACGAGGAGGTCGCGGACGAATGGGCGCGCGACCCGCTGCCGAAGCTGAAAGTACGATCGAATTTGTCCGCAAAGGCATGGCAGGTGATCGAACGCGAGGTTGCGGGCGAGGTCGCTGCGGCCGTCGCCGAAGCCGAGGCGCGCGGAGTCTCGGAGCCCGAACGGGTTTCGACCAATGTCTTTTTCGAAGGTGAGCTGCAGCAGATAGGCGGTCGCGCGGGCCTCGGCCTCGAAGCGACTACCGATGCACCCAAGCCCGAAGGCCAGCGCATCAACATGGTCACGGCGATCCGCCGGACTCTCGACCAGGAGCTGGAGAACAATCCGCGCGTGCTCCTGTTCGGCGAGGATATTGGGCCCAAGGGCGGGGTTCATGCCGTCACGCTCGGTCTCCAGGAGAAATTCGGGCGGAGCCGCGTCTTCGACACGTCGCTCAACGAGGAGGGGATCGTCGGCCGCGCGGTGGGCATGGCGCTTTCCGGCCTGATGCCGGTTCCGGAGATACAGTTCCGCAAATATTCCGAGCCCGCGACCGAGCAGATCCATGACTGCGGGACGATGCGGTGGCGGACGAACAATCGCTTCGCTGCGCCGATGGTGCTGCGCGTGCCCGGCGGTTTCTTCAAGTGCGGCGATCCGTGGCACAGCCAGACCAACGAGGTCGAGTTTGTGCACAATCCCGGCTGGAAGGTGGCGGTGCCTTCGAATGCGGAGGACGCGGTCGGGCTTCTGCGCGGAAGCTTGCGCGGCAACGACCCGGTGATCTTCTTCGAACATCGGGCGATGTATGACGACGCCTGGGCTCGCCGGCCGTGGCCGGGCGACGATTATGTTCTTCCGTTCGGGCGGGCCAGGAAGACGCGCGAAGGCGACCGCATCACGATCGTTACCTGGGGCGCGATGGTCCCGCGCTGCGAGGCCGCGGCGGAGGGCATGAGCGCGGACGTTATCGACCTTCGGACGCTGATGCCCTGGGACAGCGAAGCAGTGCTGGAAAGCGTACGGCGCACGCGCCGCTGCCTGATCGTGCACGAGGATCTTCGCACCGGCGGCTTCGGCGCCGAGATCGCTGCTGTCGTCGCCGACGAGGCGTTTCTCGATCTCGATGCGCCGGTCGCCCGGGTGACGATGCCGGACATTCCGAGCCCGCATCATCCCAAACTGCTCGAATGGGCGGTGCCATCGGTCGCCGACATCCGCGCCGAAATCGACCGGCTGCTGGAGTTCTGATGTGATCGAAGTCCGTGTTCCGGACGAGCAGGAGGGGACGAAGGCAATCGTCCGGTCCTGGCTCAAGAAAGTCGGCGACGCGGTCGCGGAGAACGACCCGCTGGTCGAACTCGAAACCGACAAGGTGACGCAGGAGGTGCCTGCGCCCGCCGCGGGAATTCTCGCTGAAATCCTGCTCGACACCGATTCCGAGGCGGTCCCCGGGGCCCTGCTGGGCCGGATCGAGAACCGCTCCCCGGCGGAAGCCGGGGCCCAGGAGGCCAAGCCTCTTATTGCAGTCGAACAAGAAGACGCGCCGGCCGACGCTACTGGACCCCGGCCTTCGCCGGGGAACAGGGAAGAGCGTCTCTCACCTTCCGTTCGCCGCGCGCTGCAGCAACATGGGATCAATCCGTCGCTGATCACGGGCACCGGCCGGGATGGCCGGATCACGCGCGAGGATGTCGATCGCGCGGTGGCGGAAGCAACGGTGACCCGAGTCGGCGAGCCTTCGACCGCCCAGCCTCGCAATATCGGCGACATCCCGCACGATCGGATGCGGCTGAAGATTGCGGAGAACATGACCCGCGCGGTCGCCGAGCAGCCGCATGTGACGGCTGTGTTCGAAGCCGATTTCTCGGCCGTCGCGGCCCATAAGGCGGCGATGGCGAAGCGCGGGTTGAAGCTCAGCTACACCGCCTACATCGTCAAGGGAGCTGCCGAGGCGATGACCGCCGCCCCGGCGATCAACGGCCGCTGGGAAGAGGATCGCATCGCGGTCTCGCCGACGATAAATATCGGTGTCGGCACCGCGCTCGGCGAAAACGGCCTGATCGTTCCCGTCGTCAAGGACGCGGGCGCGCTCTCACTCGAGCAGGTCGGGGCGAAGCTCGACGACCTCACCGGCCGAGCGCGCGACGGAAAGTTGACGGGCGCCGATGTCTCCGGCGGGACCTTCACCATCTCCAACCATGGCGTGTCCGGTTCGCTCCTGGCCGCGCCGATCATCCTGCATCAGGGGCAGGCCGCGATCCTCGGGGTCGGAAAGCTCGAAAAGCGGGTCGTGGTTCGCGAGGTGGACGGCGAGGACGCCATGGTCATTCGGCCGATGGCCTATGTGACGCTGACGATCGATCACCGGGTGGTCGACGGGCACCAGACCAATGCCTGGCTGACGCGCTTCGTCGAAATCCTGGAGAGCTGGCCGGCGGCCTAGATGTTGCTCTGGTCCGCCGGGACGCCTTCCGGAAGTTCGGCGGCGCCTTCGGCTTCGACACAGCGCAAATCGGCGCCCACGCCGTAACAGGTCATCGACAGCGACCCCATCGAATAGCCGCGAAGGATCGCGTCCATCGGATCCCCGGACTCGGCCGCGACGCCGGCGACGTAGAGCAGCGGGAGGAAGTGATCGGGAGTAGGCACCGCGAGCGCGTAATCGGGATGCTCGGCGAGCTTCAGGATTCCGGCCGGATCTGTCGATAGCTGCTCGACCGCGGCATCGTCGAAGCGTTCGGCCCAGTCGAACGCGGAGTCCGGCTTGTCCCATTGGACGCGGCGCAAATTATGGACGACGTTGCCGCTGCCGAGGATGAGCACGCCGCGATCGCGCAGCGGTGCCAGCCGCCGCCCGACATCGAGGTAGTAGCCGAGCGGCTTGAGTGCATTGATCGAGAGCTGGACGATCGGAATGTCCGCCTTCGGATAGAGGTGGGCAAGCACGCTCCAGGCGCCATGGTCCAGGCCCCACTGGTCGCCATCCAGCCCGCACCAGATGGGCGCGAGCGCATTGACGACTTCCGACGCAAGCTCGGGGTCGCCGGGCGCCGGATAGTCGAAGGCGAACAACTCGGGCGGAAAGCCGTAGAAGTCATGGATCGTGCGCGGCTTGGCCATCGCGGTGACCGCCGTTGCCCCGAAGAACCAGTGTGCCGAGACGACCAATATCGCCCGGGGGCGCTCGAGCCGGGTTCCGATGGCGCGCCAGGCTCGGGTGAAGTCATTGAGTTCGAGCGTGTTCATCGGGCTTCCGTGGCCGATGAAAAGGGCGGGCATCCGGGTCATTGTGAGCCTGTAACACAGGAACGCCTTTGTTGGAGCGGGCGACGGCCTTTTCCCTTCCGGAACAGTTGTCGCCGGTCCGCGCTTGTTGTGCCGTGAATCCCACCGGAGCACCCGATGGCTAAGAGGAAAGCCGGCGATTCCGAGTTCGTGCGGAAGGCGTTGATCGCAATCGCGCTCGCAGCGGCCGCCTTTCTCGTCTGGGAGCTGCGCTACGTCCTCGTGCTCCTGTTTGGAGCGGTCGTGATTGCGGCGATCATCCGGGCGATCGCGGACCCGATCACCAAACATCTTCGGGTGCCCGAGAGGATTGCGGTCCTGACCGCCGTGCTCCTGTTCGTCGCAATTTTGGGCGGCGTTGGATGGTTGCTCGGGCGGCAGATCGCGATGCAGACCCAGTCGCTTGCCGACACGCTTCCCGCTGCGTTGACGAGGGTGGACGACTGGCTAGCTACGCTGGGCCTCGCCCATCCAATCCAGAGCTGGCTTGCCGAGCTCCACACCCATGGCGGAACCCTCGTTTCGCGCTTCGGCGGCTGGGTCTCCTCGGCGAGCACGGGGCTTGCGAACCTGCTGATCGTTTTCTTCGGCGGCGTTTTCCTCGCCGCTCAGCCGCGCTTCTACCGCACCGGCGCGATCAAGCTGTTTCCGGCGGGCAGCCGGTCGCTGATTTCGGAGGCGATGGACGAATCGGAGCGGGGGCTGCAGCTGTGGCTCCGGGGGCAAGTCGCGGCGATGCTGATCATCGGCGTGATGACGGGGGCCGGCTTGTGGCTGCTCGGGATACAGTCATGGCTGGTGCTCGGAATCCTCGCCGGATTCTTCGAGTTCATTCCCTTTGCCGGACCGATCCTGTCGGCGGTTCCGGGAGTCCTGATCGCGCTCGTGCAGGGCCCCGAACTCGCGCTCTGGACTGCGCTCATGTACATTTTCGTCCAGCACTCCGAAGCCTATCTGATCCAGCCGCTTATCCAGCAATATGCGGTTGAAGTGCCGGCCGTGGTCCTGCTGTTCGCGCTGCTCGCGTTCGCGGTGCTGTTCGGGGTCATCGGAATCTTCTTCGCGGCTCCGATGACGGTCGTCGGCTACATATTGGTCAAGCGGCTCTACGTGGTTGAGGTCCTCGACACGCCAACGCCCATTCCGGGCGAGGACAAGGTCTAGGCGTCGAGGAGCGCGTAGGGCCTGCCCAGTGCCTCCTGCACGACGAACCGGGCGCAATTGAAGACCGGAGTGCCGCGCATCGTCCGCCCTTCATAGGAACCGTGGTGCGCGTGTCCGTGGACTACGAAGGCGATATTCTCGAACCGGTCGAGCGCGTCGGCGAGCCTGGCCGAGCCGAGATACTGGAAGATCTCGATCGGCTCTCCGACGAGTGTGTCGGCGATCGGCGAATAATGGAGAACTGCGACGATCTTCTCGGTTCGAAGCGATCGAAGCGCATTTTCCAGCTTGCGCGCCTCGTTGTTGGCAACATCGACGAAGGCCTTGATCTCCGGCTCGCCGAAAGGCGCAAGCTCGCCGCGTCCGAAGCCGCCGAGAAAGCCCTTCACTCCGGCAAAGCCGACTCCGTCGATCTCGTGGGCCTGCTCGTCGAGGACGATCATCCCGGACTCGTGCAGGATGCGCGCGACCTCCCGCTCATTGCCGCACTCGTAATCGTGGTTGCCGAGGACTCCGAGCACCGGGATCGTGCACTGAGCGATGTCGTCGGCCAGGATCTCCGCCTCCCGGATCTTTCCGAAATTCGTGAGATCTCCGCAAAGCAGGAGGACGTCCGAAGCGCCGGAAATCTCCTCGAAGATCCGCCGGTAAGGCGCCTCGCTGTCTTCGGTCACGTGCAGATCGCCGATCGCAGCAACCTTCATTTCGCGTGCTCGGGATATTGCTCTTCGAGATTGCCGACCGGCTCCGAAAAGCCCCACTCGGTGACATCGGTGACATAGTCGCGAGGCGAAAATATGCGGCCGCGGCAGACCTTCATGGCGGGCGCGGGAATGCTGTTCTGGACGGTGAGCCGGTCGAGCAATTCGTCGAGAAGCCATTGCGGCACGGAATCGCGCTCGCTCGGATAGATGTAGCGGAAGTTCAGCAGCTGCATGAGCAGCACTTCCCAGTGCAGCTCCATGTGATTGAGCAGCCGCCGCCAGTCGATCTCGCCATGCCTCTTGAGGATCGTGTGGGCGACGTCCGCGCCGTCGTAGCGATAGCGGTCCTGGACGAACATCTTCGACCAGACGAACTCGGTCGGCGGGACGAGCCGGACCTGGCTTCCGAACAACTCGGCCCTCGGCGCATTGTCGAACCAGTCCTCGGTCACGTGGGTGGAGGCGGTCGGCATGTTGAAGATCACGTCAACGAACATCTCGCCGCGCGTGATGCGCGCCAGCCAGCGATCGTCCACGATCTCGACACTGACGCCCTTGTCTTTGAAATAGGACAGGATTTTCAGGCAGTCCCCGGCGGTCGCGAAGACGTCGACGTCCTTCGTCGGGCGAACGATGCCGGTGTAGAAGGCGAGCGCATAGGTGCCCGACAGCAGGAACGGGATTTCCGACGTCGCCAGCTGCTCGATGACCTGGGTGTAGAAATCCTCCCGCCGCGGCGGCGGTTCGAAGAGTGTCTTTTCGAGCTTCGTCTGCCTATTCATTCCGGCCGCTGAACGGCGGGCGGAAGGACGCGGTTCCGGCTGGCCCGCGGCGATCAGCCGAAGGTGAAGGAGAAGGCGCGGACGCCCGGGTCGAGAAATTCGATCGTGAAGGTGCGGTCCTTAACGCCGGCCTTCTGGCGGACGAGCTGGTAGAGCCGCTCTTCGGTCACGACTCCGCTCCCGTCGGGTCGGACGTCGCCACCGGCGTCCGCACCCGGAGCCTTGCCGTCAATCGTCACCCGGAATCGGACCGGCTTGCCGTCGCCGGTCGGCCCGAGGACGAGGTGGAGGTCGCGAGCGTGGAAGCGGAATGCGATCTTCGCTCCCTCGCCAAGAGATGTTGCGACCTGCGGAGCGACAGTCCAGCGTCCGCCCAATGCCCACTGGTTGAGATCGAGCGCCGGCGGGATCGCATAATCCTTCGACTCGTCCTTCAACTGCCCGCCGGGCGAAGCGAAGCGGTCGGCGCGCGCATAGCCGATGTAGGTCTCCGGCGACCCGACGGCGCCCGAGGCAGCCATCTCCGAAGCCTGGGTGGCGGAAGCTCCGGCCATTTGCGCCGAAGGCGGATGGCCCGCTTCGGCCAGAAGCTGGCGGATGACCCGCTCGGATTCCTCATACGAGCCTTCGCCGAAATGGTGGTAGCGGACACGGCCTTGCGCATCGATGAAATAATGGGCCGGCCAGTAGTTGTTCCCGAGCGCGCGCCACAGGTTGTAATCGTTGTCGAGTGCGACCGGGTAATGGATGCCGAGATCGGCGACCGCCTTCTTCACATTGTCGAAGTTGCGCTCGAACGCGAACTCCGGCGCGTGGACCCCGATGACGACGAGCCCGTCGTCCTTGTAGCGGTCATACCAGGCGCGGACGTAGGGTATCGAGCGCAGGCAGTTGATGCAGCTGTAGGTCCAGAAGTCGATGACGACGACCTTGCCCTTGAGCTGCTCGCGACTGAGCTGGGGCGAATTGATCCAGGGCCCGATTCCGTCGAGCGGCGGAAGCTCCCCCTCGACCGGGAGCACGAGCTCGCCGCTCTTGCCGGTCTGGGTGGCGGTCGACTGGTCCATGCCCTTGATTCCAAGCGCGCGCGCAAGCCGGGTTTCGAGGCTGGAGGTCTGGGCGGTCGAGAGGTTGGCAAGCACGCGCGTGTCCAGGCCGGCCGCGATTGCGGCGACCCCGAGCAGAACCGCAATCCCCAGGCCCTTCTTGATCCATTCGCCGGCGCCCAGCGACCGCTTCATCCGTCCGAAAATCCTGCCACCGGCAAGGAGCGCCAGCGCGAGCGACGTCGCTGCGCCGAGGGCGTAGGCGAGGAGAAGGAACGTCGTGCTCGCGCTCGCGCCCTTGAGTGCGGCAGTGGTGAAGATGATTCCAAGGATCGGGCCCGCACAGGGCGCCCAGAGCAGGCCGGTCGCCACTCCGAGAAGGAGCGATGAGCCGATTCCGCGCTGCCGGCCGGTCTTTTCGGTCAGGCGCGAACCCCAGGCGACAAGCGGCCGGGTCATCCTGTCGGACAGCGCCGGAAAGATCAGCGCCAGCCCGAAAAGCGCAAGCAGCGCGAGCGCAATCCAGCGCCCGATCTCGTTGGCGCGCACCGCCCAGCCGCCGCCGACCGCGGCGAGCGTGGCGACGAGAGCGAAGGTCAGCGCCATCCCGGCCAGCAGGGGCAGTCCGCTGCGAACGAACGGCTGGTCGCTCTTGGCGAAGACGAACGGGAGCACCGGCAGGATGCACGGGCTCAGGATCGTCAATATGCCGCCGAGATAGGCGAGTAGGATGAACAGCATTGGCTCCGCTCGTCGGTAGGCCGGCGCTCATGCCGCCGCCGGAATGAACGGCGGCTTAGCGGTGAGCGCGCCTGTAAAGCTTGATGACCTTATCGACCGGAAGTGCATCGATGTGACGGCCGTTCCCGTCCATCGCAGTAGCCGCGAAGAGCGAGTTGATGGCGGCTTCCTCCGCTGCCTCGACCGCGGCTTCGAACAAAGGCGACATCTGGTCGTTCGGAAGGTCGACGACCGTGCTTGGCCTGGTGCGCCGCTCCGGCGTCCGGCGGACGTCCGCATTGGTTGAAAAAGCGATGGCATATTCGCCCGATCCATTCGTCATCGGCGAGCCGGTCCGAGCAATGCCCAGAAGCCCGCGATGCGCGAGACGCTCCAGGTTGCGGTCGGAAAGGGGAGCATCCGTTGCAATCACGACGATGCACGACCCGTCGCCGCTCGCCTTCGAAAGCTCGTCCTTCAGATAAAATTGGCCCAGCGCCTGGCCGATTGGCACGCCGGCAACCTGCAGGACACCGCCGTAATTGGTCTGCACCAGCACGCCTACGGTCCAGCCGCCAAGGTTCGCGGGAAGCCGCCTCGAGCTGGTGCCGATGCCGCCTTTCCAGCTGAAGGCGATGGTGCCGGTGCCGGCGCCGACGGCGCCTTCTTCGACAGGGCCGGTTTTCGCCGCTTCAATTGCCGCAACTGCGTCGGAGGGCTTCACGCGCCGCGCGCGGATATCGTTCAGGGTACCATCGTTGGTCTCGCCGACGACAGCGTTGACGGAGCGGACCTGCTCGTTGCCTGGCTGCTTCAGAGTCCATTCGACGACCCCGGCCGCTGCCTCGGGGACATTCAGCGTATTGGTCAGAACGATGGGCGTTTCGATCTCGCCCAACTCCTCAATCTGGGTCGAGCCCATGAACTTCCCGTAGGCGTTGCCGACTGCAAACCCTGCCGGAACCTTGTCCTGGTAGAGATTGCCTCCGTGCGGGAGGATCGCCGTCACCCCGGTCCGGATCGTATTTCCCTCGATGATCGTGACCTGGCCGACCTTCACTCCGGCAACGTCCGTGATCGCGTTGAGCGGACCAGGCGGGAGGACTCCGAAGGTGATTCCAGCCTCGCGAGCGCGCGGGCGATGATCGGCGGCGGTGGCGGTGCCGGTCATGAGGACGGCGGCAGCGATAAGGAGAAGAGTGCGCATTGGGCTTTCATCGCGCCCTACCTTGTCGCGCGCAACCGCCGTCGCTAAGTCGCTCGCCCACGCACCCGTAGCTCAGCTGGATAGAGCGCTGCCCTCCGAAGGCAGAGGCCACAGGTTCGAATCCTGTCGGGTGCGCCACCATTTCCCTCTGTGAGAGCGGCGGTTTTGCTGCCCTGATCCTCG
>Ga0207657_10005537_pt1 | contig 13184 bp, 12 predicted proteins | sample KBSC33metaG_FD_184316 | JGI IMG/M metagenome (GOLD analysis project Ga0207657, IMG submission 184316) | Corn rhizosphere microbial communities from Kellogg Biological Station, Michigan, USA - KBS C3-3 metaG (SPAdes) (version 2) | ecosystem: Host-associated > Plants > Roots > Rhizosphere > Soil ...
CGTTGCACGAATTCCGCGCCCTCGGCGCCGACAGGCACAGCAATCTCGATCCGGGTCCCGGACTCGAAGCCGTATTCCCGATGCGAGGAGAGCACGACCGCGTAGCGCAGGCCGTCGGTTTCGCAGAGCCACAAGCCGTTGTTGAGACATTTCACCGGCGCGCTCTCGCCGACATCGACATCGTGATACTGCGCCGGCGCGATCGCATGCGCATTCCGGTCATCCCGGGTCAGTGCAGCGATGCTCAGCGTCTCATAGCGATGCTCCTCATGAATACCGAAAAATCGGATCGGAGATGCGGAGAACAGCCTGTCGACGGCCGCTTGAACGTCGGCGCGCATATGACCGGGGAACAGCCGCGAGGTCGAGACCAACTGATCCCGCGGAATGCCGGCGAAATGCCAGGCCAGCGCGTCACAGGCATGGTCGAATTGCTTGTTGCTGACGATTTCGGGCAGGTTGCTCGCGACTTCGTACATGCAGCCGTCGCAGACAAGCGTTACGATGCCTTTCAATGAAACCTGGTTCTCGCTGCCAAGCGCGCCGCAGAGCTTGCAGCGGACATCAAGCATTTCATCGTCGCCGGCAACTACCTCGCTCGTGATCCGAAGCGGATGACCGGAGATACGGATGCGTTGTCGTGCAGCCTCAAGCAATTCGACGGCGACGTCGCTTGGATAGGTCCCGCAACTTGCTCGTCCCTCGGTGCTGATTGCCTCGGTAAATCTGAGCGCGTCGGCTAGTTGCTTCTTGAACACCGAATGCAGAAGTTCAATGAGGAATTGCAGCGGAGTCTCATGATCGTTGTGAAAGATCACCTGAAGGTGGCCGGCCTCGGCATGAACATCGTGCATTGGAAATCGCCCCCCGTTAGTTGCCATTTCGGCATGTCGCTCTGGATCGCGCAATGCGGAGGCTAGAACATAACAGGAACAAAGTCACTACCCCCGCGCGTAACACTAGCTGTTAGCACCCGGCGCTGCTCGAATGACACAGCAATTCAATGACATACGAGACCGTTGTTCGGTTCTGAATGGCGCGCGATATCGGCACCGAACCGGGAACGACGGCGCGTTCGCGCATGCAGCTGCGCCTCGTCGCTTTCTAACCAGGATGCGGTCACCAAATGGCCGCAACGGCTGAAAATTTGCGCAGCTTCGTGATACGCGAAACCGGAACGCACGGCGCTTCGAGCGGTTTTTAGGGATGTTACGCTGATCCGAAGGTGTAACGGGCAGATGGTTTCGACGAGGAGTAACCCATGCGAAAATATGTCATGCCAATCCTTGCAGTCGCAGTGCTCGGCTTAGCGACCCCGGCCACCGCCTATGAGGCTGGCGACCTGATTTCGATGCACGCAGCATTGCAGGTTGCCACCGGTCTGGGTGTTACAACCGTATCCCACACTCAATTTCTCGGCGATGAATGGGAAATCGAAGGGCGGGATACGTCAGGCCGATATATCGAGGTGTATGTCGACGCCAACACCGGTGACGTGCGGGGCGTCAACCGGTAATCGCGCCGGATTCGTCTCGAACGGCTAACGCCAGGATAGTCGTCCAGTCTGCATGTTTCGATTGACAAGCCCGCTTGCGATGCGAGCGGGCTGTCGGGGCGTGCTGCGACCACTTTACCGCCGTTGGGATTTTTGCCACATGTCCTGATCCCGGCGCCTGCAAGGTCAGGCGGGTTGAAGGGATCGTCGGATCTTAAGGCTTGATCCCCAACATGGCTGATTTCCACGGCGTCTTTCCCTATCTGGTCTCGCCTGTCGATGCGTCGGGGCAAATCCGCGCCGACGTACTCGGCCGGCTGTGCGACGATCTCATCAAATCCGGCGTGCATGGGCTGACGCCGCTCGGCTCGACCGGCGAGTTCGCCTATCTCAACAACGCGCAGCGCGCGGCGGTGGTGCAGACCACGATCGAAGCCGCCAGGGGGCGCGTGCCTGTGGTCGCCGGCGTTGCCTCGACCGCAACGGCAGACGCCGTCGCACAGGCGAAGGCCTATCAAAAGCTCGGCGCCGACGGCATTCTCGCCATCCTCGAAGCGTATTTCCCGCTCGGCGATGCGCAGGTCGAAGCCTATTTTCGCGGTATCGCGGATGCGGTCGATATTCCCGTCGTGATCTACACCAATCCGCAGTTTCAGCGATCCGATCTGTCGCTGGATGTGATCGCGCGGCTCGCCGCCCATCCGCGCATTCAATATATCAAGGACGCCTCGACCAACACCGGGCGGCTGTTGTCGATCATGAACCGCTGCGGCGACGCTATCGCAGTGTTCGCGGCGTCCGCGCATATCCCGGCCGCGGTGATGCTGATCGGCGGGGTCGGATGGATGGCGGGACCCGCCTGCATCATTCCGCGGCAAAGCGTCGAACTCTACAAGCTCTGCAAGGCCGCGCGCTGGGACGATGCGCTGAAGCTGCAACGCAAACTGTGGCGCATCAACGAAGCGTTCGCGCGCTATAATCTCGCGGCCTGCATCAAGGCCGGCCTCGCGATCCAGGGCTACGATGTCGGCGATCCCATCCCACCGCAGGCCGCGCTCACGCCGGACGAGCGCAGGTCGGTCGAGGCGGTGTTGCGGGATATGGGGTGAGGGCCCGCCGGCTGCGTCAATAGCACCACATCGTCATTCCGGGGCGCGCGAAAGCGCGAGCCCGGAATCCATACTCCCGATCGTGGCTATGGATTCCGGGCCTGCGCTAAGAGGCGCATCCCGGAATGACGATGTAATTGCGCCATCGTTCTGATACCTTGCGAACCGATTCAACGGGAGAGAATTCGATGCGCAGATTATGGACCGTGCTGGCGGCGCTGGCGACCTTGAGCCTCACCAATTGCGGCTACAACGCGATCCAGACCAATGACGAGCAGGTCAAGTCGGGCTGGTCCGAGGTCGTCAACCAGTACCAGCGCCGCGCCGATCTGGTGCCCAACCTCGTCAATTCGGTGAAGGGTTTTGCGCAGCAGGAAAAGGATGTGCTGCTGGGCGTGACCAATGCCCGGGCCAAGGTCGGCAGCATTCAGGCGACACCGGAGGTTCTCAACGACCCCGCCGCGTTCCAGAAATTTCAGGCGGCGCAAGGCGAACTCAGCAATGCGCTGTCGCGGTTGCTGGTCGTGACCGAGAACTATCCGCAGCTCAAATCCGACGCGCTGTTTCGCGACCTGATGGCGCAGCTGGAAGGCACCGAAAACCGCATCACGGTGGCGCGCAACCGTTACATCAAGGCGGTGCAGGACTACAACGTCACCATCCGCTCATTCCCGAGCAACCTGACGGCGATGGCGTTCGGATACAGGGAGAAGCCGAATTTCTCGGTCGAGAACGAAAAGGAAATCTCGACCACGCCGAAAGTGGATTTCAATCCGACGCCGGCACCCGCAAAGTAGCCCGACAACCCCGTGCTTTCCGATTCCGAAGCCCGCATGAGAGGTTGCCGCGAATGCTTGCGAACTTTGGAATCGGAGCTGGATTGACCGCCGCGATGAACGCTGCAAGAGCCTGTATTCTGGCGCTGCTGCTGGGCTGGGCGTTCGCGGCCTTTGCCGACGTCGCGGTGCCGCCGCTGTCGGGGCGGGTGGTCGACCAGACCCGGACGCTCTCGAGCGGCGACATTGCCGGGCTGACGCAAACCTTGCGGGATTTCGAAGCGAGGAGGGGCAGCCAGGTCGCGGTATTGATCGTGCCGACCACGGCGCCTGAAACCATCGAGCAATTTTCGATCCGGGTCGCGGAAGCCTGGAAGGTCGGGCGAAAGAAGGTCGACGACGGCGCGATCCTCGTCGTCGCCAAGGACGACCGCAAGCTTCGCATTGAAGTAGGCTATGGCCTTGAGGGCGCGCTCAACGACGTCACCGCCAAACGCATCATCGATGAAGTCATCACCCCGAAATTCAGGAGCGGCGATTTTGCCGGCGGGATTTCCGCAGGTGTCGACCGGATCATCCGGGTGATCGACGGTGAGACATTGCCGGCGCCGGCGGCGCGGCAAGGTCCCGGCTTGCTGAGCCATATCGATCTGCTCAATCCCTTCGTTCTCTTCGGGATCTTCGTCATCGGCGCTATCCTGCGGACCACGCTGGGCAGGCTGATCGGCTCGGTTGCGACCGGCGGCGTGGTCGGAGTGCTGGCTTGGCTTATCGCCGGGTCGCTGGCGGCGTCGATCATCGCGGCGGTCATTGCCTTTATCTTCACCTTGTTCGGTGAGAGCATCGCGTCGTCGAACGGCGGCCATGGCAACTGGTCCGGCAGCGGAGGCGGATCATATTCCGGGAGCAGTTCGAGCGACGGCGGCGGGTTCAGCGGCGGTGGCGGCAGTTTTGGCGGCGGCGGCGCGTCAGGGAGCTGGTAGCATGGGCATCAGGCGCATCGGCAGACATCTTCTCGAGCACCGCTGGCGGGTGCGGCGGATTTTTCCGCCTGACGTGCTGGCCGCGATCGAGCAGGCGATCAAGGCGGGCGAGGCCACGCATTCCGGCCAGGTCCGCTTTGTCGTGGAAGGCGCGCTGGACGGCGCGCCGCTGTTCCGCAATCAGTCGGCGCGGGACCGCGCGCTGGATATTTTTTCGCACCTGCGCATCTGGGACACCGCCCACAACAACGGCGTGCTGATCTATCTGCTGCTGGCCGACCGCAACGTCGAGATTATCGCCGATCGCGGCATCGATGCGAAGGTCGGCGCCGCGGGCTGGGAAAAAATCTGCAAGGTCATGGAGAGCGATTTCAAGGCGGGGAATTTCAAGGGCGGCGTCATCAGGGGCATCGAGGCGGTCTCGCGGCAACTGGCGGCGCATTTTCCGAAGCATGGGGCGGGGCGCAACGAGCTGCCGGATACGCCGGTGGTGATGTAGGGGACGACCGTGCAGTTGCCGTTCCCCGGATGCTGCGCAGCGCGCCGCTCTTTGGCGGCGTGATGCGCTGCTGATCCGGGGTCCACATCTTAATGACGAGTGGGTCCCGGCTCTGCGGTGCATCGCCCGAGGGGCGCTGCACCCCGTCCGGGACACGATTCCGCCTACGCCTTCACCGAAGGCCGCTGGCCGACGCGCGCGAACCAGGCCGATATGTTGGTGTTGACTGCATCCAGCGGCTGGCCGACCTGATTGCCGAAATCGATCCAGCAATAGAGCAGGATGTCGGCCAGCGTGAAGCGCGCGCCGCACAAGAATTCCTTGCCCGCCATCTGCCCGTTGAGCCATTGCAGCCGGTTCGCCGCGATCATTTTGAGGCCGGGCGAGGCTTCCGGCGCGCAGGGAATCCGGTTCTGAAAGAATTTGAGCGCTTCGCCGAAGCGATAGCCGTTGGCCAGCGGCTCGCAGATGTTGAGATCGACGCGCCGGGTCCACATCCTGCACTCGGCGCGCTGCTCTGCGGTACTGCCAATCATCGGCGGTTTCGGATTTTTTTCCTCGAGATATTCGCAGATCGCGGTGATCTCCGACAGATAGCTGCCGTCATCGAGTTCAAGCGTCGGCATCTGGCCATGCGGATTGCGCTTCAGATGCTCGGCTTGCCGGTTTTCGCCGCCGCGCAGGTCGACAGTCTGCTTGGGGATTTCGATGCCCTTCTCCGCCATGAACATGCGGACAATGCGCGGATTAGGCCCGATCGAGTCGTAGAGTTTCATAATTCGTTTCCCCAATTTTAATTTCAGCATCCTCGTTGATGCTTTTGAGCAGAGCGCTTGCCCATTTGCCAAACGGATGAAAAATGCTCAGGCGTCGTCGAGCTTGTTGAGATCGCGCACCGATTGCATGATCGGCTCGAAATTAGATCGCGCATCGAGTGCATCGAATAGTTGCGCGGTGTCGGACAATAGCCCGTGCGAGCGCGCAATCGCGATCCGGACGTCGTCCTGCGGCGTATCGGACAACCGGCCATGTCCTGATAGCAGCATCCTGGAATTCAATCCCTTCAGCCGCTCCAGCGACTGGATATAGTCGGCGATGCTGCCCGACCCGAACACGCCGCCCATCACGCCGCCGGGCATCAGGGTGTCGGCGGCGAACAGCAACCCCTGGTCCTGGTCGAACAGGCTGATGCATGCCGAGGTATGACCCGGCGTGTGCATCACGTTGAGGCGGAAGTTGCCGAGGTCGATCAGGTTTCCCTCTTCCAGCCAGATATCGATATTGATCGGCACCGGCGGCTCATTGAACATCTTGCGCAGCATCGAGAAGTCGTCGCGCAGCATGATCTTGTTGGCGGCGAGGCGGTGGGCGGCAATGATAGTGCGGCCGCCGAAATGATACGCCGCGCCGATATGATCGAGATGTTCATGGCTGAGAATCACCATGTCGATTTTATCAGGCGGACAGTCGACATGATGGAGGCATTCCTGCAGATGCGGGAAATTGGAGGACAGCCCGACATCGATCATGACGGTTCGGGATTTTCCGCGCACCAAATAGGCATTGGCGGCGCGGTTCTTGAAACGGATCTGGTAGACATCCTCGGTCGCCTGAATCAGCGAACAGACGTCATTGTTCAGAAGAATCGGAAACTGACCGGGCTTGCGGTCGCTCATGGATTGGCCGCTTTGAACGTGACGGCATTGGACGCCCTTAAGCGCTTGCTGAGCGCATCCATGATCATCAGCGCAAACGCCGGCTGCTGGCTGACGAGATAGACGAACCGGGCGTGATTGATCCGCATCACGCGGGTTTGCGGCACGGCGGCGATCGCGGTTGCGGAGCGGGACGAGCCGTCGATGACGGCCATTTCGCCGAAGAATTCGCCCTTGGCGAGTGTCACGATGACGGTCTTGCTGGCGCCATTGATCTTGACGATGTCGATCTTGCCTTCGAGCACTACGAACAGCTCGCGCCCGGTAGAGCCTTCCTCGAAGATAACGTCGTCCACATCAAATTCGTTGATGCATTTTTCGATGGTCATGGAGTCCGCTGCCTTCTGGCTGGTTCCCCTGTCCATGTTAGTCGGGAAATTCGACAGCGCAACGATGCATCGGCACTATCAGCGTGTACGGCAGGGCAGCTTGGCCTAAAGTTGAAGGGCCACTGGGCCGAAACCCGCCCGGATGAGTTCCTAAAATTTTCGTAAGCCCGCGGCTGGTAACGATTTCGCAAGCAATCAAAGTTACCAAATGGTCAACCTTTGCGGGAGATTTTGAACATGAGCGAACAAAAGGCCGAGCAGACCGGCGGTGAGCCCGGTTCCCTCCATGCGGGGCCGACGGTTCACCATTCCTCGAAGGCGCCAAGCGAGCCGGTGGCTTCGGCGCAAGAATCGGTAAAAGAAAGTTCCGATGTCGATTCTCCGACGCTGGTCCCCGAGCAGGGCGGCGCCGGCGAAACAGCAGAGGCCGAAGCGCCCAAGGCCGATGCGCCCAAGCCCGATGCCCCCAAGGCAGACGCGCCGCGCAACCCCGGCAAGGTCATGATCATGTCATCCGGCGACCGTGCCTGGGACAGCAACAACGCCACGGGTCCGGAATCCGAGGCCGCGTCGAGTTCCGGCATGTTCGGCAAGCGCCGGCTTTCCGCGCTGGCGGCCGTGGCAGTGCTGGCAACGGTGGCAGGCGCGCTTGGCGGCGCGCTGGCGACTGCGGGTCTGACGCGTTTTCTCGGTGATGATGCCGCGATAGCAGGAAAGCGCACGCTGGAAGCCTCTGTGGCGCGGATCGACGCCGACATCGCCAACCTCAAGGTCAGCGTCGAACATACGGCCAAGATGGGGATGAGCCAGTTCAACAAGACCAGCGACCGCCTCGACAGGGTCGAGAAAGCGCAACTTGAACCGGCCGCCAAACTCGCCAAGCTCGGCGAGGCCGTGGAGAAGCTCCGCGCCACGCCACCGGTTGCGTCGGCAGCGGTTGTCGCGCCGCAGGCTGCCGCGGTGCCCGTCGCTGCAGCGGCGGTAGCGGCGAACGAAGCAACGGCCTCGATTGCGCCTTCGGCGGCGGCAGCGCCTGCAGATCAGCCAAAGCTCGAGGTGGCCAGGCTGCCGACGGTGGAAGGCTGGATGCTGCGTGGCGTCGCCAACGGCGTTGCCTTGATCGAAGGGCGGCGGGGAATCTTTGAGGTGTATGCCGGCGATATGGTGCCCGGTGCTGGCCGGGTCGACGCGATCCGCCGCCAGGACGGCCGCTGGGTGGTCGTGACCAGCAAAGGCCTGATCGTCGGACGCTAGGGGATGATCGCTTCACCGCGACGTGAAGCGATGGTCTTGCCGCATCCGGATTGACCCGAGACAGACTGTCCGCTTTTCGGCTAATTTCCTGGCTAGAACACGTTGCCCGCAAGACGCCTTGAATGGGCCTCTTTGATGCACGGCGTTCGTCAGACATGGGCCAGCGCGTTGCGATTTTTTGTGATCCTCTTCATCCTGCTCGCCAGCATGCTGCCGGCGCGCCATGCGCAAAGCGCGGCGGCGCTGGAGCGTGGGACGGCGATTACCGATCCCTTGGCTTTGCGCGAATTCGATCGCGGCAGATTTGGCCTGAGCCGCGTCCTGCTGCCGGCGAGATCGACCGATGTACCGCTCGACGACAGTCAGTTGTTCGCCCTGCCGTCAATGGCTCCCGTTCGCAAGGCGCTCGACGACGAGTTCGAGCGATACATCGTCAGGCATAAAGCCGATCTTCCCAACGAAACCATCGGCGTCGGAAGCTCCTACGACTTTCAGCTGTTCGATCGTGCGCTGCTTTACTCCCCTGATTCACGCTTCGTGCTGGCGGGCATCGTCAACCGAATGGACCGCGCTTATCTCGCTGAAGCGAATTGCGGCGAGATCCGGCTGATCTACCGCCTGACGCGGACTGACATGCCCGAAACTGGCGATGCTGCCCTCTCGCCGCGGCTGCCGATGACGCTGAACATCGTGCTGAAGGCCAGGGGCGATGATGCGATCGACGGCAAGCTTAAGGCCATCACATGCGCGGAGATCGCGCGTCGCTGGCTCGCTGCCGCCGATTCGCCGCTTACCGGCGCCGAGCTTGCGGCCAAATTGACGGCGAAGGATGGCGCGCTCGATCTGATCGGGCCTGAAAACATCGACCGCATCGAAACCAATCTTCAAATCGCGCACGCGCCGAAGTCGCCGGTGCGCGATTTCCGCACCGACTATCTCCTGAAAGTGTTTCATTACGACGCGCAGGCTCGGCTGTTCGAGGAAGCGCCGCTCGAGAACCAGATCGATCGCGAGCGGATTTTGGCGGACGCAAAGCTCAAGCGCGAGTTCAAGGCGTGGTTGCTCGATCCCGCACATTTCAGAGAACTGGATCGCGGAACGATTTTGATACCGGAAAAATTCCTTGCCACCGGCGCGATTGCAGCGACCCCGGTAGGATTTGCGGCGTCGGACCTGCAGCCGGCCTTCGGCCTCGTGCAGGGCGATGGCACAACGGTTGATCCCGTATTCAGGGAACGTGACGTCGTCGCGGCGCTGAAGAAGGCAACCGAAGGCGGCACCGCGCTGCAAAACATCCGTTCGCTTGCAGGCTTTGAACGCCGGCTCAACGACATGACCTGTTCGGGATGCCATCAAACCCGCGGCATCGGCGGCTTTCATTTCCCCGGCGTCGACTGGATGGCGGCCAAGCCCTCCAATTCGACGGTCGTGCCGGCGTCGCCGCATTTCTTCGGCGACCAGATCCGCCGCCGCGATATTCTCACCGCCGTGCGCGACGGCAGGTCCCCGGATTACTCACGCGGGTTTTCCAGCCGCCCGCAATTGCGCGGCAGCACCGAACTCGCCGGCACCGAATATGACGACGGCTGGGGCGCGCATTGTTACCTGCAGCGCCCAAACGCCGCCGACAACGACCGAAGTTTTCGGTCGTGGACTTGCGCCGAGGGGCTGGCGTGTCAGGTCGCAGGCCAAACCTCGCGAATGGGGATGTGTTTCGTGAAAAGCCGCTAGAACGTCGGTTGCAACCGCGCCCGAAAGCGACGCCAGGGAAGCGGGGCCAATAGCAGCGCGACCGCGAGCAAAACGAGGCTCAGGCTCCATCGAATACGCTCCCGCGCGCGGGCGCGTACTTCGCCCATCACGAATTGCTCGCCCTTGCGCATTTCGGCGTAGGATTTCAGGAACGAGGAAATCCGCTGCACCGCAACCTCATCCAGGGCTTCACCTTGGGTGCGGCGTCGCCGTTCCAGCTCAATCAATTGCTCCGCGGCCAAACGGTGACGTTCGCCATATTCGCTGGCATCTTGATAGGCGGCCGCCTCGGCCTGCGTAAGATACAGACTGCGCAACGAGGGAGCCGCGAATTCAAGCGTGTCCAGTAGCGGCTGATCGGCGCGCGGCGCGACAGCCAGTTGGATTGCCGAGCCGGCGATCACCGCTGCGAGGCCCCAGCGGGCGGCGACGACCGCGATGTGAAGCGCAATGGAGCGATCACCGCGAAACAAGGGATAGACCAGCCCCGCAAGCGCCAGCGCGGCGCCGAAGGCACACACCATGGCGGCCCCGGTCGGCAGATCGAAGGCAAACGACGCGGCAAACCCCACCGCGCTGGTCAATGTGCCGAAGATCCATCCGATCGCAAGTTGTCTCGGCAGCGATGAAGCGAATATGACGCCAATGGTGGCGGGGATGATCAGGAACGAAAATACCAGCAGCACGCCGGCGAGTGCGACCGAGCTGGTCACGACCATTCCAAGGGTTGAATAAAACACGAATTCCCAGAACAGCGAGCCAGATCGCGTCAACCTGTGGCGCAAGAGAAAATGCACCAGCGCCACCGCCAGGTAGAGCGGAACGATGACGGCGGCTTCGTTGAGGCCGCTGGTCAGGATATTCCCGGTCAAGATCTGCTTGAGATGCTCGGCACCCTGCGGGGCCCGGTCGATCAGCAGGATCGAAGCTGCCGCCGCTACGACATAGATGACCCCGATCAGCGCCTCCTGCGGCACGCGTGTTGCCCAGGCCCGCGTGAACGCCAGCAACACAGCCGCCAGCAATGTGAAGGTGAGTGAGTAGCCGTAGGTCGCGAGGCTTTGCGCGGAATGGCCGAGCATGAAGGCAACGGTTGCGCCGAGCGCCGCGATCTGCGCCAGCGCGAGGTCGACGAATATGACACCGCGGGCGAGTACCTGGATCCCGAAATAGGTGTGGATGCCGACAAGACACACCGCCACCAGAAAGGACGGCCACAGAAATCCAAGCGCCTCGGTCATCTTGCGACTGCTGCGCCAACGAGCGCCGCGACATTGGTTTCAAACAAGGAGAGGTAATCGCCAGTATTGGGCAGCGCGCCGACGGAGGCCGCCAGTACCGTCACCGACGCCCCGGTCTTGGCCGCTACAAAGGCAAGGTCCCGTTCCGGCTCGTGCGGTTCCCGCACGACAATGTGCACGCCTCGCGTCCGCATCGTCTGAATGATGCCAGCCAGGTGCGATGGGCTAGGCGGCACGCCCGGCTTGATCTCGAGGAAATCCGCAAAATCGAGCCGAAAACGGCGGGCGAAATAGGGCCAGCTATTGTGATAGGCGATCAGCGGCATGCTCTTGAGCGGCGCCAATCTGGTCTCCCATTCGGTTAGTTTCTGGACGAGGCGCGCGAGAAACGCCTGCCTGTTGGCTTCGTACCTCCTGGTGTTGGCGGGGTCGATACGCGTCAATCCTTCGAGGATGTTGGCGGTGATGAACTCGGCGTTCTTGGGATCAAGCCAATAATGCGGATTGCCGCTGCCATGCGCGTGACCGTCGCCGGGCCCAACGGTGACGCCACGCACCTCCAGCGGTGCGATTCCGAACGACGCATCGACATAGCCGGGGCCGCCCCGCTTGATATCGCTGGTCGCGGATGCCTGGAGCAAACGGTCGAACCAGAGGTCGTAATCGAGCCCGACGCGCACGACGAGCCGGGCATTCTTCAACCCCAGCACATCCTGCGGTTTCGGTTGATACTCCTCGGCGTCGAGATTGGCCGGTACCAAGCTGACCGCATCGATGAAGTCGCCGCCTACCGCCTCGGCCAGGCTGCGCAGATCGGTCGTCGTGGTAACGACGTGAATAAGGTCTTGCGCCCGCGCCGGTGAAGACTGCGCCAGGGCCAAACCGCTGGCGAAGCCCAGAGTGACAAGTAGCGGGTGCAGCCACATCGCTATGAACCGGCGAAGGACCGTCTGTGGTGGCCCCTGGTATTCACGTTACTGTTTGACCCAGATGCTCTTGGGCATCAGGCAATGAACGTTCTTCTCGGTGTCGGAGATGGCGCCGATCCGGCAGTCCATCGCTACGCTGGCCAGTCCGTAGGCGTCGAGACGGGCAACCTTCTTGTCGGCCTCAAGCATCTTGATCATGCCCATCGCGGCGTTGTCCATCGCCTTGTTGAGATCGGCGTCCCTGGCGTAGGACACCAGATACTTCGGCGTCTCCTTGGTTGGACGTTCCAGGTCTTCCGCGTCGCGCGCATTTTTCGGATTGAGACAATGGATGCCCTTTTTTACGTTGACCACTTGAGTGACCCGGCAATCCGAGACCGTAGGCATCAATTTTTCGGCTTGCTCGGCGGAAACGCCGCGCAACTCTGCGAGCAACTTGACTGTCTGCGCCTTGGCCTGCGCCCAGGCCTTGTTGAGATCCTGGTCGAAGCCCATGCTGATCCAGGACTTCTTGGTCTCGATACGCGGGAAATCGAGCGGCTTGCCCTTGATGACTTCCACGGTGATGTTGAATTCCTTGTAGGCCGTCTCCAGCGCGGTGAGATTCACCTCGCCATTGCCCTGGCCGGCGTGGGAATCCCCGGTCCACAATAAAGCTCCCGGCACATGCACCGGCACGTAAAGCGAGGAGCCGGCAACGAAGTCGCGGATATCCATGTTGCCGGCAAACTCTCCGGGCGGCACGCTGCTGAACCTTCCCGGTTCCTTTCGCGCAACACCTAGTGTGCCAGGGAATGGCTTGAGCGGGAGCACGACGCCGGGCAGGAACTCGGTCGTCATCTTGTCGAGGTCCAAATAGAGGTATTTGACCTGACCATCGGCATAGACCGAGGGAAACTCGCCGAACAAGCCAGGCACGTTGAAGTTCGTGGCATAGGCGCGCGGCACGATCTTGTTGAGCGTCACTTTCAGCACGTCGCCGGGCTGGGCTTCCTCGACATAAATTGGCCCGGTCAGCGTGTGCGGCCCGCGGCCCGGAAAATCGGTGCGCAGCTTCTTGATCTGCTCGATTGTCGTGCCCGGCACCACCTGATTGTGGCTG
>Ga0207657_10005539_pt1 | contig 13183 bp, 12 predicted proteins | sample KBSC33metaG_FD_184316 | JGI IMG/M metagenome (GOLD analysis project Ga0207657, IMG submission 184316) | Corn rhizosphere microbial communities from Kellogg Biological Station, Michigan, USA - KBS C3-3 metaG (SPAdes) (version 2) | ecosystem: Host-associated > Plants > Roots > Rhizosphere > Soil ...
GGGCAGGAAGTCTCCGATCGCTACGGCCGAGAATTTCGGGATCGAGATCAGCAGCCCGGACCGGGTGATCTTCCCCGAGCTCGGTATCACCAAGAAGGACCTGGCGAACTATTACGCGACCGTCGAGCCGTTGATCATGCTCGATGCGGCCAGACGGCCGATGACCCTGATCCGATTCCCGTCGGGGAGGACCGGCGAGAGTTTCTTCCAGAAACACGACAAGGGCACCTTCGGCCCGCACGTGAAGCAGATCCCGATCGAGGAGAGCGATGGCTCGACCGAGGACTATCTCTACTTCGACGACATTCGTGGACTTCTCGCCTGCGTCCAGATGGGGACGATCGAGTTCCATGGTTGGGGGAGCAAGGTCGACAAGGTCGAATATCCTGACCGGCTGGTATTCGACCTTGACCCCGACGTCGGTCTCGATTTCGCCAGGGTGAAAGAAGCGGCGGTTCGGCTGAAAGCTCTGCTCGGCGACCTCGGCCTCAAGACTTTTCCGCTACTGTCCGGCGGCAAGGGTCTGCACGTCGTCGCGCCATTGGACGCGTCCAAGGACTGGCCGACGGTGAAAAGCTTCGCCGAGCGGTTCACCCGCGCGATCGCCGAGGCCGAGCCCAAGGTGTTCACGGCCAACATCCGCAAGATCGAGCGCAAGGACCGCATCTTCCTCGACTGGCTCCGCAACCAGCGCGGAGCGACCGCCGTCATGCCTTATTCCGCCCGCGGTCGCGAAGGCGCACCCGTCGCGGCTCCGGTCGCCTGGGAAGAGCTCGACCGCTACAAGGGGGGCAATCATTTCAGCATCCGCGATGTCGACGAACTGCTGGAGCGCGCGTCGTCGAAGATGCTTGCAGCCTGGGGCAAGGCGAAGCAATCACTGCCGGATGCATAAGCCCGCCGCCGCCGCACTCCTTCCGCTCGCTTACCTTCTTACAGCCGCCTCGCCGCCGGAGCTCGCCCGCTGGAAGGCGGAGGCGTCGCGCGTAACCATCACTCGCGACGACTGGGGCATCGCCCACGTCCACGGGAAGAGCGATGCTGACGCGGTGTTCGGCATGATCTACGCTCAGGCCGAGGACGACTTCCCTCGGATCGAAGCGAATTATCTCACCAACCTCGGCCGCATGGCCGAAGCCGAAGGCGAGAAGGCGATCTGGCAGGATTTGCGCGCTCGCCTGTACGTCAGCGACAATGAGCTGAAGGCGGATTACGCGCGCAGTCCGGATCAGATGCGGCGGCTGATGGATGCCTGGGCCGATGGGCTCAATTACTTCCTGGCGACCCACCCTGACGTCCGTCCGCGGGCGCTAAAACGGTTCGAGCCGTGGATGGCGCTTAGCTTCACCGAGGGCAGCATCGGCGGCGACATCGAGCGGATCGACCTCGACCAGCTCAAGGCCTTCTATTCCAACAGGCGGATCGCGGCGGCGCTGACGCCATGGGTCGAGCATCAGGGATCGAACGGCATCGCAATTGCGCCGAAGATCACGGCGGGCGGCAATGCCCTGCTTTTGATCAATCCGCACACCAGCCACTTTTTCCGGTCAGAGCTGCAGGTGCGGAGCGACGAAGGTCTCGACGTTTATGGCGCAGCGACTTGGGGTCAGTTCTTCATCTATCAGGGCTTCAACAGCCATGCGGGATGGATGCACACGTCGAGCGGCATCGACGTGGTCGACGAGTTCGCCGAGAAGGTCGAGCGGCGCAGCAAGGGGTATTGCTATCGCTACGGCGCGATTTGCCGGCCGATGGGGATCCGGCCGGTGGCGATCCGCTATCTGACAGCAGACGGCCGCATGGCGACGCGCAGCTTCGCTACCTACCGGACGCATCATGGTCCGGTCGTCCGCTCGGCCGCAGGGCGCTGGATCGCATTCGCAATGATGGACAAGCCGGTCGAGGCCCTTCAGCAGAGCTTCATGCGTACGAAGACGACCGATCTTCGCTCGTTCCTCGCGGTCGCCGATCGCTTCAAGGCCAACAGCTCGAACAACACCCTGTTCGCCGATGACAAGGGCGAGATCGCTTACCTTCACCCGCAGTTCGTGCCGAGACGCGATGACCGGTTCGACTATACCAAACCCGTCGACGGCAGCGATCGGCGCACCGACTGGCGCGGGCTGCATGAACTGAGCGAGGTGCCGAGCGTGATGAACCCGAGGAATGGGTGGGTGCAGAACACCAACGCGTGGCCTTACCGGGCGGCTGGGACAAACAGTCCCGACCCGTCACGTTATCCCAAATATATGGACACGGACGGGGAGAACTTCCGCGGGCTTCACGCCCAGCAGATGCTGACGGGCAGCCGCGGCTGGACCCTCGAGAAGCTGCAATCGGCTGCGTACGATAGCTACCAACCCGGCTTCGCGGAACTGATCCCCACGCTAGTGAAAGCCTTTGACGCGCTTCCTGCGAGCGACCGGCGCAAGGCCGAGCTCGCCGGGCCGATCGGCGTGCTTCGATCCTGGAATTACCGCTGGTCAGTCGATTCAGTCGCGCAGTCGCTCGGGATGGTGTGGGGCGCTGCGCTCAAGAAAGAGTTGAATGCCCCCGATTCGGAGCCGAGCAACAAGGTGATGATGCGCCTCGCCCGCGATACGACGCCGGATCAGAAACTCCGGGCGCTGCAGGCCGGGGTGGGTCGTCTTAACGCCGACTTCGGCCGCTGGCAGGTGCCGTGGGGCGAGATCAACCGCATCCAGCGGATCTCACCCGCGATAAGTCCGACCTATAGCGACACGGCCCCGAGCTTGCCGGTGCCGTTTGCGGAGGGCAGCTACGGCTCACTCGCCTCGCTTCGCGCCGACCAGAAGCCCGGGACCAGGCGGTGGTACGGGAATTACGGGAACAGCTTTGTCGCGGTGGTCGAGTTCGGCAAGCGCGTCCGCGCTCGTGCTGTCACGGCCGGCGGCGAAAGCGGCCACCCGGACTCGCCGCATTTCAACGACGAGGCGCAGCGCTATGCGTCAGGCGATCTGCGCGAGGTCTATTTCTATCCGGAGCAGCTGAGAGGCCACACCGAGCGCATCTATCACCCGGGCGACTAGAGCCCCGCGAACTTGTCGGTCGCGCGGATCAAGCCATCGAGGACGCCGGGCTCACTGAACAAATGGCCGCCGTCGGGGATGATGTTCAGCTCGGCCTCTGGCCAAGCCTGCTTCAACTTCCATGCGGCTATCGGCGGCGTACAACTGTCATGTCGTCCCTGCACGATGACGCCCGGGATGCCCTTCAGCTTGACTGCGTCGCGCAGCAACTGGCCTTCCTCGAGCCAACCCTTTGCCGCCATGTAGTGATGTTCGATCCGGGCGACCGCGACCGCGACTTCTGGTGAGGTGAAATGATCGACGGTTTCCGGGCTGGGAAGCAACGTCACGATGTCGCCTTCCCACTTGCTCCACGCCTTGGCGGCAGTGAGCAGTTCCTCCTTGTCATCGCCGGTCAGTCGCTTGCGATAGGCTTCGAGCAGGTCGCCGCGCTCTTCCTCCGGAATCGGCGCGAGGAACTCCTCGAACTTGTCCGGGTAGATCTGACTGGCGCCGCCTGCCTTGTACATCCAGTCGACCTCATATTGGTCGAACAGGAAGATGCCGCGCAGCACCAGCTCGGTCGTCCGCTCCGGATATTTCTCGGCATAGGCAAGCGCGAGCGTGGAGCCCCAGCTGCCGCCGAAGACCTGCCATTTTTCGACCTTGGCGACCTGGGTGCGCAACTTCTCGACGTCATCGACGAGGTCCCAGGTCGTGTTGTTCTCAAGACTCGCATAGGGCGTCGATTTGCCGCAGCCGCGCTGGTCGAAGACCAGGATCTTGTACTTGTCTGGATTGAACTGACGGCGGTGGTCGGGGCTCGATCCGCCACCCGGTCCGCCGTGCAGGAACACGACCGGCTTGCCTTCGGGATTTCCGCACAGCTCCCAGTAGAGGCGGTGGCCGTCGCTGACATCGAGCATTCCCGTCGCATAGGGTTCAATCGGCGGGTAGAGCGTCCGGCGCTTGGGGCTCATCGCGTCCATCAGAAGCTGAACTCCTCGTAGATATGAGAAACGTCGCCGCCCCACTCATGTTCAAATTTGTGCAGCAGCCGGTCCGCGGGCGTCATGCCCGTCGCGACCACGTCGCGCAACGGGTCCAGGAAGCCGCCTTCATTGTCGCCGGCACTGTTGAGGCGGTTGCGCCGCGTGAGTCCAACGGCCGCGATCTCGAGCACCTGGCCCGCGAAGCCGCGCATCGATTGACCGTCAGGCGTGATGGCGTCGAGTGCCAGCCTAGGCACGTCGTGGCGGAGCTTCTCGCGCTCGTCGATGTGCCAGTGTTTGACCAGCTCCCACGCCTCGTCGAGCGCCTGGCTGTCGTAAAGCAACCCGACCCACAAAGCAGGAAGCGCGCAGATCCGCCCCCATCGGCCTCCGTCCGCGCCCCGCATCTCGAGAAAGCTCTTGAGGCGCACCTCGGGGAAGGCGGTCGAGAGATGATCCGTCCAGTCGGTGACCGTCGGCTGTTCCCCCGGCAGCTGCGGCAGCTTGCCTTCGAGGAAGGTGCGGAAGCTTTCGCCCGCGACGTCGATGTAATGGCCGTCGCGATAGACGAAGTACATCGGCACATCGAGCGCATAGTCGCAGTAGCGCTCGTATCCGAAGCCTTCCTCGAACACGAATGGCAACATGCCCGTGCGGTCGGGATCGGTGTCCTCCCAGATGTGGCTGCGGAAGCTCTTGTAGCCGTTGGGCTTGCCTTCGGTGAAAGGCGAGTTGGCGAAGAGCGCAGTGGCGACCGGCTGGAGCGCGAGGCCGACGCGGAACTTCTTCACCATATCGGCTTCAGAACTATAGTCTAGATTTACCTGAATGGTACAGGTGCGCAGCATCATGTCGAGCCCGAGCGTGCCGACCTTGGGCATGTAGTTGAGCATGATCCCGTAGCGGCCCTTCGGCATCCGCGGCAGCTCGTCGCGGCTCTTGTCGGGCCACATGCCGAGCCCGAGAAAACCAAGACCGAGACGGTCTCCGATGGTCTTGCATTGCTGTAAATGACGGCCGGACTCCGCGCAGCTCTGGTGGAGGTTCTCAAGTGGCGCGCCCGACAGCTCGAACTGGCCTGCCGGCTCCAGACTGACGTTGCCGTCGACGCCCTTCAGCGCGATGACCTTGCCGTTTTCAAATACCGGCTCCCAGCCGAACTCGGTGAGGCCACGCAGCAGGTCGCGGATACCGCCGGGCTCGTCCCATGAAGGCGCGCGGTAATCGTCCAGCCGGTAGACGAATTTCTCATGCTCGGTGCCGATGCGCCATTCGCTCTCCGGTTTCTCACCGCTGGCGAATACCGACAGCAAGTCGTCGCGGCTCTCGATGAGCGGGCTCGCGCTGTCGTCGGTCCTGGTCGTCATGGCTGGCGGCGCTTAGCGGCGAGCGGGCAGCGGCGCCAGCGGCTTCCTGCTTATCGAAGGCAGCGCCCCGCTTATCGACTGTCGTTGGGCGCTCATCGACGAGAGCGCGGCGCTTATCGATGCCGAACGGACGTGCCGGACCGCGCTGCTATTGTAGCGCCGGGAACGATGAGTCGAGGAGTCGGCCGTGGGTGTGCTTGAGTGGACTCGCAAGTATGTTCCGATGATGGAGCACCCGTTTTTCGGGCCGCTCCGTGCATCGATCCGCGGCGAGGGCGGCACCTGGGTCTGGGAGGCGCTGGAGCTGCATTCGACGCGGCGCGGGGACGCCGATCTTGGGTTTGAGGCTGGGACGTCGGGCCCGGGCACGTCACACGAAACGCAATTGGACGAAATCGTCTGTGACCTTGACCGACTGACCGCCGCTGCGGCGCCGATCATCGACGTCAAGCTGGGCGGATGGCTCGAGCGAAGCCTTGCCGACGACCCTTGGGCCGAGCTGGAATGGCAAGGCGCGCGGCTGACCGGTCGAACCGGCGATTTTCAGCTCCATTACTCCTGCCGCAGCTGGCCAGATGCGATGGTCAACGTCATCTTCGAGGCGGGCCGGCCGGCTCGCCTCGAAATCGACGACTAATCCGTCCAGTCGCCTGCGGTCGCCATGAAGGCCGCGAGTGCGGCGAGCGCCGCAGTCTCGGCGCGCAGGATGCGTGGCCCAAGCGAGATTGGAACGGCATTTTCGCTCCCTCGGACTAACGCACGCTCCTGATCGGTGAAGCCGCCCTCGGGGCCCGTCAGGATTATCGCCGCGCCCGGAGCGAACGCGCTCGCTGCAGCTTCGCCCCCGCCCTCGTCTGCGAAATAAAGCCTCCGCGTTGGCTCGCGTTCCGCGAGTATCGTTTTCAAGCCCGCCGGCTCGGCGATCGCGGGCAGCCGGGTGCGGCCGCACTGCTCTGCGGCCTCGATCGAGATCGCTTCCAGCCGGCTAAGCCTTACACGTTCGGCGACTGTTCTCTCGGTCATTACTGGCAGCAGGCGGGCAACGCCGAGCTCGGTTGCTTTCTCGACCAGCCAGTCGGTCTGTGCGCGTTTCACGGGCGCGAACGCGAGCCAGACGTCAGGTATAGACTCGGATTCGCGCGTGCGCCGCTCGACGGTGAGCGTCATCCTTTTCTTGGCCGCCTCTGCAATCCGCGCCAGCCATTCGCCTGATGCGCCGTCGAAGACGAGCAGCTCCGAACCTGCGCCAAGCCGCATCACGTTGCCGAGATAATTGGCTTGGGCGGCGTCGAGATCGACCGACGCGCCTTCGCCAAGCGGCGTCCTGACGAACAGGCGCGGATGGCTCTTCGGGGGCCAGGCAGGGGTGGCGGGCATTTGCGTCGCTTATGCATGCAGCGCATTCCGAGTCGAGAACGCTGCCACGAGAGGGGGCGCGGCTGTCCGCGCCCCGGCGATCGAGTTAGGGCTAGTGCCGACCGAACGTGTGCTGGGGATTGCAGCCTTGGGCAGGGAACGCGAACCCGGCGCGGTCCGACGGGTCGCTCGGATCATAGAGGCCGAACTGCGCCATGAAGTAACCGAAGGACTGCACCCGACCGCCCGGATCATACTCTGGGCTCCCCGGCTGGCCCAAGCTGTCCGGCGTATCGTTGAGCCCGGAGAAGGAGCAAAGCGAATTGCCGTTGCTGATGCTGGTACCGGGAGGGCCGCCAGTGTTTCCGGACGGTGGCGGTCCCTTGATCTCGCCGGCGAACCCGGGGGTTGCAATAAGGCTGGCTCCGACAACAAACGCCATTGCACGAAGAAACTTCGTCATGGGATTTCCTATGTGATGTTTGTGAACGTCACGACTCACCGCGCGAGGCGGGATTTAACATACATTAAAAAAATGCGCGAGCTCGATGCTTGCCGACCGGTTAGGGCTGACTAGTGTACGCCGGTGACGGCCCCCACCGACATTGTCCCCGACAGCGAACGGAGCGGGTTCATCGGCGCGCTGCCCCGTCGCGCGCGCCCGTATGCGTCGCTGATGCGGCTTGACCGGCCGATCGGCACCTGGCTGCTTTACTGGCCGTGCGCGTGGAGCGTAGCGCTGGCGAGTGTCGGCGGCCGCTGGGACCTGTTGCTGTGGCTTCTGCTTGGCGCCTTTGCGATGCGCAGCGCGGGCTGCGTCTACAATGACATTATCGACCGCGACCTCGATCGGCAGGTAGAGCGGACCCGGCTGCGGCCGTTGGCCAGCCGGCGCGTGTCGCTGCGTTCGGCGTGGTTCTTGATTGCGGCGCTGTCCCTAGCCGGACTGGTCGTCCTCCTTCAGCTGAATTGGATCGCGGCGCTCGTCGCAATTGCCAGCCTGGTGCCGGTCGCCGCCTATCCGTTCATGAAGCGCATCACTTGGTGGCCGCAGGCTTGGCTGGGGTTGGTTTTTTCGTGGGGCGCGCTAGTCGGCTGGCCCGCCGTGACGGGCATGCTCGCGCTGCCGCCCCTGCTCCTCTGGTTCGGAAGCATCGCCTGGGTGATTGGCTACGACACGCTCTATGCGATCCAGGACAAGGAGGATGACGCCCTGGTTGGGGTGAGATCGTCCGCGCGGCGGCTGGGCGATAGCGCCGCGCTTGGGGTGGGCATCTGCTATGTGATCGCCGTAATCTTCTGGGCGGGCGCGATCTGGACGGTCCGGCCGGACTGGGTTGCGCTAGCTGCGCTTGCGCCCGCCGCGCTCCACCTCGCCAGTCAGGTGTTCCGCGCCAGTCCAGACGACGGCGAGCTCGCCTTGGAGCTTTTCCGCTCAAACCGGACCTGCGGGCTGCTCGTTTTCCTCGCAATGCTGGTCGTGGGCCTTTCGGCGCGTTAGGGCGCGCGGCCCATGCTTTCGCCTGATCACGCCAAAACCGTTGCTGAATCACTCGTCGAGCGTGGAATTGCGGCGGGTGCCTCCGCCGCCGATGCGCTGTACGCAGGCGAACGGTCGTCGGGCGTGCAGGTCCGCCTGGGCGAAATCGACAGCCTCAGCGCGTCCGAGGGCGAACAGATCGGCCTGCGTCTGTTCGTCGGCCATCAATCGGCAACGGTCGCCTCGTCCGATCTGTCGGAGGAGACGCTTGCGACGCTTGTGGAGCGCTGCCTTGCGATGGCGGGCGAGGCGCCGGAAGACGCTTTCGCCGGCCTGGCTCCCGAAGACCTGCTGCACCGAGGTGAGCTGGCGGCGTTGGATAGTGTCGATCCCGTCGAGCCCGAGCCCGCTGAGCTTCGAGCGCGAGCGCTGGAGACGGAGAAAGCAGCGCTGGCCGTGGCCGGTGTCACCAATTCGAGCGGAGTAAGTGCCAGTGCGTCGGCCGCGACGATTGCCTTGGCGACATCGGCGGGCTTCTCAGGGGCATACCGGACGACCGGTCATGGGCTTTCCGCGGTCGTCGTCGCCGGCGAGGGCGCGTCGATGCAGCGCGATTACGCGTCGCAGAGCACGCGGCACCTCGAAGATCTCGACGACCCGTGGCAGATCGGCCGCCTGGCCGGCGAACGGGCGGTCAAGCGGCTCAACCCCTCACGGCCGAAGCCCGGCAAGTATCCGGTGCTCTTCGATTCGCGAGTGTCAGCGACACTCCTGAGCCATTTGATCGGCGCAATCACCGGCAGCTCGATTGCCCGCAAGACGAGCTTCCTGCAGGAACGCCTCGGCGAGCACATCTTCACGCCGGGTGTAACGATCGTTGACGATCCCCTCCGTCAGCGCGGACTGAGGTCGCGTCCGTTCGACGGTGAGGGCGTTCGCGTTGCGCGGCGGGAGCTCGTGTCGACCGGAGTGCTCAAGCAATGGATCGCCGAAAGCGCCTCGGCGCGGCAGCTCGGGATCGAGCCGACCGGCCATGCCGCGAGAGGCGTCGGTGGGGCCCCGAGCGCGTCGCCGAGCAACCTCTATCTCGAGCCCGGGTCGCGCAGCCGAGAGGCGCTGTTCGCGACGTTTCCCGAGGCCGTGCTGATCGTCGAGCTGATCGGCCAGGGCGTTAACGGAGTAACCGGGGATTATAGTCGCGGCGCCGTCGGCTTCATGGTCCGCGGCGGGGAGATCGCCGAGCCGGTGTCGGAGATCACCATCGCCTCCAACCTCATCGATATGTTCGCGACGCTGGAACCGGCGAGCGACCTTGAGTTCCGGCGCGGTATCGACGCTCCGACGCTGCTGATCCCTGAAATGACTGTCGGCGCGGCCTAAGCGGGCTGATTCACTCGCGGCACGCGCAGGCGCGGAATCTCGATGTGCGGGCAGCGGTCCATCACAACCTCGAGTCCGGCCGCTTCGGCTCGGGCTGCGGCTTCATGATTGATGACGCCGAGCTGCATCCACACCGCCTTGGCGCCGACGACGATCGCCTGCTCGACCGCTTCGGCCGCGGCTTCGGGGCGGCGAAAAATATCGACGATGTCGATCGGCACGCCAATCTGCGCCAGTTCTCGCCATACGAACTCGCCGAGCACATGCTCACCGGTGATCTGCGGGTTAACCGGAAAGACGCGGTAGCCCCACTCCTGCAGGAAGCGCATTACGCCGTAGGAGGGGCGGGTAGGCCGGTCCGACGCGCCGACGACTGAGATCGTCCGCGCGTTGGTCAGCAGCCGGGCAATGTCTTCGTCGCGGGTCAGCGGCATAAGTCGATAACGGCCTAGTGGACCGGTGTTTCCAGCGTTTCGAGCAACCTCCTCGCGAGCGCGGCGAAGGCGTCGGCTTCGGGCCCGCTGGTGGACGCAGGCGGTTTGCCTTCGTCGGACGCTTCGCGGATGGCAACGCTCAGGGGCAACCTTCCGAGGAACGGGACGCCCATTTCTCCGGCGGCCGCTTCCGCGCCTCCGATTCCGAACGGATGCGATTCCTCGCCGCAGTAGGGGCAGGCGTAGGTCGCCATATTCTCGACGATACCGAGCACGGGCACGCTGGTCTTGTTGAAGAGGTCGACGGCGCGGCGTGCGTCGATCAGCGAGAGGTCCTGTGGAGTCGAGACGATCACCGCTCCGGCCGGGCGCGAACGTTGAATCAGCGACAGCTGCACGTCGCCCGTCCCCGGCGGCAGGTCGACGAGCAGAAGCTCGGCGTCCCCCCAGTCCGCCTCGACAAGATTGGCCAAGGCGCCGGTCGCCATCGGTCCGCGCCAGGCAAGCGCGTGACCGGGCGACACCAGCTGACCGAGCGACAGGAAGCGAATCCCGTGTGCCTCGACGGGTATGAGCTTTTCGTTTTCCGCCGTCGGCTTCTCATGCGTGCCGAGCAGCGTCGGCTGCGACGGGCCGTAAACGTCTGCGTCGATCAGGCCGACCTTCTTGCCGAGCTTCGCCAATGCAACTGCGAGGTTCGCCGATACCGTGGATTTGCCGACGCCGCCCTTGCCGCTGCCAATCGCGATCATCGTCCGGTGTGGTTGCGCGGCCGTCAGCGCGATGCGTGCCTCGCCCACTCCAGGCACCTTGAGTGCGGCCGCGCGCAGCTCCTCCTCAACGCTCGTGGCCTCGGCAGCACTGAGTCCGGTCGCATCGACAATGATCGTCGCAACCCCGCTCGCGAGCTTGCGCGACCGCACCCGTTCGTCGTGCGGCAGCCCGGTTAGAGGGTCGGCGGGATGGTCCATGCAGGCGCACATAGGAACGCGCGGAGGCCTTGCCACTGTTTTTCGTGCGGCATGGCTCTATATTCGTTGACGATGACGATTATTTCGGGGTGGGGCAGCCGCGTCCGCGGCCTGTTCACCGACACCAAAGGCCCTTGGGGCCAAAGCAGCGGCGACGGCGGCGAACCGTCCGCCGACGACGGCAAGGGCGGGCCTTGGGGCGAGACGCCACGCCGCGGGCGGCGCTCCGGCCTTGGCGGCACCAACGTCTCCGTGCTCGAGGAATTGCTGCGCCGCAGCCGGGCTCGCTTTGGTGGTGGCGGCGGCGACGACGGCGGACTGCCCGCCGGATCGGGCCGCACGCTGGTGCTGTGGATCCCGCTGGCCCTGATTCTCCTTTGGCTGGTGGTTACCAGCGCCCATACGATCGCCCCTGCCCAGCGCGGGGTCGTCACGCAGTTCGGGCGGTACAGCCGCACGCTCGGGCCCGGATTCAGGCTCACGCTCCCGTCACCCATCGAGCGCGTCCAGAAAGTCGACGTCGGGAGCATAAGAAGCGTCGACCTCGGCTCGCAGAACAGCGAGGACCTGATCCTGACCGGCGACCAGAATCTGATCGACATCGCTTACTCGGTTCGCTGGAACATCCGCGCGCCGGAGCTCTACCTGTTCCAGCTCTCCGATCCTGAAGAGACCATCCGCCAGGTCGCCGAAAGTGCGATGCGTGCCGTGATTGCGCAGGTGACTCTGCAGGATGCCATGGGGGACAAGCGGGGTGAGATCGAAGCACGCGTTGCCGACAACATGCAGAGGGTTCTCGATGCCTATCGTTCGGGCATCCAGGTCCAGGGCGTGGCCATCCAGCAGGCGGACCCGCCGGCGCAGGTCAATGACGCTTTCAAGGAAGTCACCGCGGCGCAACAGGACGCCAAGTCCTACGTCAACCAGGCGAACGCCTACGCGCTCCAGCTGACCGCGAAGGCGCAAGGCGAAGCGACCGCATTCGACAAGGTATATGAACAATACAAGGCCGCGCCCGACGTGACTCGACGCCGTATGTATTACGAGACGATGGAGCAGGTGCTCTCGAAGGTCGACAAGACGATCATCGAGGCGCCCGGCGTCACGCCGTACCTGCCTTTGCCGCAGGTGCAGAAGTCACAGTCGCAGTCGCAGGAGCGGCAGCAATGACCGGCTCCATCCGACAGCATCCAATCATGATCGGCGCCGCGGCCTTCCTGGCGCTGGTGCTCGTGCTCTACACCTTCCCTGTCGTCCCCGAGACGAAGCAGGCGGTGATTGTTCGCTTCGGCAAGGCCGAGCGCGTTCTCAACCGGTACAATCCCACCAAGCCCATCGGCACGGTTGGGGCGGGTCTGTCCTACCGCATACCGCTCGTCGACGACATCGTCTGGATCGACAAGCGCGTGCAGGCAGTCGACATGCAGCCGCAGCTGGTTCTTTCGACCGATCAGCGCCGCCTGATGGTCGATGCTTTCGCGCGCTATCGGATCGTCGATCCGCTGCTGATGTACGTGAGCTCGCGGACGGAGGAAAATCTCAACGGCCAGTTGCAGACGATCCTGCGGTCCGAAGTGCGTAACGAGCTCGGCAAGCAGCCGTTCGCCGCGCTGCTCTCGCCTGAGCGGCAGGGCATTATGGACGACGTTCGCACCGCGCTGAACATCCAGGCCGCGAAGTTCGGAGCCCAGATCCTCGATGTGCGGATCAAGAAAACCGATCTGCCTGACGGTACGCCCCTGGAGTCGGCGTTCGAGAGCATGCGAACCGCGCGTCTGCAGGAAGCGCGTTCGATTCGTGCACAGGGTCTCAAGCAGGCGCAGATCATCCGGGCCCAGGCCGACGCGGATGCCTCGCGGACCTACGCCGCGAGCTTTGGCAAGGACCCGCAGTTCTACGATTTCTATCGCGCAATGCAGAGCTATCAGCTGACGTTCGTCGGCAACGGGCAGGACAAGCCTGCCGATACGACCATCGTCCTGTCGCCGCAGAATGACTATTTGAAGGAATTCACTGGACGCTCGCGCTAGCCTGCGTTGGACCCGAAAACGTTCAAACGGGGTTCATGCACCGAGGACATTAGCGCCTTGCGTCTTACCCGAATTGATGGAGTATCGATGAGGTCGAAGGAGTCCGGAAAAGTGCGCTACGCCTACGGGGTTGCAATGGCCCTG